>Ga0116170_10004117_pt1 | contig 13383 bp, 13 predicted proteins | sample AD_JPNHW1_MetaG_FD_89797 | JGI IMG/M metagenome (GOLD analysis project Ga0116170, IMG submission 89797) | Active sludge microbial communities of municipal wastewater-treating anaerobic digesters from Japan - AD_JPNHW1_MetaG | ecosystem: Engineered > Bioreactor > Anaerobic > Digestate | place...
AATTTAAGGTATGCGGTTCTGCTCAAAAGATGAGCAGGTAAAACCTTAATCGCGTTCAAAAGCATTCAGTTTCGGCCCACCTGTTGCCGGTGGGTTGTGCCACCGGTGCGGCGTGCTGCACCGCGGAGATCAGAGAACATTCAGTGTTCTCGGTACGGGGCATCGTACCCTCTACAGAGGAATCCCCTCCCTGAAGGGAGGGGAGGATGTCAAGCCTGAATGGTGCGATCTACAGGCCCGGACGCTGGGCAGCGGCGTGTCGGCTGCGCCGGCTTTCGAGCAGCTTCAGGATGAGATAAGTGATCCAGCCGATGCAGGCCATGCCGACGCACAGCGCGCCATAGGCAACTGGCCAGGGAATGCCGGCGGTCATCATGGAAAATTCCGACATGCCGCCCATGCCGGCAATGATATTGAGCGGCATGAAGACCACACCCAGCACGGTTAATTGCGAAACCCGCTTGTTCTGATTGACGTTGATAAAACCGACCGTGGCATCCATGAGAAAATTGATTTTCTCGAACAGGAATGCGGTGTGGCTGTTGAGCGATTCAATATCGCGCAGAATCTGATTGACCTTGCTGATCTGGGCCGGTGACAGGAAATGGCCACGCATGAGAAAGGATACCGCCCGCTGCGTGTCCAGCATGTTGCTGCGGATCAGGCCGTTACGATCTTCTTCGGTGGTGATTTCGGTCAGGATGCGGGTGGCATCGGTATCGGTGATATTTTCGCGCAAGACGGTCTGTCCGACTTGGCGCAGGGCTGCATAGCTGTCTTCGAGCGCATCCGCCGAATACTCGATATCGGTATCGTATAATTCGAGCAGCAGATCCTTGCAATCCGAAAAGGCACTGAGCTGATTGCGCGCCCGCAGTCGCTGCAGGCGAAATACCGGCAATTCCTCATTGCGCACGGTGAACAGGATATTCTCGTGCAGAATAAAGGCGACCGGCACGCTGCGCGATTCCCGATCATGATCGAGCAGAAAATTGGAATGGAGATGGATTTCGTCGCTTTCCTCGACGTAAAAGCGGGCGCTGGCTTCCAGATCGGTAAGCTCGTCCGGATCGGGCAGTTCCAGACCATAGAAGCGTCCGATGCCGCTGCGTTCGGATTTGGAGGCCTGCAGCAGATCAATCCACACCGGTTTGAGCGTTTCCAGATCCCGGCGGCAACTGATTTCGACGATGCGCATGCGGCCATTGACCACCTCGCAGACATTGATCTGGCCCGTGCTGATCTGCGGCTGCCGGGTACCGACCAGGGCTTCGCGGCGCGCATCGGAAATTTCCCACAGCAGATCCTCCTCCCGCTCCGGCGTCACATGGCTCCACAGCCGCTGGGCGTCCTCGATCGACAGCAGTTCCAGGGTCTTGCCGATCTCGGCGGCGGGTAATCGTTCCAGGATGGCCTGTAATTCAACCTTATGCTGCCGTTGCACCACGGTTTCGACCAGGTCATGGCGGCGCATGGGCTGGTTATGCAACATGTCTTCCACAATTTTTTGCTTGTTCAGCAGTCCGATGATGGTTTGCAGGGACATGACCTGGAATCCTTCTGGAAAACCGCAGGAGCTTGGTGGAATGGCGGTGGCGAAACGCGACCGTGGCACGGCGATGCTGGCATCGAGCGGCCCGCGCGATCCGGCAGAATAAGTGCAGAATAAGTGCAGAATAAGCAGAGTATGCGCAGTCGCACAGGCCAATGCACGTGGGCGGATGCTCAGGTGGATGTGGGCAACCATGTGCGCGGGTTGATCCTGATTGAACATAGAGGTTCCATTCATGAAAACCGTTTTGGCCCTGCGCCATGTGGCCTTCGAGGATCTGGACTGTTTTGCGGCGCCACTGGCAGCCCGTGGTTATGCGCTTCGCTATCAGGATGCCGGCTATGATGATCTTACGGTGTTTGATCCGCTGGCCGATGATCTGCTGGTGGTGCTGGGTGGGCCGATTGGCGTCTATGAGAATGCCGCCTATCCGTTCATCGATGATGAACTGCGTCTGCTGCGGGCGCGCCTGGCCGCTGGCCGGCCGGTGCTGGGTCTGTGCCTGGGCGCGCAACTCATTGCCCGGGCGCTGGAGGCACGGGTGTATCCCGGTGGTGTCAAGGAAATTGGCTGGAAACCGCTGATGTTGACTGAAGCCGGGCGGGCGAGTCCGCTGGCGGTGCTGGAAGGTGGCCTGCCGGTGCTGCACTGGCACGGCGATACCTTCGATCTGCCCGCCGGCGCGGTGCTGCTGGCATCCAGCGATCTGTATCCGCATCAGGCATTTTCCTGGCAGCGGCATGCGCTGGCCCTGCAGTTTCATCTGGAAACCAGCGCACGCGGCCTGGAGCGCTGGTTCATCGGCCATGCCGGCGAGATCGCGCAGACGCCGGGGCTGGACGTGCCGACGCTGCGCCGTGACAGTGTCCGCTATGCTGCCGCGACCGCTGCTGCCGGGCGCGCGTGTCTGGAGCGCTGGCTGGCCGAACTGTCGTAGGTGATCTGCGCACCGGGCCTGCCCTGGTTGAAGGACGTGTTGACGATCACGGTAGTGAGGCCGGGCTGACTGCGGGCGCGTTCCTGCGCACTGAGCACGTCGAAACCGTTACCGACGAAGACCGCTTGCCCCACTATAAGCTGTTCGCCATGCGCTGGCGGGTGGAGGGGTAGGCGGCTTCATACGTCGCCTCGAAAATATCCGGCTTGCACGGGTACAGTTCGCCCTTCACGCCCTAGCGTGGCGTTGCCGATGAGGGTGGGTTGCGGGAGGGGCATCTTGAGGAACCTTGGGTGTGGGGGTATACTGAAATCAAGCCGCACGACGCTTAGGGCGTTTGGCTCGGGGACTCAGCAATGAGGGACATCGAGCAGTGCGGCGGTTCTATTTGGGCCGCTTAAACATCGTGTAGACGACCACGCCAGCGCGGCGCACTTCGTAAACGACCGTATACCGATACGCCCCGACCTCCTCTGTGACCTCCAAGCGCAAACAGCCATTCTTTGACTTGGACGGCGTTCCTGGTTTTAGATTTTGCGTCTGATTGAGAATCGTTCCGGCCAAGGCCAAATCATCGTCAGAAATAGGTTCTTGTCCACGATCCCGCTCAGAAGGCGATCCGTGATGCAACAACGTATGGCGGGTATAGTCATGATCGAGCGCTATATTCTGACCTTTGATGAGAATTCCTAAAGCATCCGCTTGCGTCAACACAGCAGGGCTGATGTTCCCCACGGGTAATGGCGGCTGTTTTTCCTTCGGGGCATCCATGCAGCCCTTGGCAAAGCTTTTGGTTGCCGTGAGAATTTCTTGTTGCGAATTCATGCCTGCCATTGTACGGGGATTTGTTGAAATCTCCCCCACCCGCTTCCACTGATACAGCGGATCCTTGCCCTCGTTGTAGACCTCCTCGATGCTTGCCTTTCCGGCCAGAATCCGGTCGCGCTTATCGATACTCCCGGCCACCTGCCGCGCCTCATGGGGCGATAATGACGCCAGAAACGCCCGCTCCGCCTTGGGATTGAATTTCGGCTTGGGGTTCATCAGGTTGATGATGGGCGATAGCACACAAAGGCAATGCGGGTGGGCGGGCGGCTTAGGCGCTTCCGCTTTCGGATAGATGCCCGGCCCCAGTCCGCAGAACTTGTCCCGACCCGGCTTGGCTCCGCGCGCCGGTTGGCTTCACGGATGCTTCACAGTTGCTGCCTACACTGGCGCCCATTCCTGAACGGGTCCCGTCCGTTGGTTGCGGCTGATCGCCATACCACGGGCCGCGCGCCGGAACAGACCATGCAACTCCCGCATTGCCGCGAGGCTCCGCCGATGAAACCGGATACATCCCCCGGAAAATCTGTCAAGAATGCTGAATCCATCCCCACTACGCCGGATATCGATCGCCAACGCCTGGACCTGCTCAACCAGATCTGGATTATCAAGCGGGGTCTGGAACGCGCCGGCGGTGATCGCAGTGTCCAGATGAGTCTGCTGCGCAAGGATGCCCGCTACCTGCAGAGTGTTCTGGAAGAGGCGGCTGCCTCGCCGCAGGATGAGCTGTGGCGCGCTGCGGCCCGCGTCCGTGAACTGCTGGCACAGGGCATCATCATCGATCCGGAGATGGATCTGGAGACGGCGCCGACCATTCTGTCACAGGTGAATTTCAATGCCGCCAAGGCTCCGGCAGCGCCGCGCGGCATGCGCCTGGGCTGGGCGATGATGCCGATCGTGCTGGCGCTGGGCGTGCTGATTGGCGCCCTGGTGATGGGCTGGCGGCCGACCCTGCAGGATGTGCTGCCGGTGCGGCAGGCGGCGGTAACGCCCACGCTGCCGGCCAAGGTCGTACTGCGTATCCACGGCTCCAACACCCTGGGTGCCGAGCTGCTGCCGGCGATGGCCGAGGCCTATCTGAAGCGCGAGGGCGCATCCAGCGTCCGGCGGATCAGTACTGCGGCCAATGAATGGCGCATCGAGGCGACCATTACCCGCTCGATTGAACCGGTCGCCATCGAGATTCGCGCCCATGGTTCCGGCACCGCCTTCAAGGATATCGGCGAGGGAGCGGCCGACATTGGCGCCTCCTCGCGACCGATCAAGAAGGAGGAAGCCCAGCAGTTGAGCCGCTTTGGTGACATGAATTCACCGGCGATTGAGCATGTAGTGGGTCTGGACGGCATCGCCGTGATCGTCAATCGCAACAATCCGGTGCGCACGCTGAGCAAGGCGCAGATCGCGCAGATTTTTTCCGGCAAGATTCGCGACTGGGCCGATGTCGGCGGTCCGGTCGGGCCGATCCGCGTCTATGCCCGTGACGAAAAATCCGGCACCTTCGATACCTTCCAGCATCTGGTGCTTGGCAAGGCCGAACTGGCAGCGACGGCGACGCGCATTGAGGATAGTGCTGAACTATCCGATCGGGTGGCGAACGACAGTTTTGGCATTGGCTTTATCGGCCTGCCCTATATCCGCAATGCCCAGGCGGTGGCGGTGGCCGATGGCGACACGCTGCCGCTGCTGCCGACACCGTTCACCGTGGCGACCGAGGATTATCCGCTGGCGCGCCGTCTATATCTGTACGCACCGCCAAACCCGCAGAATGCCTATCTGCGCGATTTCCTGGAATTTGCCATTACCGATGGCGGCCAGTCTCTGGTCTCCGAGGTGGGTTTCATTTCCCAGCAGGTGACCGCTGCCCGTCCGCCGCTATCCGAATCGTTGCCGAACCGCTATACCCAGTTGATCAAGGATGCCGAACGTCTGTCGCTGAGCTTCCGCTTCCGTCCGGAAAGCAGCGGCCTGGACAGCAAGGCGCAGCGCGATCTGGAACGGGTGGTGGATTTCCTGGCGCGGCATTCCGGTCGGCGCGTGCTGCTGCTGGGCTTTACGGATAACAGTGACGACCCGACGCAGGGCGTGCAGATGTCCAGGGAGCGGGCTCGCGAAGTGGAACGCGAACTGGCGGCGCGTGGCATCTTCGCTACGGTGGTCGAGGGACTCGGGCCGGTGAATCCGGTAGCCAGCAACGACAGCCCACAGAGCGCGGCGCGTAATCGCCGTGTTGAAATCTGGGTGATGTAGGGCGGGCCTGATTCCCGATCCGGCCGGGAATCGATTTGCGGCATCCTGCCCGCTGGTGGTGCGCGTTCCGTTAAACTGAGCGCCTACTTTGCAAGAGGATGCCTTATGCACAGCTTCGGTCCCCGGTCCTTGACGCCGCGCGACGGCCTCGACTGGCTGGCGCAGGCCTGGCAACTGTTGCGGCGACGACCGTGGCTGTTCGTGGCGGTGGCCCTGTTCGCACCCGCAGGCAGTGCGGTATTGCTGGTCTTGCCGGTCTGGGACTGGGTGCTGCCGCCCGGCAGTGGCTGGGCGATGCTGGTGGCGACCGTGGCCTGCTATGGCCTGCCGCTCAGCCTGACCGTGATTCTGGCCTGTGGGCTGGCGCGTGCTGCGAACCGCAGGAACCTGCCGGCGGCGCGTCTGTTATTCAACGGAACGGCGCTGCGGGCGATTCTCAAGACCAGCCTGCTGTTGTTCCTGCTGCTGCTGCAGGGTTATCTGCTGGTTTACTGGGTGCAGGATCAACTGTTGCCGGTGGATCTGGCGGCTGCGGGCGATGTCGCGCCCGCGCCGGAGGCATTTGGCGTGGCCAGCACCCTGCTGGGCACGCAATTGAGCGTGCTCGGCAGTCTGCTGCTGGTATTGCAGGTGCTGTTGGCGGGATTTCTGGTGCCGTTGCACCTGTTCCGCGAATGGCCATTGGCGGCCTGCTGGCGGCGCAGCGTGCTGGCGATGCAGCTTAATCCCTGGCTGTTTCCGGTGATGGGACTGGCTGGGCTGGCGCTGCTGGCGCTGCCGTTTGTATCCTGGCTGGCCGTTCCCGCCCAGGTGCTGGCGCTGCCGCTGCCGGCCTACCTGGGCGCACTGCTGTATGTCGCTTGGAACGACGTGTTCCAGGGCGGTGCCGAGGAGCAGGAATGCCTGGAGATTCAGGCACCGTGGCGCGCCAGCATCAGTGGCGGTTCAGCGTCACGTCAATCTGGCGCAGCGCCACGCTCAGATCCTCGCTGAGCACAATCGCGCCGGTGGCGCTCAGCTCCTCGGCGGCGTGACGGGTAAGCGAACCGCCGACGAATACCGGCACCGCCACCGTTCGGCATAACTGTGCCAGCTCATCGGCAATCGCCGCCATCTCGATCGTGACCGACCCGGAAAGCACGATGGCCGCGTTCGACGCACGCGTCACTACCGTAGGCAGTTCCGCCAGCGGTGTGTTCGGGCCGAGCAGCAACACCCGGTAATCCCAGTCCAGCGCCGCCAGCGCGAACAGCAGAATACCCACCTCGTGCTGTTCACCGGGCAGGCAGGCGGTCAGCAGGCGCGGCCCACGGCGATTGCGGCTGAGATGGTGAAAGCGGGTGCCAAGCTTGTTGCGCAGAAAGACACTGAAAAAATGCTCCTCGGCGATGCTGCCAACGCCATTTGCCCAGCGTGTACCCAGTTCGCGCAGCATGGGTACGGTCAGGCGCGTGGTGACCACGTCCACCGGGTACAGTGACAGTGCATCCTGGTAAATGTCATTGAGCACCGACTCGTCAAACTGGGTGATGGCATTCAGCAGGCGCTGATGGTCGCGCAGCCACGGGTCCTCCGGGATCGGCTCCGGCTCCGGTTCGCTGCGGCTGCGCCCATTGTCCAGTACCTGCCGCACCTGCCCGATCGACATGCCGTTATCGAGCAGATCCACTACCTGCTGAATCAGATCGACATCGGCCATGGTGTACAGGCGGTGCCCCTTGGGTGTGCGCACCGGCTTGATCAGATCGTAGCGGCGTTCCCAGGCGCGCAGTGTGACCGAGTTGACGCCGGTCAGGCTGGATACCGTGCGGATTGGCACCAGTCCATCGTCGGGCAGGCTGTGATGGAGGGCCGGACTCGCCTTCGCCATGGTTGAAAACCTCGTCACACGCTGTGAATGCCACCCGGTACTATGGCCGGGAATTTATTTATACAATAAATATACAATAAATTAAGATTTTCATCTACAATTATACAAAATTTATGCAATCTTGCATCTGCGCTGCTTGAGGAGATCCCTGATGCGTTTGCTGCTGCTATTTGCCGCCCTGTGTGCCGCGCCAATGACCTGGGCCGCGCCAGCGGAGACCTGTCCGGCTACGCTTGATGTTCAGGCACGGCCATTGACGGCGCGAGCCGCCGAATCCCTGTGCGCACGCTACGCCGGCCAGGTGTTGCTGGTGGTCAACACCGCCAGCCAGTGCGGTTTCACACCGCAATATGACGGGCTGGAAGCGCTCTATCAGCGCTACCGTGGACGGGGACTGGTGGTGCTGGGTTTCCCGTCCAACGATTTTGCTCAGGAGCCGGGCCAGGAACAGGAGATCGCTGGTTTCTGTCGCCTGAACTATGGCGTGAATTTTCCGATGTACGAGAAGATCCACGTCACTGGCGCCCAGGCCCATCCGTTTTATCAGCGGCTGGCGGCGCAGGCGGGCGGTTATCCGGAATGGAACTTCTATAAATACCTGCTGGATCGCAAGGGTCAGGTGGTGGCGCGCTTCCCGTCACAGACGCGTCCGGATGATCCGGCCCTGATCGCGGCGATTGAAAAGCTGCTGTGAGCACCGATTCCCTTCACCCTGGCCTACAGGCCCCGGAGTTTTCCATCATGACTGCGGCGACGACCCCGACGACTTCAAGTACAGCGCCAGCACCCACTTCGATTCCGGCCGCAGCGGCCTGGCTGGGTGGACTGGGTCTGCTGCCGTTTCTGGTTCCGGCACTGCTGCTGTGGCTGGGCCCTGCGGACGGGCGCGGGATGGCCTGGCTGGCGTTGCATGCCTATGCGGCGGTGATTCTGAGTTTTATTGGTGCGGTGCATTGGGGCGCGGCGCTGCACGAGGCGGACAGCGGACATTTGTGGCGGGCGATGGGCTGGAGCGTGCTGCCGGCGCTGCTGGCCTGGGTGACGCTGCTGATGCCGCATCCGCAGGGCGTAGCACTGTTGCTGCTCGGATTCGCGGCGCAGTATCTGATGGATCGCCGTGCTGCCGCTGTCGGCCAGTTGCCGGTCTGGTATGGGCGGTTGCGGCGAGTGCTGACGGCTGGGGTTGTTGCCAGTCTGGCGCTGGCGCTGGCACGGGGCGTGTAGGTGCTGGTGGAGGCTAGCGCAGGCACTGATAATCGCAGATGTGCCGGCGGGCGCTGCACTTGACGTAGCAGTTGCTGCGCGTGGCCGGGACAGGGTACTGACGGTCGCAGATAGTGCGGCACTGCAGGTATTGCGCATCGCAACGCTGCCTGCAGGCCGGATTGATGTCGCCACTGGAGCGGGTAACAGACCCGGGTGACGATGCAGGGGATTCGGGGGCGGGCGTGGGCGTATCCAGGGCGAATGCCGCTGTCATGGTCACCGATAGCATCAACGCGGCAAATGTCCGAGTCATTGCGATCTCCTGCAACCGGTCAATGCCTGACCTGAATCCAGTATAGTTCAGGTTCAGGCGCCTGGAGCCTGCCTGCATGAAAATCAACATGATGAATTCGTGCGGAATATGCCGGATCCCTCCGGGCATTCGGCAGGCTGGGTGAAGGTGGATCAGACCGTGCGCCACATCCCCGTTGCCTGCCCGCACTTGCCAGTCCTTCCCGCGCAGGAACCGGGCAACCGGGGCCCGCGCCTAGACCGTTCAGACCCTGCGCAAGGCCTGCTCCAGATCGGCGATCAGGTCATGCACATCCTCAATGCCGACCGACAGCCGCACCAGTCCATCATCCAGGCCCAGCGTGCGGCGCACTTCGGCCGGCACTGAGGCATGGGTCATGATGGCCGGATGCTCGATCAGGCTTTCCACCCCGCCGAGGCTCTCGGCCAGCGTGAACACCCGGCAGGCCGTCAGAAAACGGGTCACGCCAGCCAGATCGGTGCGCAGCACCGCGCTGATCATGCCGCCAAACCCGCGCATCTGCCGCTGTGCCAGTGCATGCCGCGGGTGGCTGGCCAGCCCCGGATAGATCACCCGCTCGATGCACGGATGCTGTTCCAGCCACTCAGCAATGGCCTGGGCATTGGCGCTGTGCCGTTCCATGCGCAGCGCCAGCGTTTTCAGGCCGCGCAGAGCCAGAAAACTGTCGAACGGCCCGGCGATCGCGCCCGCAGCGTTCTGCAGATAGCCCAGCCGCTCAGCCAGCGCCGCGCCTCGGCATACCGCCACCCCGCCGATCATGTCCGAGTGGCCGTTCAGGTACTTGGTGGCGGAATGCACCACGATATCGAAACCCTGTTCCAGCGGCCGCTGCGCCCAGGGCGTGGCAAAGGTGTTATCGGCCACGGCCAGGATGCCGCGCTCGCGCGCCACCGTCGCGATCAGATCCAGATCGACCAGGCGCAGCAGTGGATTACTCGGCGTTTCCACCCAGATCATGCGCGTGTTCGGCCGCAGCACCGCTTCCAGGGCCGCGCGATCGAGCAGCTCGGAATAGGAAAAATCCAGGCCGGCACTGCGCCGCCGCACCTGCTCGAACAGGCGTCGCGTACCGCCATACAGATCATCCAGGGCCACAACATGATCGCCGCTGTCGAGCAGTTCCAGCACGGTCGCGGTCGCCGCCAGTCCCGAGGCGAAGGCAAAACCGGCATCGCCGCCTTCCAGATCGGCCACGCAGCGCTCATAGGCGAAGCGGGTCGGATTCTGGCTGCGTGCATACTCGAAGCCCAGATGCACGCCGGGACTGGATTGCACATAGGTCGAATTGGCATAGATCGGCGTGACCACGGCACCGGTGCTCGGGTCGGGCGACTGGCCGGCGTGCACGACGCGGGTGGCAAAGCCAAGGGCAGGAGAGGAATCGGTCATGGTGGTGTTCTGCGGCAGCGTTAGACGGTTTGCAGTGGAAACGGGCTTAGAATCGCAGCGCCATCATATCGGCACCACTGCGACCACACCAAGAACCGGGAATCCGCTCATGCCGCTCGCGCAACAACTCTGGCAGGACCATGTCGATCTCGCCGAGGCCTGCCTCGCCCATCCGTTCGTGCAGGGCATCGGCGACGGCTCGCTGCCGCGCGCCCGCTTTGCCTACTACATTGGCCAGGATGCCTTCTATCTGCAGGCGTTTGCTCGTGCCTACCTTCTGGCCGCCGCGCGCGCCCCGGACTGGGATGGCTTTCGCGAACTGCATGAATTGGCTGGTGGCGTACTGCAGGAGCTGGAACTGCATGAGACGGTTGCGCGAAGCTGGGGGCTGGATTTGGCTACGGTGACACCAGACCGCGAAACCCGGCGCTATGCCGATTTCCTGCTGGCCACCGCCTGGGGTCAGGATGTGGGCCTGACCCTGGCGGCGATGACCCCGTGCATGCGCCTGTATGCCTTTCTCGGTCAGCGCCTTGCCGCTGAGCAGCAGAGCATCCATACCTACAGCGACTGGGTGCAGACCTATTCCAGCACCGGGTTCGCGGCCCTGGCGGCGCAACTGGAAGCGCTGCTCGACCGCTATGCGCTGCAGACCACTGCCACCACAGCCGCCTATGGCTATGCCATGGACTGCGAGCAGGCCTTCTTCAGCGCGGCCTGGGCCTGTTAGCGGCGCACCTCGAATTCGGCGCGGCAGCCATCGGAAACCCAGATGCCGCGTCGGTCATAGCCCCAGGTTTGCCCCTGCCAGCAGCCGGATTTGCTCAATTGCCGGTGCAGGCGCACCCCGCCACCGGTATCGACCCGGCAATACTCGCGCGCATTGCCGTTGGATGCGCAGGTGATAAGCTGCTTGCTGCGGTTGTTCTTGTCCTTGTCCTGATTGGCGATGATCGCGCCGAGCACGCCCAGGGCGACCACGCCGCCGACGATGGCGGCAGTGTTGTCCTTGTCATCACGATCGCGCGGCGGCGGCCCATCATGGCTGATCTCGAACTCGGCCCGGCAGCCGCGATCCACCCACACGCCGCCCCGGTCATAGCCCCAGCTATCGTTCATGCGACAGGGCGCGCTGCTGAGCTGATGCAGCAGGCGCACCCCACCACGGGTATCGGTTGGGCAGTGGCGATAGCCGTAGCCGTCGGCAGCGCAGACCAGACGCCGCCCGCCCGGATCATCCTCACCGCGTCCATGGCGTTCGCGCCTGTCGTAATCGTCACCATAATCGGCGGCATCGCGGCCGACGCTGAATTCGGCGCGGCAGCCGCGATCCACCCAGATGCCGCCCCGGTCATAGCCCCAGCTTTGCTCGCGGATGCAGGCGGCCTTACTGTTTTGCCGCAGCAGTCGTACCCCGCCGCGGGTGTCGGTCTGGCAATACTGGTAGCTGCCATCGAGCGAATCGCAGGACACGCTGCCGCGCGCCTGGGCTGCGCTGGGTGCTGCGCTGAGCAGCAGCATGGACAGCGCCAGCGGGCCGCTGAGCCGGGCAGCAATCGGGCCCATCAATCTGATCATGGATTTTCCCCTTCCTGTTTATTTGGCTTTCAGCAGCTCGGCGACGCAGGGCGACAGCCGGTCGAGTGTGGCCAGGGCCGCTGGATCAAACGCGACGCTTTTCCACTTGGCATGACCGTTCTGCTGCAGCCAGGCCAGATTGCCCAGCATTGCCTTAGCCACTGGGCTGATCGCCGCACAGTCAGCCTTGATCGTGGTCACCAGGGCGCTGCCGACGGTCACCGTGGCCACGGCCTCCTTCTGCCAGGGATAAACCTCGGCGGCCAGGCTCGCCGGCTGGTACAACTGGGTGAGAAATTCATCGTCGGGCACTTCCTTGATCAGTACCGGCAACAGGTGCAGGCGATCCTCGGCGCGCACCTGCTGGGTCAGCGCCTCGGCCGGCGCGCCCACCACATAGAAGGCGGCAGCAATTTCACCCCGGCGCAGCGCAGCGAGCGCCTCGGGAAAATCGGCGTTGAGCAGTTCCGCCGGTTCGACATGGGCCAGCTCCAGCAGGGTCAGGGCGGTCACGCTGGTGCCACTGCCCAGCTCACCGATGGCGATCTTCTCGCCATTCAGGTCGGAAATCTGCTTGATGCCGGCCCGCGCCAGCAGGTGCACTTCCTCACGGTACAGCGGCAGCACGATGCGCAGCTCCTCGGCGATGTGCCGCGCGCTGGAATCGTCGTTCAGCGCCAGGTTCAGATAGGCCAGCACATCCAGTTGTGCCAGGCCCAGCGGCAAGCTACGGTAGCGCTGCACGTCGGAGACGTTCTGCAGGGTGCCGGCGCTCGGGATCACCGCCAGGTCGATGCCGTTCTGCGCCAGCAGTTTTTCCAGGTCACGGCCGACGGCGAAATAGGTGCCGTTTTCGGCGCCGGTGATCAGATTGAGCTTGAGCAGCGGACCCTCCGCCGCCCAGCTCGGCGGCAGGGCCCAGGTCAGCAGCAGCGCCGCCAGCCAGAACTTGAATATGCGCATGGTGGAATTCTCCGGAGATGAGCAATCGACAGCGAATTGGACGGTTAAAAGCGTAGCTGAAGCGCTGCATGGAATTGCGGTGATTGTATGGCGCAGCCACGGTGTCGCCGCGGATGGTTTAGACTGAAAATCAGTTCAGTCACCAGAAAACCGGATGTCAGAATGTGTGAATGCGAAGACGGTACGAACGGGCTGTGCCTGCGCCGCCGTGGGTGGGCGCTGCTGTTCCTGGGGCTGTTGCCCGGCGCGGCGTGGTCAGCGGCCGACAGCGGCAGCGCTCCGCCGGCGCTGCTGTGCCAGGGCAGCGATCCGGCCTGGAGCCTGCGCATTCAGGGCGAAAGCGCCCTGTTCACGCCGCGTGCCGAGGATCGGGTGCCGGCGCAGCGTTTGCGGGGTTGGTATCAGTTGCTCGATGCTGCGCAGCCGCCGCTGCTGGTGTGGCGTGGGGCCAGCGGCAAGGTCGCGCCACTGGTGGCCTTCAT
>Ga0116170_10004119_pt1 | contig 13383 bp, 10 predicted proteins | sample AD_JPNHW1_MetaG_FD_89797 | JGI IMG/M metagenome (GOLD analysis project Ga0116170, IMG submission 89797) | Active sludge microbial communities of municipal wastewater-treating anaerobic digesters from Japan - AD_JPNHW1_MetaG | ecosystem: Engineered > Bioreactor > Anaerobic > Digestate | place...
ACCGCCCTAAGCATAGGCAGCGAATACAGCTTTATGCCGGGCTTCGCCCTGCGTACCGGCTACCTGGCCGCCGATAACACCGTAAACCTGAAGAACCGCGGCCTAAACTTGGGCGCCGGCGTGAACTTCCTGAACACGCAACTGGACTATTCAGCCGCCCCCTTCGGCGAGCTAGGCAATACCCAGAAAGTGACGCTGACGAAGAAGTTTTAGTTCCATATTAAATCTAGCCCAAGTGTCCCGGCCCCCTTGCGCTTTGCCGGGGAACTGGTATAATCAATCAGACTATGAAGATACTGCTGGCTGAGGACGACGGACCGGTGCGCGAACTGATGACCGAGTTCCTTACCGACCTGGGGCACGAAGTGACGGCGGTGGAGAACGGCCAGGAACTGGTGAAGCTGGCGCTGGACGCGCGGCCCGACCTGGTGGTTACCGACATGCATATGCCCGAGATGGCCGGCAATTCGATGATAGCCATGATAGATATGTACCCGCCGCTGGCCGGCGTGCCGGTCATCATGGTTACCGGCGCCTCGGATTCGGAGCTGGAAGATGCCGGGATCCCCGCGGAAATAACGGTTATCAGCAAGCCCGTGGATTTTGCCCGCCTGACCGCGGAAGTAAACAAGGTCGCGGGAAAGCTGGGCGGCTCCTGATCATGAAAGCCCCCCTTTGATTATGTGCGGCCGCTACTCCCAGACCCTGGACCTGGCCGAAGTGGTAAAACGCTTTTCGGCCAAACAGCCGTCCTTTAACTGCAAACCCTGCTACAATATCGCCCCCGGCGCGGTGAGGCCCGTAGTCTGCGCTGGCGGCCTTAAACTGCTCAAGTGGGGCTTCCTGCCCGGCTGGGCCGGCGCCGGCCCGGCGCATATAGCGCTGCCGCAGGAGGGGAATTCGCTGGAACGCAAATTCTCTTCGGAGACCCTGGTGCCGGAGGCGGACGCCCAGGCGCGGGAAGGGCTTATCAACGCCCGCGCCGAGGGCATAGCTTCCAGGCCCGCTTTCCGGACGGCCCTGTATAAGACACGCTGCCTGGTGGCCGCGGACGGCTTTTATGAATGGCAGCATTCCGCCGGCGTGAAGACCCCGTACCGCTTCGAGCTGCGCGACAAAGGCCTGTTCGCCATGGCCGGGGTTTACGAGGAGAAGACCGGCACTTACGCGATCATAACCGCCGCGGCCAACGCCCTGGTGCGCACGGTGCACCACCGCATGCCCGTCATCCTGGAGCGGCGCCACGAGGCGCTGTGGCTGGATCCCAAAATGAAGGACAGCGAAGTGCTGCTGCCGCTGCTGCGCGGCTACGATTCCTCCCTGATGCACGGCTACCGCGTGAGCGACCTGGTCAACGATCCCAAGAACGATTCACCGGATTGTCTTAAGCCGCTGCAGTCTTAAAACCGGCGGTAAAGGCGAACACTATCCGACCCAATGACAAGCGAAATGGAAAACGCGCGGGCGCTGGCGCGGCGGGCGTCTAAAATACTGGTATTCACGGGCGCCGGTATTTCCACCGGCAGCGGCATCCCGGATTTCCGCGGTCCGGGCGGAGCGTGGACGCGCCGCGAGCCGGTGCTTTACCAGGATTTTATAAACTCTACCCGCGCCAGGCAGGAGTATTGGCGCTACAAGGCCGAGACCTTCCCGGCTTTCAGGGCGGCGCTGCCCAACGCGGCGCACCAGGCGCTGGTGCAGTTTGAACGTACGGGGCGCCTGCTGGCGCTGGTAACCCAGAACATAGACAGCCTGCACCGCGCGGCCGGCACCCATACCGACAAGCTTATAGAGCTGCACGGCTCCGGCCTTTACGCCGAGTGCCTGGATTGTTACGAGTGGACTTCGATGGAGGCCGCGCTGGCCGCCTTCGCCGCGGACGGGGCACCGCCGCTGTGCGCCTGCGGCGGCTGGCTGAAGCCGGCGGTAGTGATGTTCGGCGAGCCGCTGGAGCGCGAAAACCTGATAAAGGCTTTCAAGGCGGCCGAGACCTGCGACCTGGTAGTTTCCATCGGCTCCTCGCTTTCGGTCGAGCCGGCGGCTTCTGTGCCCATGTCCGCCAAGGCCGGGGGAAAACCGTATATCGTGGTCAACCGGGGCGTTACGGCGCATGACCGCGCCGCGGATGTCAGGCTTGAAGGCGATGCCTGCGCCCTGCTGCCGGCCCTGTTTTCCCCGGACTGATGCTAACTTGCTGACGGAAATGCTGCCGGGGCTAACTCGGTCCCGGGTAAAGCGGAGGGCCGCCCTGCCGGTTTTTCCGCACGGTTCCAGTTCCGCGCGGCGCAGCCGGGATACGGCCCCAACCTCATGTATTGTAAAATGTAATTGATGCATAAAGACCGGCGCGCGCTTTTCCTTAATTTTTTCCTTTTATTCCTGGGGTTCTCGCTGCTTACCCGGCTGACGCTGCTGGTAATGGCCTGGCCCGAATTGGACGGCGGGCTCCCGGTGCTGGTAAAGATCTTCGCCGCCGGCCTGCTGTATGACTGCGCGGCTTTTTCCTATGCCGGCGCGGCCCTGGCGCTTTACCTGCTGCTGCTGCCTGAAAAGCTCTACGCGGCCGCCTGGCACCGGCTCGCTGTTTACGGGCTTTTCCTGGCCGCCGCTTTCCTGCTGGCCTTCAACCTGGCCGCCGAATATTATTTCTTCTACGAATTCGGCGTGCGCTACAACTTCATAGCGGTGGACTATCTGGTGTATACCAGCGAGGTAGTGGGCAATATACGGGAATCCTACAACCTGCCGGTGGTGCTGCCGCTGGTGGCGCTGCTGTCGGGAGCCGCGCTGTGGCTGTTCGGCAGGCGCCTGTCCTTCTCCTTTGCCGAGCCGCTGTCTTTCCGGCGGCGCCTGTACGCCGCGCTGCCTGTGCTGGCCGCGCCGGCGCTGGCCTTCTTCCTGCTGGACGGGCGGCTGGCCCAGGTCTCGAAGAACGAGTACGCCAACGAGGTGGCGATGAACGGGCTTTACGCCTTCGGTTCGGCTTTCATCAATAACGAGCTGCCCTACGACAAATTCTACGCGGCTATAGAACCGGCCGCAGCTTTTAAGTCCGTGCGCGCGGCGCTGGCCGGCCCGGGCGCAGAGTTTACGGACGAGGGGCTCGACATCAACAGGCGCATAAAAGCCCGCGGGCCGCTCAAGAAACTGAACGTCGTGGTGCTGGTGGAGGAGAGCCTCAGCGCGGAATACCTGCAGGCTTTCGGCGGGACCCGCGGCGCGGGAACGCTGGCCAACCTCGACGCGCTGGCCGCCAGATCGCTCTTCTTCAGGCGCTACTACGCCGCGGGCACGCGCACCGTGCGGGGGCTGGAGGCCATGACGCTGTCCATCCCGCCGCTGCCCGGCACTTCCATCGTGAAGCGCCCGGACAACGGGAATTTTTTTTCCTGGGGTTCCGTCATGCGGGACCTGGGCTACGTCAACAAGTATATTTACGCCGGCTTCGGTTACTTCGACAACATGAACGCCTTCTACTCCGGCAACGGCTTTGAGATAGTGGACCGCGCGAATTTCTCCAAGGACGAGATCTCTTTCGCTAACATCTGGGGCGTCTGCGACGGCGACCTGCTGGCCAGGACGCTCAGGGAAGCCGACGCTGACTTCAAGGCCGGCAAGCCGTTCTTCTACATGGTGATGACCACCACCAACCACAGGCCTTTCACCTACCCCGACGGGAAGATAGATATCCCGTCCTCCTCGCAGGGCCGTCGAGGCGCGCTTAAATATTCGGATTACGCCATCGGCGAATTCCTGGCCGCGGCGGGAAAAAAGCCGTGGTTCAAAGATACCGTCTTCGTCATCACCGCCGACCATTGCGCCAATTCGGCCGGCAAGGCGGAGATCCCGGTGCGCAATTACCATATCCCGCTGTTCATCTATTCGCCGGCTCACGTAAAGCCCGCGATGGTGGAAACGCTGGCCGCGCAGGCAGACCTGGCCCCGACGGTGCTGGGCCTGATGAACGCTTCCTACGAGAGCCGCTTCTTCGGGCGCGACATGCTCGCCGGGCGGCCGCAGGGCCGCGCCTTCCTTTCTACTTTTCAGAAGATGGGCCTGCTGACCGACGGGGCCATGGCGGTGCTGGGGCCGAAGAAATACCTGAAGACCTATAAATGGGACGAGGCCGGCAAGACCGTTGCCGAAGTCCCGGACGACAAGACGCTGGAGCAGGAGGCTGTCTCGTTCTACCAGAGCGCCAATTATATTTACAAGCGGCGCCTTAACCGGCTGAAATAGCGGGCCGCGGCTGATTTTAACTGACATGATGAAAATCTCTCTGTTTATTCTGCAAGCACTTTTGTCCGTTCCTCCGGCCTGCGCCGTGGACGGGGGCGCGGCTGCCGCGTCCACTGAGACCGCAAGAACCGTTTCCGTGGCCGCGCCGGTCTCCTATAATTACGGCATGGAGCAGCGCCGGCGCGGAGATCACGCCGGCGCCAAAGAGACCTTCCTGAAAATGCTGGAGGCGGCCCCAGGCAGCGGCGGGGCGCTGGAGGGCTTGTCCCTGGCCTGCATCTCCCTGGGCCAGTACGACGAGGCGCGGGGCGCGCTGGACCGCTGGAACGCGCAGGCGCCGCGCAACCCTTACGTGCTGGGGCTGCTGCTGCGGGCCCAGAACGCGCAGCGCGACGAGGAAGGGGCTTTGGCCACCAACCGGGAGCTGGCCGCCCTGGATCCCCGCGACTGCGCCGCGCGCGAGCGCATGGATACCTCCCTGGAACGCCTGCGCGCAGGGTTTTTCCCCGCGGGGAGGACCTATAGATCTTATTCAATGGAAGGGCTCGATACCTCCAGCCCGCAGCGCATCCTTTACGAGGGGAATTCCGCCGGCAGCCGCTTCCTCGCGCCGCTTAAACCTGGCCTGGACCTGATCGGCGGCGCCGAGATCCGCGAAGAGGCCCAGCGCAACGACGGGCGGGGTTTCACCTATTACGACATCCTGGAGCAGATCTATTCGGCCGGGCTCAGCGGGCGTTCCGGCCGGGACCTGGGCTGGGAGGCTGAATACGGTGAGTCCGTGCTTTCCGACGTGAAGTCTTCCGCGGTAGGGCATAAGACTTTAAGCCGGGCCCGGCTGTCCGTCCGCCGGCATTACGGCGACGCGGATCTGCGGCTGGCGCTGGGCAGCCTGCCTAAATTCGTGCGCGGCTCCGGCGGTACGCGGTATTTCATCCTGATGCGCGAGAACTCCGCCCGCGCCGAGGCGGAGGCCGGGCTCTGGGGCTGGAACTGGCTGGTGCGCAGCGGGGTTTATTCCACCTCCGACGGCACCGCACTGGGGACCTTCTCGCTGCGGGCCCAGCGCGAGGCGGGCGCCAATGTTTTCCAGGCGGCTTTCTCCCACGGCCAGCAGGAATTTTACGGCGCTTCCGCGGACGGGAAACTGCGCTATGTCAACGCCGACCGCCTGAGCGCCGGGCTCAGGCGCGGGGCGGCGGAGCGGTACCGCGCCGCCGTTTCGGCCGCGCAGACTTTATATTCCGACCATAACCGCCTGGCGGAATTCGACGCCTCGCTGGACGCCTGGCTGCCCTGGAATAAGGAGTTTTACGGCAGCTACGCATTTTCGCTGCAGGATTTCCGCGGGGCTTACGAAGGCTACAATTCCGTAGACCAGCGCGCCCATTGGCTGGGCGTCCACTGGCGGCGCTGCCGCGGGCTGAACTGGTCGGCCGGGGCGGCCTACGAGCGCGGCTTCCTGCGCGACAGCCTTATGTCGTACCAGGCTAACCGCTATAGCGCCGACTTTGAATGGTACCGCGGCGCCGGCGCCTCCGTGCGCCTGCAGCTGCTGAAGAGGGATTCCGCCGGGCGGGGCAAAGGCTATTCCGCCGGGCTGCAGGCCCGGTACAGTTTTCTTTAGCGCCGTTAAGGCGCGGCCTTTTCCGTTTTGGATCCGTTCTTCTCCAGCCAGTCCAGGTAGCCCGGAAATGGTGGATCGCGAAGCCGGCGAAAGCGGGCTCCGCGCCGAAAGCCTTTTCCGCCAGCGCCAGCTCGCGCTCCAGGTCGGGTTCGGCCAGGTGGTTGAACGAAACTTTCTGTATTTCATTGGGCGTGGTCTCCACGCCTATCACTACCTTCCGCCCGCGCGGCCCGGCGTATTTCAGCTCGTCGCCGGCGTGGGAAATTATCCCGTCGCGGCCTTCGGCGTGGTCGCGGTAATCCATCAGCGCCACATAGTCGTAGATGTCCTGCACATGCTCGCTGGCCGGCTTGCGGCTGCCGCCCCACTCCAGGGGCATCCCGTCCAGCCAGAAGGGAATGGCCGGGCCCGCCGCCAGCGTCTGGCCGGACCGCTTTTTGAGGGCCATCAGCTCCTTGCCCAGGTCCAGGAAGTTCAGCAGCAGTTCGTTCTTGCGGTCCTTCCACTGGTCCAGCATATGCGGCTCCAGGTCCAGGTTGATCCCGTCGAACCGTTCGCCCGCGTCCGAGGACGCGTTGTATTTCAGCACCTGTCGGAACATCTTCAGCGCGGCCTTGTGGCGTTTCGGCAGGATGTATTCTTCGGTGTGCAGGTACCACGAGCCCAGCAGCGCGTAAACCCGCAGGCCGCTGCCGTGCAGGCGGCCGATCAGGCCGCGGTATAATTGCGGCCGGCTCTTTATCAGGTTGCGGCCCTGGTACGCGTCGGCGTAAAGGTAGACGGTCTGAATATCCTTCGACTTGAGGAAGGCGATGGCGGCCTCCGCCGCGGCCGTGCTCTGCGCTATGGCGTAGGAATCTTTCTCCCACATCCAGACCGCCCGGGGGGCCGGGGCGGCCGGGGCCGCACAGGGCGCGGACAAAAGCCAGCCGGACAACAGGATGAGCGCGCTTAAAGGCCGGGCCTGCGCGGGGGGGAATTTAATCATGGAAAATCACCGGGATATTGTGCCGCCCTGTCCCCGCCTTCTTGCCGGTTTCGGGATCTGAAGGGATCACGGTCAGGAAATAGCGGCCGGCAGCGACGCCCTCGGATCTCACCGGCAAGAGCAGCGTCGCTATCTCTCCCGCCCCCAGCCGCTGCGCCGGGCCGTAGGATTCCGAGATCTCGCGGCCGTCGGGGTCCAGCAGTACCACCAGCGGCACGAAGGGGGCGGCGGGAGTCGGCGCGGAGTTGGAGAAAACCACCTCGATGGTCAGGCCGCCGGGCCGGGCCTCCGCCGGGACTTTGGTTTCGAGGACCGAGAGCCCCCCGGAGGTTTCCTGCCCGGCCAAAGACCGGCGTTCTTTTTCGTCGTACGGCGCCAGCCGGGCGCCGGTTCCCTTGGGGAATAGACTGAGGCTGCGCGCGAACTGGTCGTTGGCGGCCCGGAACGCCGCGAATTCTCCCCGCACTCGGGCCAGGACGCCGGCGTCCGGATAGGGTTCCATGCCCATCCCGTCCTCCAGCCTGTAGAGCGTGTCCTTGCTTAAGAACAGATCGCCGGAAACGAAGTCCACGAGGTCGGTGATGGTCTGCTTGACCGGGAACGTGTGGACGTTGCGGAAGGACGGTTCCAGGTCCAGGCCCGAGCCCAGCCAGGTTACGGCGCCCGGAGTCCGGAAGCCGTAATTGTGAGCCAGGAAGGCCAGCAGCGAGGGCGTGATATCGAAATGCGAGGAGACGGACCTGATGCGCGCCGGCGCTTTGAGCAGCGGGGAGAAGACCAGCAGCGGCACATGGTACCGGTCGATGCGGCTGGCCATCGGCAGTTCCGGCAGCCGGTGGTCGCCGGTCAGCACGAATATGGTGTTGTTGTACGACGGGTTCTTTTTAGCTTCTTCAAAAAAACGGCCCAGCGCGGCGTCGGTATAAAGGATGGTGGTGTAAATATCGCGATAGGCGTGGTAGGAAGCTTTCTGCGCTTCCGGTACGCCGAGCACATTGAGGCGCTGTTCGAAGCGGGAGGCGAAAGCCTGCTGGCCGAGGAAAGTGTAGGGGGTATGCGTGGACATGGTTTTGATGAGGGTGACGAACGGCTGCCGGGCTTCGCCCGCTTCGCCCGCGAGGGCGCGTGTTACGAGCTCGCCGTCCGCGTAGCCCCAGCTGTTGCTGCGCTGGTACCCGGCTCCGAAGTTTGTCATATCCACCAGGCGGTCTATGCCCTGGCGGTTCAGGAAAACGCTCTCATTGTCGAAGTCCAGGTCCGAGCCGGCATAACATTTAAAACGGTAGCCGTTGGCTTTGAGCAGGCCGGGCAGCGAGATATGCTCTGGCATATGGGCCCCCAGTTCCTCGAAACCCTCTTTCCCGAAAGGCAGCGAGCCGAATACCGATGGCAGGACCCCGAAGGTCCGGCCCTGGCCGGCCAGGAAGTTTTCCCAGTACAGGCCGTTCTCCGCCAACTGGTCCAACTGCGGCGTGAAACTGCCCAGCACCGCGCCCGGCCCGGAAAAGGACCGGCCCAGTCCTTCCACGATAATGAAAACAAAATTAGGCGGAGCGGCCGCGTTAATTTTGAAATAGGGCCCCAGCGTGTCCGGGGTCTGCTCGGCGCGCAGGAACGGGTAGGCCGGGTCCAGATATTTAAAACCCGTGCCGGCCGCCAGCGGCTTCGCGGGCGTACCCGGCCCGGAGCTTTGCCGCGCCGGGGCCAGATAGCCGATGATGTCGTCGAAAAAATAAGAGGCTTTATTCAGTTTAAGGTTGTATACGTACTCGCTGCCGCCGCCGGTATAGGCCGGCTTCCGGGGCGCGGCGGCCAGAACCAGTAAAGACAGCGCCAGTGCCGCGGCCGCCGCCCGCGGGGATAAGGACGGCCGCGTTTTTTTGCCCAAGATCGACAGCCCCGCCCAGAGCAGCGCCATGGCCAGGCACAGGCCGGCCAGGGCCGGGGTCAACGGCAGCAGGCCGCCTTCCGCGGTCGTTACTATTTCCTGCCAGGTGTAGCCTAACAGGTCCGAGCCCAGCGGCACATGCGCCGTCAGGAAATACTGCGCCAGGGCGGTCTGGATGAAGACCAGCAGCGACCAGGACAGGGCGAGGCCCCAGAGCCCGGCCCGCCGCGACCGGAGGAGAAGGAAAGGCAGCGAGAGCAGGAAAATAGCCGGCAGGTAGCGGGCCAGGCCCAGCAGGTCCAGCCGCAGCGCGGCGGCGGCTATGCGCGCCGTTTCCGCCGGCGGCGTGCCGGTCTGTATCCCGGCGTATAATTCCGCTATGCGCAGGCACAGCAACGCCAGAGCCAGGGCGGGCAGCAGGTCCAGGAACTTTGCCGCGGCCGCGCCCAAAAGCCCCGGAACCCGTCTGAGATATTCCCGGAGGCCGGAAACAGCGGGGGGCTGCGCGGCGCTCTTGGGGGCGGCGATCGCGGAGGTCGGCACGATCAGCGGGGCCAGTTGCGGGGGCGCGGTCTCCCCGCTATGCGCCTGCCTGTCCTGGGTGCCCCAGCTGGTTTCCCTGAAGGAGAAGCAGGCCTTGACCCTTTCGTACAGCGTTATCTGCCTGTAGCCCAGGAACTCCAGCACCGCCATAAAACAAAGGCGGATAATGTCCCGGTCTTTCTTGTAGCGCCGGAAATTGAAGGTGTCGAGGAAGATGGCTGCTATATTTATGGAAATGCCCCAGAGTATGGCCACGGTTATGAACAGGATCACGAACTTGGTGTTGAGCAGCCCCGCGAAATATAGGATCGGGATGGAGAGATAGCCCAGCAGTTCTATGATGGGGCCGAGGAATTCCACGAAGAAAAAGTAGGAAACCCCGACCAGGCTTACCGCGCCGTACTTCGGGTTCATGATCAGCGCCCTGTTGTTGATCAGGCAGTCTATGAGGCCCCGGTGCCAGCGGTTGCGCTGCCTGCGCAGCATCTCCAGGTTGAAAGGCACCTGCGTCCAGCACACAGGGTCGGGCACGAAGAAGATCCGGTAGGGGATCTTCTTGTCCATGCAGTGCCGGTGCAGGCGCATTACCAGGTCCATGTCCTCGCCCACGGTCTTGCGGTAGCCGTTCACCGCTATCACCATGTCCTTCCTGAACACCCCGAAGGCGCCCGAGATTATCAGCAGGCTTTTGAAAATATTCCAGCCCGTGCGGCCCGACAGGAAAGCGCGCGTGTACTCCAGCACCTGTATGGCCTCCAGGGCTTTTTGGGGCAGGTTTATTTCCAGCACCGCCCCGTCCTTGACCGTGCAGCCGTTGAGCACGCGCACTATGCCGCCGGTGGCTATGATCTCGTCGTCCTCGATAAAAAGCTTTGAGGCTTTGAGGATGGCGTCCGGTTCCAGCAGGGAGTCCGCGTCTATCGAGCAGAAGATCGGGAAAGAGGAAACGTTTATGCCGGCGTTTATCGCGTCCGATTTGCCGCCGTTCGCCTTGTCCACGACGATAAGATTGGGGTAGTCGGCGGAAATGTAGATGTCTTTTATGGCCTCGTGCGGGATCTGGCGGCGCACCGGTTTCGAGTAAGGGCCCAGTTTGAAATCCGCTTTCAGCCGGGCGATGGTGTCGTCGGTGGAACCGTCGTTGATCACGATCACTTCGAATTCCGGGTAATGCAGGTTCAGCAGCGACCTGACGCTGCTGGAGAGGACCGCCGCCTCGTTGAAGGCCGGGACTATGACGGAAACCGGCTTGTAGTAGGTGTCGGAGGTCAGCAGGCGCCGGGCCCCGCGCGCGGTGGACAGGTAGCCGTGCTGCACTATGTCCTTGAGCGCGAAAAGTATCAGCAGGGTGTAGGTGGAATTTATCGCGAGGAAATATAAAAAGATCACGCCCTGCAGCCAGTAGGCGGCGTAAACGAGGTGGGGGTTCAGCGCGGCGGTCATTGCGTGGTCCACCCGCCGTTGAGGGCGTAGCGCGCCGTTTCGGCCGCGAACTTGTCCGGCGAAGTCATTTCCTCCCTGAGCATTTCAAGGCCGCGCGGGCCCATCTTCGCGAGGGCCTGCGCCGCGTTGAGCCTTATGTGATAGTTGTGGTCGTGCAGCAGCGGCTGCAGCGCCCGCAGTATTTCCGAGTTGCCGAGATGCGCGTGTTTAAGGTCTTCCAGCCGCGTCCGCCAGTCCTTGTGGCGCAGGATCTCCGGCAGCGCGGCGAAATGGTACTCGGGATCGTGCAGCAGGGTGTTGTGGTCGGGGCTGATGTCGGACCTGAAGAGATGCACGTGTTTCAGCGCCGTCAGCCGCACCCGCCAGTCCTTGTGGCGCAGGGCTTCGGGCAGGATGGAGAAATCTCCGGCGGTGACCAGCGTTTTGATGCAGGCGACGATGATCTCCGGCTCAGCCTGGAAGGCTTTGTAGTATTCCTTTACCGCGGGTTCGGCGCGCTCGCAGGCCGCCGCGTGGCAGGCCGACAGGCAGTCCCGTTTCACTTTCACCGGGATCCCCTCTTCGGACCGTATCTGTTCCAGGAAAAGCCCGAATTCCTCTTCTTTGCCCGCGGCTTTGAGCACGGTTATGCAGTTGAAAAAAACGTCCTCGGTAAATTTGGCCGTCAGGTAGGGCAGGGCGGCCAGTTTGCCGGCGAGGTCGAGGATGTCCAGCCGGTCGCGGACCAGCAGGCTGAGGCCGTAAAGAATGCGGTACTTGACCGGGTTGGAAGCCTCGCTGCTGAAAGCCGCGTTGAAAAAATCCCGGTTATCCTTCAGTTTCAGGGAGGAAAGGATGTCGATGGCGTGCGCCCTTTTATACCAGACCGAATTCTTCGCCAGGCTTTGGTAGTGGAGGCTGATCCTGAATTCCTGCACCAGCCTGGCGGCGCGCTCGGCCAGCTCCCCCTCGAAACTTTCTATGATGCTGGCGGCGGTTTCGCTGTAGGCTTCGTATTCCATGGCGCCGCCGGGTTTCGGCAGCACCGCCGCCGGCTCGGTCACGGTTATGATGGCCGTGGAGATCATGTGCTTGAGCTCTTCCTTCGCCGCCTCCCTCCGCTTCAGGCGGTACTGGTGCGCGAACAGGAAGAGCACCTCGAAAATATTGAAGGCCGCCAGCAGGCAGATAACAGCGTAGAGGATGGCGTAAAAATGCGGCGAGGAAGTGAGATGTGTCAGGAACATAGTGCCGGCTGGGGGAAATCCTGGCAGACCGCGCGGGAAACCCTAGCAGCCGCAGCCCTTCTTCTTCAGGAATTTGTTGACCCTTAACTTCAAATGCTCCACGCTCGTGGGCTTGGTTATGTATTCGTCGATGCCCAGGTCATAGGCTTTTTTTATGTTCAGTTCCTGCTTGAGGGAGGTCATTATGAAGATAGGGATGTCTTTCGTCTCCGGGTTTTCCTTCATCCGCTTGGCCACTTCAAAACCGGACATCTTGGGCATGTTGATGTCCAGCATTACCAGGTCGGGATGGAAGGAGGCGATCTTTTCCAGGGCCTGCATGCCGTCGGCCGCCGTTTCCACGGTGTGGCCGTCCTTGGTGAGGTAGGCCTGGTAGATCAGGCGTATCGGTTCATCGTCGTCAACTACGAGTATTTTTGCCATATCAGTGTTGTTTTTCGGTGTAGTAAAGCCCGGTTCCCCTGGGTGGAGGAACCGGGCTTGTATGTGTGCCGCGCTCTTATTTCAGCAGCTCGGCGCTCTTGACGTAGTCCATCTTGGGGAATTCCGCCTTCAGGTATTTGTTGCCCTGCAGCTGCACGCGGCCCTGGTCGGGGCCCATGCCGCTGGGGGCGCCTTCGCCGTAGCCGGAATAGATGCTCTCCACCACGTTCATCCCTTCGGTAACCTTGCCGAACGGGGAGAAGCCCATGCTGTCGAGGTTAGCGTTATTGCCGTAGTTGATGAAGAACTGGGTGGTGCGGGTGTTGGGGCCGGCCATCGCGTAGGAGATATAGCCTTTAGCGTTGGACTGCTTCACGGGGTCGTCCTGTATCCTGGCACCGCGCCAGGCGGCGGCGACTTCCGGTTCGCCGTGTATGCCGAACTGCACCATGAAGCCGCTGATCACGCGGAAGAAGGCTACGTCGGAGAAGAAGCCGGCCTTGACCAGGTTGTAGAACCTGTCGGCGCCCAGGGGCGACCAGGCGCGGGTAACTTCCAACGTGAAATCGCCCTTGGTAGTGGTGAATTTCACTTTAAAGGTTTCCGGGGCTTTTTCCGTAAGGCTTGCGGGGTTTTTAAGAGCTTCCATGTTTGCGTTGATCTCCTTGTTCTGCTGGGTGTCGGCCGGCGCGGCCGCCTGCTGCGCGGCTTCGGCCGGCTGGCTCATCTCGGCCTGCGACACTTCCTGCGTTTTCTGGCTGCACGCGGCGGCTAAAACCACCGCGAAAACAAATATTAAATGCCTGTTCTTCATCGCGTTCCTCCTGTGCCTGCTTATGTATTATAATAAATATAGAGCGGCATTAGGAGGACGTATGGCTGTAGGCACATTCAAGGCGCTAGTGCAACAAAACTGTTAAAGACCTCTGCCGGTGTCCGAAAGCCCAAACACTTTCTAGGCCGATTATTAAGCCAAATTTCAATTTCTGCAATCCGCTCCTCTGAT
>Ga0116170_10004121_pt1 | contig 13380 bp, 12 predicted proteins | sample AD_JPNHW1_MetaG_FD_89797 | JGI IMG/M metagenome (GOLD analysis project Ga0116170, IMG submission 89797) | Active sludge microbial communities of municipal wastewater-treating anaerobic digesters from Japan - AD_JPNHW1_MetaG | ecosystem: Engineered > Bioreactor > Anaerobic > Digestate | place...
ATAATTCAATTAAAACTATAAAAAACCTTGTGGTCGGTTTTGTTGCACTTAATTCCCCTTATGAAAATAAAACAGACGGCATAAGATATGATGAAAAATTTAAAAACAAATTTTATGTTGAAGTCAATGATAAAAGAAAAAATATTTATCCGTCATTTTATCGCAGTTTGTCAAAATATCCCGCGCAATATTTTAACACCGTAAATAAATCCGGTTCAATTGTTACAACAAACGATGTTGACGGTTATATAAGAGTTGTTGATCAATTTATTGATTATAAAGGAACTTTGTATCCTTCTTTGGCACTTAGAATGTACGATTATTTAGAGCAAGGTGACGAAAAATTTATTGTAAAAGACAAAAAAATTACACTTGAAGGCTCAAAACTCAATATTCCAGTATTTTCAAATTATGGCGGAATTTTTAACAATATCAAATATTACAAGCTAAGACCAAATTCACAGTATTCGCATAAAACTTTTTCGGCAATAGATATAATTCAATCTTATGATGCTTTGAAGCAAGGGAAAACCCCGACAGTTTCTCCTCAAAATTTCGAAGATAAAATAGTTTTTTTAGGTGCAAACGCAAAAGCAATGGCTATAGGACTTGCGGATAAAAAAAGAACGCCTATGCTTGAAGACTATCCCGGAGTTGACATTCAAGCAACGAATTTAGACAACATTATGCACAATGAATTTTTGGTACAAACAACTTTATTTCAAGACATTATAACAATCTTAACGCTTTTGGCCGCTTCGTTTTTAATTGTAATGAACTTTTCGCTTTTTGCTTCAATCAGCATAAATGCCCTTTTAATGTTGGCTTATATAACCGCCTGCGTTTTTTGCTATAGATTCGGGCTTGTAATAAGCGTAATTACGCCTATTGTCCTTCAAGTAATTACTATGACTGTTGCATATTCATACAGATTCGTGCTTGAAGGGCAAAACAAAGAAAAAATCAAAAAAGCAATGGGGAAATACATATCTAATGACGTTATGCAAAATGTCGTAAAAAATATTGATACACTTTCTCTGGGCGGAAAAAGGGCAAACGTCACGGTGCTTTTTGCAGATATCAGAGGGTTCACCTCAATGAGCGAAAAGCTTTCTGCAGAAGAAGTTTCGCTTATTTTAAACGAATATTTTACGGAAATTGAGCCGATTATAAGCAAATACAACGGGGTTATAAATAAATTTATCGGAGATGCGGTTATGGCAATTTTCGGAGAACCGATTCAGGACAAAAATCACGCCCTAAATGCCGTAAAATGCGCAGACGAAATGCTTAAAAAGGTTTGTGAACTGCAGAAAAAATGGTTAGCAGAAGGCAAACCGAAAATTGAAATAGGCGTAGGAATTAACACAGGAGAAGCTTTTGTAGGAAATATCGGCTCTGAGACCCGCCTTGAATACACAGTTATCGGCGATATGGTAAATTTAGCAAGCAGAATTGAAAGTTATAACAAAACTTATAAAACAAATTTTTTAATCAGTTCTACGACTTACGAAAAAGTAAGAAATATTGTTGATGTCATAAAGATTTCAGAGGTTACAATCAGGGGAAAAGCCAAGAAAATGGATATTTATGAGGTCTTAAGACTGGTTATATAGGTGTATTTTTTATGTTAAAATTATTTTGAGGTAAACGATGACTAATAATTTAATTCCTGTTAAGGTAATTGAAAATAAAATTTTTGTAATCCGTGGTATTAAAGTAATGTTAGATAGTGATTTGGCAGAATTATATCAGGTAGAAACAAAAATCTTAAATAGAGCGGTTAAACGTAATATAAAACGATTTCCGGATGATTTTATGTTTCAGCTGACAAATGAAGAATGGGAAGCCGTTAAGGTGAGGTGCCAATTTGGCACCTCACCAAAAGGCGGTGGACGACAATATTTGCCTTATGCTTTCACAGAACAAGGTATAGCAATGTTATCTGGACTTTTGAACAGCGATGCTGCAATATTTGCCAATATACAAATAATGCGCGTATTTGTAAAAATTAAACAATATGCACTTGAAAACGAAGAAATTTTTGAAAGACTATCGGCGGTTGAACAGTATTTAATGCAATATTCAAAAGATAACAATATTGAAATAGATAAAATCAATAAAGCAATAAATTTATTACTAGACAGAACAAAGCCGTCTCAAATAGGGTTTAACACAAAGGAATAATATATTATTACCTCGCCCCTTGAGACTCTGCCGAACGAAACATTCGGTGAATGTTTCGAGAGAGGTAAGGGTTGGCGAAGACAGGGTTAAGGGTAAATTGTTTGAAAATTTAGAGCAGATAAAACAAGCTATTGATATTGAAATTAAGCATCAATATATCAATGTCAGGGGCAAAAACAAAACCTTTGCAAAATTTATCAAAGGCGAAATTTTCAGCGAATACAAAAAATCTAAAAACCACCCGAAATGGAAGATTTTAATGGAAACTTTTGACCAGTATTCCACAGACTCTTTTAATGTAAGAAAAAAAGCGATAAAAAGGCTTATAAATGTTATTAAAGCTGAATTAGAGCCGCCAAAAGCCGCAACAAAAAGTGCTGAAGAAATTAAAAACCCTGCAGATGTCGATGTGATTTATGTAAAAGGTGTCGGTCCGAAAGTCGGCTACGCTATGCATAAATTGGGTATTTATACCGCTGCGGATTTGCTTTTTTACTTCCCGCGCAGACATATTGATTATTCAAACAGAACTTTGATTAAAAATCTGAAGCAAGGCACTAATACAACAATTTTTGGCTACATTAAATCAGTTCAGGCATTTGTGACAAAAAATAATTTGAGCGTTTTGAAAGTCAAAATTAATGACGAAAGCGCAAGCCTGGAACTTAACTTCTTTTATGCAAAAACCAACCGCAGACTGCTTGAAAGGTATAAATCACAGTTTCCGGTCGGAGCAGGCTTTATGGCCTCGGGAACGGTTAAAATTAATTCTTTTGATGGAAGACCCACTCTTGACAAACCCCAATATTCTATTATGAGCGGAGATTTTCTTGAACAAGGCAATTCTAATCTGAATTTGGGACGAATTGTACCCATTTACCCGCTTAACGAGGGGATTAGTATAAAAACTTTAAGGCGGGCGATTTTTAACGCGATTGAAACTTATAAACCTGTGATAAAAAACGTTTTACCCGATTTCTTAAGAGAAAAATATAATATTATGAACAAAGCAGATGCCGTTGAGCAGATGCATTTCCCCAAATCTATGGAAGAACTTGAACAGGCAAGGTTTTCGCTGGTCTTTGAAGAGCTGTTTTTAATCCAGCTTAAGCTTGCATACCTTAGGGAAGAAAATCGCAAAAACAACACCGCCGTACCTCTTGGCGTAAATGATAAAGGCTTAACCAAAAAGTTTGTCGAGAGCCTTCCGTTTGAATTGACAAGTGCTCAAAAACACGCAATTAACGACATTTTGAAGGATTTGAATTCCAAAGAGCCTATGCAAAGACTTCTACAGGGCGATGTGGGCAGCGGAAAAACAGTTGTTGCTACGATAATGCTTCTTGCCGCGGTAGAAAACGGCTACCAAGGTGCGATTATGGCACCGACCGAGATTTTAGCACAGCAGCATTACAACAATCTTGTGGAATGGCTTACCCCGATGGGACTATCTGTGGGAATGTTTTTGGGAAGCAATTCAAAAAAAATCCGTGCAAAAATCGAAAAAGATTTGAGAAATTCCCAAACCCATATCGCAGTGGGAACTCACGCACTTATTCAGGAAAACATTGAATTTGCTAATTTGGGGGCAATTGTAATCGACGAACAGCACAGATTTGGGGTTAAGCAAAGGATGTTGCTTAAAAATAAAGCGCAAAGTCCGCAAATGCTTACAATGACTGCAACGCCCATTCCAAGAACACTTGCCCTTACCGTTCATGGTGATTTAGATTTGACGGTTATTGATGAGCTTCCCAAAGGCAGAAAGCCTATTAAAACAGCACTTATAAGCTCTGCGGCGGGGCAAAAAGAAGCATATAGAGTTATTCAAAGAGAAGTTGAAGCCGGAAGACAGGCATATGTGGTTTACCCCTTGATTGATGAGAGTGAAACGCTTTCTGCTAAGGCGGCGACGATTGAAGCGGAAAAATTTCAGAATGAAATTTTTCCGCAATACAAAATCGGACTTTTACACGGAAAACTCAAAAACAATGAAAAAGAAAAAGTTATGGCAGATTTTAAGAAGAAAAAATATGACATTTTGGTCTCTACAACCGTTGTTGAGGTAGGTGTTGATGTGCCAAACGCAACGGTAATGCTTATTGAAAACGCAGAAAGATTCGGGCTTTCACAGTTGCATCAGCTCAGAGGCAGGGTCGGAAGAAGCGACCTACAGTCATATTGCATACTTTCGACATCCTCAAGGTCGGCTGAAACGCTTGACAGACTTAAAATTTTAACTCAAACAAATGACGGTTTTGTAATTGCAGAACAAGATTTGCTGATAAGAGGTCCGGGTGAATTTTTAGGAACAAGACAAAGCGGACTTCCTGATTTAATTGTAGCTGATTTAATCAGAGATGCCAAAATTTTGGAGCTTGCCAGAGGAGAAGCGATTAATTTTGTAAAATGTTACAAGCTTGACAAAATATCAGCATTTAGGGATTCTTTAGAGTTAAATCTTATGAGTGATTTTGATTTGATAAACGCTGGCTGATAAAGGCTTTAATACTGTTTTATAAAATTGATAATATTTTTTTTAAAAAAGTGCTTGCAATTTTTTGTTAATTAAATTAAGATAAGTTTATATTTATTAAAGAAAATTTAAAAAAATAAATATTTTGTAATAATATTTATTTATGTAAATAATTAAGAACTGGTAGCACATAAATTTTAAGGATTACGACTATGACAGAAAATGCTGAAATGCAAAGTGAAACAGATGCTCGTCAAAAAGTTTTGGTAGCAGATGACGAAGCAAGTATCAGAAGAATTTTAGAAACACGTTTGAAAATGGTTGGCTACGATGTCGTTGTAGCAGAAGATGGTGAAGAAGCCGTAAATGTATTTAACAAAACTAATCCCGATTTAGTGGTATTGGACGTAATGATGCCAAAAATGGACGGATACGGGGTTACAAGAGAAATCAGAAGAACTTCTGATGTTCCTATCATTATTTTAACCGCATTGGGAGATGTTTCCGAAAGAATTACAGGACTTGAATTAGGTGCAGATGACTATGTTATCAAACCTTTCAGCCCAAAAGAATTGGAAGCAAGGGTTAAAGCTGTATTGAGAAGAACAAGTAGCCGCGAAGCCGTTGTTCCTACAGGCAAAATCACAAAAAATGTGATTACAACAGGAAATATCAAAATTGATACTGCAAGACGTCAAGTTTTCAGAAAAAACGAAAGAATTCGTCTTACAGGAATGGAATTCAGCTTGTTGGAATTGTTGGTAAACAATTCAGGTCAAGCATATTCAAGAAACGAGATATTACAGCACGTTTGGGCATATCCGCCTGATCACAGAATTGACACAAGAGTTGTTGATGTACATATTTCAAGATTGCGTTCAAAGTTGGAAACTGACCCTGCAAACCCTGAATTAATCCTAACCGCACGCGGGATAGGATATATGTTTCAAAGAATAAATTGACGTAATTGTCGGTGAGGAACGAACCTTACAAATACGTCATCCTGAACTTGATTCAGGATCTCAAAATCTAACATTGTGAGAATTAAGTAAATATAAAAGCGGCTGTCAAAATCTTTGACAGCCGCTTTGTTTGTAGTAAAATATGAATGAGATTGCTTCGGTGGAAGCTTTTAGCTCAGTCGAAGATAAAAGTCTCGCAATGACGTAAATATGGCGAGTGTCGTCAAGTGGTTAAGACCTCGGATTGTGGTTCCGATATACGTGGGTTCGAACCCCATCACTCGCCCCATTAAAAAGAACTTCCATATTTTGGAAGTTCTTTTTAATTAGGTGTAAGTATTAGGTGAGAACCCAAACAAAACGAAGTTTTGTTTGGGTTCGAGCGGATTTTGGCAAGTGCGCCGTGGGAGTGAAACGACCCCAGCACGTCCTTGTGAGCAAAACCACGCTTTTGCGAACTGCCAATAATCCAAGACAACCCCATCACTCGCCCCATAAATAAAAAGGACTATCGAAAGATAGTCCTTTTTATTTATGTCAACGGGTTCAACAAGTAAGGTGGGCATACTTGCCCACGCGGTTTTTTGGATTGCTTCGTCGCGTTGCTCCTCGCAATGACGCAAAAGACTTCAAAAATAAGCTAAATCATTTACCCCCTCGCAATGACAACTTCAATAAAGCCGGTAGGCATTGTCCCCACTTTATTTATTAAATCCTCGACAAGAAATTCAATTGTGTTTATAATGAAATTAGAAGCATAATCGGATTTTTTCAGTTAAGGTGTAGAAAATATGAAAAAATTATTACTCTTTTTAATCGTTTTTGGCTCGCTTTGCGTTCAATGTTTTGCTGATAATCAAGGTTCTGTAGTTTATGACGGTAACAAAAGACTTTATTACGACGATAATGGCAACCTTCAGGGCTCTACCGTATATGACGGAAATAAAATTTTAAATTACGATGCAGACGGTAATCTTCAAAGTTCTACCGTACGAGACGGAAATAAAATCACTAACTATGACGGGCAAGGTAATGTTAAAAGTTCAATCGTTTATGACGGAAACAAGGTTTTAAAATACGATGACAAAGGCAAACTTCAAGGGGCAAAGGTTAGAGACGGCAACACTTTTACTGATTATGACCCTCAAGGCAATGTCAAAAATTCCACGGTGCAAAGCGGCAATAAGGTTACAAATTACGACGGACAGGGCAAAATCCAAGGTTGGACAATTTATGAAGGAAATACAACAAAAATTTATGATGCGCAAGGCACTCTTATAAATTCAACAACCCGCCAGGGTAACTCTGTTCAATATAAAAAATAATCGCCCCAAAAATTAAATTTTATTAAGATTTTGACATATTTTTAAACAAAAATATAATTAAAATATCGGGTTTGTTTTCAAAAACGGATTTTTGTCATGACACAAATAACAGGGATTAGTTCAAATTTAGCATTAAGCCAAGTCGAGAGCCAAAGCGTAAGTAAAAGCACTCAAACTGTTGCTGCGGAAGAATTTGCAAAGGTCGCAGAATCGAGCATTTATGTCTTTCTTGTAAGTTCACTTAAACTCCCTGAGTATGAAAGCGGGATAAGTAAATCGGATTTGACTGCAACACTCAAGACAATGATTGCAGACCACAGTGAAGAACAAGACAACAGCAATCAAATCGATTTGCTGACAAATGTAATTGCAGATTTTAAAAGCCTTTCTGCCGGCAATGACTTTATCACCGAAGAATCTTTGACTTCAAGTCAAGGATTTAAAGCTTAATTTCTTGATTAAAACTTAATTTGTCGGGGCATCTTTTTTAAATATATAAGGTCTGACAAAATAAAAAGAGCCTATCATTAGCGTGCTTGCAGATAAAATATTTAACCCTATTCTTGTTTTTCCTTTAAAAATTGACGCCAAAGTCGTTAAAGCGGCACTTGTCATAAAAGCAAGATACCCCTGAAAAGTCGTTCTGGGAAGCTGTATTTTGTCATTCAGATAATCGGCATCTTTAATTCCTGTTTCAAACTTATCCAAAATAGAAGCTTTTTTTGCAGGCTTCTGTTCTTTAACTTCAGGCTGCTCGACACTTTTTGCACTGCTTTGTTCCTGTACACTTGAAAACTTTAGAAAAACAGGGTTAACACTATTTATGCTCATAACTTTTTTACCTCACCGCTAGCCTATCTAATATACACTATAAAGTGAAATTTATAAACCCTAAACACCTTTTATTGTTACGGTTTTTTACAAAGCTTCTTCATCCCAGCCTTTATAACTCTTTTTGTATATGTGTTTCTCCTCTTTTTTAGGCAAATCCATATCCATAAAGCTGTGTTTGTGTTTTTTATCGTGCGTGTGTTTGTCTTTTGGCTCAAAATCCAATCCGCATTGTTCACTGTGTTTTCCTGTGCATCTTCCAAGTCCTTTGTTAAACCTTGAATTATCTCTTTTTGAACCCATTCCGCTTCCTTTTGACATAAATTTATCTCCTATTTAAAATGCTTTTTTAAGTTTTCAGCATTTTGCACTTTGTTTCTATCCCCAAAAGGGTTATTTTCCACAAAAAATCTTCAATTATTCAACTCTATTCACCATTTACCATTTACTATTTACTATCTTGCCCCCTTGATTTTATTTTTGGGTTGCACAAGCGGTTAATATGCATTTACCCCCCCCTTGATTTTATTTTTGGGTTGAGTTATTTTTATAAAAAATTATGAAAATTCGTTTTTTAATAATAGGTTTTATATTTGTTTTATTGTTGATAATAGGGTTAAGGTTTAATAAATCCGAAGATTTTGCCAATGGCAAGGAGGGTAATATGAAATTAACAAGTGTTTTTAAAAACGGTGAAAGAATTCCCGCCGAATATACCTGTGACGGGGATGATATTTGTCCTGAATTTTATGTGACGGACGTTCCTAAAACTGCTAAAAGTCTTGTTATGATAGCAGATGACCCGGATGCGCCGGTGGGTTTGTTTGTTCATTGGCTTTTGTACAATATACCGACGTCTACGGATAAATTTTCAGCCCAAGACCTTCCAAACGGAGCGGTTGAAGGTACTACCGATTTTGGCAGAATAGGTTACGGCGGTCCGTGTCCTCCAAACGGCACGCACAGATATTTCTTTAAGCTTTATGCGCTTGATAAGACGCTTGATTTACCTTCAGGGGTTACAAAAAGAAAACTTGAAGAAGAAATCCGCGAGCATATTATTGAAAAAGCAGAGTTAATGGGCGTTTATTCCCGCCATTAAGATTTAGAAAACGCCTGCGCATTTTGCACCGCAAAATGCGCAGGTGCTTTTTTCTAAATGATATTCTTCAATATGATAACAATCTCTTTTTATTAAAGCTTTTTTGCATTTTGAACAATATGTTGTTGCAGTTTCGATATCACAGGTGTTTCCTGTGTATATGTTTTTAAGCCCTGCCTTTTTTGCTATTGAATAGGCTTTTAAAAGTGTTGAAAATTTGGTTTTAGATTTATCGGTAACTCTGTAATCGGGATGGAAAGCACTAAAATGTATAGGAACTTCATCACCCAAATTTTTTAAAATCCAATCACATTCTTTTTGTAAATCTTGTTCAGAGTCATTTTCGCCTTCAATTAAAAGTGTAGTGAGTTCAAGCCAACAGTCTGTTTCGTTTTTGACATATTTTATTGTATCCAAAATGGGTTCAATGTGTGCAAGACAATGCTTTTTGTAAAATTCCGGATTAAAAGCTTTTAAATCAATGTTTGCTGCATCCATATATTTAAAAAACTCTTTTCTTGGCTCTGGATTAATGTATCCGGCTGTTACAGCAACTGTTTTAATTCCTTTTTCTCTACATATTTTTGCAGTATCAACAGCATATTCAAAGAAAATTACAGGATCATTGTACGTAAATGCGACGCTTTTACATCCGTATTCTTGAGCCAAATCCGCGATTTTTTCGGGAGAAGTGTAGTTAAGTGAAGCAGAATCATCTTTTGATTTTGTTGTCCTCCAATTCTGGCAGAAATCGCAGCCCATATTACAGCCTAAAGTCCCGAATGATAAAACCAAACTCCCCGGATAAAAATGATAAAGCGGCTTTTTTTCAATCGGATCAATGGCTAAGCCCGTGTTATATCCGTAAGATGTTAATACAATTTCTCCGTTAACATTTTTTCTGATATGACAAAATCCGCTTTGCCCTTCTTTTAGCCTGCAATTTCTAGGGCAAATCGTACATTGTGTTATATTGTCGCTTAGGGTATTTTGATATTTCATTTTTTATATTATAATCCAACTTGTGAAAAATTAAATAGGTAAGTTATGGAAAAAATAAAACAGCCTTCTGTGGCAGGAAAATTTTATACAAATAACAAAAATGAGCTTGTATCTCAGCTTAATCAATTCAAGTCGAATTGTATGGGTGATTACAAATATCAATCCAGAGCGGTAATTGTTCCCCATGCCGGCTACGTCTATTCCGGACAGCTTGCTTATGAAGGCATAAGCTGTATTTCAAAAACCGCAAAAAATATTTTTATTTTTGCGCCTTCACATTATGTCGGCTTTGACGGTCTTGCACTTTCAAGCTTTGATAAATGGCTTACTCCGCTTGGCGAAATAAGTGTTAATCAGGAAATTAACAAAGAAATAAAAGAAAAATTCAGCGCAGAGTTCTTTGACGAAGCTTTTGTAAGCGAACATTCAGCTGAAGTTCAAGTTCCGTTTATTCAAACTTTGCTGAATGATGTAAATATTGTTCCGATTTTGATAGGCAGGGAAAACTGCGAAAAAGTCAGCGAAATCGTAGAATATTTTTGGCAAAAGCCTGATAATGCTTTTGTGTTTTCCTCTGACTTGAGCCATTTTTTGAATATTAAAGATGCTCAAAAAATCGATAACTTAACTGCTGAAATGATTGAAACAAAAGATATTGAACAGTTTAATTCAAGTCAGGCATGCGGTGCTGTCGGAATATGTGCGTTGGTCAGATTTGCTCAGAGAAACGGATTTTCTCTTGTCAGAATAGGGCTTACTAATTCGGGCGAAGTAACAGGCGATACTTCAAGTGTTGTCGGTTACGGAAGCTGGATGTTGTATGAGGGCGAAAAGAATTCTTTTATAAAAGAATTCTTTTCGCCCATTATTAAAGATATTTGTGCAAAAAGCATTTTAGCAAGGCTTAAAAAACAAAAAGAAGTCCGCTTTAAATACCCTAAAGTTTTGGATGAAAAAGGAGCTTGTTTTGTAACCCTGGAAAAAGGGGATAATTTAAGAGGTTGCATCGGCTCAATTATTGCCCATAAGCCTTTGATTGAAGATTTAATCAGCAACGCTCAAAATGCGGCTTTTTCAGATCCCAGATTTAATCCGCTGAGAGAAGATGAGTTTGATAATTTATCTATTGCAGTTTCACTGCTTTCCACACCTGAAAAAATGTTTTTTAAAAATGAAAATGATTTGCTAAGTCAAATAAAACCTTTTGTTGACGGCATAATAATAAAAGACGGTTATCATCAGGCGGTTTATCTGCCTTCTGTGTGGGAACAGTTGCCGGAGAAATCAGATTTTTTAAATTCCTTAAAGGTAAAGGCAGGGCTTTCTGCCAATTATTTTTCAAATAAATTTGAAGCCTACAGGTTTTACAGTGAATATATAAAGTAAAAAAACAAGGCGGCTGCTTTGCAGCCGCCTTGTTTTTTTACTTTTAAATTTTTTATTTTGTGAATGGAAGCAGTTTAAATTCACTTCTTTTAATATTTTTTTCTTTTTCCTGCTGGGAGTCGCGCAGTTCATAGCATTTTTGGCAACGTGCTTCATAAGTTTCGTCTCCGCCAATCATAATCAAAGGAGAGTTTTTATCGGCAGGCTTTCCATCAATAAGCCTTTGGGTTCTTGTGCCGTATTCAGAGCCGCACTTCATACAAATAGCATAAAGTTTGTCAACCCTGTTTGCTATACATAAAAGTTCTGGCATATAACCAAAAGGTTCTGCTTTGAAATCTAAATCGAGTCCCGTACCGATAACTTTTTTGCCTGATTCCATAAGCTGAGTGATGACTTTTGCAATATTTTTGTCAAAAAATTGCAACTCATCTATTGCAACAACTTCATCATCTTCTTTAACAACACTAAGAATTTGAATTGAATGTTTTACTTTTATTGCTTCAAGCCAAAGTCCGTTTCTAGATTCAATGTAGTCGCCATGAGCTCTAGTATCAATGTCTGGAGAAATCACTTTGACCTTCTTTTTAGCGATAATACTGCGCCTTACTCGTCTGAGCAATTCTTCTGTTTTACCGCAACTCATCGGTCCTGTGATTAATTCAAAACTATACCCTTGCATCTTAATAAACTCCTGTTTCCCTATACTCTAGCCATGTTATACATGTCAATTTAACTTTTTATCCTTCAACTCCTGTATTTATATTGTAAATCATAAAAAAAATTTGAAAAGTAACATTTTATTAATGAATTCGATAAAGATAATCACTGCCTAAAACTTTATCCCTGAGTTTTTTCATATTTTTTCCATAAACAATTTTCATCTGCTCGGAAAGATTTTCTTCAACATCGATTAAATACATATCATGTACAATAAATTCTTTTATCAAGAAAACGACCCCGGGATTTTTTGTCCAAACCACATGAACAAGGTCATTTTTAGTAGAACTGGAATTACCTATCATGCCTTCATTGTTGTCAACGGCAAGAATAATCATTCTGCCGCCTAAAGAAGATTCAATTTCTTTGGCAAATGAGTGCTCAAAAACAAGTCCGAAATTACTTTTAAAATTGTCATAACCGACCATTTTAACTTCTACACCCCTGTTGTAAGCATCCCAAAGGTAAGGTTCAATGAATTTAAAATCCTGCGACCAAATTTCGATATAAATTTCTTTTTGAGCGTTTTTGACTATTTCAATAATTTTTTCCCTGATACTTGCAGTGCCAGAAACGCTCAAAATCGGTTCTGTATAATCTTCTTTAACATTGGGCAGATTTTTTTCCAAAAACTCAATGTTTGAAATAATTTTTCTTTTATACCTTTTAGTAAGCTCTTCGGGCTTAATCGGAGTATAAGTTACGGGCTTTGTGTTTGTCGCAACAACGACTTTTTCTTTTTCAAGTGCCTTGAGCGTGTCATAAGCTCTTGCCTGTGGAACACTTGCAAGCTGGCTTACTTCATAGCCTGTGGCAGGATATTTTTTTAAAAGCGCGAGATAAACTTTTGCTTCATAAGAGTTAAATCCAAGTTCTTTAAGACTTTTTACAATTTCTTCCATTTTTAAATAGTAACAAATTTTTTATCTCTTTGCAAACGGGGCGGCGGAGAATTTAAAAAATTCTCCGCCGCCCAAAAAACTTAAAAATAAAGCAAAAAATAAACCGACTTTTTCAAGTCGGCTAAAAACCACGTATTAGAAGAGAGGAATTAGAGAGTGCAAGCCCAAAAGAGCTTACATGCATGAATTACCACCTTTTTGAAGTTTTATAACAATAATTCTTACTTTTTATAAAATTTTGTTACAAATGTTAATAATAAGAATGGTATTTTAAATTTTTCAACAATATGATACAACAAGAGCAAGTTTTTATATTCGGAGATGAAAAATGATAAATAAAGCAAGAAGAGCGGATAATATTATCGAATGGATTATTATTGGAATTGTTGCGATTATTTTTTTGAATTTATTTTTAGGCAAGGTTTATGACCATTTTCAAGAAACGGTCGCATCAAGCAAATTAAACAAAATGTTCCAGCCCGAGCAA
>Ga0116170_10004123_pt1 | contig 13379 bp, 9 predicted proteins | sample AD_JPNHW1_MetaG_FD_89797 | JGI IMG/M metagenome (GOLD analysis project Ga0116170, IMG submission 89797) | Active sludge microbial communities of municipal wastewater-treating anaerobic digesters from Japan - AD_JPNHW1_MetaG | ecosystem: Engineered > Bioreactor > Anaerobic > Digestate | place...
AACAGCTCGACCGCACCCCCGATGACCTTGATGCCTATCTTGAAATGGGGCATGCCTATGAAGTCATGCAGCGTACCGATGAAGCCATGATGGCTTACCAGCGCCTGCTTGCGGTCAAACCTGATTATGTGCCCGGTCTGATGAACTATGCCGAACTGCTGCGCAAACGCGGTAAACTGAAAATGGCGATGCGCTGCTACCGCGAGATCATCAAAATTGACCCCGACAACGCTGACACCCACCTCTTTCTCGTGCAGGCGAACCTTAACCTTGGCTTTCTCAACGAAGCCCTGAGGCATGCGGTCATTGCCCAGAAAATCTCTCCTGATGACCCGCGTGTTCACTTTCTGCTCGGCAAAATTTACTTCGCCAAGGGGCTTGCACCCCGGGCGCTCAAAGAATTTTCAACGGTTGCCTCCGCCTCTTCCGACCCCGATATGATCAGCTGGGCCGAGTTGATGCGCCGACGACTGGCAAGGACAAACTGATCGTGAAAAAACTGACTGCATTTGTTCTGATGGCAACTTTCGCGATTTCCAGCCCTGGCAGCGCTATAGCACAAGAATTTCAGACCCCGGGTTCTGATGTTTCGGTTCGCGACCTGCTCGAAGGGCATAACCGCGCCCCGAAGTCAGACACATACTATCTGATGGCTCTCTCTGAAGCTCGCAAAGGTAACATTGAAGCCGCTGAAAAAGCCATAAGAACCGGCCTGCAGATCAACCCGCGCAACACCAGACTAATGAACCTCAAAGGTGCACTGCTGGCCCGTCAGGGCAAACTCGCCGAAGCGAGGCGCATGTTCATCAGCGTTCTGCAGCTTGAACCCGAAGACGACTACGCGGCAACCTCGCTGCGCTCGGTCGAACGAACTTTGCAGCCGACCCGCCGCATTGAAACCATGGTTAAAAAGGCCCCGGTGGCTGCCGCGCCCGATGCTCCATCGACACCCGTAACCGTTAAATCGGTCAAAACCGAAGACAAGGTTCTTGAGGCCGGCTATTTTCTTGAAATGAAAGCCAAGCAACAGTGCTACCAGGGCATGTCGCAGATAAAAAGAGCACACGACGCCTTCGCGAACGCCAATCCGAAGCGCAAAGATGAATTTTCGATGACCGACCTGGTTAAAGACGGTTTTATGACTTCCACGCCAGTATGCCCGGCCGCCGGGGTTTATTCCTGGAAAGACAACGATGTTCTCTGCGACAAACACGGCAGCATATCAAGCCTCGGCGCAGAAGTAACGAATGTCTTCGGCGAATTTAATAACGGTATGCGTGCCAAGCTCAGCCGCAACTATCTTGACGCCCTCAAAGCTTTTGAACAGGTGGTGGTTCTCTACCCCAGATGGTCAGAAGCCCATTTTCAGATGGCCGACACCCTCTTCAGACTCGGCGAAACCGACCCGGCCATCGCATCACTGCGCAACTGCCTTAAACATGAGCCGGGCAACCTCGATGCCCAGCTGCTTCTCGCCAATCTTTATTTTAAAAAGGGCCAGAAAGACTCAGCCCTCAGCATTCTCGACAAGGTCAGCGACAGCCACAAAGGCACGGTTTACGGGCTGGCCGCCCGCAGTATTGCCGGTTCGATAAGATCTGGCCGCAATTATTACCAGATTTTTCCACCGAACTGAACCATGAAGAAACCAGTGAAAAGACTTGCCTTCATCTGCCACCCGGCCAGAGAGTCGGTACCGCCACTGCTCAAATCACTGGTCGAATGGTGCGAAGCCAATGACATGCTCGCCCGCATGACTGATCGCATGGCCCGAATCATCGGGCGCCCTGAACTCGGCATGGCCCGCCACGAAATGGCCAGCCAGATCGATATGGTCATCGTGCTCGGCGGTGATGGCAGCATTCTCGAAGCCGCCAGATCATTCGCCGCTGACGGCCTGCCGATCGCCGGTATCAACCTCGGGCATCTCGGATTTCTCACCCTTGAAGAACCAGGCAATGCCGTTGAGCTGCTTAAAAAGATTCGCGACGGCAAGTTCAGAATCGAAAACCGCATGATGCTGCAGGCCAGCGTCAGGCGCAACGGCAAAAAAGTTTTTTCCGGCATCGCCATGAACGATGTGGTCATTCAAAAAGAGCCAATGCTGCGGGTTATAAATATCAATGTTTCGATTTCGGGCTGTATAATCAACACCTACCACGGCGATGGCCTGATATTTTCAACCCCGACCGGTTCGACCGCCTATTCATTATCAGCCGGCGGGCCTATTGTGCCGCCATGGGTTAACGTCATCATTCTCTGCCCCCTTAACTGCCATACCCTGAGCGCCAGACCCGTTATAACCTCCGACCAGGAAGTGCTGACCGCCACTGTTGGCTGCATTCATTCGAAGGTCGATCTGGTTCTTGACGGCCAGGAAAGCTTCAGACTTCAGGATGCCGATGTGATCGAGATTGCCCGGGCACAAGAACTGGGCCGCATCGTGGTTTTTCAATCAAGGAATTTTTTCGAGGTGCTCCGCAAAAAGATGAAATGGGGCTGAAACAGGAGAAAAGTCAATGAAAACAACTAAATACACGTATTTACTTCTGCTGCTGCTTACCATGCTCAATACCGTTTCGGCAGCCTTTGACCCCAATTTTAATTTTGCCGCCACCCCGGTTGCCGGGCACCCCGACCAGTTTTCAATAAACATTACCGTCGCACCTGGCCATCTGCTCTATCGCCACCAGATGTCGTTCGCTGTCTCTGAGGGGCAGATCGAGGTCTCCTGGGCGCCAGACACCGAAAAAAAAGACCCATTCGGTGACGACTACATTAAAGTTTACCCCGAAGGCCGTCACGACTTTCTGGTGCAGTTTTTCGCCCCCGGCGGCCAACCGCTCGCCCGCACCACCCTGACCGTCAAATATCAGGGTTGTTCGGCCCTCACCTGCTACATGCCCAGCAACTGGCAGTATGAAGCCAGCTTCAACCCATCGCTTGCACCGGCTTCAGCCCCCGCAGGCGCAGCATCGGCACCCACCACCCCTGTTGTCGCCCTTATTGCACCGGTTTCGTCAGAGTCGGCGGCCGTCGCTGCTCTTTCCCAGGCCGTCGCGCAGGGCGAAGCTCAACCGGCGCCCGTGCAGGTCGAAATGGCTCAGCAGGGAATCGTCGATTTTTCGGCGGCGCTGCAGAAGCAGGGCATGCACTGGGTGCTGCTGCTCGCCTTTCTGGGCGGCCTGCTGGTCAGTCTGACGCCCTGTGTCTACCCGATGATTCCGATCACCCTGTCGATCATCGGCAGCCGCAACGAGAACGTCAGTTTTTCGCGGGGTCTAGGGCTATCGGCCACTTACGTAGCCGGTCTCTCGCTGACCTACGCGCTGCTGGGCCTGGCAGCGGCAACTTTTGGCGCCCAGATTCGCGGCTTCATTCAGGGAAGCGCCTTTCAGGGCCTGGTTGCCATCATCTTTTTTCTGCTGGCCCTGTCGATGTTCGATCTGATCATGTTGCAAGCCCCGGCAGGCCTGCGTAACCGCCTCGGCGGCATCAAAAAAACCGGCCCGGCCGGCATTTTTATCATGGGCATGATTTCAGGTCTGATGGCTTCGCCTTGCGTTGCCGCGCCTCTTGCTGGCATTCTCGCCTTCATTGCCGCGACTGGCAGCCAGGTGCTTGGCTTCTTCATGCTGTTGCTGTTCGCCTGGGGCATGAGCGTGCCTTTGCTGCTGATCGGCGCTTTTTCTGGGTCACTGAATGCTCTGCCGCGTGCCGGTGAATGGATGAACCGGGTCAAGGAATTCTACGGCTTTCTGTTGCTCGCCGCTGCATTATATTTTGCCAAACCCCTGATTGGCATCGCCTGGGCCGAACTCGGCATCGCCGCCCTGCTGGCGTCTTTTGCCGCCTTCCTGGGCGTTTTCAACGCCGTCAGTGAAGAGTCTGACATGCGCCCGAAAGTATTCAAATCATTTGGGGTCGTGGCAATAGCGGTTGCCTGCGCTTTTGCAATCAGCGCTGCCTCGCAATGGGGCTGTCTCTGCCTGCCCCGCTCTACCCAGGAAAAACAGGCCGATAAAGCCAACACGTTCTGGCACCACGATCTGCAGACAGCTCTCGCCGAAGCAGCAAGCACCGGCAAACCGCTTTTTCTCGACTTTAGAGCTGACTGGTGCACCGTCTGCCGCGATCTTGAGCTGAATGTTTTTCCGCAGCCGGCGATCAGAACTCTTCTTGAACGGATGACACCGGTCAAAATAGACGCCACCAGCCCCGATGACACCAAGGTCAACGCCCTGCTCAAAAAATACGGCATCGTCGGCCTGCCAACCCTGCTGATTCTGCAGGCAAACGGCAATGAAATATTATCATTACGCACTGTTGGTTACATATCACCCGATCAACTCGAAAAAAAATTACGCGCCGCCCTGCCCTGACCAAGGGGGTGTAGGGAACGGGGGCGTAGGAACGTGGGTGTAGGGAACGGTTTCAAACCGTTCCCTACGTACAATTATTTATTTTTTAATTTAAACGCCGCCGGGTTATTTTTAATGTATTCACGGATACGGGATAATTCGGCGTCGTTTCTGACAATGCGGTCATAATACGATTTTTGCCACATAAACAACAAATATGGAAATTTTTCATTGATCCGTCTGGATGAAAATGTTTTAAAACCCCTTATGATTTCTGGCAATCCATATTGTTTAAAACCTGGTTCAGATGGCTTTATATGCAGGATCCCGTGGAAATGATCCGGCATGATTATGTATTCATCGAGCAGAACGTTTTTGTAATGATTGACCAGATCATGCCAGCAAAAATCGACAATCTTACCAGCGCCGTTCAATCTGGCGCAATCGTTCTCTATTTCCCCTAAAGCAGGCCCGAAAGCCTTTACGCAGATGGTTACATAATATGCGCCAGGCGACTAATAATCGTAGCCTGGCAATCGGGTAAGCTTGCGACCGGCAGCAGACAAATTTAAAGGCCGGTGGGCATATCAATGAACTCGTAGGCTAGTTTGAATTTTTTGGCAAGGTGCCTGCCGAGAGCGTCTGCGCCGAAGGTTTCGGTCGCGTAATGCCCGGCCGAAAACATGTGAATTTCGCGGTCACGGCAGGCCGCCACGGCCTGATGAATGATCTCGCCGGTGAGAATCGCGTCAACCTTGCCTTCATAGACCAGAGGGTCGGTGACCGTGCTCCAGCCGCCGCCCGAGATAATACCCACCGTTTGAATTTTAGCGGCACCGAAATCAAGGTGCGTCACCACCGGGCCAATGCTCTTTTCGACCCGCTTGCGAAATTCTGCAACGCTGAGTGGCTTGTCAAAACTTGCAAGAACGCCCACCGCGTTGCCCCGACTGCCGCCGAAAGGTGCCAGAACCGAGGCCTTGAGCAAGCCGGCAATTACGGCATTGTTGCCGAATTTCGGGTGCGCGTCAAGAGGCAGGTGCATGGCGTAAAGGTTGAGATTGCCCGCAATCAGGGCTTTTACGATTCTCAGATTGATTCGATCCAGGCGGTTCCATTCGGCGCCTTTCCAGAACAGGCCATGGTGAACCAGCGCGAAATCGGCACCCCGGCGGGTAGCTTCTTTAAAGAATTCGACCGTCGCATCAACCCCGGCGACGATTTTGTTGACCTTCTCGCTGCCTTCGAACTGCAGCCCATTGTATGAATAGTCATTAAAAACCACTTCTGCGAACAATGCATTGATATGAGTGATGATGTCTTTTCTGCTGGCCATTTGTGGGTCCTTTCGTGCGGTCTACCACTTGCTGATCAGATATGAATTGCTCAAACTGACCTTCAAATCGGGGCGACTCGATGAAAAATCGATACTGACTCGCGAACGCTTTTCGGCGCCGATGAAATCAAACAAAATCTGGTCGCTGAGCAGATTGCCAAAATAAGCCCAGTGCATGGTCGATTGCAAAGTCGGATCAATAGGCACCCAGCCCTTGCCCTTAAAAAACACCTCACACCAGGCATGCCCAACCGAAGTCTCGCGCCCGAGCAGTTCACTTTTAATGAGAAAACCAGTAGCAACCCTCGCCGGAATGCCCTTTTTCAGACAAATAGCTGCCAGAAGCCGTGCGAATTCAGTGCAGTCACAGGCATCAGGATTCGCGAGCGCCCATTCAACGGGGTGATCTTCATAATTTTCGCGATACTTCAGGCCGTTGGCTACGGCCAGCGTGGCATTCTGAACAAAATTGCCGGGCTGGCTGTCGATGAGTGCCACCAGTGATGACAGCAGCGGGTTATCGATGCTGAATAGCGGGTCATGGGCAAGAACCCTGATATCTGGTTCCTGGATGCTGGCAGTATTGGCTATCTGGCTGCCAAGAAACGGGGTGGTAACAATATGGTAGGTAAGTTTGAGCTGCAAGTCGGGGGCGAGAACTTCGGCGGGTACGCCGATTCTCAGTTTATTGCCTTCTCTGGCGTCGATATTTGCCTTCACCTGACGGCCGCGCGAGTTGAATTCGGCGCTGACAAGCGATGCCGACTGATGATTGGCGATGTCTGGCACCGGTTTGATTAAAAAATCGAGTTTGTCGAGGGCCGAGGGCGTGCTGATCTTCAGGCCGATGGTCTCGATGAGCCTGAAGTCGCCTGGCTGCAACGAAATGAGGATTTTTTCGAGGCTTTCGCGGTTCAGAACGCCCGGAAACCTCTGTAGAATGGCTCGGCACTCAGCGCCAAGGCCTTCGAGCTGCCCGGCGAAATATCTGGCCCGCACCCAGGCGTCATGCGCGTAACCCTTGTCATCGAGTTTTCGGGCGCTGTCGAAAGCGCGAATTGCCGGGTTATAATCACGCCGTTCGAGATACTGCAGACCGAGCAGATAGCATAGATAAACTTCTGTGCCGGCCCGGGCAGCGTATTTTTTAAGCACTTCAAAGGCGTCTTCGGCAAAACCTGCTTTTTCGTAGGCAATAGCGAGGCTTGTGGCAATAGAAACATTTTCGGGGGCCAGCTGCAGGGCATGTGCAAGGTAGTCAATCGCTCTGGCAGGCTGTTTTAACTCGTTGAGATACATCAGGCCAACGGCGAGCGGCGCCTGCGAGTCTTCGGCGTCGAGGGCCATTATGGTGTGGGCAACGCGAATGACTTCTGATTCGGGGCCTTTAACCTGTTGCAGGGCAATCAGATAATTGTTCAAAAAGCCCTTATGAGCCGGAACCAGCTGGCAGGCTTCTTTGAGCATCCGGCTGGCTTCTTTATAATTCTTGCCGCGCATTGCTTCGAGGGCATCGTTGTTGAGTTTAACCCCGGCATTGTATTGTTCAACAGGGCTTTCGGTGCGATCAACCTCGGGCAGCTCAGCAAGCGGGCGGGCGACATGGCGCTGCGGATTGCCGGCGACCGGGAAAAACCGCGCCAACAAAGCTTCGTTGGCGTAAGCAACACCCCCGAAGCAGAAGAGAAGACTGCTCAATAAAAGCTTGAACCCGCTGCGCATTTTTTTATCTTATCATCTTCATACAGACGAAACAACATTCTCTCCCCCGAATCAGCAATTCTCGCTGAGTTGTATGACTCGCATCAAAAACCACTTGTGTTAAACTGGTTGTCTGTTAAAAGGGGCAGCTTCGGCCTATCAGCCGGGTTGCTTTGACCGAGAATTGCCGCCCCCGAATACAGGGTGATTGCACTAAAACTTATCGGACTGGCAACTGGACTTGATTCAGGCCTTCGCGGGAAAGTTAAACACGGTTGCCGGGTGCATGATCATAAGGCTATCCGGGCGAAATTTCGAGTCGTTCGTAGATAATCGCCATCTCACGTTCATCAGGGCGGGCGAAGACAACTTTTTTCTTCGCGTATTTAAAAAACGGAAACAAGCCGAAAGCCTCAGAACCGTCACGCGAGATCAGAATCACCTCACCCACCGGCAGATCAAGGCCAGGCCTTTTGTCAGCGGTCAGAATTTTCGCTTCAGGGCCACTGAGATCGGCAAACGGCTCTTTGGCTCCAGGCGGCGCTTTCATGACCAAAAGATTATTAAGAATCGACTTCACGCCGCGCAAAATTTCGGTCAAGCCTTCGATAGCCTGCGGCAAGTTCTCTTCAAGCGGTTGCACCGGGTCGCGCAAGAATTCCTTAAGTTCGCGCAGCATCATCAGAGGGTTGGTGTCAGAAGAATCCGTTAAAATACCTGCCAGGGAAAAAGTAAAAAATACCGGGCTGCCCCGCGCCGCCTTCATGGCCAGCGCGAAATTATGCAGGCAGCGCAGGGCGGTCGGCCCAACCAGCTGCCCCTTGAGACACTCTTTGATGCTGCGTGCCAGAACGTCTGATTCCTGGGCGTAATACATGCATGACTGCAAAAAGCAGAGGTTCAGAAAAGCAATCAGATTGTCGGCGGTCTGGTTGATGATTTTCAGCTGCATATCAGGCTTTGCCTGCCGAAAAAGCATCGCGAAAGGATCAGCAAGAAAAGACGGATACCGGGTAATAATCTCGCGAGCCGGCCCCGGCACCGCAGCACCAGGTCGCGACACCTCTGCCGCCGGGGAGTCAGCCGCCGGATGTTTAGCCGCCGGCCTGAGGACGGCGGCCACAGGAGATGCAACCACAGGGGAGGAAACCACGGCTGATGAAGCCACAGGGGATGCAACCCTGGGGGCGGCTACTGATGCGATTGTCGGTGACAATACAGGTGCGATTGTCGGTGATGATACGGGTGCGATTGTCGGTGATGATACGGGTGAGACTGCCGGTTTGACACTCGCAGGAGCTTTAATCAGCTGACCGATGCCTTCGAGGTCAAGTTCGCCATCGTGAATTTCGACAATGACTGGTTCGGGTGTTTCTGAAGCGGCAGTCAGATCAAGTTCGTCTGGGACTTCGGTCGGCGGCGGTTCTTCAATTATGGCATTTTCGTCAATGGCGTCTAAAACGGCTGTTTCATTCTCAAAATTCTGATTTTCGACAAAGGCAACCTCGCCGGCGGGCAAACCGTCTTCACCTGCCATGGCAGCGACATTACCGCTGGCAACCGCGTCAAAACCGGCGAGTTGCCCGGCAAAATCAGCGATTTCTTCTGGCTTAACGGCCGCCAGTTCTTTCGCCATCGCCTCTTCTTCTTCTTTGCGGCGGCGTTCTTCTTCCATTTTCTGCACGCGTTTGAGTTCCATCTGCTCTTTAAAAGATGGCCCTTTTTCGGCCGCCGGCGCGACAGCCTGCGAACTGGCCGCATCAGGCCCTGCCGCTGACGTTGCCGCCGCTGCCGCGGCTGCCGCGGCTTTCGCAGCCTCTGCCTCTTCTATGGCCTTTTTGCTGAGATATGGAATCGCATCAAGCGCCTTGAGCGCTTCACGGGCCTTGCGCGATACCAGCGGGTGCTTGTGATACTGCACTTTTGAAATAACCTGCCGCAGCCCGTTGTTAATCAGGTTTGGCAGAAACGGCGCCACGTTTTCGAGCACCCATTCGTCTGGTGAACCCAGCGAATAGTCGAGCACGATGGCCATCTCGTTGACCGGCATGCTGTGAATAACGTTGAAAGCCGTTTCTGCGACCAGCGGGTCGGGGTCGGTAATCAGGTTGAGCACATAGGCAAAATGCGTCGGCCGCCCGCTTTTTATCGCCTTTTCACAGGCCATGGCCCTCACTTCTGGGTCAGGATGGTTGATACAGGCATCGATGAATTCAAGGGCATCGGGTGGGATCGCCTCGCCCATGGCGCCCAGAGCAGCAACCAGCATGGCGCTGGTGCCATAGCCGCAGAGATATTTCCACATGCTCGGCTGAAGGGCAGAAGCACCGCCATCTTTGTCGAGAAGTTCTAGAATACGGCGTTCCATTGATGCATCGCGCGGAAAAGCCTCGATCGTCATGACAACCTGCATCATGAATACCGCCACCTGTTCGTTTTTTTCAAAACTGATGGCCTTTTTCAGCTCAGGCAGAAGATCGCAGCGCCGGTCGAAGAGAACCCGGTAAACCGCCGCGCGTTTAACTTCTTCATCAGAGCTATACAGACGTGATATCAGTTCTTTTGTCACAGATCAGCTTTCAGGTTCAGCAGAATCATCCGGGGTAAAGCCCCGAAATCACCCGTTAAAACTTGTGCAAAATATGGTTATACTGGTCAATAATCAGTCGGGTTGCCAGATCGACCGCAAAAGTATCTTCAACCATCGTTCTGGCGCGGCGCCCCATTTTTTCACGAAGTTCCGGCTGTCGAATCAGCCGTTCGATAGCATCGGCAAGCGCCTGCGGGTCTTTTGCCGGCACCAGAATGCCGGTTTCTCCGTTGATTACGGCACTTCTGCACCCTGGAACATCGCTTGCCACGCTGGGAACTTCAGAAGCCGCAGCCTCTATGATTGTCATCCCAAGGCCTTCGCGGTATGAGGGAAGGGCCAGCAGATGTATCTGTCGGTAAAATTCTTCAATCGCGAAAATATGGCCGACAAAATTACACAAACCTTCTCTTTGCCAGGCCTGTAATTGCTCCAGGGTTATGGAAGCGGGATTACTCGGATCTGGCGCACCGGCCAGCAGCAGCTGTAACTCGACCTCTTTCTGCCGAAGAATCTTCACCGCTTCAATAAGCTCGATGATGCCCTTGTCCTTCAACATTCGTCCGACATAGGCAACCTTGAACGGCAGCTCCGGCCGGCGAATGGGCGGGAAAAACCGCTTCAGATCGACGCCTGTACCCGGGATGGTAATGACTTTATCAGGCGCAGCCCTGAAATTCTGGCATATCCATTCGGCATCTTCAACATTCAAAACCACAAATCTCGACAGCGGATTTTTAGCAACCGAACGCATTCCGGCCGTAACCAGCGGCTTTAAAAACCTCGCCTTTAGTGAGTTCGCAGTAAAAACATGGCCCAGGCCCGTAATCATGGCGATAAGCGGAATTCTGGCCAGCAGCGAAATAACATGACAGATCAGAATTGGCTTCTGGGCAACTGCGTGAATGACATCAGGCTTGATGCGGTTAACCAGCGAAAAAATCTTTAAAATAGCTTTTATATCGAGCCATGGGGTTATACCAGTCCGCGAAAACTGCACCGGTGTAACATCGACCCCCGAAGCAACGAGTCTTTTCGCGATTTCGGGGCCTTTCTGACCGGTATTGCAAACCAGATACACGCGCCAACCGTCTTTAACAGCCGCTTCCCCGAATTGCTGAAAATGCATCTCGTAATACCAGTCTTCTGAGACAAAAAACAGCAGGTTCTTTTTATTATTCTGACCGTTTTCCGTTAAATTTTTCATTATGAATCCTGGGGCAAAATTGGGTAACGATACATGTTTGCACTGATATTCACGAACACAGCTTTTACCATAAATCAAACAGGCAAAACAAACAATTGTTTTCAAGACAAAACAAACTAAATATTTTACTCTGCCATTCTTTAGAGTATTATTTTTCTCCTGACATGAATAATCGAAATCTGCGGGTTAAACTTCCTGAACAGAAACATGGAAACGAACAGCGCCAAGGAGCTTGATCAATGATACCACTGATGAAAAACGCCTTTCTGCATGAAAACGAAACCCGCGAAGCCCTTGCGGACTTTGTGCGATCATCGTCAAAGTTCAGCATGGATGTCAAATGTGCTGAATTTGAGACACGCTTTGCCAAGCATCAGGGCCGGCAACATGCAGTTCTTGTCAATAGTGGTGCCAGCGCCAATCTTTTGCTGCTACAAGCCCTTAAAAACCTGGGCAGATTGAAAGATGGCGACAAAATTGGCTTTTCTGCCGTCACCTGGTCGACCAACACCATGCCGATCATGCAACTGGGAATGATCCCGGTTCCAGTCGATTGTGAGCCTGAAACCTTGAATTCCATGTCTTATAACCTGCAAAAAACGCTTGAGTCAGACAATCTCAAAGCCTTTTTCATCACCAACGCCCTCGGGTTCACTGGCGATATGAAACAAATCCGCGATTTATGCAATGAGCGAAATATCATTCTGCTTGAAGACAACTGTGAATCACTTGGAACTGAGCTGGTAGAAGGAAAAGCCGGCAATTTCGGTCTTAGCTCCACTTTTTCATTTTTCGTTGCCCATCACATGTCAACCATCGAGGGTGGCATGGTCTGCACTGACGATGAAGAACTTGCCGAAATGCTGGTTATCAGCAGAGCTAACGGCTGGGATCGCAATCTGAGCGCTAAACAGCAACAGAAGTGGCGCGCAAAATTCAATATCAAAGGGCAGTTTGAAGCAAAATACTCATTCTACGAGCTAGGCTTCAACATCCGCCCAACTGAAATAACCGGGTTTCTCGGAATTTATCAGATGCAGTTTCTTGATGACAACATCCGCCTCAGACAGGAAAACTTCAATTACATTGAGAAATTTGTAAAAAGTAACCCTGATTTCATTCCCCTTGATCGATCCCACATCAGTCTGCTTTCAAACTTTGCCCTGCCACTGCTCTGCAGAACCCCGGAACTTAGAGAACATTATCTGGGGCAGTTTTCGGGTGCCGGCATCGAAATCAGGCCGATCATCGCCGGCAACATGGCCAAACAGCCGTTTTTCAAGAAATACACCGCCAGTTCCTTTTGTTTGCCTGGGGCTGATTTCATTCACGACTGCGGTTTCTACTGTGGTAATTACCCTGAACTGACCGCAACCGATCTCGAAACCATTTCAAGTTGCCTGATCAAAGCCTGATCTGAAAAAATCCCAATGAAAAAAGCATGCCTTGTCACGCCTTCGGTTTTTCAACAAAACCGCATTTTTGACCTCTCTGACAAAGTATTAAACCGCGATAATTGCCTGATTCCATTTTCACTTCTCAAAGATGAATTTGCTGCGCGAGATTATGATTTTTCAACTCAGGATATTAACAGCATTAATGATTCTGAGTGCGTAATCTTCCTTGAGATGCCAAAGATCCTGCCTGCGCCCGACAACGTTCATAAATCACACCTGCTGCTTTTTGAAACCGACGTGATTTTGCCCCGCAACTGGGTAATGAACAACCACAAGGCTTTCAATAAGGTTTTCACCTGGAATGACTCTCTGATCGACAACCAGAAATATTTCAAGATTAACTGGACCTACGTCTTACCCGAAATTCCTGACTATCAATTAGAAACCAGAACCCGCTTCTGCTCTCTGATATCAGGAAACAAGAGCGCCAGCCACCCCCTTGAATTGTATTCAGAAAGGGTCGCTACGATCAGATGGTTTGAGCGCCACCACCCCGATCTTTTTGATCTCTACGGAATCGGTTGGAACGAATTCAACCTGCCGGGCCGCAGGTTTATCGAGCAGAACCCTATTTTAAAGGCATGTTCTCGCCTTATCAGCAGATTTGCACCCCAGTTCCCCTCTTACAGGGGCAAGGTGATCAACAAAAACGAGACCCTGCGCGACTACCGCTTCTCTATATGCTACGAAAATGCCAGAGACATACCGGGGTACATCACCGAGAAAA
>Ga0116170_10004124_pt1 | contig 13379 bp, 13 predicted proteins | sample AD_JPNHW1_MetaG_FD_89797 | JGI IMG/M metagenome (GOLD analysis project Ga0116170, IMG submission 89797) | Active sludge microbial communities of municipal wastewater-treating anaerobic digesters from Japan - AD_JPNHW1_MetaG | ecosystem: Engineered > Bioreactor > Anaerobic > Digestate | place...
CCACGTGGCGAGCGTTGTTGAGGAAGATTTCACCAGCGTCTATCCCGACGAGAATGTCAACATTCTCGTCCCGCTGCTCCAGCAGTACAAGCTGGTCGTGGTCTATGATGGCGACCACAAACTCATCGGGCAGGTGAGCCGCGGCGACCTGCTGAATAAGTACCAGCCAGAAGGCACGATCGAAGGGGCCCTCGAGAAGGCGGTTACCATCGAAGCGGAAGAACGCGTGGTCCACCTCCGCCGCCGCATGCTGGATGACAACATCACCCGGTTCATCGTCTCCGAGCACGAGAAGTACACCGGGATCGTCACGGAAACCGATGTTGCCATTGCTCTGCGGAAATTCCGCGAATCGGTCGGGGACAACCACCAGGACCACCGGATCCGGAACCTGCTCGTCAAGGATATCATGAGCGCCCCGCTCCTCTCCGTTGAGCGGACGGCAACGGTGTCTGACGTCGTCAGTATCATGCTCAAAAAGAATATCAGCGCGGTGCCGGTCATGGACAAGGGAAAGCTGGCGGGGATCGTCACCCGCTCCTCGCTCGTGAATGCACTGTGAGAGCAGACCTTCTCCTCATTTTTCCGGTCTTCCGGTAACGGAATGGTGCCGGTGTTTGCGTCACGCGTACTGCCAGAGACCGTTCCTGCCACGTGCCCGGGTGCAATTTTCCCGTATCCCCAAGACAGATCCTTTTTGTAGTTCACGGGTAAAGTAATGCCTGCGAAAAATGCCCGCGAATCGGGATTATTACACCTGCCGACCGTACATTATCCGCTGAAGTGTGTTGTCGTATGAACCTGAGAACCCGCGCCCTCCTTGTCCTGGGCCTGACATTCCTTGTTTTTTTTATCATCATGGCGGTTGTTTCCCTGTCCGTTACAACATCCGGGCTTGACCGGATCGAATACCAGGATATGGGAGAGGCGGTGAACCAGACGCGGTCAGCCCTCCACGCGGAATCGGTCTCGCTTTTGAGCACAGCCCGGGACTGGGGATGGTGGGACGATATATACCAGTATGCGGCCGGCCACAACCCGGCATTCCCCGAAACCAATACCCAGCCGGATGCCCTGGCCATACTCAATCTGAACCTGTTCATGATCCTCGATGAGCATGGAAACCTTCTCCACGGGCAGGTACTTTCTCCTGATTTCCGGAAAAACGGATCGGTTCCCTCGGATCTTGAAACGCTTATCCTGAGCAACCCCCGCATCGCATATCATGCCGAAGAGGATCCCGGGATATCCGGCGTTCTTCTCACGCCGGAAGGACCGATGATGGTTGCCGCAGTCCCCATCCTCCGGTCGGATAACACCGGTCCCGTGGAGGGAACGCTTATTATGGGCAGGTACCTGGAATACGGTCCCCTCCGGCGTATTAATGACATGACCGGTTTTAATGTTGCCTTTGACTGGCGGGGAAAGGAGGCTCCCGGAACCGGCCTGCCGGCCGGATTTGAGAACCTGCAAGGCGAAGAGGACCTTCTCCTCGTGGCGGACAATGAGAGCACGATCACCGGGTACAGCACGGTACAGGACCTCACGGGCAGGGATCTGGTCCTCAGTGTCTCGAAGGATCGGCAGCTCTACCGGATCGGTGTTGCCAATATCTTCACGTACCTGGTACTGCTCGTTCTCTGGGCGGTTATAACCGGCATCATCGTTGTCATCATCATGGACCGGATGGTCCTGCGGCGCGTGGGGGTGCTGACAGATCGTGTCCGTTCACCCCCCGGCTACCCCGGGGAGGTTCCCGTTGCGGTGCTGAACGGCAGCGATGAACTGGCCCAGCTGGAAAAGACGATCATCACCTCGCGGACTGACCTCCTTGAACGGGAACAGCAGCTGCGGGCCTTTGTCAATGCCATGCCGGGTCCGGCAGCCCTCTTCTCGCGTGAAGGCGAGATCCTTCTGGCCAACCCGGCCTTTGCCGCTTTCCTGGATAAACGTCCGGAAGAGGTGGCGGGGTCGGATATCCGGTCCCTCATCCCCTCCCATGAGTTAGAACGATACGACCGGTTTGTCCATGCGGCAATCCTGAAAAAAGAGATGGTGCATTTTGAGGAGGTGTCCGGGGAAAAAACCTTCCTGATCTCGATCTATCCGGTCTTCGACAGCAAGGGTGAAGTGATCCAGACCGGCCTTTTAACCTTCGATATCAGCGAACGGAAACGGCTGGAAAATGCACTCCAGAAGGTGACAAAGAAGATCGCACTCCTCAATACGGTCATTTTCTCGGATATCCAGAACAAGGTCTTTGTCCAGATGGGATATATCGAGCTCGCCCGGCAGATGGCAGTCGACCCCCGGCTGAAAAATTATCTGGAGAGACAGGATGCGGTGGTCAGGGAGATACAGTCATCCCTACGGTTCGCCAAGCAGTACAACGATATGGGGATCAACCCCCCCCGGTGGCAGAATGTCCTGGATGTGATGCTGTTTGCCGTATCCCATCTCGAACTTGGTTCCATCACGCGGGATTTCCGTCTTGAAGGGCTTGAGATCTATGCGGACTCGCTCCTTGAACGGGTCTTTGTCACGCTAGTGGAAAACACGATTCTGCACGCAAAGGGTGCAACACTCATCCGTGCCGGGTATACCCTCTCCGGCGATGATGCCGTGATATTCGTGGAAGACAACGGGCCGGGAATTCCAAAAGACCAGAAGGAGGAGATATTTTCGAAGGGTGCCGGGGCCGGCGGGTCGGCCGGCCTCTTCCTGTCCTGCGAGATCCTCTCCATCACGGGGATCACGATCCGGGAGAACGGTATCTCCGGCAAAGGGGCACGGTTCGAGATGCGGGTTCCGAAGGGTTCGTACCGGTTCTCCGGTAAATAGAGAAACAATCCTCCTCCCCGTGCCACATCATTCGCCTTGTAACGGGAAGGGTATTTTCTGCCGGACGCGTTTTCTGGGGAAGAGTCCGTGCCGGCCAGGCACGGACCCCCGCTGTTCCTGCCTGACCGATCCCCCGTTGGCCAGCGCACACGTCTTGCCGGGCAGTGAGGCCGGCAGGAATTCTTGCAACCGGGAACCGTCAGGTGTATCTATCAGCCCTGCTTATACCAAAAGCCTGAGGATGTGCACCATGACTGCCATACGGTTCCGGACGATGACCAGGGATGAAGTTGCGGTTGCCATAACGTGGGCGGCAGCGGAAGGGTGGAACCCCGGCCTCCGTGATGCCGAGTGCTTCTGGCCGGTGGATCCGGAGGGTTTCTTCTGCGCCGAATACGGCGGTAAGATCGTAGGTACTGCTGCGGTCGTAAATTACGACGACCGGTTCTCGTTCGGCGGGTTCTATATCGTTGATCCGGCGCACCGGGGCCACGGGATCGGCATGCAGATCGCCCGTTACGCCATGAGCCACGCCGGTTCGCGGATATTCGGGGTTGACGGGGTTGTCGCGATGGTTGGAAAATATGAGAGGGGCGGGGAGCTCTTCCTGCACTACCACAATGCCCGGTATGAAGGCCGGGGCGGGGGAATCGTGCCCGGGGGACTGACGTTTATCCGGAACGTGAGATTTTCCGACCTGCTCGGGTACGATACTGCACACTTCCCCGCGTGCAGGGAGCAGTTCCTCCGCAGCTGGATCCGGCAGGAGGGGCACGCCGGGCTCGCCCGGCTTGATGATAACGGGACCCTTCTCGGGTATGGTGTCCGGCGGAAATGCTTCAATGGTTACAAGATCGGGCCGCTCTTTGCAAAGGACCGGCCAACCGCGGACCTGATCCTCGACGGACTGGTTGCAGGGATCCCGGGCGAGCCGTTCTTCCTTGACATCCCGGTGCCGAACAAGGCAGCGGTTGCACTCGTGGAGGAGCGGAAGATGGTGCCGGTCTTCCACACAGCCCGGCTCTATTCCACCCGCGACCCTGTGCCGCTGCCGCTTGAGGAGATCTTCGGGGTCACCACCTTCGAGCTGGGATAGGTTTCCCCCTTCCCGCCACCCGTTCATTCAGCAACCGGTCGCGGGATCTTATCTTCTCAGTATTTTTATCCGGCCCGTACACTTTTCCCCTCTCAGACCCCCCTCACCTCAGGATCACTCATTAGCCGGCATTTTACTTCATAAAAAAATGCTATTTTTTAGAGAAAAATGGAGAAGGGTGTGGGGGGTATGAGGGGGAAAAATATGCGGACGCCGGATCCGGAAGCGTGGCAATAATCGGAAATTACGGCGGGGATCTTTACAGGGCTCCCGGCTCCTGCGAATCGGAAGTACACCCTCCGACCCCCCCCAGTGCCTTGCGCAGATTCAATGTAATAGACCGGAATTCGCGGGATGGGGTCGTACTGAATGTGGCCCGGCCCCGCGACAGCCAGCCTGCACGCTGTTCCTCGTCTGCCCGATAACCCCCGCGAATACCAGAAGTAATACCCCGGAAAAACGCGGAACCGGGCCTGATAAAGGGGAGATCTCCGGGGGGAATCATCGAGGCGGTATTTGGCAGGGTTCCAGCGGCCGGAAAAAAAGAGGGCAACGAATCTGGATATACACGTTTATTTGGGTGAATTTTTTGCATTGCATTTTTGGGCAGGCTGTTCCTGTCATTGATACCTCCGGAACTCCTACCTGGAGTTCGGGGTTATCATAATACATTACCTTATACGAAATGATTTTTTTATAGACTGGTATTGCACCGTGCGGGGAAGCGTTTCGCAGCAGGCAGGTGATGCCGGTAAAAGATAAACCGCAGATTTTTTAAAAAACGCTATGCCAAGTACCGTTCGAATCCATCATGTCAAAAACAATCCAGGTCGTCCTGTTCCTTACCGCTGTTGCCCTTCTCCTTGCGGTGGGCTGCACCCAGACCGCTGCAGAAACCACGTCCGCCAATAAGCTTGACGGTTTTGATACGTTTGTCACGGAGAAGATGACAGAATACCAGGTCCCGGGAGCCGTTATCGGCATTGTCGAGAACGACTCTGTCGTGTACTTACAAGGGTTCGGTGTCCGCGAGCTCGGCAGACCGGAACCGGTCGATCCCGACACCCGGTTCCAGATTGCATCGGTCTCCAAGTACGTTACCGCGGGATCCGTCGGCTCGCTCGTTGACGAAGGAAAACTGGACTGGGACACACCGGTGGTCACCTACCTCCCTGAGCTTGAGCTTGGCAACGCGTATGTCACGGAACATGTGACGCTCCGTGACCTTCTGGCCCACCGGACCGGGTTCCGTCAGTACGACGGCGATCTCCTGGGCAGGCTCGGGTACTCCGACAGCGAGATGCTGGAACGGCTGCGCTACCTTCCGCTGGGATCCCCGTTCCGCGAGAAATACCGGTATTCCAATGCAGGATTTTTCATTGCCGGTGAGGCTGCGGCGAAGGTAGATAACCGGAGCTGGGAGGACTTAACCGATGCCCGGATCATCCGCCCGCTCAATATGACGCGTTCGGGCGCCCGTCCTGAGACCCTCTATCTCGATGTCAACCATGTCGCCGGGTACCAGGAGATTGACGGGATCGTTACCCCCATCATGCATGAAGAAGCGGGATTCCCCGCTGCCGGCCAGGTCGTTTCCACCGGGCGGGACATGACGCAGTGGCTGCGGATGATGCTCAATAACGGTTCGGTTGACGGTAAACAGGTCCTCACCCCCAAGACCGTACATGAGATCCACGCGGCAAGCCTGGTCGCCGGGAAAAGCGGGCCGCTTTCAGACCCGAACGGTGTCGTGTGCCTTGGCTGCGACTCGTATTATTTCTTAAACGAACGGATCATCGAGAAGAACGGGGCACTGGACGGGGTCCGGTCGATTGTGATCCTCATCCCGGGAAAGAATGCCGGCCTCGTTGTTATTGCAAACAAGCAGTTGACGGTATTTCCCGAGGCCGTACGGGACGAATTCCTTGAACGGTATATCGGGAAAAGCGGCATTGACCTGCAGGCAAAAGAGAAGTATAACCAGCAGGGCTGGTACACGCTCCTTACGGCTATCACCGTTCCCGCAAACGCAACGCCGTCAACAGTTGCCCCGTCGGCTCTTGCAGGAACCTACTCGAGCAACCTGTACGGTACGATGACCATAAGCGAAGGTGCGGATGCCGGGAACATGACCGTTCTTCTGGGCCCGGCCGGGTATACGGGGACTATCATGCACCAGACAAACGATACCTGGTACCTCTCGTGGCCAAACCCTGACGATACGACCGGTTATGTCACGTTTACCACGAACGCTGCCGGAGCGGTCACCGGTTTTACTTCGGATGAATTCGGGCCGTTTGCCCGGGCATGATTTGGCAATAAATCTTTTTTTGGATCCGGGCGGCGGGGTTACCGGCCCAGCGGTCCGGCAAGACTGCAGGGGCTAAAATACGCGTTACCGCGAATTCCCTATGCAATCAGAGTAATGAAATCACGATAGCTGAGTCCGGCCTGATAAGGCCGGATAAAAATCGGCCTGAATACAACCATAACCACAAGTGCAGGGGTGTGCCTGCGACAAGCAATGATCTGTACAAAGAATATTTCACAATATATTTAACAGATCGGGATGACATTTGTTCACGTAATATTCATGACCGGTGACCGCCCCATGACACCTATCCGCACAACGCTCGCCCTGCTACTGCTTGTCGCCGCGGTGCTGCTGGCAGCGGGGTGTGTGCAAGAGCAACCGGCATATCCGGACAGAGAAAATCTTCCCGTTATCCAGCTCGCTTCAGAAAACGTACATCCCGGCGATGCTGTCGAATTTCACCTGTTAAATGAGAGTTCGTTGCAGTTCAGGTGTCCAAATTATATTCCCTCCTACGGTGTCGCCCGGCTGACCGACACGGGATCCTGGCCCTGGCTTCCCGAACCCCGCGGAACAATCAGTGTTCCGTCCAATTCCGCGAATCCGGCACCACATATGTCGGTGTACACATTTTCGACAACCGGCTGGAAACCGGGCCGGTACCGTGTCCAGCTGGATTGCGGGGCCGAACCGGAAGAGTTCGTGGTCAGGGAAAATTCCCCGCTGTCATGTACAGGTCAACAAAAAAACACGTCATGGATCACGATCTCACCTGAACCCGATCCGTACGTGGGGGATATTTTTAACATAAAAGGCACAACGAACCTTCCTGCCGGGACCAATCTCTCGTTTGTCATCTCCGAACCCTCGGTCCGTTTATGCCCGTCCGGAAAATGCGTCTATACCCATCTCACCGGAACCATGAATGTCACTCCTGGCGAGTGCGGGATTAACACCTGGTCATATGCATTGAACCTGTCGGGGGTCGGTCCCACTTGTGATCTGGCGAATTGCGACCCGAATCACTATGTCCTCTCGGTAGGAACCGTTGGTGGGGGAGTGGGCAATTATACGTTGATCAGGGTTCACGGGGGGCAGAAGCCGCTGCACGATTATCTGGCGTATACAATGATCCGGGGGGAGCCGTTCTCTTTTCAGGGTGTTGCCCCCGATCCCTCTCCCGGCACCATGCTCTCTGCGAACGGTACACCCGGCACGGGTTCCGGGACCGATGCTGCCATCAGTGAGGTCCATGTCTGGCTGTTCGGGAATAACTATGCCAATATGACGGTGTTTCCTGTCAATCCGGACAAATCATTCAATGTCACCTTGACCCGTGCGCAGACTGGTGAACTCGGGAACGGCTCATACCGGATGCTTATCCAGTACCCTAAGATGGGAAACCGGTTTGATATACGGATTAAGAACGGGACTTATACAGTAATTAATGCAGATGGCGAGGAATTCCTCAATTATTACGATATTCCGGATTCGAAGATTACCGGTTTTAATGTAATGGACATGCTCGAACAGGAGCTGAAGAAACCCGGCTCATGGGACAGATATTCAATAATCTCAATGAATGTTGAAGATTCGTTAAATCAGGTGACCGCCTCATGACCCCGCTCCGCGTTACGCTTGCCCTGCTGCTGGTGATGGTGGCGGTGCTGCTGGCGGCGGGGTGTGCTGTGGGGCAGGTTGGAAGTGTGTGGAATAATATTGGAAATTCGAGAACAATGATCACTACAGTTCCTCCCTCTTCTCCAATTCCAACAATAACTGCATGTCCATCTCAAGAAAATTCGAGTTTTTGGATTCAAATCAATCCCGTCAGCGATCATTATGTGGGAGACATCTTTGAAATTAATGGGACGACGACATGCAATGTTAAAGAAAAAATTTCAATTCAGATTTATCAGTCATCTATCTTGCTTCCAATAGGACAAGATCATTATACATCACTTAATGGATTTATTATAATCAAAAACGGAACATGTGGATTAAATACATGGTCATTTTCATCAAATTTATCTGGTTTTTTGCCAAATGAATATTTAATAGAAGTAAAATCGGTAAATCAGACAGTAACTAATCAGACATATTTCATCGTGAACGCAGTACAAACTATTTCCCAGAATCCCTCTATGATGAATTCAAATAAAATCCAGTGAACTAATGTCCATAACATCCTCCCGCATTGACCAAACACACCCCCGATGAATGCCGCCGTCCCCGACGGAGCGCACCCGGTGGCAATTCAGGGAGAGTCAAATATGATGCAGGTCCTTCTTAGATACTAAGTAAAGCAGGCCCCGGATCTGCACATTAATAGTAAGGGAAGGACAGGCCGGTTCCTTTTTCCCCGCAACACTTATTACCCAACCCCAACCATATTATAAAGCACCATTCATGGAGCAGCGACTATCCGCTGCGAGTGTCTGTACAAGATGCGAGATTCCTCTGTTGAGGTAGCCAAGCCTGGTATGGCGCAGGTTTGCTAAACCTGTGTCCCAAAAGGACTCGAGGGTTCAAATCCCTCCCTCAGCGCTTCAAGAGAAAATCTCACATAACGAGGGGATTGGATGGCTCAGGAAGAAGACATAAAATACTTTGTAAGGATCGGGACCACCGATCTTGACGGCACCAAGTCCGTCAGGGTTGCCCTGACCGGCATCAAGGGCGTTGGCCGGCATACCTCGTCGGTAATTTCCCGCATGGCGAATGTCGACGAATACGCTACCCTTGGTCGCATGGACGAGGCATCGGTCAACCGGCTTCGCGTTGCTGTTGAACAATACTCGGGCAAGATCCCGTCATGGATGGCAAACCGTCCCAAGGACGTCTACACCGGCGAGGCCAGGCATCTCATCGGCTCCGATGTGACCCTCCAGAAGGACGAGGATGTCAACCTCATGAGGAAGATCCGCTGTTACCGGGGGATCCGCCACGAGACTGGCCAGAAGGTCCGCGGCCAGCGCACCAAGTCGACCGGCAGGACCGGAACGACCGTTGGTGTCAAGAGGAAGACTGCGGGAGGCGCTTAAACCATGGGATACCCAGGCAAGAACCACAAGTCCTACCAGACCCCCAAGCGCCCGTGGGAGAAGGCCCGCATCGAATCCGAAACCCGTCTTGTCATCGAGTACGGTCTCCGGAACAAGCGCGAGGTCTGGAAAGCCCAGGAACACCTGCGCAAGTACCGCAAGGCAGCCCGTGACCTGCTGGCCCTCGGGTCCAGCGCGGCGCACAAGGACATCTATGATGCCAAGAAGGCGGAGCTCATCAACCACCTGCAGCGTGCAGGCCTTCTCGGCCCCGATGCGGACATCGACGATGTCCTCTCGCTCAAGGTCCAGACCCAGATCGAACGCCGTCTCCAGACGGTCGTCTACCGCAAGGGACTCGCCCGGTCGCCGAAACAGGCCCGGCAGCTGATCACCCACGGCCATATCGCCATCGAAGGCAGGCGCGTCAACATACCCGGCTACCTTGTCACCCGGACGGACGAGACCCAGATCGCGTATTATAACAAATCCCCGCTCGTGAGCGATTCCCACGCCGAGAAGGTCAGGATTGCCAAACCCGCATCCAACCCCAAGCCGGCCCCGGGCGGATTCGCCTACCCGGCACGGGGAGGAAGGAGATAACATGGCGGCAAATGAGAAAGAAAAATGGGGCATCGCCCATATCTTCGCATCCTTCAACAACACCATCATCACCATCACCGACCTGTCCGGTGCCGAGACCGTGACCAAGTCGAGCGGCGGGATGGTTGTCAAGCAGGACCGCAACGAGAGCTCGCCCTATGCCGCAATGCAGATGGCAGGCAATGTTGCCCAGACCGCCCGTGAAAAAGGAATCATCGGTGTCCACGTCAAGGTGCGTGCGCCCGGCCAGGGCAAGCAGAGAAGCCCCGGCCCCGGTGCCCAGGCAGCAATCCGCGCCCTTGCCCGAGCAGGCATGCGCATCGGCCGTATCGAAGACGTAACGCCGATTCCCCACGACTCGTGCCGGCCGAAGGGCGGCAGGAGAGGAAGGAGAGTCTGATGGAGATTGAATTCGCCAGTCTGGACGACTCCCTCGCACGATTCACGCTCTCGGGAGCGAGCACGGCCTTTGCCAATGCATTCCGCCGGGCAATGATCGGCAACGTGCCGACCCTTGCCATCGAGGATGTGCGCATCTACGACAACACGAGCGCACTCTTCGACGAGATGCTGGCACACCGTATCGGGCTCATTCCCTTAAAGACCGACCTTTCAAGCTATTCGACTCAGGACACCTGTTCGTGCGGCGGGGCAGGATGCCCGGGCTGCACGTCAACGTATACCCTCAGCGTCGAGGGTCCCAAAACCGTCATGTCAAGCGACCTGATCCCGCAGGACCCCAAGGCAGCACCGGTATACGATAACATCCCCATCGTGAAACTCACGAAAGGGCAGAAACTCGTCATCGAGGCCCGGGCAATCCTCAGTACCGGGCGGGAACACGCCAAGTGGCAGCCGACGCTTGTCTGCGGGTACAAGAACCATCCGGTTGTAACCGTCAGCGATGCCTGCGATGCCTGCGGCCTGTGCGTTGATGAATGCCCCCGCGGGATCCTTGCAATAAAGGGTAAGAAAGTCCAGGTGGTAGTTGGAAAACTCCCCGACTGTTCGATGTGCAGGCTCTGCGAACGGGCTTGCCTCTCAAGCGGTATCGGGGATCAGCCGGCAATCATCATATCCGCCGAGAACGACCGCTATATCTACATGGTCGAGGGTGACGGATCCCTGCCGGTGAAAGAGATCATGAACCGTGCGCTGCTGTATATGAAGGAGCAGGCAGACACGCTGGAAAAACAGCTAGGCGAAATTTCAGGGGATGAAAAGAAATGACAAGAATCGTAGAGAAGACGAACCCCCGTCTGAGCACCCTCATCTCGCTCTTGAAGAACAAGTCGCGTGAGAACGAGGCGAAGATCTGGCGCGAGATCGCAAGCAGGCTGGAGACCCCGAACAGGAACTATGCCGAGGTCAACCTGTCCAAGATCAACCGCTATGCCCAGAACGGCGAGACGATCATCGTCCCCGGCAAGGTCCTGGGCAGCGGCGTGCTGGAACAGTCCGTGAAGATTGCGGCGCTGAACTTTTCAGCTTCAGCCACGAGCAAGATTAAGGACGCGAAGGGACAGTGCATGACGATCGAGCAGCTCATCAGCGACAACCCGAAAGGCAGCGGTGTCCGGATCCTGAGGTGAAACAAACATGGTTACGATAATCAATGGTGACGGGCTCCTCCTCGGGCGTCTTGCAAGCATCACCGCCAGCCGGGCGCTTGCAGGTGAAGAGATCGCGATTGTCAATGTGGAAAAGGTGATCATCTCCGGCAGCCGCGCACGGGTGCTGGCCAACTACCGGCACAAGAGGGAACGCGGTGCAAGCGGCGCCCACTGGGGGCCCTTCGTCCCGCGCAGGCCCGACCATCTCATGAAGCGGACCATCCGCGGCATGCTCCCCTACAAGCGCCCCCGTGGCGTCGATGCAATGAAGCGCATCAGGTGCTACGTCGGTGTCCCGGCCGGTTTTGCTGGTAAGGAGATGGAAGTGCCCGAAGAGGTACACATGAACCGCCTGAACAACCCGAACCACGTCACGCTGGCATCAGTGTGCACGTTCCTCGGAGCAAAGTTCTAAGGAGGCAGACGAGAATGGTAAAGATCATCAATACAAGCGGAAAACGCAAGACGGCAATCGCCCGGGCAACCCTCAAGGCCGGGAAAGGCGTGATACGGGTCAACTCGGTACCGCTCGAAGCCTACGGCTCCGATACCACCCGGATGAAGATTGCCGAGCCCATCCTCCTTGTCCCCAACGCGATCCACGGCATCGATGTCATTATCGATGTCGCCGGTGGCGGCGTCATGGGACAGGCCGAGGCGGTCCGGACCGCGCTCGCCCGCGGCATCATCAAGTGGCACAACGACCCTGCGATGAAGGACATCTACCTGGCGTATGACAGGACGCTCCTTGTCAACGACTCCCGGCAGAAAGAAGCCAAGAAACCGCACGGTTCCGGAGCCCGGGCAAAGTTCCAAAAGTCTTATCGTTAGACCAGAAGATATGATGAGAGGTTAAATCTTGATACCCGTTCGATGTTTCACCTGTGGAAAACCCATCTCCACAGCATGGGATGAATTCAAGGCACGGCGGGAGAAAGGCGAGGATCCCAAGAAGATCCTCGACGATCTTAATATTTCCCGGTACTGCTGCAGGCGCATGCTCCTGACGCACAAGGAAGTCATTGACGAGCTCAATCCGTACCAGTAAGATTTGTATGATGAATAAGGGGGGCCGTAGGGTAGCCTGGACCATCCTATTGCGTTCGGGACGCAGTGACCTGAGTTCGAATCTCAGCGGCCCCATGAAAAAAAGACAATCATTTTGAGGACGAAAACACATGCAGACGCAGGTTTATACCCGGTACGAACGGGCAAGGATTATTGGAGCAAGGGCTCTGCAGATATCAATGGGTGCTCCGTTACTTATCACCACGACACGGATCGATCCGCTGGAAATTGCGATCGAGGAATTCAACAACAACACCATCCCCATTACCGTAAAGAGGAAGTAAGCAGCCTATGACGACCATCGAGGTTATTGAACTCAGAACCATCCTGGACAGCCGGGGCAATCCCACGGTTGAAGCCGATATCCATACCACGGGCGGCTTTGGCAGGTCGGCTGCCCCGAGCGGCGCCAGCACCGGCTCTCTTGAAGCAAAAGTCAGGCCGCCGAAAGAAGCGGTCGACAATGCCCTTGCCAATCTCATCCCCGCCCTCATCGGCATGGATGCCGCCGACCAGGAAGGGTTCGACGAGCAGCTCCGGGATATCGACGGTACTACAGACTTCTCGGGGATCGGTGCGAATGTCGCGGTCGCACTCTCGCTTGCGAACGCCAAGGCTGCCGCCTCCTCGTTGGGCATCCCGCTCTTCCGCTACCTTGGCGGGGCATTTGCACGGGAGCTCCCGCTCCCGCTGGGGAACGTCATTGGCGGCGGTGCGCATGCGGAGAACGCCACCGAGATCCAGGAGTTCCTCGTCGTTCCGGGCGGTGCGGCGGATACCGAGGAAGCGGTCTTCGCGAA
>Ga0116170_10004125_pt1 | contig 13378 bp, 9 predicted proteins | sample AD_JPNHW1_MetaG_FD_89797 | JGI IMG/M metagenome (GOLD analysis project Ga0116170, IMG submission 89797) | Active sludge microbial communities of municipal wastewater-treating anaerobic digesters from Japan - AD_JPNHW1_MetaG | ecosystem: Engineered > Bioreactor > Anaerobic > Digestate | place...
GCTGGTATCACGGGCCAGGCCAGGACCGCTATGGCCAGCTGCCCGCCTTCCGGGTGATCGACGCCAGCCACCATCAGGTGCACGAACTGGCCAGCCAGCTGCACGCCGCCCACCTGGCTGGCGAGCTGGCGCGCGTGCGCACTGGCATCCCCGAGCTGTACGCCCTGCGCGACCAGATGCTGGCGCAATTGGATGCTCTGCGTCGGGTGGTCGCAAGCCGCAGTGGCGGGCAGGATATGGGTGGGTTGTAGCGCGGGCGGAATTCGTCGTCGCGATCATCCCCAGCACGGGCCTTGCACAATGCAAGGCCCGTGCTGCTTTCTGCCGGCTTTGCTGTGCGGTAGCATCAGACGGCCCGTCGCTTAATTGTGGACACTATGTCTATTTTTGCGGATTTATGCGTACCGGATGATTGCCTAAGTGTCTAGTTAACCGTAATCTGCTTGTGAATATCCAGTAAATCTGGATTTCACCTCGCTTATTCACGTAAAAATTAGACATTTTGACCAAAAGCCAACCCTCATGCCGCTTGCCATCGAACAACTGATCGCCGACTTTGGCGGCGTGGCCCGCCTGGCCACCCTGCTGGCCGAACATTTTCCGGCTGAGCCGGTGTCGCGCGGGGCGATTTACAAATGGCGCGAGCGCGGCAGCCTGCCGCTGGCGCAGGCCGAGCGCCTGCGCGTGCTGGCGCAGCGCCTGGGGCGGGGGTTTGAGCTGAGCGACTACCAACGCGGCCAGGCCGCCAGCCCGGCGCCGGTGACGGCCTTGCGGGTGCTGGACGTCAGCCTGGCCCAGGCGCCGGCCGGCGTGCACGCGTCTTGGCTGGCGGCGCTGGATGCGTTGGGCCTGGCCGGGGTGTGTCTGGGCGATGCGCTGGGCGCGCCGCGCGCCCTGCTGGCGCACTGCCATACCCCGCCCTGGCTGGAAGCCCCCGCGCAAGAAATGGCGGTGTGGCTGGCGGCGCAGGCGTTTGCCGGCCGGCGGCAAGGCGGCGTGCGCCTGTGTCTGGACGCCCACCCGCCCGACGCCGACGAACTGCGCCGCTGCCTGCGCCTGCTGGACGCACTGGGCCTGCGCGCCGCCTTGCGCCTGCCGGTGCGCGCCGAGTGGCCCGCCGACTGGCTGCACGCCTTGCGCCAGGCGACGGCGCTGGGCGCCGACAGCCTGACGCTGGACGACGCCGGCTTGCACTGGGTGCCCGAGCAATGGGCGGAAACCCTGCGCCGCCTGCGCGCCCGGCTGGGCAGCGAAGTGTGCCTAGGCGCGCGTTGCCACAATCGCCACGGCCTGGCGTTGGCCAATGCCTTGGCCGCGCTCAGCGCTGGCGCGCGCCAGCTGGATGGCGCGCTGTCTGGCGAACACGCCGCGCCGCTGCCGGCGCTGGCCGCCACGCTGGACATTCACGCCGCGCGCTACCCGGTGCGGCTGAGTGTGCCGGCGCAAGCGCTGGCGCGCGCCCAGGCGCTGCATATGCACTGAGCAACCCACACAACACGCCCCATCCTGCGCGCCCATCAGGCCCGCCGGGAGGGTCGCGCATTGCCCACCACCACAGGAGAACCCTCAATGTTGCGCCAACCCCAGCACAAATACCCGGCTTTTGTCCCGCTGGCCTTGCCCGACCGGCAATGGCCCAACCAGATCACCCGCACGCCGCCCGTCTGGCTGAGCACCGACCTGCGCGACGGCAATCAGGCGCTGATCGAGCCGATGTCGGCGGCGCGTAAGCGGCAGCTGTTTGCCCTGCTGGTGGAGATTGGCTTCAAGGAAATCGAAGTGGCGTTTCCATCGGCCTCGCAAACCGATTTTGATTTTGTCCGCCAGTTGATCGAACAAGACGCCGTGCCGGCGGATGTGACGCTGAGCGTGCTGACGCAATCGCGCGAGGATTTGATTGCCCGCACCATTCAAGCGCTGCATGGCGCCCGCCGCGCCATTGTCCATCTGTACAACCCGATCGCCCCGGCGTTTCGCCGCATTGTGTTCAATAGCGACCGCGCTGGCGTCAAGGCGCTGGCGGTGCGCGGCGCCGAGCAGATTCGCGCCCTGACCGCGCGTTGCCCGGACACCGAGTGGGTGTTTGAATACTCGCCAGAAACCTTCTCCGCCTGCGAGCCGGAATTCGCCCTGGAAGTCTGTGATGCGGTCAGCGCGGTGTGGCAGCCGACGCCGCAGCACAAGATGATCATCAACCTGCCAGCCACAGTGGAGTTGTCCACCCCCAACACCTACGCTGACCAGATCGAATGGATGCACCGCCATCTGGCGCGCCGCGACAGCTTGATTCTCAGCGTGCACCCGCACAACGACCGTGGCACGGCGGTGGCGGCGGCCGAGCTGGCGATGATGGCCGGCGCCGAGCGGGTGGAGGGCTGTTTGTTTGGCAATGGCGAGCGCACCGGCAATGTGGATTTACTCACCCTGGCGATGAATCTGTATTCGCAGGGCGTGGCGCCGGGGCTGGATTTTTCTGACATCGACCGCGTGCGCGCGGTGGTCGAGGACTGTACCCAACTGCCCGTGCATCCGCGCCATCCGTATGCCGGCGATCTGGTGTATACGGCGTTTTCTGGTTCGCATCAGGACGCCATCAAAAAGGGTTTTGCCCAGCAGCACGCCGGCCAAGCGTGGACGGTGCCCTCTCTGCCGATAGACCCGGCCGACGTGCGGCGCGGCTACGACGCGGTGATTCGGGTCAACAGCCAGTCGGGCAAGGGCGGAGTGAGTTATCTGCTGCAACAGACCTATGGCCTGGCCTTGCCGCGCCGGCTGCAAATTGAATTCAGCCGGGTGGTGCAAGCCTACAGCGACACGACTGGCGGCGAGGTGGACGCCGCCGCGCTGCACCGATTGTTCAGCGCCGAATACCTGGACATCGACTCCCCGTATGCCTACGCCAGCCACCAGCAACACGACAACGATGGCCGCACCCGGCTGAGCGTCACCCTGCGCCGCCAGGGCGAACCGTATGCGCTGCACGGCGAGGGCAACGGCCCGATTGACGCCTTTGTCGCCGCGCTGGGCCTGCCGCTGACCGTGCTGGACTACCACGAACACGCCATCGGCGCAGGCGCCGATGCCCGCGCGGCGTGCTATGTGGAGCTGCGCCTGGGTGAATCGGCCGGTGTGTTTGGCGTGGGGGTGGACAGCCATATCGTCGCCGCAGCGCTGAAAGCCGTGCTGTCGGCGTTGAACCGGCAACTGCGCGCCGGGCGCTAAGCGTTGTCACAAACCCCGCGCAGCGATCCTGGCTGGGCGTGTGCAGACACGGCAAGGTCAGCCAGGAGGGGTTTATGCGCAGTGCTAAAACCCCAGCGCCAGTTGTTGCGGCGGCAGCTGGTGGCGGCTGCGCCGCGCTGGCGCAGCCGGGGTGATGATGCGCGCTTCGCGCGGCGGCTGGCAGGCGCGCAGCTGTTCGCGCGCGGCGCGCTGGGTGGGCTCCCACGGCACGCAGGGCGCCGGGTAGTCGTGGCCGATGCGCACGCCGCAGTGCATTTGCACGTCCAGCGGCATTTTCCATGGCTCAAAGCGCCAGGCCAGCGGCACTTTGCCCAGCACAGGCAGCCAGCGGGCAACAAATTTGCCGTGCGGGTCCAGCTCCAGCGCCTGTTTGACCGGGTCGTAAATGCGCAGGGCATTGCGGCCGGTGCTGCCGGACTGCATTTGCGCCTGCGGCCAGTGGATGCCCGGTTCGTAATCGACAAACAAGCGCGCCAAGTGCTGGCCGGTAAGCTGCCAGGGCAGCCACAGATTATAGCTGGCAAAGCTCATCAGCATGGCGCGCATGCGAAAATTCAGCCAGCCGGTGGCGCGCAGCATGGCCATGCAGGCGTCCACCAGCGGATAACCGGTGTGGCCATCGCGCCAGGCGGCCAGCCATTGCGGGTTGGGGTCGGCGCGCAGCGCGTCCACCGCCGCCAGTGGGGCGTGATGTTCCAGCTCGGGGCGCTGTTCGAGTTTTTGAATAAAGTGGCAATGCCAGGCCAGCCGCGATTCAAAGGCGTGCAGGCCATGCGCCAGGCGCTGGGCGTGCGGGTCAAAGGCGTCCAGTCGTGCCAGGCGCGCGCGGGTGGCCTGGGTGACTTCGCGCAGCGACAGCGTACCCCAGGCCAGATGCGGCGACAGCCGCGAACAGGCGTCCACCGCAGTCAGCGGGCTGGACAGGCCGTGGCGATAGCGCGCGGCGCGCTCATCCAGAAACCCCGACAGCAGCGCCAGGCCCAGGCCGCGCCCGCCGCGCTGGCGACGGCAGGGGCCGGGGTCGAACAGTCGCCAGCGCGCCGGCGCGTGCGCCAGCGGCGGAATGTCGGCGGCGATGATGCGCTCGGGCAGCGTGGCTGGCGGGGCGCTGACAAAGGCCTCGCGCCGGCTGGGCCAGTGGCCGCGTTTGCCGCCGCGAAACACCGCCATTTGCGGGTATTCATGCCAGGCGATGTCGTGCGCGCGGCTCCACTGCGCCACGGCGCGGTCGCGGGCGTAGCTGAGCGCATTGCCGGTTTCCTGATGGCTGTGGATGGCCGCCAGCGGCAAGGCCTGGCGCAGCGCCTCCAGCACGTCCACCACCTCGCCGCGCAGGCGCAACAGCGGCAGGCCCAACTCGGCCAGCGCCTTGCCCAGCGCAGTCAGGGATTCTTCGACAAAGCCCCATTGCCAGGCCGAGGCGTCGTCGCCCTGCCAGAGCGAGGGCTCGGCGATATACAGCGGCAACACCGGCCCGGCGCGACAGGCGGCGGCCAGGGCGGCGTGGTCCACAGTGCGCAGATCGCGCTTGAACCAGACAAGATGAACAGGGGCAGCGGCATTCATGAGCGTGACAGTAACGCAGAAAAACCCGCGACGGCAAGTCTGGCGCAGTACCGATCGGCAAGAATGCAACAGTCAGCGTGCCGCCAGGCGTTGGCGCCGATAGCGGGCCAGCGCCAGCGTATAGCCCAGTTGGTGCGTCAGCCACAATCCCAGGCAGGCAGGCGTCAGTCCGCGCGCACTGGCCTCGGCCCATGACAGGCCAGGCGACAGCCACAGCGTTTCCAGCATGCGGTAGCCCAACTGGCTGACGGTGAACAAAAACACACTGCCGCCCAGCCAACGGTCAGGCTGATAAAAAATGCCCTGCCGGGTGGGCTCAAGGCGGGTGCGCCGCCAGCTCAGCCAGGCCAGCGCCAGACCTAGCACCGCGCCGCCGGCCAGATGCAGCAAAACGGATGGCTGTGCACGCCATAGCCAGGCCAAGGCGGCCAGCAGTGTGGTGAACAGGCTCAGGTGAATCTGCGTGCGCCGCGGCGAGATGCGCTGGCGTGCAGTCAGCCGCCGCCAGCGCGCGTGCAAGCGCCAGGTCAGCAACGGAACAAGCCACAGCAGGGTAAAAATGGTCAACAAGTGGCCAGGGGGTTCGCCTCCGGGCACGGTGGTCATGGTGTCAGCGCAGACGCACCGAGGCGCCATCCGTCAGCTTGGCGGAAGGCGCCAGCACCACTCGATCGCCTGCGTGCAATGCTCCTTGTACCTCTACCCAATCGCCATGTGTGGCGCCGGCTTCCACCTCCACACGCTGCACATGGTTTTGCGTGACCTTCCACAGCTGACGATGACGGCCTTCTCCGCGCAAGGCATGCTTGGGGGCGACCAGACGGCTGCGCCATTCATCAATGTGGGGGCGGCGTTGCAGACATTGCACCTTCACCGGACTATCGACCGGCCAGGCTGCATGGGCCGGCACCTGGACGTCCACACTGACCCTGGGGGAGGCGCCCAGTGGCGTCATATTGACGATTTCGCCCAGCAGACGCTCGTCTGGGTGAGCGTCGAGAATCAACAGGCAGGGTAAACCCACGGAAAGCTGTGGATTCAGCGGAAAGTCCACTGCCACGCGCAGGCTGGCTGCATCGGCCAGGCTGATCAACGGTAAGGCTGGCGATACTTTTTCGCCGACTCCGGCATAGATATCGCTGACCATGCCGGCAAATGGCGCCAGCAACAGGGTACGGGCCAATGCCTGTCCAGCTGCCTTGAGTGCCAGTTCGGCACGTGCCAGGGCCAGTTGCTGGTCACGTTCGGCAGCCTGGGCCAAACCCAGCTGCATGCGCGCTTGTTTGATTTGTTCAGGTGTTTTTGCCTGAATCAGGCTGTCGCGCGCCTCTGCCAGAGCACCCTGGGTGCGTCGGGATTGGTCGCGCGCCACCGCCAGTGCCGCTTCGGCATGTTCACGAGCCAGATCCACTTTATCCGGTTGCAAGCGCACCAGTACATCGCCGGCCGCCACCCGTGCACCAACTGGCAGATGCCATTGCACCCGTCCGCTTTCATTGGGCTGGATCTCCACTTCGCGCAGCGCGCGCACCCGTCCGGTATCGTGCGCCACCACCAGTGCCTGTACAGGCTCGTACCATTGCACAGGCACGGTATCTACCGATGGGGTCAGCCAGTCACAGCCAGCCAGACCCAGGGCCAGCAGGCCGGGCCAGACAATGCGAGACAATACGGGCCACAAGGTCACGGCGTACCCTTCATGGGTTTGGACACGAATCAGAAACAGGCAACAGGCAGAGCAACGAACAGCCGGCCGCCTCGGGAAGATACGCTGACTTGATCCCCATTCAGTGCGGACAGTGTTGTGCACTGGCTGTGGATAAATGCGCTAACTGATTGTCAGAGAGGGGCTTTCCGCTGCCGCGTATTTTTTAGGCAGAACAGGAAAAAAGTACAGTCATACGGATTTTACGTGTTTTTACGTTTGCTGTTTGTGTAAATCATCAGCAGAACAACATTCGCCATGGGCATATCCGGTGTACATGGGCACACAGGCATACGCCATCTCCATCGGCTGAGAGCCGCTAACAAAACCCCCTGTCGTTGTTGTGTGACCTTGCCGTACTTTGTTGTACTGTCTGCGGTCACACGCCTAGCCAGGGGCGCTTCGCTGAGTTTTGTTAGCGACTCTTAGCACCGAACGCCCACCTGGCCAGATCACCGTGCTGGTTTTGTCCGTGCCGCCTGGTTGTATGGACGCCATCTGGCGTCGCACAGTTAACCCGCCACGCCGAGGTAGGCAACGGCAGGGCCAAGCACACAGACAAATTGTCAGGCCAGCACGTAACCCCAAATCTTGGACAGATTGGTGATCTTGATCGAATCCGCCGCTGGCAATGAAGTTTCGATGCCGAATTCAGCCGAACGGGTGTCGCGCGGAATCGGCATGGCATAGGGCATGCCCTGGCCGCTGGCGATGCTCATCACCCTGGGGGTGCTGGCATTGGCGCCGCGGTGGGTGACCAAGGCCACATCGCCATTGCGGATGCGCACATACGAGCCTGGCGGGTAAATGCCCAGTTCTTTCACCAGCAGTGCGGCATATTGCATGTCGATGGATTTGCCACGGTTCATGAACACCTGCGACAAGGCCACATTGGGGCGCACCGGGTCGCGGTAGCGGCGCGGCGTCAGCTTGGCGCCCACCACATCGGCCAGATACAGCAGATGCGACAGCGGATGGATTTCCTCTTTGGTCATCCGGTAGGGATAGCCCGAACCTTCCCAGTTTTCGTGGTGTTCGAGCACCACGCGCAGCCAGAGTTCATCGCCGACAAAACAATCCTGCAGGATGCGCACGGATTCTTCCGGGTGATGGTCGATTTCCATGCGCTGATTGTCCGACAGCGGCAGCGCCTGGTGATACAGCTGATTTTGCACCTCGTACATGCCGATATTCATGGTCAGCGCCGCCGACAGCAGGCTGATGCGCTCGGGCAGGGTGAGGCCAAGGCGCTGCATCAGGATGGCCAGCAAGAGGCTGACGTGCAGCGAGTGCGCAGAAGAATAATTGGTGAACGGCAGCAAAAAAATCGAGCCAATGCAGGCGTCTGGTGCTTTTTGCACGGTTTCGTCCACCACCACCGCCAGCGAGCGGATGCGCTTGCCGAATTCATGACGGAAACTGGCCGGGCGCGCCAGCATCGCGTCCAGCGAAGCGTATACCTGATCCAGCCGGCGGAAGGGGTTGAATGGCTCGTTGACAGGTTTGGGCGCGGTGTAATCCTCGGGCGTGGCCACGCTGCGCACATACAGCCCCAACTTCAGCAGTTGATCGCGCTGCTTGTCGTTGAGAATCATATTGCCTTTGCGCAAAATCAGCCGGTTGCCCTTGGTGTAGATGTCCCAAGGCAGCGGAACGCCCACCATCAGGTGTCTTGGTTCCAACTCTTCCATAATATGCAGGTTCCCCGTTGAACTCGCCGATGGCTCAGGGGAGAGCCCTGGCCGTGGGCGGCAATGCCGCAGTATTCTAGGGAGGCGGGGCAGGTCAAACAAGCCACCCACCGGTTTTTTGCCCGGATTACCGGGTAATTGTCGGTAAAATAATCATATGGCATGAATTGCTGTATTTTTTATGCAATCAATGGAAATCTTCAGCACTTGCCAAGTCTTATGTAAACGCCGCAAACTTTTGGCCGTTTTGCAACGTCTACCCACGGCTCCTTTGCCCAGAACACTCACACCATGACTTCTTCTGTTTTTTCACTCCGCGCTGCGCTGCTGGCGCTGCTGTGCATGCTGAGCGCCCTGGTGCTGGCTGCCACTGATGCTCCGCCTGCGGCTCGTCCGGCATTGAAACTCTCTCCGCAGGACCTGGCCGTCGCCAGCCGCGCGCCGCTGGCCGAACGCCTGTCGTTCACTGGCGCCTTGCAAGCCCTGCGCGCCACCACGCTGGCGGCGCGCACCGAAGGCGTGGCGGTGGAAGTCAGCGTGCGCGAGGGCGAGGCGGTGCGCGCCGGCCAGGTGCTGGCGCGGCTGGAGGCCGCCGACCTGCAAGAGCGGGTGAACGAGCAGGCCGCGCTGGTGGCCACCGAACGCGCGCGGCTGGCGCTGGCCCGGCAAAAGCTGGAAAAACAACGCGAGCTGTACGCGCAGAACTTTATCTCCAAACTGGCGTTTGACGAGCTGGACAGCAATTTTCAGGTCAGCCAGGCCCAGCTGCGCGCACAAGAAGCCCAACTGGCGCGGGCGCGCAAGGCGCTGGAAGACACGGTGATCCGCGCGCCGTTTGCCGGGGTGATTCACGAACGCGCCATCAATCTGGGCCAGCGGGTGGCGGTGAACGGCAAATTGTTTGCCCTGGCCGACCTCACCCAGCTGGAAATCGCCGCCAGCGTGCCGGCGCGGCAAATTGCCCGTATCGCCATCGGCCAGCGCGCCCGCTTTACCGTAGAGGGCGGCGCGCGTGAGTTTGCCGGCCAGGTGGCGCGCATCAACCCGGTGGCGCTGGCCGGCACGCGCAGTTTCAATGTGTTCATCGCCGTGGACAACCGCGACGGCCAGCTGCGCGGCGGCCAGTTCGCCCAGGGCGCGCTGCTGCTGCGCGACGCCGGCCAGGCGTTGTCGCTGCCGATTCCCGCCATCCGCGACGCCGCCAGCACCCAGCCCTGGGTGCTCAAGCTGGTGGGCGACAAGGCCGTGCGCCAGGCGGTGACGCTGGGCGTGCGCGACGACGCCGCCAACCGCGTGCAGATTGTCGCCGGCCTGCAAGACGGCGAGCGCGTGTTGCTGGCCGGGGTGCTGGGCGTGCAGGCGGGCGACCGCGTGCAAGCGCCGGCCGTCGGCAAATAAGGGGGCGGCGCGATGTGGCTGACCCGTGTGGCGATTGGCAACCCCTATCTGGCGGCGGTGGCCATGCTGGCCATTGTCGTGCTGGGTTTGTTTTCCTGGCAGCGGCTCTCGGTGGAGGAGTTTCCCGATATTCGTTTTCCGGTGGCGGTGGTCACCGTGGGCTATCCGGGCGCTGCGCCCAGCGTGGTGGAAGCGAAGTCACCCGGCCGCTGGAAGAAGCGGTCAACGCCATCAATGGCGTGAAAAACATCCGCTCGTATTCGTTTGAAGGCTCGTCAGTGGTGGTGGTCGAGTTTGTGCTCACCATCGACCCCAACCGCGCCGTGCAGGATGTGCGCGACAAAGTGGCCGGCGTGCAGGGGCGCTTTCGCCGCGAAATCGGCGTGCCTACCGTCAATCAGGTCAACCCCAACGACGACCCGATGATGACGGTGATTGTCGCCTCGGCCAGCGCCAGCCCGCGCACGCTGACCACCCACGCCGACCAAGTGGTGCGCAAGCGCCTGCAAACCGTGCCCGGCGTGGGCGAAGTGCAGCTGGTGGGCGGCGTCAAGCGCGAGCTGCGCGTGCATATCGACCCCTACCGCATGCAGGCGCTGGGGCTGGACACCACCGAAGTGGTCAACGCCCTGCGCAACGCCAACCAGGATTTTCCGGCCGGTCGGGTGCAGGACATCAACCGCGATTATTCGGTGCGCCTGTCCGGCAAGCTGGCCTCGCCCGAGGCGTTTGGCCAGATCACCGTCGGCGTGCGCAATGGCGCGCCAATCCGGCTGGACGACGTCGCCCAGGTGCTGGACGGCCAGGAAGAATACAACTCGCTGGCGCTGATCAACGGCCAGCGCGCGCTGTCCATCGAAATCAAGAGCGCGCGCGGCGCCAATGTGGTGGACACCTCGGCCGGGGTGTACGCCGCGCTGGACGAGTTGCGCAAAAATCTGCCCGCCGGCATGACGCTGACCGTCATTAAAGATCAATCCCGTCAGGTGAAAAACTCGCTGGCCGACGTCAAGATGACCCTGCTGGAAGGCGCGGCGCTGACCGTGCTGATCGTGTTTGTGTTTCTGGCCTCGTGGCGCAGCACGGTGATCACCGGGCTGACCTTGCCGATTGCGCTGATTGGCACGCTGTTCGCCATCGCCGTGGCGGGCTTCACCCTGAATGTGATGACCCTGCTGGCGCTGTCCTTGTCGATTGGCCTGTTGATCGACGACGCCATCGTGGTGCGCGAGAACATCGTCCGCCATGCGCGCATGGGCAAGGGACATTACCAGGCGGCGGTGGACGGCACCGAAGAAATCGGCCTGGCGGTGCTGGCCACCACGCTGACCGTGGTGGCGGTGTTCCTGCCGGTGGGCTTTATGGGCGGGATTATTGGCAAGTTTTTCCAGCAATTTGGCCTGACCGTCACCGTGGCGGTGCTGATCTCACTGCTGGTGAGCTTTACCCTCGACCCGATGCTGTCGTCGATCTGGCACGACCCGCACGCCGCCGGGGCCGCCGCGCGCGGCCGCCTGGCGCAGGCGCTGGCGCGCTTTGAAGCGTGGATGGACCGCCAGGCCGAACGCTACGCCCGCGCGCTGGCCTGGGCGCTGGCCCACCGCAAAACCACGCTGGCCGCCGCCAGCGCGCTGTTTGTCGGCAGCCTGCTGCTGGCGCCCGTGGTGGGCGGCGAGTTTGTGCCCAAGAGCGACACCGGCAAATTCATCGTCAAATTCAAGACCGCGCCCGGTTCATCGCTGGAATACACCGAAGCCAAGGCGCGCGAGGTGGAAGCCCTGCTGCGCCGCCAGCCAGAAATCAAAGACGTGTACAGCAATATCGGCGGCGGGTTTGCCGCCGGCCGCAATCAGGCCACCCTGCGCGTGTTCACCACCCCCAAGGCCGAGCGTGAACGCAGCGTGTTTGCCCTGTTTGCCCCCATCCGCCAGGACATCACCCAACTGGCCGGCGTGCAGCTGGAATCCATCGAGGCTGAGGGCGGGCCGGGCGGCGGCGGCAAGCCGGTGCGCGTGGGCATTCGCGGCGCAGACTTTGCCACCCTGGCCGTCATCGCCAATCAGCTGCGCGGCAAGCTGGCCGCCATCCCGCATGTCAGCGATGTGGAATCCAGCTTTGACGACGCCGACCCGGCGCTGTCGGTGGAGGTCAAGCGCGACGCCGCCGCCCGCGCGGGCGTGAATCTGGACCGCGTGGGCGCCACGCTGTCCACCCTGCTGGCCGGGACCACCGCCACCACCTGGGAAGCCCCGGATGGCGAAAACTACGATGTGCGGGTGCAAATTCCGCGCGACGCCCGCTCGACTGAGCTTTTGGACGTGCTCACCGTGGCCAGCGACCAGCGCGACGCCGACGGCCAGGCGCGCATGATTCCGCTGTCTACCGTGGCCGACGTGAAAGTGTCCACCACCCCGCGCCAGATCGACCGCATGGACCAGGCGCGCGAAGTCACCCTCACCGCCAATATCCAGGGCAAGGACGCCCGCCAGGTGTTCCAGGCCATCGACCAACTGCTGAAAGACACCCCGCTGCCGCCCGGCTATCGTTTTGACCACGGCGGGCAAAGCAAGGACATGGCCGAATCGTTCAGCTATGCGGTGCAGGCGCTGGCGATTGGCGTGATCTTTATTTACATGATTCTGGTGGCGCAGTTCCGCAGCTTCAGCCAGCCGCTGGCCATCATGATGTCGCTGCCGCTGGGCATCATCGGGGTGATGCTGGGGCTGCTGCTGTGGGGCAGCACGCTGAACCTGTTCTCGGTGATCGGCGTGATCATGCTGATGGGCCTGGCGGCGAAAAACGGCATTCTGCTGGTGGATTTCGCCAACCAGGCGCGCCGCGAAGGCATGTCGCTGCACGACGCGCTGCTGGAAGCCGGCCGCGTGCGCATGCGCCCGATTCTGATGACCAGCTTTGCCATGATTTTTGGCATGTTGCCGCTGGCCATGGCGCTGGGCGAAGGCGCCGAAACCCGCGCGCCCATGGCCCACGCGGTGATTGGCGGCATGGTGAGCTCCACCGTGCTGACGCTGATCGTCACCCCGGTGGTGTATAGCTATCTGGAAGGCGTGGCGGCGTGGTGGCGGGGACGAAAAGCCAAGACGCGCCCGGCATGAGCGCTTGCAGCATCAGCAAAGCGATGGACTGACGCCAAGAAAGTGAAGCGCCGGGCGGGTGGACATGCCGGCCCGGTGCTGCGGGGCTTTTCTCGGCGGCCTGTTCGGCAGTTCACCGCATTTCAACCTCCACCGCATCCGCCTCGTCTTGCTCAGCTGCCTATTCGGCAGTTCACTTGGTCATCGCGTGACGCAGTGCGTCGGACACTTTCTCAGCTGCCTATTCGGCAGTGCACGCTGCGGGCTTAGCCGACAGCTCAGCGATTTGTTTCTCAGCTGCCTATTCGGCAGTTCACCGGTAGCCGATGCGGTGTAATCAGAAGTAAGGTTTCTCAGCTGCCTATTCGGCAGTTCACGCCCCGCTCCCCGCAGCTGTCCGCGCAAGCCATTTCTCAGCTGCCTATTCGGCAGTTCACACGCAGCGGCTGACCGAGGTCAATGATTGGCTTTTCTCAGCTGCCTATTCGGCAGTTCACGGGTGGCCATCCCCATGGAGCTGACCATTGCGTTTCTCAGCTGCCTATTCGGCAGTTCACCGCGGCGCGGTCACGCCGGCAAAGGCTTTGAATTTCTCAGCTGCCTATTCGGCAGTTCACAGGCCAAACACCATGAGAGACCATGATAGCACTTTCTCAGCTGCCTATTCGGCAGTTCACGGA
>Ga0116170_10004126_pt1 | contig 13376 bp, 12 predicted proteins | sample AD_JPNHW1_MetaG_FD_89797 | JGI IMG/M metagenome (GOLD analysis project Ga0116170, IMG submission 89797) | Active sludge microbial communities of municipal wastewater-treating anaerobic digesters from Japan - AD_JPNHW1_MetaG | ecosystem: Engineered > Bioreactor > Anaerobic > Digestate | place...
AGTGCAAAAGCCGCATTGCGAGGCATACGCCTCTACCATTGCCTGTTGAACCGGGTGCAGATTGCCGTTGGAATCCGCAAGATTTTCAACTGTGATCAACTGTTTCCCGTGTATCATTGGTAAAAAAACAAGACAGCTGTCCACCGCACGATACTGTAATTTATTATCAATGAGATCAGCAATGACAACCGTACAGGCACCGCAGTCGCCTTCACCACAGCCTTCCTTAACACCTTTATGTGATGATAAAGAACGCAGATATTTCAGTACCGTCGTCGTAGGTTTATATCCGGAATCGCTGAAATCAATTTCTTGAATCTTTCCATCAAAAACAAAACTGACTCTGTTCATTCTATTTGTTTAAGCTGTTCTTAATATCAATTAATTTGGCAATTATGCTGATCGCAATTTCTTCCGGCGTTTCGGCATTAAACTTTACACCAATAGGCATATCTATACGATCAATCTCCTGCTGGGTGAATCCGTTATTTTCGAGCATATTCTTTTTTACCTCAGCAACCTTTCTTTTACTGCCGATCATGCCCAAATACGCAAAAGGTTTTTTTGCCAATATCATTACGATACGTTCGTCATATTCGTGCTTAGGAGTAACAATAACACTGAACGTATTTTCGGTAAAGCTTGCTTTTTCCATAGCAGTAAAGAAATTTTCGCAGATACAATGATACGGTTCGGAATCAAATTCTTTGAAGATCTCTTCACGCTGGTCGAATATCGTAACACGAAAGCCAAAATCAAGCGCATAGCGGGCCACAACACGGCCAATATGTCCGGCACCGAAAATATAAAGATCGGCACTACTTTTTATCGGTTCAAAATACACTTCCACAGTTCCGCCGCAATGCATGGCCAGATCTTCTTCAAGCTGATAGTTCTTTTTAAAGGGCAAGCCCGCTTTCAAAGCTTCCAACGCATCCGTGATAGCTTGAAACTCGATGCTACCGCCACCGATGGTGCCGGAAATTTTTCTGTCGGCAAAAACGATCATTTTTGATCCGGCCTTTCGTGGTGAAGAGCCTGTTGTAGCAGTAATAACACAAAGTACTGCCGCTTTGTTTTCTTTGATAAGTTCGGATATCTGATGATAAATGTTCATACTAGTTTTATATATATCAAAATTACAAAATTTCAGAAAAACATACGTTAAAACCTGCACTTTTCAAATTATCGAAAAAAGAAGGATACGATTTGGAAACACATAACGGATTCTGAATGATAATGTTATAGCCCAATAAAGATAATGGTGCCAGCGCCATAACGATGCGGTGGTCGTTGTGAGAATTGCAAACGATTTCATTTCCTGAACCATGCTCAAATCCATTCGAAAACAAAACATCCGGTTCTTCAAATCTAAACCGAAAACCGAACTTACTAAGTTCTGAAACCATCGCTTCCACCCTGTTTGATTCTTTTAATGCAAGATTCCGAAGGCCTGTGAAACGAAACGGAATTTTTAAAGCCGCACATGCAGCGACTACAGCCGGAAACATATCCGGAATATCCACAAAATCCAGTTCAAAAAAACTGGTGTTTTTAGTTCCATTTTTTAGCATTACAGAATTCTGCAAGAATGCTGACTCTATGCCCAATTTTGTGAAAACGTCTTCAACAAAAGCATCGCCCTGCAAGGATTTTTCCAACAAACCGCAAAGTTCAATCTCTGCATCGTTATCTATAGCAGCCGTCTCGAACCAGAATGCAGCAGCTGACCAGTCTGCTTCAACAGAATAATTTATCGCCTGATATTTTTGAGGTTTAATTTTAATAAAATCATCGTTCCATTCGGAATCAATTCCAAAATATTTCATCATTCCGAGGGTCAAACTGATATAGGGCGCTGATGCGACATCTTTTTTCAGTTCAATTTCAAGTCCATTGGGTAAAACCGGAGCTATTAATAACAGCGCTGACACAAACTGACTACTTATGGCCGCATCAATCAAAACTTTTCCACCCTGAATTTCTTTTCCTTTAATAGATAATGGCGGAAAACCTTCTTCTCCCAAAAAATCAATTTGTGCCCCCATCCTCCTTAATGTGTCAACCAGAGGTTTTATTGGACGCTCACACAAACGCTCGTTACCAGTTAGAATTCTTGCTCCAGGTGTAACAGCAAAAAGCGCAGTCAGAAAGCGAAAAGGCGTGCCGGCATCGCCGACATCAAATACTTCCCGGCTATTACAATTTTTCAAACAATCAGCAAGAATTTTTGTATCATTGGAATCAGAAAGGTTTTCTATTTTGAAATCATCTTTACATAAGGATTTTATTATAAGCAATCGGCTGCTGATACTTTTGGAAGCAGGCAAAACTAAAATTGCCCTGATATTTTTATTTCCTGTGGAAATTTTGACAGAAAACATGATTCTTATATGTTTTATAAATTCAGGTAAAAATCCAAAGATTCTGTTATCAATCTATCGCTGGGTAAACAATCAATACTTGGTATCCCAATTCCACTCAACAACGAAAAACTTTTAACCTGCTTTCTATTTTTCTTATCGTTTTGCATCAGTTTCAGTAAGTTCATTTTTTCAGCAACTAACTTCACTTTACCAAAACATTCGATCAACTTTGTTGAAATTTGCTCCAGATCCTTTTCAGGGAATGCCATCGTTTTATATGAAAGCCACGATTCACAAATCATTCCAATAGCAATCGCTTCGCCATGCAGGAGCGGTTTTTTATCGTGCATCAACGAATAGGATTCGACAGCATGGCCGATAGTATGGCCAAAATTCAATACTTTCCTGAATCCTTTTTCAGTAGGATCCTGCATTACGATATGATTCTTCAGTTCAACAGCTTTTTTTATAATATCCTGGCTGTCAGTAATTGTTTTAAAATCCAGTTTCATTAGCTTTTTCCACAATAACTTATCCGATACAAGTGCAATTTTAAAAAGTTCGGCATAGCCCGACCGCAGATGCCTTTCAGGCAATGTGTTCAAAAAACCGGGGTCAATGTATGTTTTTTCTGCAATATTAAAACACCCGATAGCATTTTTCAGTCCGTCGAAATCAAGACCTGTTTTTCCGCCTACAGCGGCATCCACCATAGCGAGCAGACTTGTCGGAACATTACAGAACGCGATGCCTCTTTTATAAACGGAAGCAGCAAAGCCGCCCATATCCGTAATCACGCCACCGCCAAGATTAATCAAAATGGAATACCTGTCGGCATGGTTTTCAATCAGTTTAGTGAAAATATAATTGCAGGTTTCCAGCGTTTTTTCCTTTTCACCACTTTTGATTATTATTTCTTTCGCATCAGCCAGAACAGGAAAATCTTTGATCAGTTTTTTATAGCAGTACTTTTTTGTATTTTCATCTATCAGGATAAAAAAACGATAATTTTCCGAAACTTTTTTTTCAAGATAATGTGAAAAATACTTCTGATCAGCAGCGGCAAATAAGTAAGGGGGTTCAGAATGCGCCATAAATAAGTTTTATCAGCATAAAGATACAAATTTATGAATGTTTTGTAACTTTGTTTTACAAAAGGATACGGGAATATGTTCGACAATACGGAAGTTGCATTTGCTTACCGCACTGATAAAGAGCTCAGGAAAGCTGGATTCCTTTTCTCGGTGATAAAATACCCATGGATGGTAAAAGCCGGAAAAGTATTATTAAATACGGCTCTTTTTATTCATTTTCCTGTCAAGTGGTTTTTAAAGCCAACTATTTTCGGGCACTTTTGTGGCGGTGAAACAGTAACAGAATGCAACAAAACTATTGAAACACTCGGAAAATACAATATTAAAACCATCCTTGATTACTCGTCAGAAGGAAGTGAAGATGAAAAATCTTTTGATCTTACTGTAAACGAAATAATAAGAATTATTGATGCCGCTGCACTCAGCCATGCTATTCCTTTTGCGGTATTCAAGCCAACGGGGATAGCGCGTTTCGGACTGCTAGAGCAAGTTGCAAAGCAGATAACTTTGAACGCCTCCGAATCATCCGAATTTGAAAAAGTAAAAAAACGATTCGACAGGATTTGTGATCATGCTGCACAAATGGGTATTCCCGTTTTTGTAGATGCCGAAGAAAGCTGGATACAAGATGCGGTTGATGAACTGGTTGTTGAAATGATGCTCAGGTACAATCAGCAAAAACCTATTGTTTTCAACACATTGCAAATGTATCGTTGCGACAGGCCGGACTACCTGAAGAGACTGACTGAAACCGCCAGACAAAAAAATTTTTTCGTAGGTTTAAAACTTGTCCGCGGCGCTTATATGGAAAAAGAACGGTTACGTGCTGCAAGACTGAATTACCCTTCTCCGGTTTATGCGAGTAAACCGCAAACGGACGCGGCATATAACAATGCAGTAGAATATTGCTTTTTAAACAGCGATATCATTACATTCTGCAACGGAACGCACAACGAACTAAGCTGTGCATTGCTTACCGAGCTGATTAACAAAAACAATTTAAAACATAACGATCCGCATTTCTGGTTTGCCCAGTTATACGGTATGAGCGATCATATCAGCTTTAACCTGTCAAAAGAAGGTCATAATGTATGCAAATACCTGCCCTATGGCCCGGTAAAATCTGTGATGCCTTACCTGATACGCAGGGCTGAAGAAAATACTTCTATTGCTGGGCAAACAGGCAGGGAACTTCAGATGATAGAGACAGAGATGAGAAGAAGAAGAAGAAGAAGTCAGAAATCAGAAGTATGAAATCAGAATTGAGAAGTCCGCCACGGCGGATAAGAAATCAGAATTAGTCGATAATTTGAAATAAAAAAAATGAATAGTTATGAGTATTAAAGGAACCCAGACAGAGAAAAATTTATTAAAAGCCTTTGCAGGCGAATCACAGGCAAAAAACCGTTATACTTTTTTTGCCAAACAGGCTAAAAAAGATGGTTTTGAACAGATCGCCGAACTTTTCGCCAACACCGCTGCTCAGGAAGAAAGCCATGCTAAAATTTTCTTTCGTTTTCTGGAAGGCGGGCCGGTGGAGATTACGGCTACCTACCCTGGTGGAACGATAAGTACGACGGCAGAAAATCTGGTTGCAGCAGCCAACGGCGAAAACGAGGAATGGACGGAACTGTATCCCGAATTTGCCCGTATTGCAGAAGAAGAGGGCTTTCAGAAAATTGCGACAGCTTTTAAACTAATTGCCAAAATAGAAGCCGAACACGAAGCACGCTTCCTGAAACTATTATACAATGTTGAAGGCAAGCGGGTTTTTGAAAGTGAAGAAACTGAAGAATGGGTTTGTCGCAAATGCGGTTACGTGCACAAAGGCAAAAAAGCGCTGGAGAACTGCCCTGTATGCGAACATCCGAAAGCTTATTTTGAAAAGAAAGCGACCAATTATTAAACTTTATCTTTGATTTATGTAGTTGATTGATCTTTGACAAAAGAATATAAAAAAATTTAAACAGAGCCAACAAATGGGTGTTGCTTATATGGAACTAAATGACGGTAATAAAGGATTATTTGTAATTCAAAACAACTCAGAAATGAATCTTGACAGAAAAAGGGCAAAACCAAAAACAGGACATGAAAAATTCATATTTAATAGTAAAGAATTGGACTTTTCTGTAATGGACTTCTGGCGTTGGAGTACTTCTGACATTCTTTCAAATACTATTCGAGGTGGACTTGCTGAATTTATTGTTGCAACAGCTTTGAATATAGATTTGACAATACTACGTGACGAATGGAGTGCTTATGATCTTAAAACATCAGAAGGAATAAAAGTAGAAGTAAAATGTTCTGCTTATATACAATCATGGTTTCAGACAAAACTTTCCAATATTTCTTTTAGCACAAGACCCGCCTTTTATTGGGATAGTGATTCAAATAAGTTTTCAACTATAAAAAAAAGACATGCCGATGTTTATGTATTTTGCTTGTTACATCATACTGACAAGCTAACAATTGATCCATTAAACATTAATCAATGGGAGTTCTACGTTTTGGCAACTCAACAGCTAAATGAATATAAAAGAAGTCAACATTCAATTACATTAAAATCTCTAAGAGGCTTGACATCGACAATACCTTATAACAAATTAAAGGAAACTATTATCGACAGACATAAATTGAATAAAGAATAATTTAACATAAACATATCTCATTTCCACTTTCAAGTCAAAAGTAAGGCAATTTTGATAGTATGTGAAAACTTGAAACATAAGGTTTTTAAAAATAAAGTTATTAAATGTGCCTCTAAAAGTAGAATTATTTGAAGATTTCCATTATGAATAAGACATCACAAACCGAAGAAGAATCACAGAAAATCAGCATATCGCAAAGCATGAAAGAAGTGGGCGTGTTCCGTTATATTATCGGAGGTTTTGTAATTCTGGTCGGAGCGCTTTTTGTTTTCATTGAGCTTTACATTTTGGGTATATGCATATTATTTATTGGCTTGCTGCTCATAGGTTGGTGTGCAAAAACTATTATCGACAACAACCAGAAAGTAGTGATACATAAGACAGGACTTTTCTCACCTTTCGTTACCACGAGTAAAAAATCATTTGAAGGAGCGACAGCCGTTGTTCTTAGAACATTAACCACAAGACATAAAGGATTTGGCCAAAAAATAGCATCTAACTCTACCAGCTATAAAATCGGATTGGAATTACCAACAGGTTTGATCAATGTTGACAACCTTGACGAAAAGAAAAAGGCTAATTTTTATGCTAATGAAATAGCGGCTCTTTTAAAAATTGAATTAAAACAGATCAATTAGCGATTTTAATTGCCATTATTTTAAAAAAACGAAAACTTAAATAACATATTTTTTGTGCCTTTGATTCTGTATTGATAAAATTTTTCTCATACTTTTTTGTTTGCCCAAAAAAGTATGCAAAAAAAGGCATCCTGTCGAACGCTTCATCCCGCTCTAAAAAAACAAGAAAATTAGTAAAAGTAGTGTCCGCCCAGTATGGCGGACAAACCCCGGTGGGGCCTTTTACAATTTTCTTATGTTTTTTTTATTCACACCCACCCACGCCGCACGACAGGAATTGCCTACGCACCGAATATCGGCTAACATATCCCGCAAAAATCAGAATTGTTTCGTAGAAACAAAGTGCGTTGGCATGTCCAGACAGCGGGCCGGTGTTGGCGTGAATCAGAAAATATTAGAAAATCTGCAAAGGCGCAAACGGCGTCTGCTGTCCGCATCGCGGACGGCACTACTTTGCATAGATTTTCAATATTTTCTGAGAGCGGTTAGAAGCATTGTCTGGGCGGTCATTTTCTTTGGTTCGTTTCTTTTGGACAAGCAAAAGAAATGAACGCCTAAACTAAAAATAATGTCATTTTATTTAAGGTTAAACTTTTTAATCTACTTTTTTAAAGGTTTAATATCTGCGTTGATTTATACCAAATCAGGTAATTATAAATTTTAGCCATTTAGTCAAAGCATATGATTTTTATTAAAATTATCCAGGATTCTTTTAGTCGCGCTAATCATCTTCCACACATCAACTTGTATGGACAGAGTTCGCAGTTATCAGTGTTTTGTGTCTGAACAAAATCCTGAGCCGGATCAAAAAGCGCAGTCAGCAATTCATTCAGCATACCTTGAAATATTGATAAATGTCCTGCACCCATAGAAAATATTTTAGATTTTTTATTTGCAGGATCTTGTAAATAAAAAACATTTTTGACACCTGCGGCTATCTTACGAAAACTCCAGACACCACACTGCTGTGTTTCGTACTTAATTTCACTGTTCTCATTGTTGTATAGCCATAGATAAAGCAAAACCTGAAAACAGTAATCATTTTTATAATCCTGTTCATCGTTCAGCAGTTTATCAATATCGAAGTTCTTATTTTGCACATCACCCGACTTGTAATCAATGATCTGAAGACAATTACCAATTAGGTCGATCCTGTCGGCAACGCCTTTTATCAGTACTTTTTGCATTCGGTCGCCCGACGGCAGGTCAAACGAGTATTGGAGTTCTTTTTCAGTATAAAGAACCTTGTAATCGATATTACTACTTTGGCTTTCACTGATTATTTCGAATTGTGTTTCAAAGAAGATCCGCAGATAATCCTTGATAACATTGTATATCAAAAGATTTTTTCCGCTCATTCTTTCATACGACTTAGGCTGATCTTTTTCAAAATTGCGCTTAAGTATTTCCTCGTAATTTTTTTTAAAATCGTTGATGATCGCCTCACTCAGGCTTTTCCCTTCGCACGTGCTGAAAAGTTCTTCAAGAACCTTGTGAATATGATCTCCAAACTCGCGGCTGTCGATGGTTTCTGAAAGTTCGTCCGTTTCCCTGATTCCGGCAATACGGCTAAAATAAAATTGCAGGCTGCATTTCCGGAATATATTCAATGATGAAGGCGACAAGCCTTTTAATGCCATTTCATCGAGCTTCTTCAGAATATCTTCGTCTTTCTTGATCGTAATGGTTTCCAGTATCTTTTTTTCCGGTGGGAACGTCACATACTCCTCACTGATCCTGATGTTCGGATTTTTCTTTGGCAGCTCGTACACTACCTGATTAATAAAACGGCTGCGTTCACCGCCACCCATATCATCGGCCTGGGTATTATAAACCAGATAAACATTTTTACTGCGTTGTAAAATACGGTAAAAATGGTAAGCAAAGATCTCTTCATTTTGCTTGTAGGTTGGCAAACCAGAATCCACGCGAATTCCATGAGGGATGAACGAGGTTCCGCTTTTACCTTTTGGCAGCACACCCTCGTTTACCGACAACATAAAAACCGTATCAAAATCGAGGGTTCGTGTTTCGAGCATACCCATGATCTGCAAGCCGTTCAATGGTTCGCCGATGAACGGCACCGTTGTTTGCGATACATGCTGCCTGACCAATTGATGCAGCGCCCCGGAAGAAAGTGTGATGCCGGCCTCTTTACATGCAGTCATAACTTGTGAAAGGATCTTATAAGCCGAAAACAAAAACTCTGAATCGAGCCCCCGGCTGGAATATACGCTATCCTTAATATGACTAATAAAATCATTGATACATTCAATGGCCTTATCGCTTTTTTGGTTCCATGGGTCAAAAAGGGATTTAACAGCATCGTGAATATTGCCCAGACTTTTTGAAATCATATACAGAACTTCAGCGCGGGTATAAAATATTTTATCCAGACCGGCAAAGTATGAAACAAGTTCAGAAGCGCCATTCACAGCCAGATTGAAAAAATAATGATTATAAATTTTTTGCAGGTCTTTGTAATAAAACAACGGTTCTTTTGCATTTTTGACATTGCGGAAACGGTCGGCATTCGCATGAAGTTCAAAAACAGTTTCAATGAAATCATAAACCGGGGACAGCTTCATCGGGTAACCCATGGTGATATTGAATTTTTCAATTCCATCGGGAACTGAATTCAACATGGGTATCAGCAAACTTTCTTCGTTAAGTACAACCGATATCTGTTCACTATTGACATTGGCATTTAAAAGTTTGACGATCTCCTCCGCGGTATATTTCACCTGCCCTATTTTTCCGGCCACGGCAACGATATAAATGTTTTTTTCTCCGGAAAGAAGTTCATCCCCTATCCACTTATTCTCATTGCCTGGCCATCGGGTCAGATATTTTCTTATAAAATTCCCCGCCTCCTGATTCGCATCATTTATATAATATTCATCGCCATCCCATAAAATTTCAGCCTCACCTTTTTCATAGAAGGAATTAATGATAAATTCCTCGGAAGCGCTGAGTGCATTAAGTCCGGTAAACACCACTTTGGAATATTCTACTGAAAGTTCATTTTCCTTCAACATGTTGGATACTTTTCTGCAGGCCATACCATAAGTAGCCATACCCCGGGCTAACATTTGCGCTGTATAGCCGAGATATATTTTATGCAACATCCCGTAAAAAGCAAGATAGTTCTGCTGAAATTCGCTGAGCGGCTTTTTATCAAGCGCCCACAAAGCAAGGTTCTTGTCTTCGTTCAGGTACGTAAAAACAAATTCCGTATCGGCCAGATGTTGGTCCAGCTCATCAAAATCCTGAAGAAGTTTTGCTCCCCAATGCAGGAAATCATCAAAGGATTCCGCATCCGAACCTTTTATCTCAGTATAGCTTTTGTAAAGTTCAATCAACGATGTGAACTCATCGGCGATATTGACACCCGAGAGTTCAATAATAAAATCCTGGATAGAAATGATACGTGGTAAAAAAACCGGTTTTTTAATTTGTTCCGACAGGTATTTTTTTAGAAAAACTCCGGCACGGCGGTTCGGTAAAACGATACACAGGCTACTGAAATTTTCAGTGTATTTTTCGTAAAGAAATCCGGCTGTTTTTCTTAAAAATTCCATGCTATTCTTCTATTGTGATGGATGTCAATCCATAATATTTTGCCACATCGCGATTAATCCAGTAAGATGTATCAGACTGAATATCTACAAAAAAAACCGTGTAAGGAATGGCGTTTAATTTTTCCACTTTCATATCCTTTAAACCGCTGTTTTCAGCTTTTTTTATCATCTCTTTACGAAGATCCATCTGTTGTTTATAAGGAACGGCTTTCACAAACAAATCATAATAAGCACGGGGAATATTGCTTCTGAAATAGTAGTCTTTTCCCGGTTCTTTATAAAAATCCGATAAGGCTAGTATTACAGTACAAATTAAAAGGATTTTCACCAATACATCAGGGAAAGCAGGTATCATCGACTTTTTTCTGTAAATATAATGACAAAGATTCACGATATTCACAAACCACAAAACCATAAAAATTAAAGACATCAGTGCATTTACGCGCATCGGCGGATTGATGCCCATACTCAAAAAACCGGGTACGTATAGAATAAACAAGAGTAATAAAGAAAATGCCGCCAGCAGCAAGGGATTGATAAGGAAGCGGTAACGGATGTTGTATTTGTTTATTATTGAAATGATGTACGGAATAACGAGAAACGAAAGCAACACAAAGGGCGGATTTTGAAAATGTATGCCGAGAAGTTTTATGAGCGATGCCCCGGAATTCAACATGCTGTGTCCGAAGTTCATCGAACCGGAAAACACCGACATGCGGATAAAATTTCCGGGAGCAACAATATCAACGATAGCAAATACAACTGTAATAAAAAATAAAAGCGATAATCCGACAGGTATCCTATGATTGATATAAGTACTGCCCGTCAACGCAAAAAAGGTGAGGCCGCAAACCAATGCAAGGCTTATCTCGTTTAGACCGATGATGAACAGCGCCAGCACAGTGGCAACAAACCAGAATAAAAGCTGCATTTTCTTTTGTGCATTCATCAGATGATAGAGTACTGCAACAAAAAATAAGGTCAGCGCACTTGCCAACAGGTATTCGACTCCTGCCGGGAACCAGTAAATCCCTTCACCAGTAGAAGGGAAGGTATTCAAATACAAGGTGAAAAAAATCAGTGAAAACAAAAAAAGCTGGGTATTGTTTACATATTTTTTTAGAAAAGTTCTGAAAAAGTAAAAAACAGAAACGAAAAGAAGAAGTAACAATAATACCGGAATTATCCTGTACGCAAAAAGGCATTGCAGCGGGTTCAGCGCCTCGATGATATTTGCAGTATATCGCCCGGTCCAGTTCATGTAAATATATTTCTGGTATGCCCAGTAACCGTGCTGATTAACTAAATTAAAGGTGCTATAATCATCGGCGGAAGGAAATACAAAAAACGACAACACAAAGAATGGTGCTATCAGGACCAGCAGAAGAATTATCCAGAAATAATACCTATTCAGAATTTTCATTTTATCGTTTTATTGATTAAGAATTAACCACAATTAATTTGTACAAATATACAAAAGCAATATGAAAAATATCAGTTTATCAGGACTTGTAAAAAACATCATCGTATTCCTATGCAATTTAGTAATACAGAATAAAATAGCTATGAAATAATATTGTCATTGTTTCCATCAGTTTTCAATTTATTTCATAATTTTGACTTTTAATAAAATTATTTATGAAAAAAATTCATTACTGTCCGATAAAAATACGAATAAATGATAATGATTTTTCATTTAATTGTTTTTCAGCTGAATGAATCTCCACTTTCATTTTTTAAAAAAGCAAGCCCCCTTAAAATAGGACTGGCTGCATTAGTTCATCATATGTTTTCTGCCAGTCTTTATCCGGGTTTTCCAGGAATCTCATCAAATGAATATAGTTGAACAGATGAATTTTACAAAAACTTACCAAATTTGAAAATCCCCATTTTCTTTTAAGCATCTTTTGTACAACAGTCATTAATAAATTGGCAATTAAAGCGCAGTAAATTTGAATTTTTATAGCATTTTCATTGTCTCCAAGGAAGTATTTCAATGGAAAGTTCTGTTTCAGTTGCTTAAAAAGCAACTCGATTTGCCACCTAAGCTTGTAAATAGCAGCAATTAAATCTGCCCTCATTTCAAACAGGTTAGTAAGAAATTCAAACCTGCGTTTTAGAACCCGGTCATAGAACTGAACCTTTCTTAGTTTCAAGGATTCAGTTATAGTTCCTTCCTTGATCGTTACCTGAATAATCTCGTCCTTTTCTACTCCACTGTGAAGATGATCTCCTAAAACATTTTCTTCAATGGTTTCATATACAGCATTATCTTTTATTCGGGTAACAAAACCGGTTTCAGCCATAGAAAACTTCTTAAATGCCTTATAGTCATTATATCCCTTGTCGAAAACATAGATGGTATTAGTATCTAATTTGAGCTTCTCCAACAACAAATGATCATGAGCGGCTCCATTGCTGAACCAAACCATTTTAGGAACTGTTTCATCAACATTTATCACGGTATGAAGTTTTATACCGCCTTTCCTTTTCCCATTTTCCGGATTTCGTCCAACACATTTCAAAATATCTTTGAAAAGGCTAATAGTGGTGCTGTCGATAATTTCCAGTTGTTTTTTTATTACATCTTTAATCCTGCTGTCCGAAATAAAATGACCATATTGCTTGAGCAGTTCGTTATAAATATATCCAAAAACCTCGGAGCTTCTTCTTTGATTTGCATCTGACAACGTACTTTTCTTAGGAATATGGTTAAGTTGAAAATGTTTTGTCTTGCCTGACAACCCAAGCATGGCACCGGAAACCTCTCGTAAGGATGAACATTTTGCAAAGGCACAAAATAGCATGCTTATAAAATGGTCTTTGGTTGTAAACTTCTTTATATAACGGTCTGAGTTAAACTTTTTAGCACTTGTGGAAAGAATTTTTGAATCAATTAAAAAAATCAGCTGTCCGAAAACCGAGGAGCCAAAAAAATGTGTAGTTTTATCCATTGTAGAGTTATTTTTAGCGAAACAAATCTACAACAAGAGATTGGAAGATCTCAGGGTCTTCCTTCTCTTTATAAATTTTTATCGGACAACAGTGA
>Ga0116170_10004130_pt1 | contig 13367 bp, 10 predicted proteins | sample AD_JPNHW1_MetaG_FD_89797 | JGI IMG/M metagenome (GOLD analysis project Ga0116170, IMG submission 89797) | Active sludge microbial communities of municipal wastewater-treating anaerobic digesters from Japan - AD_JPNHW1_MetaG | ecosystem: Engineered > Bioreactor > Anaerobic > Digestate | place...
GATATTCATAAGTACGTGTTCCCACTTGCATAAAATAACCTACATCTTTCCATGAACCTCCTCTAATAACTTTTCTTTTTAATGCTGGAGGATCTGTTTCTTTTGCTTCATAAGAAAAATGCATGTTTAAATCGTGTGCGAAATTATATGCCGATTCATCATACGCATCGCTACACCATTCAGAAACGTTTCCAGCCATATCATATAATCCATAATCGTTTGGTGCATAATGTCCTACAATAAGTGTATGGAAACCACCATCATCTGCATAATTACCGCGTAATGGTTTGTAGTTACCCATAAAACATCCGTTACTGTTTCTAATATAAGGTCCTCCCCAAGGGAACGGACTTAAGTCAAGTCCTCCACGAGCAGACCATTCCCATTCCGATTCGGTAGGTAAACGGAAATCATTTACAAAAGCTTCTTCTCTTCCACTAAGATAACTGTTTAAAAGTTGCGTTCTCCAAATACAAAATGCTCTTGCTTGGCTCCAGGTAACACCAATTACAGGATAATGGTCGTAAGCCGGATGCCAGAAATAACTTTGTGTCATAGGTTCATTAAAAGAATAGGTAAAATCGGGAACCCAAGATAAGGTATCAGGAAAAATAGTAATAACTCCTTTTTTAATATATACCGATCGGTCTTTTAACCCTTGTGGACGGTTACTTCCAAGACCACCGGCTGCTACATTTCCTTGTGAGTAATCTTTTGCCGCAGCAGCTTTAAAATCGATATAATAATATTCGTAATTTAGAAGACGGGTATCAATTTCTTTTCGTCTGTAAAAACGTTCATGTTCGGGAAGATACATGGTAGCTAATATTTCTCTTTGTTCTTCGTCTCTATCGTCGCCCCATGAAATTTCTTCTCTCCAATTAATAAAAGGAGGGTTATATTCTTCTCCGGTTTCTTCATTAGAAGAAATTAAGTGATCTTCTAATGTTTCACCAAGTAATCGGTGAGCAATAGAATCTCTTACCCAGTAAACGAATTGCCTATATTCGTTATTCGTAATTTCCGATTCGTCAATATAAAAAGCCTGAACAGAAACGGTTTTAGAACCAGAAACTTGAGCATATGGAACATCTTGATCGCTGTTTCCCATATTATAACTTCCCATTGGAATATATAACATTCCATAAGGGTCGGGTTGATACCAATCAGGTCTATCCTGAACCCCAATCAAATATCCTTTGTCAGAGTTTCCGCAACCAGCAAGGATTATGACCAATAATGAGAATGAAATGAGTTTTTTCATGGCAACTTTAGATTTAATTCGACGAAAATACTTTATAAATGTGTTTTGCCTGTTTAGTTTCTTTTTAATTATATTATTCTAACGAAAAAATTATATATATGTTACATTTAAATATGAAAATCTATAAAAATTTTATAAAAATCGAGGATTTCTATAGCTTTCCGGTTTAAATTCCTGTGTTAATTTAAAACAATATCCAATCATTAATTCATGACTTCCGCTACTATAACTTTTTATATCGGAAGTTGTTATGTCGTATGAATACCCAATATGAAAACTCTTCCAATTCATTCCAATTAAAAGTGCAACCGCATCCGTTGGTCTATAACTAACGCCACCCCAGAACTGATTATTGTATTTGAGTAACATATTTACATCAAATTGAGTGGATGAAAAATCGGATTTAATTAAAATGGATGGGTCTAATTCAAACGATGGGTTTCCCGGAATTGGGAAATAATAACCACCGGAAACATAATAATGACGCGATAATTTTGTTGCTGCGGTGGTTGGGCTAAAATTTATTTCGGGCTGACTTAATTGAGAAGAAGAAACGCCGAAATATAATTTATTTGGAATTTTATAATAAAGTCCGAATGTAAAATCTGTCCCTATGTTTCCTAATTCATCTACGCTGTTTAATACAGGGTCTCCTTGGTCTATATATACAAACTTACCGAAATTATAATCTTTATTTAAAAAATATACTTGTGCTCCAATTCCTAAAGTTCCAGGTCCGGCACTTAATCTGTATGCATAAGATAAAGCAAAAGAAATGTTTTTTTCTAATCCAAGTTCGTCTTGAAAAATGGTAATTCCAGCTCCTCCATGAAGGAAGCTAATAGGAGCATCAATAGAAATTTGATTTGTTTGCGGCCACCCTTTATTTCCTTGTGCATCTTTAAATCCTAGCCATTGTTGACGGGCTAACAATGTTCCGCAAATAGCTTCTTTACTCCCAGCATAGCCCGGATTAATAGCTAAATGGTTAAACATATTTTGCGTAAACTGTTGCTGCTGCTGACAAAAAACCGTTACAGAAAAAAACAACATTAATAAAAAGAGTAAACTTTTTTTCATAGGGTTTTGCTTTGTTTTTTTAATTTCTGCCTAATTAAAAGAGTGTAAAGATACAAAATTTTTTTAAAATCAACAAATAGTTTGCTACTATCTTTTATTGTAGAATAGGAATTTTATAAGAAAAAACGCAATTTTAATACCAAATCAATATTTTTTATAGATAAAAAAGTAAAAAATATAGATATTTTTAAAAACGTTAAATTTAACGTATTACATTAATTTTTGATAAACTTTCCACCAACGATCTGGCATTTCTTCTTTTAATGCCGTTTTATAATCTAAATAAGAACAGGGGACCAAATAATGGCGTTCGTATTTGTTTTTTAAGTTAGTTGGACAAGGGACTTCCATCCACCATCTATCACTTTTTTTGCTTTTAAAAAATACAATTTCGTGATTGTGGTTTTTTATAGAAACACGGTATTTTAAATATAATTTCTTGTCTTTTAAAGGGAAATCATTTTTTCTGTTATAAAAGCCGTCAATAAAATACCAAATCATTTGTGCTGTTAAATGAGCGGTTTGTCCGTTATGGTCGTATTTGGGGTTTAACTCATAAAAACCGATAGAAGATAACTTGTCACTGAGTCCGGCATACCTAGCAATTTGACAAGCTTCTTCGCCGTAAAATCCGTTAGGAGAGGCATGCGCATTACCCGGTGCTTCTGCTTGTCGAATACTCGAAATATCGAACGATACCATATCTGCATTTCTAACAAAAGGCTCCACTTCTTCAATGTTTTTTCGAACGTATCCGAGTCGATACACATCAAAATATAGTTTTTCCATTAATTCAATGGCATCCTGATCAACAAAATAAGTTTGATAACCCAAATTGGTATAATTGAATAAAAAATTGGGTTGATGCATGATTATTTTGCTCAAATAAGTGGTGGAATTAATATCTAGGTCGGCTCTTCCTAAATCGAAACGAGAATCAACAGAAACAATATTAATAATTTGACCTAAACTTTCGTAAGCCAAGTAATTTGCATATGTAATATCTTGTGAACCTCCAATTATTACGGGTATTATATGAAGTTTAAGTAATTCTGAAACCACCGTTTTTACAGCGAAATAAGTATCTTCTATTTGGTGTCCTTGTATAATATTTCCTAAATCGGTAATTCTTGTTTTGTAATTTCCCTGATATAATTTGTAAATGTATTTTCTAACTTCATCGGGAGCCATGGAAGTGCCTTGGTTAAGCAATGCATTCCGGTCTTCTTTAACTCCAATAATAGCAATATCTGTATCTTCCAATGAAGGGAAATAATCTTTTTTTATGTGTGAACGAATAATATTTGCCAGTTTACCCGGGCGTAAATCATCGTTTTCAAGCAATAAGTTTTCATCAACAGGTTCAAAATATACAGAAATATCTATCATACTTATTTCTTTGTTTTCCTTTTAGGTTTTTTTTCAGTAGTTTTATTTTGATCTTCGGCAATTTTTAAACAATCATTCAATGTTAAATTTTCCGGTTCTGTTCCTTTTGGAATTTTAAAATTATTTTTTCCAATAGCTATATATATTCCCCATCTTCCTCTAAGTACTTTAACTTCTTTGTTCTCAGGAAATTCTTTAACTAATTTATTAATATCTTTTTCCCTTTTCTCGAGTATTAATTCAATGGCTCTACTTTCAGTTAACGTAGTAGGATCATCGGTTTTTTTCAACGAAATAAATTGGGATTTATGTTTAATATAGGGCCCGAAACGACTTACGGAAACAATTAAATCATCTTCTTCAAAACGACCAATTGTTTTAGGAAGTTTAAATAATTCCATGGCTTCATCGAAGGTAATTGTTTCAATACTTTGTCCTTTCAATAGCCCTGCAAATCGTGGTTTTTCTTCACTTTCGGTATCGCCTAATTGAACAATAGGTCCAAATTTTCCAATTTTTACAAATACATTTTTTCCACTAACAGGGTCTTTACCCAACAATTTTTCTCCACTTACTCTTTCCGATGTTTTAGTTGTTTCTTCAATTTGTTGATGAAACGGGAAATAAAATGTTTTAATAACATCATTCCATATTTTTTGACCTTGTGCTATTTCATCGAATTCTTTTTCTACGTTGGCAGTAAAGTTATAATCAATAATATTAGAAAAATGCATTACCAAAAAACGGTTAACTAAAGCACCTATATCGGTAGGAAATAATTTATATTTTTCGTAGCCGGTTATTTCGGTTTTTAATTCTTCCGATATTTTATCTTTTTTAAAGGTTAATGCGGTATAATTTCTCGAAACGCCTTGACGTTCTTCAATAACAACATATCCTCGTTTAGTAATGGTGTTAATAGTAGGCGCAAAGGTAGAAGGGCGCCCAATTCCTAATTCTTCTAATTTTTTAACAATACTAGCTTCTGTATATCGAGGAGGATGTTGCGTAAATCGTTCCAACGCAAGGATATCTTTTAAGGGTAAATTTTGACCTACTTTAAGAGGAGGTAATATGTTTTTTTGTGCTTCTTCATCTTCATCGTCGGTCGATTCCATGTAAACTTTAAGAAACCCATCAAATTTCATTACTTCGCCACGGGCAATAAATCTTTCGGAAGTTGAAGATATTGAAATGCTTACATTTGTTTTTTCCAATTCGGCATCCATCATTTGGCAGGCAATGGTTCGCTTCCATATTAAATCATATAAGCGTTTCTGCGAGCTGTCTCCTTCAATAGTTTGGTTTTCTAAATAAGAAGGTCGAATTGCTTCGTGGGCTTCTTGTGCTCCTTTTGTTTTGGTTACAAATTGGCGTGTTTTAACATATTCTTTCCCATATAAAGAAGTTATTTCTTTTTTGGTCATTTCTAAAGCCAAATTGGAAAGATTAACAGAATCGGTTCTCATATAGGTTATTTTTCCCGATTCATATAACTGTTGAGCAACAATCATGGTTTTGGTTACAGAAAATCCAAGTTTTCTGCTGGCTTCTTGTTGCAAAGTAGAGGTTGTAAATGGGGCAGGAGGCGATTTTTTAGAAGGTTTTGTTTCTATGGTTTCAATAGTAAAATCAGCTCCTTTGCACTTGTTTAAAAATTCAATGGCTTGCGATTTAGTAGCAAATTTAGTTGATAATTCAGCTTCTAATATTACAGGATGTCCGTCTTTTTCAATTTCAAAATTGGCGGTAACCTTATAAGCAGAAACAGAAGTGAAATTTTTAATTTCATCTTCTCGTTCCACAACTAATCGAACAGCTACAGATTGAACGCGACCAGCAGAAAGGGATGGTTTTACTTTCTTCCATAAAAGGGGCGATAATTCAAACCCAACCAATCTGTCTAGCACTCTTCTAGCTTGTTGCGCATTTACTAAATTGGTATCTATATTTCTTGGGCTTTGTATTGCTTCAGTAATGGCTGTTTTTGTTATTTCGTGGAATACAATTCGTTTTATTTTTTTAGTATCCAGTTTTAATGCTTCCGCTAAATGCCATGAAATAGCTTCTCCTTCGCGGTCCTCGTCAGTTGCAAGCCATATAATTTCTGCTGTTTTGGAAATTTTCTTCAAATCGGCAATAATCCCTTTTTTATCTTCCAGAACTTCATATATGGGATTAAAATCATTTTTAATATCAATTCCTAATCCGGATTTATCTTCTTTGGTTTTGTTTTTAGATAAATCTCTTACATGCCCCATACTCGATTTTACCACAAAATCTGAACCTAAAAATCGTTCAATTGTTTTTGCTTTGGCCGGTGACTCAACGATAACAAGATTTTTAATCATTTTGGTTGTGTTAAAAAGGGTGAAAAATTCTTGCAAAGGAAACGAAATACTTTATAAAAGTCCAATTTTTTTTTAATAAGGTGTAAAAAATAATTCCGAGAAATAGTCTTTTTTACATAATTTTGTAAGGGAATGATGAGATTTTAATAATTATTTATTTTAAGCAATGAAGAAGCAACTATTTTTTTTAGAAACGTATGGGTGTCAGATGAATTTTTCGGATAGTGAAATTATTGCTTCTGTTATGAACGATAAAGGATTTGAGCAAACCGACCAAATTAATCAAGCGGATATTATTTTTGTTAATACGTGTTCTATTCGCGAAAATGCGGAGCAAAGGGTTAGAAAAAGATTAAAAGAGTTTAATGCAATAAAGAAAAAAAATCCAAAATTAATGGTTGGATTGTTGGGCTGTATGGCCGAACGATTAAAAGATCAATTATTGAATGAAGAAAAATTAGTTGATATTATTGCCGGACCAGATTCATATAGAGATATTCCGAAACTTATACATATAGCAGAATCGGGACAAAAAGCCATTAATGTGCTGTTATCTGCAGAAGAAACCTATGCTGATATAAGTCCTGTTCGCTTAGATAAAAACGGAATTGCTGCTTTTATCTCCATTATGAGAGGCTGCGAGAATTTTTGTTCCTATTGTATTGTCCCATATACCAGAGGAAAAGAACGAAGTAGAAACCCTCAAACGATTATAAATGAGGCAACTGATCTATTTAATAAAGGATATCGTGAAATAACATTACTAGGTCAAAATGTAAATTCGTATTTATGGAATACGGAAAACCAAAAAGTCGATTTTCCTGACTTAATTAATCAAATAGCTCAAATTAACCCCAAACTAAGAATTAGATTTGCTACATCGCATCCAAAAGACCTATCGGATAGGTTAATTGAAGTTATTAAAAAGCATTTAAATATTGCCAGGGCGGTTCATTTACCGGTTCAGTCGGGAAGTACCGAAATGTTAAAAAGAATGAATCGAAAGTATACACGCGAAATGTATATGGAAAGAATACAAGCCTTAAGAAAAAACATCCCCGACATATCTATTTCTACTGATATAATTTGTGGGTTTAGTTCTGAAACAGATCAAGATCATGCCGATACCATTTCACTAATGGAGTGGGTAACATTCGATTACGCTTTTATGTTTAAATATTCCGAAAGACCAAACACAACAGCTTATAAAAAATATCCCGATAATGTTCCGGAAGAGGTTAAATCGAAGCGTTTAACGGAAATAATTAATATCCAACAAAAGTTATCTTTATTAAGCAATAAAAAAGATATTGGAAAAATTTTCGAAGTACTTATTGAAGGCGATTCTCGAAGGTCAAAAGACTTTTTATCGGGAAGGAATAGTCAGAATAAAGTGGTCATTTTTCCTAAAAAAGCATTTGAAAAAGGAACATATGTAAAGGTTTTAATTAACAGATGTTCTACGGCTACTTTATTTGGCGAAGTTATAGAAGACCTTAAATGATTTGATTAGATGAAGATAATAAATAAATTTAGCCTACTTATTTTCATTTTTATTATTCCTTTCGTTTTATGGATATGGTGGGTGTTAACGCCCTCCTCAATGATGAATGTTTTTGTAATGAATAAAACATTCAATAGTGAAAATTCAGAAAGTGCTGCATTTAAATGGCTACTTACCCATAATAAATATAAAAAATCCGATAGGCATTTTTATTCATCGAGAAATGATTTTTATGGAATAAAAAAAATAGATCATACTCGTCATCAAATGCATGATATTTCAGCAATGAGTGAATCACAACTAGATAGCCTCAGCGATTATTATGATATTGCCTATTACATGGATACTTATGGAATAATTCAAGAAAAAAAGAAGGCGAAAGAGTTACCCAAAAGTTTTGTATTATCAAAAAACGGAGGGTTCGATTTGAATGATATCGCCTTTTTAAAGAAAATGAAAGAAAAGAAGAAATTAATTATTACTGAATATAATTTATTAGCTCCTCCCACTTCTAAGGAAAACAGAATATTAATTGAAAATCTTTTTGGGTTAAAATGGACCCAATGGATTGGATCGTATTTTAGTTCATTAGATACAACGAATAATAAGGAATTACCGGAATGGATAGTTCAATTATATAAAAATCAACATAATAATCAATGGCCTTTCAGAAATGCAGGAATCGTTTTTGTTCATTCCAATCAAACAGTGGTCGTGTTAGAAAATAATATCGATTTAATTAATGAATCGCCTGTGTTAACAACATTTACAGGGGAACAACGAAGATGGAATCTGCCAGAAAAAATAAATTATTTGCAATGGTTTGATATTATGGAAACGAGTGATACAAACAATCATGTTATTTCTACGTTCCAAATTAAAACAACAATTAAAGGAGATTCCCTTCTTTCAATATATCGAATTCCTTCTAATTTTCCAGGTGTTATTGAAACCAATAACGAACGATTTTATTATTTCTGTGGCAATTTTGCTGATATTTCAGAGGAGTTGTATTTGTCTAACCTAAAGTTTATTCCTGAAATAAAAAAAATGATTTATCCCAAAAATAGTTTTCGTTCAAAGCAGTCGTTTTATTGGCATTATTATTATCCTTTAATTAAAAAAATATTAAATAATTATTACCAAAAAAAGCCTTAAATACTTATTTGTTTTTCATCAGTTTAGCACGAAGCTATTTTATTCTCTCTCTTTCTTTCATCCATTCATTAAAAATTAATAAATTTGCATTTTAAAATTAAAAAACACATTACGATATATGGATATTCAATCCATTAAACAACGATTTGGAATTATTGGTAATTCACCATTGTTGAATAGAGCGATCGATATTGCAAGTCAGGTGGCTCCAACTGAAATTACGGTATTAATATATGGGGAAAGTGGAACCGGAAAAGAAGTATTTCCTAAAATAATTCATCAATTAAGTGCTCGTAAGCATGGTCCTTTTATAGCTGTTAATTGCGGAGCTATTCCCGAAGGAACAATCGATTCGGAATTATTCGGACATGAAAAAGGTTCGTTTACCGGAGCGCATGAAGCAAGAAAAGGATATTTTGAAGTGGTGAACAAAGGATCTATTTTTTTAGATGAAGTCGCGGATTTACCATTATCAACACAAGCCCGTTTATTGCGAGTTTTAGAAACAGGTGAATTTATGAAAGTAGGATCTTCAAACGTGCTTAAAACAGATGTAAGGGTTGTAGCTGCTTCAAATATATTTATTCCCGATGCAATTCGAAACAATCGTTTTAGGGAAGATTTATATTATAGATTAAATACCGTTCCTATTTTTATTCCTCCTTTAAGAGAAAGAAAAGAAGATATACTATTATTATTTAGGAAATTTGCTTCCGATTTTGCAGAGAAGTATCGAATGCCAGCTATTCAACTCGATGAAGAAGCACAAAGAGTACTCGAAAACTATCGTTGGCCCGGAAATATTAGGCAGCTTAAAAATATTACAGAACAAATTTCAATAATTGAAAATACGCGAATTTTAAATGGACTGTCGTTGCAAAAATATTTACCACAACAACAAACCAACGACCTTCCAGTAGTTTTTAAAGGAGAGCATAATGCCAATGAAATATCAGAAAGAGATTTATTATATAAGATTCTTTTTGATATGAAAAAAGATATAAGTGAACTTAAAAAAATAGTTTTTAATAATATTGACCAAGCAATTCATAAACCGGAATCAAACGACGAGAAATTATCGGCTTTTAACAAGTTAGAAGATGAATACGATACTATAATTAACAACGAATCGGCTATAACAATTCATCCTAAAACATCCAATTCAAGTAACGAACCTATTGAAGACACAGAAATAATTGAAGAATCATTATCGCTTCATAGAAAAGAAGAAGATATGATTCGAAAAGCACTTGAAAAACATAATAGGAAAAGAAAAAATGCAGCCAAAGACCTTGGTATTTCTGAAAGAACATTATATAGAAAAATAAAAGAATACGGAATAGAATGAAAAACAAACTTCGCATTGTCTATTTATTGAGTTTTATCATTATGTTCTCCGGATGTAAAATAAACTATTCATTTTCCGGAGGCAGTATCGACCCGAATATTAAGTCAATCTCTATTCAGTATTTCCCAAATAATGCACTTTTAATACAACCTAAATTAAGTCAGTTGTTTACCGAAGCTTTACGCGATAAATTTTCTACACAAACAAAACTTACTTTAATTAATAAAGGGGGCGATCTTCAAATAGAAGGTGCTATTATTGGATATTCTACACAACCTGTTGCTATTCAGGGCAATGAAACAGCTGCTATGAATAGATTAACGATAGCAGTTCAAGTAAAATTTACAAACACCTTAAACGAAGCACAAAATTTTGACCAAACATTTTCTAAATATATTGATTACCTAAGTACTTCTAATTTGTCTTCTATAGAGGATAAATTAATTGCTGAAATTAATGAAATGTTGGTGGATGAAATTTTTAATAAATCGGTCGTTAATTGGTAGGTTAAAAATGAGTGCATCAACATTACTTAATGGGATTAAGAACCCTTCTTCGTTAAATGAGGAAGCGGTTTCTGTTTTAATAAAATTGGTAAATGAGTTCCCATATTGTTCTTCGATAAGAATTTTATTATCGAAATATTTTAAACAGAACAACTCCCCTTTGCAGGAAGAATTTATTAAAGAGACTACTTTATATGTAAGCAATCGTAAACAATTTTTTTATTCGCTTGCTCAAATTAGAGAAGATGTTACTTTTTATAATAATATTCCGATATACAATTTGAAGAATGTAGAAATTGAAATAAATGCGGAAACTGAAATAAAACAAAATATCCCCGATAGTTTAATTAATTCGCTACCTAAAATAAGTTTAAGTCTGTTAGAAGATGAAAAAATGGTAAACGAGGAAGATATGATAAGTAATGAAAACGAGGAGGAGTTTATTTCGGAAACAATAGCTGAAATCTATCGAAAACAGGGCAATTATAATAAATCGATTGCTATTTATGAAAAATTAAGTTTGATAAATCCGGAAAAAAACATTTACTTTGCAACCCAAATTGAAAACATAAAAAAAGAATCATTAAATAATTGAGTTATGGGAGCATATATTTTTGTATCAGTTCTAATATTAATAGTTTGTATTTTACTAATTTTAGTAGTAATAGTTCAAAACTCAAAAGGGGGCGGACTAGCTTCCAATTTTAGTTCATCAAACCAAATTATGGGTGTTCGTAAAACAACCGATTTTTTAGAAAAAGCAACATGGACTCTTTCCATTATCTTGCTTGTGCTTAGTATGTTATCTATATTCGTAATTCCGAGAAATGTATCAACTACTGTTAAAGGTACCGAACTGCAAGAACAAATAGAAAGTACCGCAGTTGCTCCATCGAATTACCAGGCACCACCAGCAAAAGAAGAATAAACGATTTCAAAATTAAATATTTAGAAATTGTCAGATTGGCATAACAATCTGACAATTTTTTTATTTATATAATACGTTTCATGCTAAATTGTCTTTATAACTATAAAATTTCAATTTGGCATAATTCATGACAAATATGCATTATCATAAAAACAAAAAATAGTATCACTTTAAAAAATAAAAAATAATTATGGCAAAATTAAACATTAAACCAGTTGCAGGAACACAAAACAGAGTAGTTGTTGAACCTGCTGCTGCTGAAGAGAAAACAGCAGGCGGTATCATTATTCCTGACACAGCAAAAGAAAAACCACAAAAAGGAAAAATAGTTGCAGTGAGCGAACAAGATGAAAAAGGGAACAAACCGGTTGTAAAAATTGGAGATCATGTTCTTTACGGAAAATATGCAGGAACAGAAATAACAGTCGATGGAACAGATTATCTTATTATGAAAGAATCGGATATTTTTGCTATCGTTTAATTATTTTAAAAAACAATCGAGTTTAAAAATCAAATAAAATACAAATACAATGGCTAAAGAAATTAAATACAATATTGAAGCACGCGATCTTCTAAAAAAAGGCGTTGATGCTATGTCAAATGCAGTAAAAGTAACTCTCGGCCCCAAAGGTAGAAATGTTATTATTGAAAAGAAATTTGGAGCTCCCCAGCTTACAAAAGATGGAGTTTCTGTTGCAAAAGAAATAGAGTTAAAAGATCCTATTGAAAATATCGGAGCTCAATTAGTAAAAGAAGTTGCATCCAAAACAGCTGATATTGCAGGCGACGGAACAACTACAGCTACTGTTCTTGCTCAAGCAATTGTTGGTACAGGATTAAAAAATGTTACTGCAGGAGCAAACCCAATGGATTTGAAACGTGGAATTGATAAAGCGGTTGTTGCGGTTGTTGCACACTTAAAATCACAATCAAAAGAAGTTGGCGACAGTTTCGAAAAAATTGAACAAGTTGCAACCATTTCAGCTAACAATGATTCTGTAATTGGAAAACATATTGCCGATGCAATGCGTCAGGTTAAAAAAGAAGGCGTTATTACGATTGAAGAAGCTAAAGGAACCGATACAACGGTAAAAGTTGTTGAAGGGATGCAATTCGACCGTGGATATATCTCTCCTTATTTTGTAACTGATCCTGAAAAAATGGAAGCAGTAATGGAAGATCCATATATTTTAATTTATGATAAAAAGATCTCCGGAATGAAAGATTTCCTTCCTATACTTGAAAAAACAGTACAAACAGGACGTCCGTTGATTATAATTTCGGAAGAAGTAGAAGGGGAAGCTTTAGCAACGCTTGTTGTTAATAAGATACGCGGTTCGCTTAAAATATGTGCTGTAAAAGCTCCTGGCTTTGGCGACAGAAGAAAAGAAATGCTTCAAGATATCGCTATCCTAACAGGAGGTGTGGTAATCTCTGAAGAACAAGGGTACAAACTAGAAAATGCTGACTTATCCTATTTAGGACAGGCTGAAAAAATAGTTGTTGACAAAGACAATACTACGATTGTAAACGGAAAAGGAAAGAAAGACAATATTGTTGCACGTGTTAACCAAATTAAAGCACAAATTGAAAAAACAACTTCCGATTACGATAAAGAGAAATTACAAGAACGTTTAGCTAAATTATCGGGTGGTGTTGCTGTTCTATATGTAGGTGCTGCCAGCGAAGTTGAAATGAAAGAAAAGAAAGACCGTTTTGATGATGCACTTCATGCAACACGTGCTGCTATTGAAGAAGGTATTGTTCCCGGTGGTGGTATTGCTTTTATAAGAGCTATTTCTGCACTCGATAAATTAAAAGGCGAAAACGAAGATGAAA
>Ga0116170_10004132_pt1 | contig 13365 bp, 5 predicted proteins | sample AD_JPNHW1_MetaG_FD_89797 | JGI IMG/M metagenome (GOLD analysis project Ga0116170, IMG submission 89797) | Active sludge microbial communities of municipal wastewater-treating anaerobic digesters from Japan - AD_JPNHW1_MetaG | ecosystem: Engineered > Bioreactor > Anaerobic > Digestate | place...
ATAGCTTTAAGTCCGGTAACGGGACAGCCAGCAAGAACTCCCTTTTTTACGCAGTCCTGCAAGCCCTTTTCAACTGCGGGGAAGAAGTTCTTAGGAACAGCTCCTCCGAATACTTTCTCTTCAAAAACAAGATTTTCACTTAAACAAGGCTCAAACTCAATCCAGACATCGCCGTACTGACCGTGTCCGCCCGACTGTTTCTTGTGTTTGCCCTGGACCTTGACTTTTTTGGTAATGGTTTCTCTGTATGCGATTTTGGGTGCGGTAAGAATAATATCTGCGCCGAACTTATTTTTAAGCTTTGAAGCTATAACTTCAAGATGCTGTTCGCCCATTCCGCTTAAAATCTGTTCGTGAGTATATGAATCCTGCAAATATGTAATGGTATGGTCTTCTTCAAGCATACGCTGAATACCTGTTGAAATCTTGCTTTCGTCGCCCTGTGATTTTGCTTTTACCGCCATTGAAAAACAAGGCTTCGGAAATTCAATTCCCTCAAAGCTTACAACTCTTGAAGCGTCACAGAGCGTATCCGATGTATTTGCATTAAGCTTGGCGGCAACAACAATATCACCCGCACAAGCACTTTGAATTTCGTCCTGACGTTTTCCGAAAAGACAATAAAGCTTTCCTATTTTTTCAGTTTGTTTTGTAGCTGCATTAATAACGTCGGAATTCGAATTGAGCTTACCTGAAATTATTTTAATATAGGACATTTTACCTACAAACGGATCAGCAACTGTTTTAAATACAAAAGCCGACAACGGGTCGTTTTCGTTAGTTGATATTTCAACAATATCTCCGCTTGGATTTATAGCTTCCGTTACTTCATTTTCAGAAGGGGCGGGGACAAGAAGCGAAATCTCCTTTAAAAGCATATCGACACCCGCAAGGGTAACCGAGGAAGCGCAGGTCACGGGAGTGATTTTACCCTCGTTCATTCCTTTGTGAATTCCCTTAACAAGCTCTTTTTGTGTGAATTGTTCACCTGAAAAATATTTCTCGAAAAGCTCATCATCAGTTTCGGCAACAGCTTCGCTGACAGCGGCAATAAGTCCGTCAAGGCGGTGTTCGGATTCAGGCATATCCGTTTCAACGGCATTGCCCTTTGCATCATATGTATAAGCCTTCATTTCAATAAGGTTTACATATGATACAATTTTTCCGTCACGCATAGTTGGAACAACTATAGGGCACACCGACGGCCCGAATGAAGCTTTAAGCTGTGAAAGGACTTTATAAAAATCTGCATTTTCTTCATCAAGCTTAGTTACGACAAACATTCTTGATTTTCCTTTTGCCAAAGCGCTTTCATAAGCCTTTTCGGTTCCAACCTTTACGCCGGATTTCCCTGAAACGGCAATAATTGCAGTACCGCAGGCGGTAATTCCCTCCTCCGTTCCTCCCACAAAATCAAAAAGGCCGGGGGTGTCGATAAGATTGATTTTAAGCCCGTCATATTCAAAATATGCCAGAGCCGAGCTTAATGTAGCTTTTCTTTTTATTTCCTCGGCGTCAAAATCACAGATTGTATTCCCGTCAGCGACTTTTCCAAGTCTGTCTGACATTCCAGCCTTATAAATCAAGGCTTCTGCAAGCGATGTCTTTCCTGAGCCGGAATGACCTGCAAGCGCTATATTTTTAATTTTTTCTACGCCGAACTGTTTCATTTTTGTTTCTCTCCCAACATTAAGATGATAGTTGTATAGTTTAAACAATAATTTGTTTTTATCTATTTTCTAATTATATATTTTTAAACAAAAATATTCAAGCATTATAAAGCAATTTCTACATATTTTAATATTTTCGACATAATATTTTGTTTAATATTAACAAACATAAATGCAAAAAAAGAACGGCAAAACTGCCGTTCTTTAAAAAACTTTATATTTCTAAAAAATTATGCCTTATTTACAGAGCCGAAAAGCTCCATCTTTTCTTTAACTGTTGCCTTAATTGCTTCAAAGCCTGGTGCGAGAAGCTTTCTAGGGTCGAAGCCCTTGCCCTGAAGATCTTTTCCTTCTTCGATATATTTTCTTGTTGCAGCCTGGAATGTAAGCTGGCATTCAGTATTTACGTTAATTTTTGCTACTCCGAGAGAGATTGCCTTTTTAATCATATCTTCAGGAATACCTGTTCCGCCGTGAAGAACGAGAGGCATATCGCCTGTTTTAGCCTTAACTGCTGCAAGTGTTTCAAATGAAAGTCCAGGCCAGTTTGCAGGATATTTACCGTGAATATTTCCGATTCCTGCTGCGAGCATTGTTACGCCGAGGTCTGCAATCTGCTTGCATTCATCGGGATCAGCACATTCGCCTGCGCCGACAACTCCGTCTTCTTCTCCGCCGATTGAGCCAACTTCAGCTTCAAGAGAAATGCCCTTTTCGTTGCAGATTTTAACGAGTTCTGTTGTCTTTGCAATGTTTTCTGCAATCGGATAGTGTGAGCCGTCGAACATTATTGAAGAAAAGCCTGCGTCGATGCACTTCAAAGCGCCCTCATATGAGCCGTGGTCAAGGTGAAGAGCAACTGGAACAGTAATTTTTAATTCATCAATCATAGCCTTAACCATTGCGGAAACTGTTTTATAGCCTGTCATATATTTTCCTGCGCCCTCTGAAACACCGAGAATAATAGGAGAATTGCTCTCCTGTGCTGCAATAAGAGCTGCCTTAGTCCATTCAAGGTTATTGATATTGAACTGACCTACTGCATATTTTCCGTCTCTTGCCTTGTTGAGCATTTCTTTAGCTGATACTAACATAATTTTATGACCTCCTGATATTTTTGACTTTTTTATATAATTAGTATAACTTAAAATCTATAAAAATGCAATGTATTTTGACATTTTTTTATCAGAGAAAAAGCGGCTTTAATGCAATCGCTAAATTATGCATTATAACCGCTTTAATTTTTATTTAAAATCCAAGAATTTTCTGGAAATCGGAAGATATTTTGTCTTCAAGTGCTTTGGCATCGTCCATTGTTTTTCCTGTGGTAGTATAATAAGCCTTGATTTTCGGCTCTGTTCCCGACGGACGGATAATTACGCTTGCATCATTCGTGAGAGTAAATGCAAGAACGTCCGATTTAGGGAGGGTAAGCTTGCTTTCTGTATTATTTTCCTTGTTAATTTCAATTCCCGAAACGTAGTCGGCAAATTTAAGAACTTTAAGTCCGCCGATTTCAGATGGTGTCTGTTCGCGGAGCATAGTCATAAGCTCCTTCATTTTTTCCATTCCAGCGGCACCCTCGCAGGTAAAGCTTTTCTGTGAATGAACATAAACACCGTACTTTTTGTACATTTCTTCACGTGCCTGAATAAGCGAAATTCCCTTTGTACGATAAAATGCAGCCATTTCGCATATCAGCATTGAAGCGACAACAGCATCCTTGTCGCGGACATATGAGCCAGCAAGATAGCCGTAACTTTCTTCAAATCCGAAAATGTAGCGGTTTTCCTGATTTTTTGTTTCAAGGAAGCCTATCTGTTCGCCTATAAATTTAAAGCCTGTCAGCACGTCGATAATTTCTACACCGTATTCTTCGGCAATTTTTTTGACAATGTCGGTTGTAACAATCGTTTTTACGCAAATCGGATTTTGCGGCATTGTTTTGAGCTTTGTTCTTTCAGAAGCAATATATTCAAAAAGCATTGCTCCCACTTCGTTTCCGCTGAAAAGAACATAGCTTCCGTCGGGCGACGGAACGGCAATTCCTACACGGTCACAGTCCGGGTCTGTTGCAAGGAGAAGGTCGGGCTTTACCTTTTCGCAAAGCTCTAGTCCTACTGCAAGAGCTTCTTTTATCTCAGGGTTGGGGAAAGGACAGGTTGTGAAGTTTCCGTCAGGGTTTTCCTGCTCGGGAACAACCGTTACGTCGGAAATTCCGATTTTGTTCAAAATCGCTCTTACAGGCTTGTTTCCTGTACCGTTTAAAGGAGTATATACTACTTTAAGTCCGCTTGATGCACAAAGATCGGTGTGAATGCCTTGTTCCTTTACCTTTTCAATGTATTTATCAAATACGCTTTGTGCTATGATTTCGATTTTTTCCTCTTTAATTCCATCCTCAAAGGACATAATTTTTGCCCCGCCGAACATTTCAACCGAGTTGATTTTATTCGTCATGATTTCTGCCGCTTCAAGCGTAATCTGACATCCGTCAGCGCCGTAAACCTTATAGCCGTTATATTTTGCGGGATTATGGCTTGCAGTAACGACAATGCCTGCGGAGCATTTCAATTCCCTAACAGCAAACGAAAGCATAGGCGTCGGCATAAGTTCGGGGTAAATATATACCTTTATTCCGTTTGCGGCAAGTACGGATGCTGCTTCCTTTGCAAAAATGTCGGACTTTATTCTGCTGTCATAAGCAATGGCAACGCTTCCGTTACTGAAAGTTTCATTGACATAATCAGCAAGCCCCTGAGTCGCGCGTCTTATGGTATATATATTCATCCTGTATGATCCGGCACCTATTACTCCTCGGAGTCCGCCTGTCCCGAATTCAAGGTCGCGGTAAAATCTGTCCTTTATAGCTTCATTGTCATCCTTAATTGAATTAAGCTCCGTGACAAGGTCATTGTCACCGACAGCCTTTTCAAGCCAAAGTTTGTAAAGTTCTTTTTCGTTTATCATTTATTATCATACCTTTCATAAAATCTTTCGGCAATAATTTTTTGAACAAATATATTAAATTATATCATATAAACATTGAAAATGTAAAGCTTTTTTAATTTTTTAATAATGAACTTGAAATAAAAGTCTGTTTGTGATAAACTAAAATATGACAAATTACTTTAATAATAACTGGGGATAGTCAAATGTTTACAAAAATCAACAGTATAGGTCTTCTTGGGCTTAATGCGTTTCCCGTTGACGTCGAAATCGAAATCAGCAGGGGAATTCCCTCGTTTGATATTGTCGGACTTGCCGACGTAGTAGTAAGAGAAAGCAGAGAGCGGATAAAAGCGGCTCTCCGTTCGTGTGAGATTGCTTTTCCGCCGTCAAAGGTTATGATCAATCTCGCTCCCGCCGATACAAAAAAGACAGGCTCTGTTACCGATCTTGCTATTACCGCCGCCCTTTTAAAAATTATGGGACATATTTCTGTCGACCTTGACGATTCCGCCTTTATCGGTGAGGTTTCTCTAAACGGCGCGATACGTCATGTAAACGGCGTTCTCCCCATGGTTTTGCTTGCAAGACAAGAAGGCATTAAAAATATTTACGTCCCTTACGAAAACGCTTTTGAGGCGTCTGTTGCTGACGGAATATCGGTTTACGGGGTGGATAATGTTGAGGAACTTATTCTCCATTTAAACGGAGAAAAACTTATTCCCCATCAGAAAAAATATTCCGTCAGACAGGAGGAAAAATTTCGGGGACTTGATTTTGCCGACGTAAAGGGACAGCAGTTCGCAAAAAAAGCACTTGAAATTGCCGCTGCGGGAGGGCACAATGCGCTTCTTATCGGCTCCCCCGGTTCTGGAAAATCCATGCTTGCAAAGCGTATGCCGTCGATACTTCCCGAAATGACTTTTGAAGAATCCATCGAAACGACAAAGATACATTCGGTTTCAGGGCTTCTTGACAAAAATACTCCGCTCGTAACAGTAAGGCCATTCCGTTCTCCCCACCATACAATTTCCTCCGCGGGACTTGCGGGAGGGGGCGGAATACCACGACCGGGAGAAATATCTCTTGCCCATAACGGACTTCTTTTTCTTGATGAGCTTCCCGAATTTCAAAGAACCACGCTTGAAATTCTCAGACAGCCTCTTGAGGACGGAAAAGTCACGATTTCACGCGCAATGGCAACCGTCAGTTATCCCTGTTCAATAATGCTCATTGCCGCAATGAACCCCTGTCCGTGCGGATATTTCGGGCATCCGACGAGAAAGTGCATATGCTCGCCAAAGCAGGTTTCAGGTTATTTGTCAAGGATCAGCGGGCCAATGCTTGATCGATTTGATTTACATATCGAAGTTGCTCCAGTCGAATTTGAACATATTTCTTCAAAGGAAAAGGAAGAAAGCTCGGGAATAATAAGAGAACGCGTTCAGGCGGCAAGAAAAATACAGGAGGAGCGTTTTAAGGACACTGACATTTCCTGTAACGCAAAAATAACTTCAGATATTCTCCATGAAGTTTGTCCGATGACTGACGATGCAGTGGCTATGCTTAAAGTGGTATTCGATAAAATGGGGCTTTCGGCAAGAGCCTATGACCGTATTTTAAAGGTTGCACGCACAATCGCAGATATGGATAAGCAGGAGGTTATTACCAAAAAGCATATAAATCAGGCCGTTCAGTACAGAAGCCTTGACAGAAAGTACTGGCAGGGACAGGAATAAAAACCATATAGACAAGGAGAAATACCGTGCAAAAAATTGAAAGAATACAATGCGGGAACGGGAATTGCTATTTAATCACTGAAAACAATAATTCTGTTTTGGTTGATACTTCACGAAATAAATATAAAGATATGATTTTAGAAATCTGTAAAGACAAAAATGTTAAATTAATTGTATTAACACACGGGCATGTAGATCATATACAAAATGCCTCTTATTTATCAGAGCAATTAAATGTGCCTATAGCCATGCATAAAGACGATTATGAATTGTCTAAGAACAATATGCTTAATCCCTTATATGCTAAAACATTTTTGGGTAAAATATTACTACATTTTAGTGTGTCAAGCTTTAAAAAAGATAAGATTGAATCATTTTCGCCTGATATTTTTTTAAAAGAAGAATATTTTCTTGAAAATTACGGAATCAATGCAAAAATAATTGAATTGCCAGGGCATACTAAAGGTTCCATAGGAATTAAAGCCGCTGATACGGATTTAATTGCAGGCGATGCTTTAATGAATTTGGTTTATCCCACGAAATCTATGCTGTACGAAGATGAAAAAGCCATAAATGAAAGTGCAGAAAAAATCAGTAGCATGGGGGATTTAACAATACATTTCGGACATGGAGATCCAATTAAAAATAAAAAGCGTTGGTAATCGCTTTTTATCTTTAATATATTAAATAATTTATTTAATATAAACAATAACCGTATTCTATTAAAAAAGAATACGGTTATTTCGCTGAATATTGATTTTATTATTGACAACCTGTCAAGACTGTACTATAATTATATACTGTATCAATATGGAATCATATGCATAAATTGATAATTTAGTATATCACATTTTTTCAGTGATTTCAATAGTTTTTGTAAAAATCTTTCGAATTCTTTTGATATGCCGAAGGTCTTCTGTCTGATACGCAGAAGAGGAAGACTGTCGATTTGAGAAGAAGGATAACCGCCTTAGAAGGCAACTTTCCGCAAATAGATAGAAGGAGTGATTGAGCCTATGGTGAATGTCAAGCCGAAGCAGCTCGGTAAGAACACAAGAATGAGCTTTGGGAAAATTAATGAAGTTCTTGAAATGCCAAACCTTATCGAAATTCAAAAAAATTCCTACAAATGGTTCCTTGAAGAGGGACTTAAAGAAGTATTCCGCGACGTTGCGGCAATTACCGATTACAACGGTAATCTTGTACTGAATTTTGTGGGTTATCACATTGATGAAACGCCTAAGTATTCCGTTGCTGAATGCAAGGAACGTGACGTAACCTTTTCCGCACCTTTAAGAGTAAAAGCTACTCTCTGGAACAAGGAAACCGGCGACGTTAAAGAAAATGAAGTATATATGGGCGAATTCCCGCTTATGACTGACAGCGGAACATTCGTTATCAACGGAGCTGAACGTGTTATCGTTTCCCAGCTCGTGCGTTCTCCCGGCGTTTATTATTCATTTGAAAAGGATAAGACGGGTAAGGATCTTTTTAAAACTACTGTTATTCCTAACCGCGGTGCGTGGCTGGAATATGAAATGGATTCAAACGATGTTGTTTATGTCCGCATAGATAAAAACAGAAAAATTCCGCTGACAACATTTATAAGGGCTTTGGGCTGCGGAACAGATCAGGAAATCGAAGAGCTTTTCGGCATTGACGAAAGACTTAATCAGACAATTCTTCAAAAGGATTCCACAAAAAACACTGAGGAAGCTCTTCTTGAAGTTTATAAAAAGCTGCGCCCGGGTGAACCGCCTACGGTTGACAGTGCGGTTTCACATCTTAACGCATTGTTCTTTGACGCAAGAAGATATGATTTATCGAGATTCGGACGTTATAAGTACAATAAAAAGCTTGGCATTGCATCAAGACTTTCCGGTCATATTCTTTCAAGACCTGTTGTCAATCCTCTTACCGGCGAAATTATGGCTGACGAGGGCGAGCTTATCAGATATGACAGAGCCGTTGAAATCGAGCAGGCAGGCATTGATGTTGTCTATGTAAAGGTTGAGCATAAGGAATCGTATACAGGTCCTTTGGGTGAAGCTTTAACTAAAACAGAAGAAAAAGAAGTTAAAATCATCGGAAACGGCATGGTCGATATAAAGCCTTATATCGGAACTGACATTGACGTTCTTAAATACGGCATAAACGAAAAGGTTTCGTTTAAGGTTTTGAAGGAAATTTTGGAAACCTCTGCAAATCCTGAGGAACTTGAAGAAAGCCTCAAAAAGCGTGCCGACGAGCTTGTTCCTAAGCATGTCATACTTGACGATATTTATGCTACAATTTCTTATTTTATAAATCTCTGCGAGGGTGTCGGACTTGTTGACGACATCGACCATCTTGGAAACAGACGTATCCGTTCTGTCGGTGAGCTTTTACAGAATCAGTTCCGTATCGGTTTTTCAAGAATGGAACGTGTAATCCGCGAAAGAATGAATATTCAAGCACAGGATATGGAGGTTATCACTCCCCAGGTCCTCATTAACATTCGTCCTATTTCTGCCGCTATCAAAGAATTTTTCGGTTCTTCCCCGCTTTCACAGTTCATGGATCAGACAAACCCTCTTGCTGAGCTTACTCATAAGAGAAGACTTTCGGCATTAGGTCCTGGTGGTCTTTCACGTGACCGTGCAGGATTCGAAGTTCGTGACGTTCACTATTCACACTATGGAAGAATGTGTCCTATCGAAACTCCTGAAGGTCCTAACATCGGACTTATTTCTTACCTTGCTTCATTTGCCCGTATAAACGAATACGGCTTTATTGAAGCGCCTTACAGAAAAGTTGACAAAAAGACAGGCGTAGTTCTTGACGAAGTAGTTTATATGACTGCCGACGTTGAAGATAATTATATTGTCGCACAGGCAAACGAACCTCTTACGGAGGACGGAAAGTTTTCTAACAAGAACGTTGCCGCACGTTACCGCGATCAGATTCTTGTCACCGAACGCGAAAACATTGACTATATGGACGTTTCACCTAAGATGGTTGTTTCTGTTGCTACGTCAATGATTCCTTTCCTTGAAAATGATGATGCTAACCGTGCCCTCATGGGTTCTAACATGCAGCGTCAGGCTGTTCCTCTTTTAAAGACGGAAAGTCCTATTGTCGGAACAGGTATGGAATACAAAGCGGGTGTTGACTCCGGGGTATGTATTGTTTCAAAGCAAGACGGTGTAATTGAAAAGGTTTCCGGCGATGAAATCGTTGTTAAAGAAGGAACCGGACAGACACATTCTTATAAGCTTATTAAATTCAAGCGTTCAAACCAGAGCACTTGTATAAATCAGCGTCCTATCGTTTCAAAAGGCGAGATTGTCAAGGCTGGGCAGGTTCTTGCAGACGGCCCTGCTACTTCCGACGGTGAAATTTCTCTCGGAAAGAACGCACTTATCGGCTTTATGACATGGGAAGGCTATAACTACGAAGACGCCGTTCTTTTGAACGAAAATCTCGTTCGTCACGATAAATTCACTTCAATCCATATTGAAGAATATGAGCTTGAAGCAAGAGATACAAAGCTCGGCCCTGAAGAAATTACAAGAGATATTCCTAACGTCGGCGAAGATGCTCTCAAGGATCTTGACGAAAACGGAATTATCCGTATCGGTGCCGAAGTTCGTTCGGGCGATATTCTTGTCGGAAAGGTTACCCCTAAGGGCGAAACAGAGCTTACCGCTGAAGAAAGACTTTTAAGAGCTATTTTCGGCGAAAAGGCAAGAGAAGTTCGTGACAATTCACTCCGAGTTCCTCACGGAGAAGCAGGCGTTATTGTTGACGTTAAGATATTTACAAGAGATAACTGCGACGAATTATCACCTGGAGTAAATATGCTTGTCCGTTGTTATATCGGACAGAAGCGTAAAATTTCAGTCGGCGACAAAATGGCCGGCCGTCACGGAAACAAGGGTGTTGTTTCAAGAATTTTACCTCCCGAAGATATGCCGTTCCTTTCAGACGGAACACCTCTTGACATTGTTCTTAACCCTCTCGGCGTTCCTTCACGTATGAACATCGGTCAGGTGCTTGAAGTTCATCTCGGTATGGCAGCAAAGGCACTCGGATGGAAGATTATGACACCTGTATTTGACGGCGCACATGAAGATGACATTCGCGAATGCTTTAAAATGGCTTCTGAAAAGCTTAAAAAAGAACACAGCGACCTCACAATGACAGAGGACGGAAAGTTCACTCTTTATGACGGACGTACAGGAGAATCATTCGATAATGCCGTAACAGTAGGCTATATGTATTACCTCAAGCTCCACCACCTTGTTGACGATAAAATCCACGCACGTTCTGTTGGTCCTTATTCTCTCGTTACACAGCAGCCTCTCGGAGGAAAAGCACAGTTCGGCGGACAGAGATTCGGAGAAATGGAAGTTTGGGCTCTTGAAGCTTACGGTGCGGCTTATACCTTACAGGAAATTCTTACTGTAAAGTCTGACGATACTGTCGGACGTGTAAAGACCTATGAGGCAATCGTTAAGGGACAGAATGTTCCGAAGCCTGGAATTCCCGAATCATTTAAGGTATTGATAAAAGAACTTCAATCCCTTGCTCTTGACGTTAAGGTTCTCGATATTAACGACGAAGAAATCGACCTGAAACAAACGTTTGAAGAAGACGACGATATTATTCCACAGCCTGTTTCTCTTCCCGAGGATGACATTATGGAAGACGTTATTGAAGACGGAGATCTTGACGACGGCTTCTCAATGGAGGATTCCGATGAAGATTTCGATGAAATTGACGCTCCTTCAGGCGAAGATGATGAATTGTTCAGTTTCGATGACGATGATAATATCTAAGCCTTTTCTAAAAACTCATATCTATTGAAAGAGGGGTTGTAATTTGGAATTTAACGTATTTGAATCCATTAAAATCGGTCTTGCCTCGCCCGAGCAAATCAGAGGATGGTCTCACGGAGTGGTAGAAAGACCTGAAACTATAAATTATCGTACACAAAAACCTGAACGTGACGGACTTTTCTGTGAAAGAATTTTTGGCCCGTCAAAGGACTGGGAATGTCACTGCGGAAAGTATAAAAAAATCCGTTTTAAAGGCAAAGTCTGCGACCGATGCGGCGTTGAAGTAACGCGCGCAAAGGTTCGCCGCGAAAGAATGGGACATATAGAGCTTGCCGCTCCTGTATCCCATATCTGGTATTTCAAGGGCACTCCTTCACGAATCGGACAGGTGCTTGAAATATCACAGAAGCGTCTTGAAGAAGTTCTGTATTTTACAAAGTATATCGTTATAGATCCGGGAAATACCGTACTTTTAAAGAAACAGCTTCTTTCCGAAAAAGAATATCTTGATATGCGTGAGAAGTATGAGGATGATTTCGTTGCCGAAATGGGTGCAGAAGCTGTTCAGAAGCTTTTGAAGGAAATTGATCTTGAAACTCTTGCCGCTGAATTAAAGGAAGAATTAAAGGATCTCCCCGCTGGACAAAAGAAAATCAAGCTTTTAAAAAGACTTGAAATTGTCGAGGCATTCCGTCTTTCGGGAAACAAGCCCGAATGGATGGTTCTTGACGTAGTTCCCGTAATTCCTCCTGAATTACGCCCTATGGTAATGCTCGACGGCGGACGTTATGCAACATCTGACCTTAACGACCTTTACAGACGTGTTATAAACAGAAACAACCGTCTTAAAAGAATGCTTGAGCTTGAAGCTCCTGACATCATTATAAGAAACGAAAAGCGTATGCTCCAGGAAGCCGTTGATGCACTTATCGACAACGGACGTCACGGACGCCCCGTTACAGGTCCGAACAACAGAGCACTGAAATCACTTTCTGATATGCTTAAAGGTAAGCAGGGACGTTTCCGTCAGAATCTTCTCGGAAAGCGTGTTGACTATTCGGGACGTTCGGTTATCGTAGTTGGTCCTGAGCTTAAAATGTATCAGTGTGGTCTTCCTAAGGAAATGGCTCTTGAACTTTTCAAGCCTTTCGTTATGAAACGACTTGTTGATACAAAGCTTGTAAACAACATTAAATCAGCAAGAAAAATGGTTGAACGTGCTAAGACAGAAGTATGGGACGCTCTCGAAAATGTAATTCAGGGACACCCTGTTATGCTTAACCGTGCGCCTACTCTTCACCGACTCGGTATTCAGGCATTTGAACCTGTTCTTGTCGAGGGAAGAGCAATAAAGCTTCACCCGCTCGTATGTACCGCATTTAATGCCGACTTTGACGGTGACCAGATGGCTGTCCATCTTCCGCTTTCCGCTGAAGCTCAGGCTGAAGCACGTTTCCTTATGCTTGCCGCAAATAACCTTTTAAAGCCATCAGACGGACGTCCGGTTGCCGTTCCATCACAAGACATGGTACTCGGTTCTTACTATCTGACTATGGAAAGGGACGGAGAAAAGGGCGAAGGAAAGGTATTCCGCGATATCAGCGAAGCGCTTATGGCTTATCAGGAGGGTGACGTTACACTTCATGCCAAGATTAAGGTAAGGATTACAAAAGAAATCGGCGGAAGAAAAATTTCAAAGATTATTGATGCAACAATCGGAAGACTTATTTTCAACGAAAACATTCCTCAGGATTTGGGCTATGTTGACAGAACAGATTCAAATAAGCAGTTTGACCTTGAAATCAACTTCCTTGTTAAAAAGGGACAGCTTTCCGCACTTATTGAACGCTGTATCCGTATCCACGGAACAACTACAACCTCAGAGGTTCTTGATAAGATCAAGGCTATGGGCTTTAAATATTCTACCCGTGCCGCAATTACGGTTGCTGTATGCGATGCGACTATTCCTCCTCAGAAAAAGGAAATCCTCGACAACGCAGACAAGGAAATCGAAAAAATTAACGCTAAATATAAGCGCGGATTTATTTCGACAGAGGGAAAATCAAAGTACTTTATCGAAATCTGGAACAAAGCTACCGACGATGTTACCGACGCTCTTAAATCAAACCTCGGTAAATATAATCCTATCTTTATGATGGCTGATTCGGGAGCCCGCGGAAGTATCAA
>Ga0116170_10004135_pt1 | contig 13358 bp, 11 predicted proteins | sample AD_JPNHW1_MetaG_FD_89797 | JGI IMG/M metagenome (GOLD analysis project Ga0116170, IMG submission 89797) | Active sludge microbial communities of municipal wastewater-treating anaerobic digesters from Japan - AD_JPNHW1_MetaG | ecosystem: Engineered > Bioreactor > Anaerobic > Digestate | place...
AAGTTCGCACCCTTGCAAGTCTCACCTCTGCCGATCAGGCAAAACTGATCAAAGTGATGAATGCAACCATCGATCCGACTCTGGTGAACTTCCCCGCCACAGCATCCAACATCACGGTGACCGATGCCAGCGCTACCGGCGTGATGCGTACCTTCGCCTCCACGGATTACGTGGGATCAGCCATCCCGACCGTTCCGACAGATATTATCTGCCTGGTCGGCGAATTCAGCGGAGTTATGCAGATCAGCCCTCGTTTCCTCAGCGATATGACTCCTTCGGCAAGCATTATTGCCCCGACAGTGACGATCGCCAACGCAGGCGCTAATGTGCAGCTTAGCTGGGCTGCCGTTGCGGGAGCTACCAGCTATCGCATCGAAGGCTCAAACAACCCCTATGGAGCGTTCACGACCATTACCACTCAAGCAGGTTTGACCTGGAGCGGCGCAGTCGAGAACATGAAGTTCTTCCGGGTTATCGCGATCCAATAGACCTAAAGACAAATAGCATAGAAAAGGCGGTCAATATGACCGCCTTTCTTTTTGTCCTGATGTGTGCTATACGATTCGGAGAGGTTTGATTGTTTGAACACAGAGGCACGGAGACTCAGAGGCACAGAGATCTAACCAGGAGAAGAGATATGAAAGACCGTTGCACATTGCCGTAACACTGGCTTCAGCCGGTCGTTGCACTGACTTTAGTCGGTGCGTGAACAAGTCATACTTGTTTATACCATAAGCGGTTATATCTTCACATACGTGTGTGATGGTGCGGGATCAATCCCGCACAACGACCGGCTGAAGCCAGTGTTACGGCAACGCGCAAGGTCCTTTGAGGTCAGGGGATAAGTATCTTCCGGCTGAGGGTCTCCTTTCCGCTTGAGGCTTTGATCAGATAGATTCCGGTGGAGCAGGACGCTCCGGAATTGTCTCTTCCATCCCATTGCATGGTGTTCTTTCCTTTGCTGAATGCTCTAGATGCAATGGTCCTGATCAGTTGTCCCCGCATATTGTAAACTTCGACCGAGGAGAAGGCGCCTTCTCTGAGATCCAGTGCGATGCTCAGCGAGCCCCGGAAGGGATTGGGATAGCAGCTCAGAGAGCTGATCAGGGAGGCAGGGGGAGTCAACACAGGGTCCTCCGTGGCAGAGGGGTTAGTGGTAAAGATAAATACGCCCTGTTCGGTGAGAACCCAGACTCTATTGTCGTTATCCAAAACCAGATCGACCAGGTCATAGTCATGATTCGGGTATTCGAAGACTGTGCTGAAGTTTCGATCCTGTCTGTAAATATACATGGATCTGTCGCCGGTGATCCAGAGATATCCCTCAGAATCGATGACCAGATGCCTGGCGCCGTAGCTATCTCCCGGCAGCGCCAAGGGCGAATATAGCGTGGTCTGAGGATCATAGCGCACGAGGTCATAGTCGCTATTCAGGACACCTATCCAGATCGAACCATCCGGCGCGGCAGCCATGCAGCGGGTCATGAGGTTATCTATGAAGGGTGGCTGCTGAGTGATGACGCCGTCGTCGATCGAATATAGCGCCCGGTTGTCAAACCAGATCCGGAGCTGGGGGTCAACAGCGATATTGTAGCTGTTGTTTATTGTGTAATCAGGTGTGGTCGTATTGATGTAGGAAACGGCTTCATTATCCACCACGATAATACCCAGTCCCCGGGAGGTGTAGAGGAGCTTATCCTGCCAGGGTGTACCCCGGATGCTTGAGAAGGAGAGACTTAGCCCGAGCTGTACCCACTGTTCGTTAATCCAGTGATAGAGCCTTCCGGACTGGGTCGAGAGATAAAGTCCCCGGGCGGAATTTCCACAGAGATCATAGTCATACGGACCATCGTCAGGAGCGGGGATGTGATCAATTCCATCATTGGTGATCTTACTGATCCAGGGGCTGTCATAGTAACTCAGCCAGGCATTATCCCAGGGATCTATATAGCAAGAGGATAGCTGGTTGGATTTGAGATCGGTATTGAAAAGAGGTGTATTCGTGGTCGAACCATTGGTCTGGGACAGTAGGTGCCCTGTGAGTCCGAACCAGGTGCTCGATCCCGCATAGACAGAGGTGATAGGGACATCAGGATAGCCATAGGTTGCGCTGGGGTAGGTAGTTATGTTCGTCCCGTCGAAGCTGAGCAGACCCTTGGGCGAAGCGATCCAGACGGTGGATCCGCTGATGGAAAGTTGCCTGGCGTTTGCCAGGATGTATGAATTGCTCGGCTGGCTCCAGACAGTCCAGTTATATTGATAAAACCTGCTCAGACCGTAGTTGGTGATCAGCCAGATCCCTCCGGCAGCGTCGGCTTTGATATCGCGGATGTTGTTGTCCGGCAAGGGAGTATTATTGGTGTTATAGTGGTAGATCCCCGGGCCGGTGCCCCCAACGAGGCGCACCTCAAGTCCGCTGGGATAGCCGAGATAGAGGCGGTTCTGATCGTCACAATAGATGCAGTTTGGCGACGGAAGATTGGTCAGGTGGACGAATTCATCCGCGGCGGTGATCATGCCAACGCTCGATAAAGCAGTGCCGGAGTAAGATTCATCAATGCCAAACCACACCCTGTCTTGTGAATCCACGCTCAGGCAGAAGATCGGCTGGGTGGATTGGACATGGCTGATCACTCCATCGACCAATTTGAAGAGCCCGGAACTCGTACCGATCCAGATAGATCCATCGCTCCGGCTGCCCAGACAGAGAACTCTTTGAGCCTGCAAGCCGGAATTGGCGATATGGAAAAGTTCACGGGAAAGGTCTGAGAGACTGATGCGGAAGAGCCCAACATCAGTACCGGCATAGATATAGTCGCCTTCCTCAAGGATCGCGTTCACGGCTGAAGGGCCGTAAAGATAATCGACCAGTTCGACCTCGGCAGAAACCCTGCCGAGGAGCATTGCCAAAACCAATAGAAATAGAACAGCGTTGCGCATCGCTGCCTCCTCATCCGGGGATCTCCTCTCCCCGATTATTCTGTGTCTATGTCCCGGGGCTAAGCCCCGCTATGCATTACTTGTTGTCCCGACTCTTCTTACCTACTGTCGCGATATAGATAACATACTCATCAATGCCGTCCAAGCCAAGAGATTCGTTCATCAATTCGTCCAGGAAAGCTCCGATCATGCAAGCGCCACCGTCGATGGCTTCAGCGGCAAGATGGAGATTCTGCGCGGCGTGACCGGCATCGAGGTAGAGATAACGGTAAGCCCGCTGTCCGTAACGCCAGACGGTGCGGTAGGGCACAGCAGTCCAGATGAAGGTGACCGCGGAGGTTGCCGCCATTTCCTGGCGGAAGCAGCCTTCGAAGATCTCAGCTTCTTTCTCGGATGTGGTGTCCATGAGTACGAGACAATGCTTGATCGGGTGGTAATAATAGAGTCCGCTCTTGAGCCCCTGCACCCGGCGGATGTACAGATAAGTCTCCAAAGGATGGCGGGAACCGGCGGAAGGGACGTTGCGCATGGTGATCTCGATCTTCTCATTGGAACGGAAGTCGCGCGCCCAGGAACAAGACCAAAGCAGGTAGGAAAGTTCGTCCATCGTGAGTGCCTGATCCGAATATTTACGCAGACTGCGGCGCTGTTCCATGGCGCGATAGAGGCTTATCACAGGGATATCGATCACTCCGATGGCAGGGAGGGAGACCAGTTCACCGGCGCGGGCTTTGATGGCGTCCGGACGGGTTATACCGCGTTCCTGATCGCTGTTACCCTCATAGAGGTAGCGGGTCAGACGCAGGAAATCGGGTCCGATGGTCTCAGCCTTGGAACGTTCATCGTTGATCTGGTTCAGAAGGGGACGCAAGGTCTGCTCAAACAGAGTGTATTCCTCGTGGCTGATCTTGGCTTCTGCGATGATCTCTTCACGGGACGCACCTCTGGTCTTGTAAAAAAGGTAGCTGAAGGTTTTCATGTCCATAACAGACTCCCGGGCATAATCTATGGTTATTTGGTGATTGCCCTGGTCGGGCAGCCTTTATAGTTGGCGTTGTTGCCGTCCGCGCAGATTCCGCAGGAGACGCATTCAGACTGATCGATGACTGCTTTACCCTTGACCATGGTGATTGCTTCGACGGGGCAGTTCGTCACGCAGAGTCTGCAGCCGATGCACTTTTTCGGATCGACGGCGTAGGTAGATTTCTCGTCATAGGCCTTGTACATGCCGTCGCCGATACGCAGGGTATAGAATTCATCCTTGTACATGATCTTGGCCACATAGAGGGAATTCTTCGCTTTGGGCGCTTCCACGTAGAGGCTGTCTCCGGAAACGAGGTGAATACCGAGGCTATCCATAGCTTCGGGAGGGGCAAGGAGGAGATGGAACTTGCCTTCATCGGTCTTGATATAGTGTTTTCCATTCTCAAACAGGTAATGCCCGCGGTATGCCATAATGTCCTCATCGGTGACCACGGCAAAGAGCATAAATCCCAGCAGCGCCAGGATCACAATTCCTAAAATCTTCTTCATAACAGACTAGTTTCTCCTTTGTCCTTCAGATAGTCCACAATCTTCTTGACGTCTTCGGCGCGTTCTTTGGTCGTGACCAGAATGGCGTCACTGGTTTCGATCACACAAAGATCCTGCACTCCGACAAGAGCGATGAACTTCTGAGAATAAACGTAATTATCATGTGATGCAAAGGCTATTCCACCTCGGGGAAAAGTGTTGCCTTCGGCGTCAGTGGGAGTCAGATCCGCCAGAGCTTTCCAGCTGCCGACGTCGCTCCAGCCGAGCTTTACGGGGATGATGGCGCGGTTTTGGGCGGGTTCCATGATCCCAATATCTATGGGTGTCTTGGGCATTGAGGCATAGATATCGCCGATCTCCGTGGAACCGGAGTCCCAGCGCTTAATGATCTGTCCGAGAAGCATATTCAGATCCGGCATCAGACAGGTAAAAGCGTTCGCGATGATTCCCAGCCTCCAGACGAACATCCCGCTGTTCCAGTAGAAATTGCCCTGTTCCAGAAAAGCTGCAGCAGTCTGCTGATCCGGCTTCTCCTTGAACCGTTCGACCCGGAAAACTCCTCCGGAGATCATTTCGCCGGCTTCGATATAGCCATAACCCGTGGCAGGATATTCTGGAACGATGCCAAAAGTGACGAGCTTTCCCGCCGCGGCGACAGTGTCTGCCAGCTTAAGGCTCTCCAGGAAGGCAGAACGGTCATTTATAACGTGATCGGCGGGTAAGACGACCATGGATGTGTCTTGAGGGTATTTGCGCTTAAGATAAGCCACAGAGAGCGCGATGCAGGGAGCGGTATTCATCCCGAACGGTTCGATGATGATGTTCTCCTCAGGCAGCCGGGGAAGATGCTCTCTCACCAGAGCGGTCTGCGAGGCGGCAGTGACGATAAAGATATCTTCCATAGGGATGAGTGGCAAGAGGCGCTCCACGGTTAGCTGGAGCATAGATCTGTCACCGACAACGCGCAGGAACTGTTTGGGCATGGTTGCCCGGCTTTCGGGCCAGAATCTGGTGCCGAATCCGCCTGCCATGATCAGAGCTATCATGTTTATCTTCTCCTTTATCGCTGCAGGGTCTGGGCGTTCTTGGGATAGCTGTAGTTCCAGACGCTCGCGGCAATGCCGCTATTGAGCTTGATTCCGCTGAAGGCGTAGCTGACGCTGTTTCCCGAGAAATCTATGTAGGAGAGGTTTTGAACCAGACCGCTGGATTTGTTGATCACCGCGGAGAGACTTTTCAGCATTGGGTCTTTATTGGGCTTGAGGCTGACGCTGACGGTTTTTGTGTCCTCTTTGGTGACTGATACTGTTGATTTACCCCAATAGATCTGCAGGACTTCGACTGGATTCATCCTGCCGAATTGAGGCTGGACGACTGATTTGATGATGGTGTTGGACATCCCGTCATAAAGGGTTATCTTACCGCTTTCGATCTGCAGACGCTGGATCTGGGGTTTGGTGAACATCATCAGCATTCTGCCCGGAGTGAAATAGAGGTTTCCGCTATAGGTGATGCTTTTCTTCATTTGGGTATAATAGTTGGTTTGGCTCACAGCTGCCTGGAAGCTGGAAATGCCCTTATAGGCGCTCTGGAGCTTCGTGTAGATAGCCTTAGGCGCGGTGACCGAGCCGAGGCTCAGGATCAGGAGCAGTATGGCAGTGATCAGTATATATCGTTTCATAATTCCTCAGAAAAGCTTTTTGTTTCGGGGTAGTGTTCAGTCCATGGCGGAAGGCAACCGCTCTCTTGAATCATTACTCATGACCGGGAACTATCCTTCAATCTTCTTCCAGCCCCATCTGCACCAGATATTCACGATCAGCAAGGACGTCCCGGGATTTGCTCCCCAGATGCGGACCGATGATCCGGGCTTGCTCCAGCAGGTCGATCAGCCTTCCCGCACGGGCATAGCCGATCTTGAAATGACGCTGCAGCATAGAGACAGAAGCGGTTCCGCTGCGCACGATCACTCTCGCCGCTTCGGGGAAAAGATCGTCGTCGTAGTCTATGTGACCGACCTCGCCAGTAATGGTCGAGGTGATGGAAAAGTCTTGTTTAGGTTTGGGTTGCATCGCCAGGAAATCGTTGGTGCGTGCGATCTCGTGATCGGAGACGTAGGTGCCGTGGATGCGTTCGGAGATTGCTTTGCCCGGAGGCAGGAAGAGCATATCACCTTGCCCGAGAAGCCGTTCCGCGCCGATCTGATCCAGGATCACGCGGGAATCCACCCGGGAAGAAACCTGGAAGGCGATCCGGGCGGGGAAGTTTGCCTTGATGATACCGGTGATGACCTTGATGGATGGTCTTTGCGTGGCGAGGATGAGATGGATCCCGACGGCGCGGGACATCTGTGCCAGACGGGTGATGGGGAGCTCGATATCTTTACCTGAGGTCATGATCAGATCGGCAAATTCGTCCACGATGATCACGATATAAGGAAGCTTTTCCAGGTCTTCGCCCTCAGTGGTCTTTTCGTTGTAGCCGAGGATGTCCCGAACCTTGGCTTCCTGCAGGAGTTCATAGCGCCGTTCCATCTCCTTGACCGCCCAATACATGGTCTCCAGAGCTGTATCGGGATCGGTGACCACGTTGCCGATCAGATGAGGAAGGTCGTTGTATCCCGCGAGTTCCACGCGTTTGGGGTCGATCAGCACCAGACGCAGGTCATCGGGCTTGGTGCGCATGATAAGGCTCATGATAATTGTATTGATGCAGACGCTTTTACCGCTGCCTGTAGCTCCGGCGATGAGCAGATGGGGCATCTTGGCAAGATCGGTGATGACGGGCTTGCCGGCGATGTCCTTACCAAGTCCGAAAGCGAGCTTGGATGGATGATTGCGCATCTCGTCCGCCAGGAGGATATCCCGCAGATAGATCATATCCCTCGTGAGGTTGGGGATCTCGATGCCGATCAGTCCCCTTCCCGGGATGGGTGCCTGGACACGGATGGATTTCGCTTTGATCGCCAGTGCCAGATCATCGGCGAGAGAGACGAACTTGTTGACCTTGATGCCCTTGGCGGGTTCAAGCTCATACTGGGTTATGATGGGGCCGATGTTGACGTTGCGGACTTCTGCCTCAATTCCGAATTCAGCGAGTTTATCCTGAAGTATCTTGCTGGTGGCAAGGATCTGATTCTCGATCTCCTTGCGGTCTTTGTCCGAAAGCTTGACCGGACTCTCCAGGAAGTCCGAGATGGATGGCATGATATATTCACGCTCGTCATCGTCTTCATCCCTGTTGACCGGGACGGGAGGCTTTTCTTCCTGGACGAGTGATTTCTTGCGTGGTGCGGGTTCTGGCGGCAGGGGAACCTCATCGTTGATCGCCAGAGTATGATCGTTGATCACCGGGTTTGGCTGCGCAGGCGGAATGTCCTGAGTCTTGGAGCCATTATCCGTGCTGATCGTGGGCTTGGGTTCGGCTTTAGCGCTTTCCTCCCTGGCTTCCTGCCAGCGCGCGAGGTTTTCCGCGGTTCCGGCGAACCAACTCTTGATCCTGCGGTATTCAATGATCAGGATAAGGGTCAGGAGCAATCCTCCGATCAGGATGATCCAGGAACCGGTCGTTTTGAAGACACCTTCTAAAAGATGCCAAACGAAGAGCGGGAGGATCGAATGAGGATATCCTTCGACCTTGCTCACTAAAAGGATCTGCAGGACGAAGGCGACCAGAACCAGCAAGTACCCCTTTTGTCTGCTTCGCTGGAGGTCAGGCTCGAGAAAGAACTGGAAACTCATGACAGCGATGATGATAAAGCCCAGCAGGGAAAGCCAATAGCCGAAGAGATAGCTGAAAACATAGCCAAAGAGGATGCCGAACACACCGATGGGATTCTGGGTCTCCGCGTGATCCGCGCTGAACCAGCTGACGATGTTTCCTTCGCCCTTGAGGGTATCCATATCGCTCTTGATGGAGCTAAATCCCATGATCAGGGAGATGATGATCAGGAGGCTCAGAATACTGATCGCGCCGCTGATGAGCCGCTTCTTCAGCGGACTGAGTCCCTTGCTGCGTGGTTTCAGCTTGGCTTTGGCGGTGGGCTTTTTCCTGCTTTTATTCATCAGGCTTGTCCTAAACGTTGAAGCGGACAGAGATGATATCTCCGTCCTTGACCAGGTAATCCTTGCCTTCCAGACGGAAGAGACCCTTCTCTTTGAGGATCTTCTCAGACCCATGCGCGATCAGATCGCCGTACTTGAAGCATTCCGCGCGAATAAAGCCACGCGCCAGATCGGAATGGATCTTCCCCGCGGCGGTGACTGCATTATCACCCTCGGTGATCGTCCAGGCACGAACTTCATCCTCACCCACGGTGAAGAAGGAGATATAGCCCAGAAGCCGGTAGCAGAGATGCGTTAGCTTGTCCCGCACGGATTCGCTGATCCCCATGTCTGCCATGAAAAGCCCGGCTTCTTCTCTGTCCAGGCGGGAGAGTTCTTCTTCGAATCTTCCCGCGATGGCTTCGACGAGATAGCCACGCTCCGTGAAATAGCTTAATAATTCCGCCTGTCGCGGGAGTTCGTCCTCCGCGCAGTTCAGTAGCAATAGCACCGGTTTCTGGGAGAAGAACTGAAATCCCCGGATGGATTTCTCTTCCTCGGGCTTGAGCTCCATCCTGCGGATCGGAGTGCCGGACTGCAAACCTTCGCAGATGCTCCTGAGAGCGTGTTCCTCGATCTGAATGGCGGGAGTGCGGACTCCACGTTTGTAGCCCAGTTCGATCTTCTCGAGCCGCTTTTCCGCAACGATCATATCCGCGAGGATCATCTCCTGCTCAAAACCGTCCAATTGCTCCGCGGGACTTGCCTTGCCATAGAGTTCATCAAGCTCTCCATCCGCAAAAGAACGCAGCACCAGAACGAATCCCTCGTTGGTCTTGATCTCCGAGAAGAGCGCGTTCTCCGGGTTCTCAGCGTGGGCCGAGAATATCCCCGGATAGTCATGATACTCGATCGTGGCATAGATGGTCTTCTTGGGTTTGTAGATCTCCGAGAGCCGGGTGATCCGCTCGTCCATGACCTGAACGACGCCAATATTTGGTTCGTCCGCGGGGGGGAGATACTTATCCGTAGGGTGTTCACCCCCGGTAAGCGCGTTGAATATCGTGGTCTTGCCTGTCTTGGGTAATCCGATGATACCTATTTTCATTGGCGTTTAAATCCTTTATCAATACTGACCTTGAGTGCTTTTATCTCTCCCGGGGTGAGCATTCTCCAGCTCCCCGTGGGCAGATCTTTGAGTTTGAGCGGACCGAATTGCAGCCGCTTGAGATGGCGCACCTTGCTGCCCACCGCCTCGACCATCAGCCTGATCTGGCGTTTCTTTCCTTCCGTGATCACGATCTTCAGCGTTGTGGAACTGTCTGTCTGTGAGTTTACGAAGATTCCAGCCGGACGTGTCTTTCCGCCTTCGATCTCAACTCCGCCGCGGAGCTGATCCAGCTGGAACTTGTTCAGTTTCCCGCTGACCTCGGCTTTATAGACCTTCTCCACATGGAAGGTCGGATGAGTGAGCCGGTTGACCATGTCACCGTCGTTGGTAAAGAGCAGCAAGCCTTCGGAGTTTTTATCCAGTCTGCCGGCATAAACTGCATTTCTGGCAAAGTTCGGGAGGAGTGAATAGACTGTGGCGCGTCCCTGCTCGTCGGAGCGGGTCACGACGATCCCGGTGGGCTTATTCAGTACGAGGTAATAGAACTCCAGGCGGGGAGCGACCGGCTTGCCTTCGAAGATGACCTCATCCTTGTCAGGATCGACCTGTGTCGCCAGATCCTGGCAGACCTTGCCGTTCACGCTGATCTTGCCTTCAGTTATCAGGGATTCGACCTTGCGTCTGCTACCGAGCCCCGCTTCCGCGAGAAACCTGTTCAATCTAACCATTTACCAAGCCTCCAGGCTGTTTTGGATTACTGTCTTAAATAGTGTTCTGATCAGCTCGATTTGAGCCTCTTCTTTGGTCTTGAATCTGGCGCTGCTCTCGGTTCCCACGGCGTAAAGCTCCGACACGGTGAGGTTTTTGTTCTCATAAATCGCCTGGTTTGAGATCAGATCGGTAAACACGACCGCGACTGTCAGATTCAGCTGGTAATCCTGAACCTGATTGGCAGAATCATAGCTGTAGATCTTCTCCGTGAAACTCAGGATACTGCCTTCCAGAGTGCAATCCGGTGCCTGCGTGACGAGCTTTAGCCTGCCATCATCACGAAATTCCGTGGTGAGCCGGTTCAGGACAAAATCCCCGATCGTGTAGTCCGAACTTTTATTCTCAAACGGAGTCACCCGAATTTTTTTTAAATGCGGGTAAGCGTTTGAATAGACAGAATATGCACATCCTGAGAGGAGTGCCGTCAGACATAGCATATAAATAATTCTCTTGACCATAAAACAACCTTCAGAAATATCATATATCTTTGTCAAGTTAAACCTTGACTGAACCGTGTTCAAACAAATTCTTTATACACTTATGGAGGTATAAAATGGCCAAGAAGTTTTTGTCCAAAGCTGATGCAGCAAAGAAACTTAAGGTCTCTGAGAACGTCATCCAGGAGATGATCAATACCAACGTCTTTGAAAGCAAGCTCGTGGGAAAAAACGTTAAAGTTGATGAAGACTCCATGAACGAATGGCTGGAGAACCTCAGCGAAAACGAAGAGAAAATGCTCGCTCTCAAGCGTGTGATCTGCCACTTTGAGGAGTATATGCGCCCCGAGAACATCTTCCTCGATTTTCACGCGGAAAACAAGTACGATTCCATCCGTGTCCTCAGCGAGAAAGCCAAAGATCTGAAGCTCGTGCGCGATGCCCGCTGGCTCTATGAAGTTGTCGTTGCCCGTGAAGAACTGATCTCCACCGCCATCGGCAACGGAGTCGCCCTGCTCCATCCCCGTCACCTGCATCCTTCCAAGATCAAGATGCCCAGCATCCTCTTTGGTCGTTCCGCGGAAGGCGTGGATTTCGACGCTCCGGACAACAAGCCGGTGAACATCTTCTTCATGCTGCTCCTGCACAATGACAAGCAGCACCTGTTCTCCCTGTCCTACATTTCCAAGCTGATCATGAATCCGGAGATCCTCGCCTCGTTCACTGAAGCCGCGACTCCCGCCGAGATCCATAAAGCCCTTACCGTGATTCCGGAAACCCAAACCAAATAATCCCCTTAGTTTGATGAAAAAAGTACTTGTGATCCTGGGATCCAGATCTGACGAAGCGATATGCAAACCGGCTCTGGATCTCCTGACGGAGTTTGGGGTCGAATATAATTATCATATCTCATCGGCTCACAGAAACCCTGTTCAGACGGCAGAGCTTGCCCAAGGAGCTGTTGCCGCAGGAATTGGGGTCATCATCGCCGCAGCCGGTATGGCAGCTCACCTTCCGGGAGTTATCGCCGCTCACACCCCTCTGCCGGTCATCGGTCTGCCCATCGCTTCGGGTAGCCTGAATGGCGTGGATTCCCTCTATTCCATAGTCCAGATGCCTCCCGGCGTTCCGGTCGCCTGCGTGGGCATCAATAATGCCAAAAACGCCGCCCTCCTGGCGATCCAGATCCTCGCCACGGCATCACCCGAGCTAGCCGCCAGATTTGCTCAGTACAAAGCAGACCTGGCTAGTCCCAGATAAACTGCCAAGCTGAAGGGGCTGCCGATTTCTGATCGGCGGAGGCGGTGTTAGAGCCTGTTCAAAAGGAATCAAGCTTCTGTGGCGAACAGAATTTGCCACCCCAATGCTGCCACCTGGGGATTCCCATCTTCTCTATTTGAAAGAGAGCTTTTTGAACTTATTTCTTTACAGATATGGCACTTCAGATTCACTGGCTTCAAAATCCAACATAAGGACCATTTTAGTGACAAAATTCACAGATTTCACCTTGCCGGAACCTCTTCTCCGTGCCGCCAATGACCTCAACTATGAGGTACCGACTTCTATCCAGGAAAAATCCATCCCCTGGCTGCTGGAAAATGACTCCGATCTCATCGCTCTTGCTCAGACGGGCACAGGCAAGACAGCCTCTTTCGGCTTTCCCGTGCTCAGTCAGACTGATATAGAAAAACTCGTCGTGCAGACGATCATTCTCTGCCCCACCCGCGAATTGTGTCTGCAGATCGCCAAAGATCTCCAGTCCTACGCCAAATACATGCCCCGCATCCGCATCACCGCCGTCTATGGCGGAGCTTCCGTGCAGAAACAGAAAGACGCTCTCAAAGCCGGCGTCCATATCGTGGTCGGAACCCCGGGACGAGTCAATGACATGATCCGCCAGAAAGTCCTCAGGCTCGGCGAAGTTCGCCGCCTGATCCTCGATGAAGCCGACGAAATGCTCAATATGGGCTTCAAGGAAGAGCTTTTCGAGATCATGGGCTTCACACCGGTCTGGAAGCAAACCCTGCTTTTCTCCGCGACCATGCCCAAGGAAGTCGCCAACCTCGCAAAATCATTCATGCGGGATCCGCACCGGATCACGGTGGGTGACGAACATAAAGGCGCCGCCAACATCCAGCACTTCTACTACAAAGTCCAGGCAAGAGACAAATATCTCGCGCTCAAAAGAATAGCCGACATGAGCCCGAACATCTACGGTATCGTCTTCTGCCGCACCAGGATCGAGACTCAGGAGATCGCCAACAAACTCCAGAAAGACGGATACAACGCCGACGCTCTGCATGGTGATCTTTCCCAGGGACAGCGTGAACTCACCATGAACCGCTTCCGTTCCAAGTATGTAAAGCTTCTGATCGCCACCGATGTCGCGGCTCGCGGACTCGATGTCGATGACCTCACCCATATCATCAATTTCAGCCCACCGAGTGATCCGGACGTCTATATCCATCGTTCCGGCAGAACCGGCAGAGCCGGTAAAAGCGGGATCTCGATCACGATCGTGCA
>Ga0116170_10004136_pt1 | contig 13357 bp, 10 predicted proteins | sample AD_JPNHW1_MetaG_FD_89797 | JGI IMG/M metagenome (GOLD analysis project Ga0116170, IMG submission 89797) | Active sludge microbial communities of municipal wastewater-treating anaerobic digesters from Japan - AD_JPNHW1_MetaG | ecosystem: Engineered > Bioreactor > Anaerobic > Digestate | place...
TAAAGAAGTAGTTCGGGATTTTTTTGTGTGGGAGAACTCCCGCTTGAAAATTAAGAAAGAACTGCAGCACTTTCTGCCGGAAAGTTTTACAACCGAAGAAGAAGCATTGCAATATGCGCAAAAACATAATATCCCCGCCAAAAAAATTAAAGAAATCCCGATGTTAAATTCCACAATTCGGATTCAGGATGAAAACGGAAATATCTGCTATCTGGAAACTCCTGTAAAAATTCATTCCTCTGCGGATATCTATCTGCAGGAAGATGACTATGCCTATAGCGGTGATTTTGTTCTGAAAACCGTGCAGAAAAATATTGTTTTGAATCACTTTCTGCCTTTGGAGGATTATCTTGCCGGAGTAATCCAAAACGAAATTGGTAATAATGCACCCGGAGAAGCCCTTAAGGCACAGGCAGTTGCAGCCAGAACACATGCCCTCGCTTTGTTACTGAATAATAAACACAAAGCAGATGGCTGCGATCTGTGTAGGACAACTCACTGCCAGGTGTATAAAGGCAAGTATTTACAAAATGAACAGATACTGCAAGCGGTTCGCAACAGTGCATCTGAGGTCTTATTATATAACGGAAATATTGCTGATGCTACCTATCATAGTTGCTGTGGCGGAAAAACAGAAGCAGCCGATATTATCTGGAAAGGAAAGCCGGTGGATTATTTAAAAGGAGTTAACTGCCTTAAAGAAGTGCAAAACTATGATTTAAGCAAGGAAAGTGATGCGCGTAAGTGGATTGATAAAGATCTTGCTGAGGAAGATATGAGTTCCTGGGAACGCGGTGCGCTTTCCTGGCATAAATCAATTTCAGCTAAACAATTAGCTAAAAATGCCGGGCTGGATTACATTAACAGCATTGAAATAATCCAGAGAGGAAATTCGGGACGCATAACCGAAATGAAGCTTAACGGCAATAATACAATCACCCTAAATAGTGAATATCAAATTCGGCAGGTCTTCGGTAACCTTCTATCCTCGTTTTTTTATATAGAGGGTTCTTATTCTGCAAACAACACAACGGTTACTATTCACCCTAAGGCAACAATTAATATCAAGGGTAGAGGGGCAGGTCATGGAGCTGGAATGTGTCAGGTAGGAGCTCTCCGAAAGGCAAGAGAAGGGATGGATTATAACAATATTTTACAGCACTATTACCCCGAAACAGTTATCAATAAGGATTGGATGGATGAATAAGGATATGATATATCGCGGCTCAGTGCAGAATAACAACTTTCGGGTGTTTGCTGTGGAAAGTAGTAATTGTGTGCAAACGGCGCGTGATCTGCATGACCTTTCTCCTCTTGCCACTTTGCTTTTAGGCAGAATGATTTCGGCAACGGCAATGCTATCCTGGGATTTGAAAGATGAAGAAAGCGAAGTGACTATGAGAATTGATAGTGAGGGAGATTTACAAGGTGCAATCGTAATCTGCAGCCAAAATGGCTTTCTGCGCGGCTATGTTAAAAATCCTCGCTTGTTTTATGAACAAAAAGAAGATAACTTCAAAGTGGGCAAGGCATTGGGAAAAGGATCGTTAACTATTAGCAGGGATAAAAAAGGCAGCAGGTCTTATCTTAGCACTATAGAGTTAATTAGCGGAGAAATTGCAGAAGACCTTGTCTATTACTATCAACAATCGGAACAGATCCCCACTGCAGTAAATTTGGGTGTATTGATAGATAAAGAGGCAAAAGTGCGTGCTGCCGGTGGTTTTATTATTCAACAGCTGCCTTTTGCAGATGAAAAGATAGCAGATTTAATAAACAGCAATTTGGCAAAAACACCCAATATCAGCGATTTGATGGATATGGGGCTATCCATAACCGAAATTCTCTCCCGCTTTGTGTTTAAGGAACTTCAGTGGCAAATAAATGAAGAAAGAGAAATTGCCTATCGCTGTAATTGCAGTTACGAACTTTTCAGCAGAGCTTTATTGCTTTTGGGAAAAGAGGAATTGGAATCACTAAAAGACGGCATTCAACCCGTCTGCCTCTATTGTAATAAGACCTATAATTTTACTAAAGAAGACATTCAGCAATTAATTGAACAATTACGGGAATAACAATGAAATATTTAAACTTAGCTCTCCTACTCTTGCTTCTATGCAGCTGCTATGCTATTAGCAATGATGAAATTCGCTTTCTTTGCGATAAGGAACAATTTCAGCTACTTTCCAAATTTGAAGAAAACATCCAGGCAAAAGTTAACCAAGGCAGTATGGAAGACCTGAAAACAGTTCTGGACTATGCACATAGAGCCGATAGAAAGGATTTGGCAAAAGAATGCCATAAACATTTGGCAACTGACTTTCATTCTTTGGAAGATGCTTTGCAGTGGCTTTTGCTATCTGAAACGGAAGAGGTAGATTCGGTAAGCTTCTATGCTGATTTTAGCACTATCACTGAAGCAATCACCGATTCCCTGGATCGGTCGGTTTGGTTATACTACACAAAAAGATGCAGCGAAGAAGAGCTATATGCCAAAATTGCTTCTGCTGCAAAATACAACACAATCGTGGAAGCAATGGCTAAGGACCTGGTGGATGACATAAGCATTGAACGCAGTGATTCTTTGGCTTTAGCGCTGTTGAATGAATTTGAAACCAGATATCCCAAATCCCAATATCGCCCGATTGCTTTGTATTATAAGCTCTATAACCTTGCCAACCGTAAAAATTGGACGGGAATGATTCAAGCATTACCTTCCGTGGATAATTTAGACCCGGTTTCAGCTTATATTGCTTCCCTCTTTTTGCTTTCCCCAACCTTCCGAAAGGACTTTAGCGGAAAAGAAGACCTTTTGGAGCTGGCAGAACAATATTTGGAGTTGGCATATTCTCCAAAAGAACAAACGCTGCTCTACGATCTTTATAGCGTTGGCGATTGGCAGGCAAGAGTCCGCCTTCAACAGGCAAAGCTGTATTATTACAAATTAGTTGAACCCTACAAATTTTACGGTGATGAATTGGATATCCTCGTGCTGCCGAAAAATAATCTGAAACAGCAAAGAGAACTACTTGCCCTATTATCTACGGTTACTTTCAGCAACAATAATCGGGGAGAACAAGCGGAAACTAATTTCTGGATGGCTAAAACAGTGCTTTTAACAGGAAAAAAAGCTGATCAAAAAAGAGCTGCAAAATATCTTACCCAGTGTTTGATAGCAGGTTCACCTCGCAATAGATATGATGTAGATGCAATGGCATTGATGGCAAAATTACATACCACTTTAAAGATTAAAGAAGAACCGCTAAAATGGATGCAAAAAATAGCTGATTATAAGGGAATTTGTTTTACCGATATCAGTTATAATGCCGGGCTTAAAGGTGAAAGCTATTCGCGCGTCGCTATAGCGGACTACAATGCTGATGGGTTAAATGACATATTGTTCAACGGCAAATACCTTTATAAAAACGAAAACGGATTGCAGTTTACCGAGGTTTCAGACAGCGCCGGCTTAGCTGATTTGAATAGCAATGGAGGTATATTTGCCGATTTCAATAAAGACGGCTTACTGGATTTTGTTTCCTACAGCCATTCCTCACAGGGAAGAGGCGACCAGCTGCTGAAAAATAATGATAATATAAAGTTTATAAATGTGAATGAGCGAGCCGGGGATATTGAGGATACTTATCCTACGGAAGCTGTTGCCTGGATTGATCTTGCAAATAACGGTTATCCTTCTCTTTATGCAGCAAATTATGAAATCTGGCAAAAACGCAGTGGCTTTCCCGATTTTTTCTGGGAAAACAAGGATGGCTATTTTACCGATAAAAGTAAGGACTATGGCTTTCGCGAACCCTATTATACTGATAATCCCGGTTTACCTGGAAGGGGAGTTGCTCCCGCTGATTTTGATAATGACGGTAAGCAGGAAATTTATGTTACTAATTACCGTTTAAGCCGGAATTTCTGCTGGAAACAGAAGGATTCTTTGTTTGTGGATGTAGCTGCTCTCTACGGCTTAGCCGGAACTTATAAAAATGGCTATTATGGTCATAGCATTGGAGCCGACTGGGGTGATTATGATAATGACGGTGATTTGGATTTATTTGTAGCGAATCTGGCTCATCCGCGCTATATGGATATTTCCGATATCAGTATGCTGCTTAGGAATGACGGTTTAACCTATAGAGTAGTGGAAAACGATACCATTTACTATTGGCAGTTTACCGATGTAACCAAACAAGCTGGAATACAATATGATGAGCTGCACAGTGACCCGCTATTTTTTGATGCGGATAATGACGGCTATCTGGATTTATTCATCACTTCCGTTTATGAAAATGAACGCAGTTATTTGTATCATAACAAAGGCGATGGAACTTTTGAAGATATCACCTGGCTTGCCGGTGCCAGAATTTATAACGGATGGGGTAATGCCTGTGCCGATTTGAACAGGGATGGCTTACAAGACCTTGTAGTTGGTAGTGGAACCGGAGCTAAGATTTTACAGAATAAAACGCCAACGAAAAATAAGGGGATTGTTATTAAGCCCTACTGGAAAAATGAGCTTGTTTTATTGGAAACTAAACCGGATAATTTTGCCAAGGTGCCTAATAGTCCTGCTTTTGGAACGAGAGTGGAAGTAACTGTTAAAAGACCTTTACATAAAGAACAGATCTTGATGAGAGAGCTTTGCAGTGCTAAAGGAACGGGCTCGCAGAATGCACCCGAACTGCATTTTGGTATAGGTAAAGCTAAAGTAATCCAAATCAGGAAAATTGACCAATGATAGACATCCTTTGTAACATTGTTAACCCTGTCTTTAGTGAAAAGATAGAATTTTTGCCCGAACGGGTAATCAGCATCGCAGAAGGCAAAATAGCAGCGATAACGCCTAAAAAAGAATTTCGGGATAAAATTGATGAAGACCGCAGCGCTGAATACGCTTTGCCCGGTTTTATAGATTTACATACCCATTTAAGCCAATACCGCATTCGGGGATTTTATGAACCGGCGTTACTGCCCTGGCTGAATAAATTTGTTTTTCCGGAAGAAGAACGCTCGCAAAATGTTGAATACGCAAAAAAAATAAGCAGAGAGTTCTTTGCCTCAATGCTGAAAGCGGGAACCACTACTGCCGTTATTTATACGGCACCATATTTTGCTGCTTGTGATGCAGCTTTTAACATTGCCGAAGAAATAGGAATTAGGGCTTTAATCGGAATGACCTTGATGGATAGAAACTGTCCTTCAGCTCTTCAACAGGATAGCAATAAGGCACTGGAGGACAGCATCTTGCTTTACGAGAAATGGCACGGAAAAAATACTAAACTGGATTATATCTTTACTCCCCGCTTTGCTCCTACCTGTTCTCTGAAATTGATGCAAGAGGTTGCCAAATATGCCGTTGAACATAATGCCTGGATTCAAACCCACCTGGCGGAAAACAAAGATGAAATAAAACTGGTGCAAGAACTATTCGGAGTGCAGGATTATACGGAAGTATATCAAGAAGCAGGGTTGCTGACAGAAAAAAGTATTTTTGCCCATTGCCTTCATCTAAGCGATAAGGAAATTCGGATGCTGGCTGCAAATAAATGCAAGATAGCGCATTGCCCCGATTCCAATTTTTTCCTGAAAAGCGGAGAATTTCCTTTATCCAAAATTGAAGAAGCAAGAATTGATTATGGCTTGGGAAGCGATGTAGGGGCAGGAACTTCTTTGAATATGCTCTATCATACCAAGATGATGAATTACCGTCAAAGCAGTTACCCTGTTTTACCAGCTAAGGCGCTATACCATATAACTTTGGGTAGTGCTAAACTGCTTGGTTTGGAGAGTAAAATCGGTTCCATAGAAACAGGAAAAGAAGCAGATATTGTCTTTTTAAGCACCCCCGAAAATCACTCTTTTAATGAAGAGGGAATTTCTCAGCTTGTTTTTTGCGGGCAGGAGTTTTCCGTTACCCAAACCCTTATCGGTGGAAGGAATGAAAAAATAGGAACAGAGGACTGAGAATTATAAATCTGTGAGGAAAGCTTTTCAGTGGTTTCGGTGTCCTTAGTAGCTGATATTTATCTGTGAGAGCTATTAATTGTTTTGGCAGGATAAGTCCAGAAACCCTTTTGGTTAAAATATTGCCGGCAAGCTTGCAAATCAGTTTCACTATCAAATATTCCAAAACAAGTTGAGCCGCTACCACTCATCATAGCTGCTTTAGCTCCGAAACTGCCAATTGTCCTAATAATTTCATCAATTACAGGATAGACATTTCTGATCCCTTTTTCCAAACGGTTAAAACAGGAGCTAAACAGGTTAGCAGGATCAAATATACGCTGCTCCTGCTTTGAGGGAACTGAGGCAAATTTATAAGCTTCAGCACTTGAGATTGCTAAACCGGGATTCACCAATAAGATATTATTGAGAAAGATAAAAGGAAGTGGGGTTATCACTTCTCCTCTGTTATCCCCTTTCGCTGTTCCACCTTCCAGAAAGAAATTTACATCACTGCCAAAAAGAGAGGCAATTGCGTGCATTTCCAGCCGGGAAAGATTTAGCTGCCAGAGTTCATTCAAAGCCAAAATACAATTGGCTGCATTACTGCTGCCTCCACCTAAGCCGGCTGCAACCGGTATCTGCTTATCAATGTGAATCTTAATACCTTCAGAGACAGCAAAACATTCTTTTAAATAGGCAGCAACCCGATAGACAAGATTGGATGTTGCAACAAGGGAAGGGATATTGCAAGATAGAATTATTTCGGGGGATTCTATGAGCTCATAGCTTAACATATCAAACAGGTCAATACTGCAGAGAACAGTATTGACCTGATGATAGTTATTAGGGAGCTTACCAGTAAGCTCAAGAAATAGATTTATTTTTGCGCAGGAAGCGGTTAACATTCCTCTTTTGCTTTTGGGGTACTTCTTCACCGTAATAGTAATAGTAATAGTAGTAATAGTAATAATAATTCTGTTTACTATAATACTTCTGCACATAGATACCATTCACAATGATACCGTCTATTCTGCCTTGCACATTTTCCATCAATTCTTTGGTGCGCTTGATGATGCCTTTATCAGTAAAACCACAGCGGACAACAAGATAAGTCATATCAACTTTTTTGGTTAAAATAAGAGCATCTGTAACGGCAATTAACGGTGGAGAATCCACCAGCACAAAGTCGTAACGGGATTTTAGCTCTTCCAGCAAGGCATCAGTTCTTGGAGAGGCAATTAACTCTGAAGGATTGGGGGGAATAAAGCCACTGGTAATAACATCCAAATTAGGAATACCGGTTGGTTTAATAACTTGATCAATGGCAACTTCAGGATCAATCAGATAATCGCTGGTGCCATTTTCCTTTTCCAAATCAAATTTACTATGTAAAGTAGGACGGCGTAAGTCCATATCAAGCAAAACAACCTTACTATTCATCTGCGAAAAAGCAACAGCTAAGTTAGAAATTGAGGTGGATTTTCCTTCTTTGGGTCCCGAAGAGGTGACCAGGATAGCAACGCTACCTTCTCCTTTATGGGCTAAGATATTGGTGCGCAAAGTTCTGTATGCTTCAGCAGTGGGAGATTTAGGAGCATAATGAGAAACCAGCTGCATCATTACAAAGTGCATAGAGCGAGTTAGCTGTTCACGATTTTCTCCTGTTGCAGTGTTAATCATTTCATTGAATTCCTGCAATTTGGATTCGAGTTCATGAATAACAGGAATAGTCCCGGTAATAGGTAAACGCACATAATTTTCCATATCTTCCAGAGTGCGCAATTTCGTATCCAGAGAATGCACCAAAAAGACAGTTCAATTCCTAAACCCAGACCGATAATTACACCAACCAGAATATTCATAGAAACACGAGGTTTAATGGGAACAGTAGGACGTTCTGCATAGTCAATGATGCGGATATTTCCAATCTTTGCCTGTTCAGCAATTTTAGCATCTTCATATTTCTCCATCATCATACTATGGATTTTTTCATCCAGCATCAGGTTTCGGGTTAATCTTGCCAATTCCAGTTCCGTATTGGGAATGGCAATCAAGCGCTGATTATACATTTCTTTGGTTTGTTCCAAGCCGTCAACTTTGGCTCTTGCCATTTCCAGGTCTATATTTGCCTGAACTATGCTGGTTAAAAGATTACTTCTTGTGGAAAGAGGATCGTCAGTTACCGATAAATTTACCAGTTTCCTAATTTCCTGGTCTAATTTCTCCTTGGCATTTTCAATTTCCCGATAGAGAAGCTGAATTTGAGGATGATCCAAGGGATATTCATTCTTCGTAACCAGTTTGGTGATTAGGGATTGAGTATCTACAATTTGCTTGCGCAGTTCATTGATATAAGGTGTCTTAATAATATTATCAACATTCACCAGCAGAGAATCCTGTTCCTGTAACTGGCGGTTCAGCAAATCTAATGACTTGGCTTTTACTGCTTGATCGGTTAATGCTTCTTCATATTTGGCTTCTACATCCGATGCCTGTTCAATCAGCTTTGTTGTTTCTTCCGTTAATTGAGTAAGCTTATTCAGATTCTTAAATTCCCGCAAGTCATTTTCAGAGCTTTGTAACCGACGGGAAATGGCATCCAGCTGAGTTTCCAGAAATTCACGGATAGTAGTAAATTCCAAACGGGCATATTGGGTATTTTGTTGTTGAATTGCTTCAGCGATAGAATTTACAGCTGCCATTGCTTCAGTAGGATTGGTAGATTCAAAGCTAATAGTAAGAATATCCGTTTCTCTTTTGGATTCTACTTTCATCCTCCCCAAAGTAGAAGCAGGATCAGCTGCCTGGCTGGCAGGAAAAGTATCCCAATCAGGATATTTTTTCATAATTTCCCAAGCAAGGTTCATTATGGGTTTACTGCGAATAAGTTCTATCTGGTTATCTAAGGTGTTTTTGCCTAAACCGCCGGTAGAAAGGAACATCAGATCACTTTGTTTATTGGCATCTTCCAGCAGGATTCTAGCAGAGGTGGAATATATTTTAGGTAACCGAGCAGTGTACTAGACAGTCCCAACTAAAACCAGCAAAAAAATCAGAATTATGAGATAGCGGTATTGCAAAATTATTCTAAAATAATCTGATAATCTTATTTCCTCTTGCACGGGCACTTGATTATTTTCATTTTCCAGCATTGAAACTCTCCCTCTTAAAAGCCAGTTACTATGTTATATACACCCAGGGCAATAGTTATATCAGAGAGGAAACTGGCTACTTTGGATATAGCATAGAAGATAGTTCCCGATACAATAATTGTGTCACCTGGTTTTAATTCTGGAATGAGGGTAGGATCACCGGTTTCCAGATACTTTTTGAAATTTACCCAAATAACTTTTTCACCTTCGGACGAAGGACGGACAATTCTAATTTTAGAAAGTTTGGCATCTTCTCTGGGTCCCCCGGCTAACGAAAGCAGGGTTAAGAAATCAGTATCGTCAGGGACAGTATATAAGCCGGGTTTATAAACCTGTCCTAAGATATAATTATTCATCTTCAGCTTTTCCACCCCGCTGCGGATTCCTTCATAAGAATAAGCCGATATGTTTGAAGACGGGGTAAAGTTAATCGTCTGCTGGCTGAACAAAACCAGTGCAACACTGGCAAGTATTAGCACTAACAGTGTTTTCTTCACAATATCCTCTCTTTTTATTTTGCGTAACATTCTAAACTTGGCTGTTCAAGTCAAGATTTTTCTGTAACTGCATTATCTTTATACTGCTAAAGATGCTGTCCCTTTATTCTGACTAATCAGTTATAGTGTATTATTAAAGTTCTTTCCAAGGATTCGGAACCCATTTCCAAATTATGTTCCGAATCCAGATCAAAAGCATCTATCCGCCACCGGTAAACCTGTCCGTTTACAGGAGCAGGAGTTAGAACAGGGAAAGGAAATTCCGGTGGTGGAGACGGCTCTACATTAGGGGTATAATAATAATCGTAATCAAAGACCAAATTTCCGGTTTCATTATCCCAAAGCAGAACTTTGAATTTATTGGTTTGGCTATCACCTCTTTCCCAACATAAACTCAATTCTGTAGGATCAACATATTCTCCATCTGCCGGAGAAGTAAGAATACTTTTAGCTAAAATAGCATAAGATACAGTATCCGAAACACTGAAATTACCACTGGCATCGTAGAGTTCAACATAATAATAATACCACTGCCTTTCCACCAGGGAGCTTTGATCCAGATAATAATTATCCGCAGCAGGAACAGTAGCGATTAAATTGGGTTCAGGATTGGATTCTGTATAGCGAAAGACCTTTACATGGCTTAAGTCATTATCCACGAATTTTTCCCAGGGAACTTTTATCCAATTGCCGTCCGAAACAGCATCAATACCATTATTATCGTCGTTCAGATTAACAAGAGCGCCATCTATGGTAATTGGATCGTCCCCTGTATCTCCAAGATGAGGTATCAGTTTGGGAGTTGTGGGAGGAATCTTATCCTTTTCGGGAGAATCATTTCCTGCACAGGAACATAGTAATACCAGCATAATGAGGGCGGCTAAGAAGGATATCTTTTTCATTTATAAACTCCTTAAAATCTAACCCTTAATCCTAACCGGTTGCTTATTCCGATAGGATTAGTGATGAGAGCATAATCAAGCATCACGCCATATAATTTTACAGTGGCACCCGCACTAAAATTATTATCATAATAGCCCAATCGCAAACTGCCCTTTTTGTCGTATTCCCAATCCAGCCCAAGATGAGAGGTTCCATCATAAATATAATCATAATCATAAGCCAAGGTAGCAACGGACTTCAATTTGGGCAAAGGTTGCACAACCGACATACCGGTTTTTGTATTGAACAGGACTTCGTCTGTAATCTTACTGGGGGTATCCCATGTAATATCGGTGCCTCCAATGTCTTGAAAAGTGATTCCGAAATTGAAATTGCCCAGGTCTTCCTGGTCAAAAATCACAGCCAGATCGGTCTTCACTTTGAAACCCATATCCAAGCCGGTTCCGGTTCCGGTTCTATCCCAAATAGACCGTTTAATAAGTTTAACCGTTCCCCCAAACCCAAAATCAAAAGGAACAGCAAAGAACATCCAGCCCATATTGGCATCATAGTGTATCTTCTTGGAGAAGGCAAATTGATAGAGATCATCATAGCTGGAGAATTTACTATCGGGAACTCCGGGTAAGTGATACAAGCTATTATTTATCCGTTGATCTACATTAGTGCCGATGAGATACTTTTCATCAAAATGGGGAATATCGCTTACCGTTAAACGGGTAACATTCAAACAGATAGTTACATCATTAGGTAAGGGCTGGGCATAGGTTACAAAGTCGTAGGACGCAAGATTATTATAGAGGAAGCAGTGCATAGCAGAGACCTCGGAATCAGTAATGAAACTGAGACCCCCAGGATTCCAGTAAATGGCAGAACCATCATCGGCAATAGAACTGAAAGCTCCGCCCATTCCTAAGGCGCGCACTCCCGAACCAATCATCATAAAATCGCCTGCATAACGTCCAGCAAAAAGCGGAGTTAAGCAAATCAGGGTAAGTGTGAAGAGGATATATATCTTTTTCATCGTATTCTCCCTAATTCAGAATAGCCATTTTTTGGGTTTTTTCAATGGTTTTATTGCCTCTTTTGGCAATAATCCGATAAAAGTAAACCCCGTTTGCCAGTGTGAAACCACGATCGTCTTTGCAATCCCAGCCATACACTGTGCGGGGATATTCATGATAACCCACCCCTACGGGAAGATTTTTAAAGGTTTTAACCAGGCGTCCGCTGATTGTATAAACCTTAATAGTAACTTCATCAGCTCCGTCTGTGAGGACATAAGTGAAACGGGTTCTACCTTCGTTGATAGGATTAGTGGCTGCACCTTCGCCTCCGGCTCCCAAAACAGGATTCGGATAATTTGCCAGGTGTATCACATCAAACTTGTCATTAACGGTAAATTGAATATCGCGGGAAGCAGGAAAACCGTTCAAATCGCTGCATCTCACTTTTAATTCGTGAATTCCGCGTCCTAAAGACAATTGATATTTAATCGGAATGCGATTGATATTTTCCTGATTGATGGAGATTACATAATCCTCTTTCGGAATAGAGATACCATCCATATACAAGGACACAGTTTTATCAATCACATCAATCCCGTTAGCATCAGAAAGCAAAAGAGAGATAACTCCATTGCCGGCAATATAGCCACCTACAGTAAATTCCTGGTCTTCTACATTAACATCTATGGTTGGAGGTGTATAATCTGTATCACGGAAAATACTGTAGATCCCCGTGCGGTTAACTTCATAATGGACTTTATTTTGATCTTGCTCTATACTACCGCCCATTAAAATCCATTTTTTAAACTCCGAATTATAGCGATAGATTTTATAGTTCTCACCCCCTTCCTGTGCCTGAGTGAGAGAATCGGAAGCACTATAGTTAAAAGTAAGAGTGAGTTTATTATTTCCGTTTAGAACTCCCAGAGAATCCGTAACTTCAGTTCCTAAAGCTACAATCTCATAAGGAATGGAATATTGATTTCCGCTAAATCCATCAGGAGCATTCAGCAAAATATTTTGGACATCGGGCTGATTGAGAGGAGGTAATGCCTCTAATGTATTTAGGGCAAAAAGTATTTGTTTCCCTGGAGGTACCAGCCCTGAAGGAATTTGACAATTAAGGTTATTATCTATACTGTTCAGTATGGCTCCCGAGCTATCTACCAGAAAATAGTTCATTGGAACCTGCAAACGGATATAGTTATTAGTATTAATAAAGAACTGCCATTCAGGAAAAGCGTTCGTAGTATTAACTCTTGCTTCCAGAAACAGATTGGCATTGGGCAAACCGGTGAGAGAAATGCTATCCCACCTTTGTGTTCCAACCTCCAAAGGCAAATAATCCTTAGTTGAAAACAGCGTAAGGTTACTTGCAGTTGTTCCGGTGTATAATTTTAAATCCGTAGTTATAGAAGCAGCGTTACCGATATTTGTTCCCAAAACTTTCAAGACCAGAGAATTTCCCTCTTGTTCCAGCTTAATATCTTTCAAAACCAAATCGGGACCGCGGACGATGTAACTTTCCAGGAAACTTTCCGAAATACTTGCTTCCGTATCCATAACATACTTGAAGAATATCTCTTTACCGGTAGGATATTTACCCAAATATTGGGTAGTAATATATACAGTGCTATCTGCATCTGACCTTTGCATCTGGATATCTATCCAGGTTCCCTGAGTTGATACACTATCCGTTCTAACTTTACAGATAATATTTGTAACCGGCAATGGACTGAAGACCCTGGCAGTAAATAAAACCGAATCCGACCAGGCAGGTTCTGCAGGAGTAAGATGATGATGCATAACATTAGGCCTGCCAACACTATATTGAGAAAGCCCTACA
>Ga0116170_10004137_pt1 | contig 13356 bp, 12 predicted proteins | sample AD_JPNHW1_MetaG_FD_89797 | JGI IMG/M metagenome (GOLD analysis project Ga0116170, IMG submission 89797) | Active sludge microbial communities of municipal wastewater-treating anaerobic digesters from Japan - AD_JPNHW1_MetaG | ecosystem: Engineered > Bioreactor > Anaerobic > Digestate | place...
AAGACAAATGCTGCAAGTACCGCAACAGTAACAGGTGTTACAATTGCTAATGCTGAAAAAGCTGCTGAGGGTGCTCCTAATACTACTATTGCCGCAACAACAAATCTCGGTGCTGTAAGCCAGGGTAATAACGGCGTAACAGCTGCTGCTCTTGCTGAATCTGCTGCTGGTGCTAATGACGGCGGTGCTACATTGACTATCGCAATGGATGCTGCTACTGTCGGCGGTGCTGCTGGTACTGGCTTTACGGCTGTTACCAGTGTTGCTACTGCTAATACAAAGGTCGGCGAATTAATAAACAGAGAAGCATCAATTAAAGTTGATAACCTGACAATTAAGTTTAGCGACGGCGGCGGAAATGTTTTATCTGGTGATAAATCAGTTCTGACAGTTGATATTGCTGCTGCAAAGGCTGCTGCAAATGCTGGTGCTTTCAATACAGCTATCGCTGATGCAATTGAAACTGCTGTTACCGCTAACGCTGGTAACTTAGATGTAACTGCAGCAGCAGCAACAGCCGGTAATGCTACTGTTGAATTAAGAGGTAAAACTCAGACTCTAGCTATTGACCCAACAACAGTAATAAGCACAAAACAGCAGGATAATATTTCTGTAGACTTCTCAGGCTATACTGCTTCTACTGAAAAGCTTAAGGCTGGATATACTGTAGATTTAAACGGAACAAAGTACGAATTTGCTGATGACACAACAACAGCATTGACAAATGCAGGTGCTGTAAGAGTTAATGTCGGCGGCAAAGCTCTTAAAGATGCAACAGGTCAGGAACTCGCTAACGCATTGGAAACAGCTGTCAACGGTCAGGCTGTTACTAACGGCATGAAGGCTGTTACTACAGGTGCAGACAATAAGTTAACAATTACTGCAGACGCAGGAAAGATTTCTGATAAAACTGTACAGTGGGCTTCAACATTCGGAAGCACAACACCTAAGACTATTGAAACAACACTTTCATTGGCTAATAACCTTGACGACGGCACACAGCTTTCAGTCAACGGCACAACTTATACAATGAAGACAACAGCTTCTGCTGCTGGTGACATTGCAATAGGTGGTAACGCTGCTGCTACCGCTGCTAACATCGCAGCTAAGCTCGGAACAGATACTGATCTTAAGGTTGCTTATACAGGCGGTGCTTCCAGCTTGAAATTCTCAATGGCTGACGGTACATCTTCAGTAGCAACAAGTGTTGCTGGAAAAGCAACAGCTGCTAACAGAGCTTATACAATTAATGCTGCAAACCTTAAGGCTGGCGATACTTTCACATACGAAGGCAAAACTGTTGAATTAGTTGCTGCTGGCGGAACTGCTGCTGCAGGTCGTATCTCACTTGCTGCTACAGGCGCAGATGCTTCAAAAATTAAGGATGCTTTCTTTAACGCTCTCGCTGCTGACGGTACAGCCGCTTCAACTGCTGCTGCATTGAATTTATCTACATCAGGAAGCGACATCGTCGTTGCTGGTGATTCCGGAGTTGCAGCTAAGCTGACAACAACAAGTGCTGCTATTTCTGGTGTTGCAACTGCTCACGAAGGTTTAATATTCCAGATTGGTGCTAACGGAACAGCTGATCAGAGAGTTGAACTTAATGTTGAAAATATGTCATCTGCAACAATCGGTACTCTCACATCTAAGAAAGACACAGCAGGAAACGACGTTCTTGACGGCAGTGGTAATATTGTTAAGGAAGTTAAAACTGCTGACAGTATCAACAAGATCAGCGTAGCAACAAGAAGTAAGGCTAATGATGCTATCAAGGTTATCGATGATGCTATCAACCAGGTTTCAGGAACAAGAGCTGACCTCGGTGCTCTCCAGAACAGAATGGAACACACAATTAACAGCTTAGGCGTTGCTTCTGAAAACTTGACAGCTTCTGAATCACGTATCCGTGACGTTGACATGGCTAAGGAAATGATGGCTTTCACAAAGAATCAGATCCTTTCACAGGCTTCACAGGCTATGCTTGCTCAGGCAAACACATTGCCACAGGGCGTTCTCCAGCTTCTCCAGTAATTCAAGCAATAAGCTTAGGACAGCATAAAAAAAGTCCCCGCATAAGCGGAGGCTCGGTCCGAAGAAAAAGCTCAGCGAAAAGCTGGGCTTTTTCTTTTTTATGTGATATAATTGTTTCATAATTTAAAGGAGCTGATTTCATGAACATTCTTACGATAAACGGCACTATGCGAAAACAGTCGACTTATAACACGGGACGTATCCTTGGTGAAAATATCGCGGGGGAAAATGACACTGTTGAAGAACTGTTTCTTCCCGAGGCGATTCCTCATTTTTGCATGGGCTGTGCCGCCTGTGTAATGAATAGTGAAGAAAAATGCCCGCATTATGAATATACGTCAAAACTAACCGAAAAAATCGATGCGGCTGACGTTCTTATTTTCACGACGCCCGTCTTTGTTTTTCACACCACAGGACAGATGAAAACGCTTCTTGACCATTATGCTTACCGCTGGATGGTTCACCGCCCCTCTGAAAAAATGTTTTCAAAGCAGGCGGTTATAATTGCAACGGCGGCAGGCGGAGGAACTAAATCAACCATAAAGGACATTAAAGACAGCCTATTTTATTGGGGTGTGGGGAGAATATATACATACGGGAGCAATGTTGCGGCAGCGTCATGGAACGGAGTAAAGGATAAAAAACGAAACCGAATTGAATCAGACATTAAAAAGCTTGCAGAAAAAATTAAAAGAAAATCAGGAAAAGTAAAGCCTTCTTTAAATGTGAAGCTGCTGTTTAAATTCATTCGCCTTATGCAAAAGGGCGGGGGATTTAACAAAGTCGATAATGACTACTGGAGAAATAACGGCTGGCTTGATGGGAAAAAGCCGTGGTAAAGTTCAATAGTCAGTAATCGTATAACTATTAAAACAATGCTTGAAATAATATTTTTAATATGATATAATATTTATGCTGTCTTTTTGCGGCATAAATATCTGCCTCCGTAGTTAAGTGGATCTAACAGCCCCCTCCTAAGGGGCAGTCGTGAGTTCGATTCTCGCCGGGGGTACCATTCAATGGCTTCTCATAATTTGAGAAGCTTTTTGTATTTTACGTACTTAGGTAATTCATTGAAAATCAATAAAAAAATATACGGACTAAATTCAGTCCGTATATTTGCTGTTTATATAATCATTTCGGTGCTGTATAAAGCACTGTTTTGGGTGCGCCTAAAATTTTATCAGGGATTGTTAGTCCAATCTTTTTTGCGGTATCTATATTTATAAATGTATATAAATCGTCTGATAAAATTTCTACGGGGATGTCCTTTGCCTGTCTTTCTCCGCCTAAAATTTCCGCAGCTATGTTTGCGGTTTCTTTTCCCATGGTTTCATAACGTATCCCCACATTTGCAAGCCCGTTTTCTTTAACCATCAGTTCAAGTCCGACATATGCGGGTATTTTAGCGTCAATCGCCATTTTTGCAATTATCGGCATAACTGCTGCAACCGTGTTATCGTTCGGGACAAAGAGTGAATCAACCTTTTGAATCAATTCCTGCGCTGCGGCGGGTACTTCCGCTGGACTATTGACGGTTGTTTCAATTATTTCAACGTCCTTGCCTTTTAAGTATTCTTTAATTCCTTCAAGACTTTTAATTGAATTCTGCTCTGCGGGGTTATAAATATATCCTAACTTTTTGATGTTTGGCGTGAGCTGAAATGCGAGGTCAAGATTTTCTTTTATCCTTATTACATTTGACGTTCCAGTTATGTTTCTTCCTGTGCTTTCAAGCGAATCAACAATTCCCGCTCCAACCGGGTCAGAAACTGCTGCAAATACAACAGGAATTTTATCCGCCGCTTTCATCGCCACTGTTGTGGCAGGCGTTGATATCGATATGATGATGTCTTTTTTATCTTCAATAAAATTGTCAACAATTTCATTTGCTTCTTCAAAACTTCCGTTTGCACTTTTATATTCAAATTCACTGTTTAAACCGTCAATATAGCCTAGCTCTCTCATACGCATGGTAAAGCCTTGACGTACGGCATCAAGTGTCGGAAACTGAGTAAACTGTATTATGCCGATTTTTATTTTATCCTCTGTTTGGGGAAGACATCCGGATAAAACAACCATACAAAATATGATTGAAATAACAACGGATAAAATTTTTCTGATTCTCACAGCTTTACTCCTTAAATAAATATTAGTTTTATGGCGTAAAATTAATTTATACTTTTCTAATTATTATAATTGTTTGTATTCATATAAAGTATCGTATTCGGTGCGCCCAAAATATCATTAGGAATTGTCACCCCGATTTTATCGGCAGTGTCTAAGTTTATATAGGTATATAGGTCGTCATCAAAAGTTTTTACAGAAATGTTCTTTGCTTGCTTTTCTTTTCCTAAAATTTGTGCCGCCATATTCGCGGTTTCTTTACCAAGTTCATCATATTTTATTCCCACATGTGCCAGGCCATTTTCGGAAACCATTAATCCGCCTGCTACATACGCGGGGATTTTAGCATCAATCGCCATTTGACCAATTAACGGCATAGCTGTTGCGACTGTGTTATCATTAAGAATAAAGATCGCATCAACATTTTTAATCAATTCCTTTGCCGCATCAGGGACCTCATCCGGAGTATTTACTTTTGATTCAACAAGTTCGACGTTTTTGCCTTTTAAGTATTCTTTGATTTCTTCAAGACTTTTAATTGAATTTTTTTCAGCGGGATTATAAATATACCCCAGCTTTTTGATGTTTGGCGTAAGCAAAAATGCAAGGTCAAAGTTTTTAGCTATCTGTATTGGATCTGACGTTCCTGTTATATTCTTTCCAGTATCTTCAAGGGAATCAACTATGCCCGCTCCGACTGGATCAGAAACCGCGGCAAATACAACAGGGATTTTATCTGATGCCTTTGCTGCCACCATTGTAGCTGGAGTCGATATTGATATAATTATATCTTTTTCACCTTGAATAAATTCGTCAACAATAGCGTTTGCCGCCGCAAAATCTCCGTTTGCATTTCTATATTCAAACTCGCTGTTTACGCCGTCGATATAGCCAAGCTGTATCATTCGCTGAGTAATGCTCTTTCTTATGCTGTCAATTACAGGGAATTGAGTAAACTGAATAACACCAATTTTAATCTTACCATTTGTTTGAGGAATACAGCCAGATAAAATAACAATGCAAAATAAAACTGAAATAAAAACAGCTAAAATTTTTCTGATTTTCACGGTGCATACCCCTTAAATAATAAATATTGAAATATAATTAAATATTATGCTGTAAAATTAAATTAAAGAAGTATCAGAAAAAAATCCTGCCCGAACGGACAGGATTTTTATTTAAGTTTATAATGCGATTGAATATTTTTGTGCAAAATTACAAAAATATTCCTTAAAAGTTACAAAATGTAAAAATGTGTTGATTTCCCAAAGCGGAGGAGTATAATGGAATTATACAGTATTAGGGAGATGGTTAAGTTGGTTTATTTAAGCTGAAAGCTATCTGAATTTTAAATTTTAAGGAGGAAGTCTGATGAAAAAAATCGTGAGTATTCTTTGCTGTCTTGTAATTGGTTTTGTTATTTCTATCCCTGTATCGGCTTATATAAATCCTAATTATGTAGGAGTATACGAATCTGGCGATGTACGCTCTTTTATTGAAGTTGAAACAAACGACATAATTTGTGTAAAAGCCTTAAATAATGAAGGTAGATACATTAGTGCTGGTAATGCTACAGGAACATTGATACAATTAAATAGTTTTTTATCGGAATATTATGGATATATGGAATTTTATACTTTATCTGGTTCGGGCACATATTATTCCGGATATAATTTTGTTCAAGGAAGCTATTCACCAAATTGCATTAACGCAAATGGCGTAAATTATGTACGATAAAAGGAGGAATTTATTATGACCACAAAAAAGCTTATAAAAATCATACCGATTTTTGTAATTTTAATCGCACTTTTCACGGCTGGGTTCGTTATTATAAATAAGCTTACGGCTCCTGTTACTGCCGAGGAGCCGAGAAATGTCCCCGGTCCCGAGCTTAAGGTCGGGAGATATTATGTCGACGGCGACACTGAACAGTATTATCTTGAGGTGACAAAAGAAGGCACTATTCAGCTTAAAGATGTAGACTATTTTGAATATGCAAGCTATGGGAATGAAGAGGCTCTTAAAACCCGAACAGGCAAAGACCTTGAAGAGCTTAAAGCAAATCTTCAAAAGCGTGCTGACAAATTGTCACAGCCCATAAAATATCGTTCAATAATCTACCCCGGTATTGAAGAAACGGCTATTTTAACATCCTGGGGCGAAGATGAAATGGGAAATGTAAGTGGTTCGGGTTACGCATATGTTGATGAAAATACTTTAACAGGCGGAGGCAAAACAAACGATTCGCTTGAAACCTTTAAATTTGTCGACGAGACTTCTTATGACAAACTGTCGGTAAAAACAGATAAACCCACACGATTTGTCGACTCGCTGACTTATAAACAAAAGAACGGAATTGAATAAATTAAAAAATCCTGTCCGTATGGGCAGGATTTTTATTTAAATTATTTCCCGAATTCAGATAAAACAAGACCGTCGTTTTTCTCAAGCGCCCAGCGGATATTCCATTCGCTTGTAAATAAGAGTAGGTATCTCCCCTTAAAGTCCTGAACGACCTTTGTGTCCGACGTGAGAATAAGATTTTTCACTTCGGTTTCAGCCTTGTCAATCCAGCGGAGATACTGATAAGACAGCCCCTCGCGGATAATATCAACGTTATATTCGTTTTTAAGGCGGTATTCGAGAACCTCGAACTGGAGAACGCCGACAACGCCGACGATGACTTCCTCCATACCCGTGTTAGGCTCCTGAAAAATCTGAATTGCGCCCTCTTGTGCAATCTGCTCGGTTCCCTTGATGAACTGCTTTCTCTTTAACGTGTCTTTCTGACGTATTCTTGCAAAATGCTCAGGCGCAAAGGTCGGAATACCCTCGTACTGAAATTTCTGCCCGGGAGCGCACACCGTATCGCCGATTGAAAAAATTCCCGGATCGAATACGCCGATAATGTCACCCGCATATGCCTCGTCGATCACCTCACGCTCCTGCGCCATAATCTGCTGAGGCTGTGAAAGCTTCATTTTCTTATCGCCCTGAACATGATAAACCTCCATGTCCTTGTCGAATTTCCCCGAACAAATGCGCATAAACGTAATTCTGTCACGATGAGCCTTGTTCATATTTGCCTGAATTTTAAAGACAAATGCGGAAAATTTATCGGAGAACGGATTTATTTCCCCCTCCGTTGACATTCTGGGAAGTGGTGAGGTTGTCATTTTAAGAAAGCTTTCAAGAAAAGGCTCGACGCCGAAATTTGTGAGTGCGGAGCCGAAAAATACAGGCGAAAGCTCGCCTTTGTGAACAAGGTCAAGGTCGAATTCGTCCGACGCGCCGTCCAAAAGCTCAATATCATCGGATAAAATCTGTCTGTGCTCCTCACCGATAAGGTCAGCAAGGGCGGGGTCGTTTATATCCGTTTCGTGTGCCTCAACCTCGTGCTGTCCGTTGTTTGCGGTGAAGGATATTATGTGGCGCTTCTGACGGTCAAAAACGCCCTTGAATTCCTTGCCCGAGCCGATAGGCCAGTTGACGGGATAGGTTTTTATTCCGAGTTCGGTTTCTATTTCAGCTACAAGGTCAAAGGGATTCTGCGCATCTCTGTCCATTTTATTTATGAATGTGAAAATCGGAATCTTCCTCATAACGCAGACCTTAAAAAGCTTTCGTGTCTGGTTTTCAACACCCTTTGAAGCATCAATTACCATAACAGCGGAGTCCGCCGCCATAAGCGTACGATAGGTGTCCTCTGAAAAGTCCTGATGTCCCGGCGTGTCAAGGATATTTATACAATAGCCGTCATATTTAAACTGAAGAACGGAGGACGTTACAGAAATACCCCTTTGCTTTTCAATCTCCATCCAGTCCGAAACGGCGTGCTTTGCAGTTTTCTTTCCCTTAACCGAACCGGCAAGCGATATTGCCCCGCCGTAAAGCAGAAATTTCTCGGTGAGCGTGGTTTTACCAGCGTCAGGGTGAGAAATAATTGCAAAGGTACGTCTTTTTTCAATTTCGTTTTTTATATCCGACAAAACAATTCCTCCAAATATCTGTATGTTTATATTATTTTCAAAAAATATCAATCTATTAATTTTATCATTATTTCTTAACTATTTCAATAGCGGAATGCAATAAAAAACGGACATTAAGTCCGTTTTTATAATTATATGAAAATGAACACAACTGAAAGTATGTAAAATACCGCCGTTAATCCTGAAAAGACAAAATACATTACCAGGAATTTTTTGTTTGCCGAATCGGTCTGCGGCTTTTGGAATATATCCGTTAGCCTAGCGCCGCACCATGGACATTGTGCATTTTTAATTTTGCCTATGTATCTGCAGTAAGGGCATTGAATTATGCTGCTTTTGGGATTAGCTATAAAATATATAGCGAAGCCTATACAAAACGGGATTATTACTGTTATGGCGGTCCAAAGTCTGTTATTGAGATTTTTTCTTTTTGCGTCGTTATTAGTCCATATTCCTATCGTAACAAGGGAAAGCACATAAGACAAAGCGCTTAACCCGAATAAAATCAAAGAGTCCATTAGAATACCCCCACTGTTAATAATTTATATATAATTATACAACACTTTTTGACGATTTGCAACATATTTGCATAAAAATAGAGCAGCCTTTAAAAGACTGCTCTTATTATAATTATTTAATATTTGTAACGTTTTTATCTTTTAAGACAACATCGTGCGCGCCGCCCTCGACAATGCTTGTTGAGGAAACGAGAGTGAGCTTTGCTTTTGTCTGAAGTTCAGGGATTGTAAGCGCCCCGCAGTTGCACATTGTTGATTTTACCTTGCTTAATGTGAGGCTTACGTTGTCTTTTAAGCTTCCCGCATATGCAACGTATGAATCGACGCCCTCTTCAAAGGAAAGCTTCTGTGCACCGCCGAGATCATATCTCTGCCAGTTTCTTGCGCGGTTTGAGCCTTCGCCCCAGTATTCCTTCATATAGGTTCCGTTTACGTTCACTTTGTTTGTGGGGGATTCGTCAAAGCGTGCGAAATATCTTCCGAGCATTATAAAGTCTGAGCCCATAGCAAGTGCAAGTGTAACGTGATGGTCGTATACTATTCCGCCGTCAGAACAGATAGGAACGTAAATTCCCGTTTCTTCAAAATATTCATCACGAGCCTTTGCAACTTCAATTATTGCGGTAGCCTGTCCTCTTCCGATTCCCTTTGTTTCACGAGTGATACAGATTGAGCCGCCGCCTATTCCGACCTTGACGAAATCAGCACCCGCTTTTGCAAGATATAAAAATCCCTCACGGTCAACGACATTTCCGGCGCCGATCTTTACACTTTCACCGTAATTCTTTCGTACAAAGTCAATGGTTAGCTTCTGCCATTCGGAAAAGCCCTCTGACGAGTCAATACAGAGAATATCGGCACCTGCTTCCAAAAGTGCGGGAATTCTTTCTGCATAATCCCTTGTGTTTATACCAGCGCCGACAATATATCTTTTTGACTGGTCAAGAAGCTCATTCGGATTTTCTTTATGCGCCGAATAGTCTTTTCTGAATACCATATAAATAAGCTTTCCGTCGCTGTCAACAATGGGGAGAGAGTTAAGCTTATGCTCCCAGATAATATCGTTTGCTTCGGAAAGAGTTGTCCCCTTTGGTGCGGAAATGATATTTTCAACAGGCGTCATAAATTCGCTTACTTTTGCGTCAAGGCTCATTCGGCTTATGCGGTAATCACGGCTTGTGACAATCCCGACAAGACGCCCGTTAGCCGTTCCGTCCGTTGTTACGGCAACGGTTGAATGCCCTGTTTTTTCTTTTAAATCAAGAATATCCTTTAACGTTTTATCCGGAGAAATATTTGAGTCGCTTACGACAAAGCCCGCTTTATACGCCTTTGCTCTTGCAACCATAGCCGCTTCACTTTCAATCGACTGTGAGCCGAAAATAAAAGAAATTCCGCCCTCTTTAGCCAATGCAACAGCCATTTTGTCATCAGAAACAGACTGCATTATTGCGCTCGTAAGCGGAATATTCATGGCAATAGACGGTTCTTCACCTTTTCTAAATTTTACTGCGGGTGTTTTTAGGCTGACGTTTACAGGGACGCATTCCGCGGATGAATATCCCGGAACGAGAAGGTATTCATCAAATGTATGCGATTGCCCTTCAAAAAAATATGCCATATTTTCAATCTCCTTTATAAACTTATTAATCAAATATTATAGCCTCAATAATGATTTAAGTCAATATTAACTTTATTTATTATAGTATATCACATAATCGTGGTTAATTCAATCAAATAAGTCTGACAGAATTAATAAAATAATCATTTCCCGGAAATAATAATTTCGTTAAAATTATCGATTTCGGAGGAAATATGAGAAAGGTTAAAGAAGACGGCATTCTTTTTTCAATGGGGAGCATACTTTACTGCCTTATAGAAATATTATGGCGCGGGCGTACACACTGGTCTATGGGCATCACAGGCGGAATATGCCTTATACTGCTTTACAGGATTGAAGAAATATTCGGGAAAAGCTGCCGAATTAAAAAATGTGTTCTCGGCTCTTTTATTATTACAACAATTGAATTTGTTATCGGCTGTATCGTAAATGTTCGCTTAGGCTGTCATGTTTGGGACTATTCAAAGCTGCCGCTTAACTTTATGGGACAGATATGCGCGCTGTTTACGTTCCTTTGGCTTTTGCTGTGCATTCCCGCTTATAAGTTCTGTGACGTAATCAAAAAAACTGTAATTGTAAGAATAAAATGATATTCAGTCTTTTTTTTTAGATATAAATAATGTATAATATTTATATTAAAATATGGGGGCGGTAATACTGAAAAATAGAATTCATCTCAACCAGCTCGGATACTATACCGACGGATTTAAAACGGCTTGTTATGTCGGTAAAGGCTCTTCAAAATTTTCAATTATAGATGCTGACGGAAAAGAAGTTTATAAAGGACTTCTGACTGACGGAAAAGAAGACGTCGCTTCTCAGGATTTTGTTTTTACCGCGGATTTCTCAGACTTTTGCGACGAAGGTGAATATACTTTAAAGGTAGGCTCTTTAAAGTCATATCCCTTTAAAATATCCCCCGCCACATATTCGGATTTTTTTTCGGATTCACTTAAAACGTTTTATTTTTCAAGGTGCGGATATGACCTTCGCTCTCAATTTGCGGGCGAATACAAAAGAAAAAAGTGCCACACAGAAAAAGCTGCGCTTATTTCAGACCCGTCCGTATTTATTGATGTAAGAGGCGGCTGGCATGATGCAGGGGATTTCGGCCGGTATACGGTAACGGCATCCTCCGCCCTTGCACACCTTTTATACGCTTATGAACTTTTCCCCGACTGCTTTAACGAAAAAATCAATATCCCCGAAAGCAGATTCGACGTTCCCGACATTTTGAGCGAATGTCGGTTTGAGCTTGAATGGCTTTTAAAAATGCAGGACAAGGACGGCGGCGTTTTTCATAAGGTATCATCAAAAAACTATCCCGAAAACATAATGCCGTCGGAGGATTCTCAGCCGCTTTTTATTTATGATAAAACAACCGCATCGACGGCGGATTTTTCTGCAGTTACTGCTCTTGCCTCAAGAATTTATGAAAAATTCGACAAAATATTTTCGCAGACCCTCAAGGTTTCATCCGTCAATGCCTGGGCATGGATTTTAAATAATCCGAGCGTAAAGCCCTATGAAAATATCGACAGACTATTAAATGTTGAATATTCCGACAGAAAGCTTAACGACGATATTTTCTGGGCAGCGTGTGAGCTTTATACGCTTACAGGGAATGAAGCGTTCCACGAAAAAATCTCAGAACTGTTCTATAAGGTTGACACAACCGGCATGAGCTGGCTTAATGTCGGGGGATTCGGAGCTTTATCCTATATACGAAGCAGCTTCACAACAGACCAGATGATTCTCGATTCTCTTAAATCCTCATTCATTTTCAGGGCGGACAATATAGCCTCGATGATTAAGCACAGCGGTTATAAGACAGCAATGGGCGGGAACCGCTATCTCTGGGGAAGCAATGTAAAGGTTCTGACATATGCAATTATTCTTATAATTGCCGATTCTATATCACATAATAAAGATTACATTTTCACAGCGCAGGAACAGTTAAACTATATTTTGGGTAAAAATCCTATTGGGAAATGCTATGTAACGGGCTTCGGTTCAAACCCTGTACTTCGCCCGCATCACCGTCCGAGCGCCGCGGACGATGTTGAAATGCCTATACCGGGAATGCTTGTGGGCGGGGCGGATATGTTAAGGAGCGACGATTATTCCCGCTGGCTTATACCTAAGGGAACTCCGCCGTCAAAATGCTATATTGATGAAGAGCACAGCTATTGTTCGAACGAAACAACGATATTTTTCAACTCACCTATGGTTTTAGTCCTTGCTTTTTTTAAAAATTTATATGAGGAGGATATTAAAAATGAACGAGATAAATCCATTGATTTTGTCACTTGTGAATCAGGTGATTGACGTTTGCCATCCGGAAAAGATTATTCTTGTGAGCAATAAATTTAACACCAGACATGAGCTTATAAGCTTTAAGCTTTGTATTGTCGTAAACGACGTATTAAGCACGGCGGAGCTTGAGGGACAGCTTTATCTTAAAACAGACTGCCCCATACCGTTTGACATTATTATTTACAACAAATCCGAATGGGAGGATTTAATTGAAGATTTCGGCTCGTTCGCTGAAAAGGTGAACAGCACGGGGGTGGTTATCTATGGCTAGAACCGTTCACAGCACCGACAGCAAGCGTTATTTTGACTGGCTTTATCATGCTAAGCAGGATCACCTTGCCGCCTCAATTCTTATAGAGGACGAGCGATGTTTCAACGCAACCGCCTTTCACTGTCAGCAGTGCATTGAAAAGGCACTTAAAGGTTATCTACTTTTTAAAAACAGAAAGCTTTTTGACGGACACAACCTCACATGGCTATGCAAGCAGGCGGTTATGATGGACAGGACGTTTATGCAGTGGCTTGAAAAAAGCACCGTCCTAAACAGGTTTTACATAGAAACGCGCTATCCCGCCGACATCCCGATAGATATTGATACAAAGACCATGAACGATATTATGACCTCGACAACCGAAATGCTGGACTTTATCTGCGACCAGATACGCTTTGACTTTAACAGCTATCATAAGAGAAGAAGAAAATAAAAAAAATTAAAAAATATGTCCATTTTTGCCTCTCTGAACAGTTATAT
>Ga0116170_10004138_pt1 | contig 13356 bp, 6 predicted proteins | sample AD_JPNHW1_MetaG_FD_89797 | JGI IMG/M metagenome (GOLD analysis project Ga0116170, IMG submission 89797) | Active sludge microbial communities of municipal wastewater-treating anaerobic digesters from Japan - AD_JPNHW1_MetaG | ecosystem: Engineered > Bioreactor > Anaerobic > Digestate | place...
CCCGAAGGTTCCACCGGGGAAAATACGATGGAGCCATTCATTCCTTCTGTAATCCCTTTAACGATGGCCAGCCCAAGTCCCATTCCGGTGGTTTTGGTAGTAAAATCGGGCTGAAAGATACGCTCCGCCTGCTCAATCGGTATTCCCGGGCCATTGTCGGTGACATGGATGATCAGGTCACCCTCCGTCCTTTCCAGGAAAATTCCAACCACACCCCCCGGCCGGTCACCGATTGCCTGTACAGCATTGTTTACCAGGTTGGTGAACAGCCTGATCAACTGGGAACGGTCGCCCATTACCCAGGCGGTTGGGGCCGTATCCTGAAAATCAAACCGGATGGGAGTGGTGTCGCGGTAGAGCGAAACTACAAATTGGACGACTTCCGTCAGGTTAACCGGCCCCATTATAGCCGATGGCATGCGGGCAAAATCAGAGAAATCCGATGCAATGCGTGAAAGAGCGTCGATCTGTTCGACCAGCATGGCCGTAAACCTCAACAACCGTTGATCCCAGTCGGGCGCCTTGTCCTTCCAGGCCCGTTCAAGATGCTGCGCGCTGAGTTTAATCGGGGTCAGCGGGTTCTTGATCTCATGAGCCACCTGGCGGGCCATCTGGCGCCAGGCCCCTTCACGGGCCGAACGCGCCAACAATTCGGCGCTGCTTGCCAGTTCATCGGTCATCCGGTTGTATTCGGCCACCAGCTGCCCGATCTCGTCGGGACGATCCCAAACAATTTTTTCATTGGCGCTGCCCACACGCAGTTGCGAGAGTTTGCCTGCCAGCATTCCCAGCGGCGCTGTGATATAGTTTGAAATAAACACGGCTACGGCAACTCCCAACAGGATCAGCAGGATATATACATTGATGAAGGTGACGAGAAATACCGCGATCTCTTTTTTCGCTTCGTCCTGCCGGGCAAAGTATGGCAGGTTAATATAACCCAGCACCTGGTCTCGGTCGTTGTAAAACGGCAGGTACGCCGAATTATAGCGCATCGTCCCTATGACCTCAGGATGAAGTACGATTGAATTCTTCTCCGCATATAATGCCCGGAAGGCCTCTGCGTTCATTCGGTCAGAGAGGAGCCCTTCCTCAAAGATCTGAGGCCGGCTGGAGGCGATAAGCTTGCCGTGACTGCTGTAAATATTGATATCCGAAAAGAAAATGTTCGACAGCTTCACCAGGAAGTCTTCCAGTGAATGACGGTCGATATCGTCCAGATCCTCATTCGCCCCATACCGGTGCTGAACCTCAACCAATACGGAGTAGGCCCGTTCCTTCAGGTTGCCGGTCTCCTTTTTCTGATTGATCCTCAGAATATTAAATATCTGCACAATGCCTACGGAAAGCATGGTGATCAGTAGCAGAGCAATTAAAGCAACCTGCAAGCGGTTCTTCAGACTGTCGGGGATCAGCCGGCGACGTTTCCTTGCGGCGATTCCGGCTGATACCAGAAACGTAAGTGTGGTAAACAGGATGAAAAAATAGGAAAACGGAGTAGCATACGACAGGAGGTTGTCGTTCCTCTTTGTGATTAACAACGTATCCTGGTCATTGACCCTGTATCGGAAATGAACCACATTTGCCTCTTTTACGGGAGCTGCCGGCCCACTGGCCGCTGCATAAGCACGGAGATCGGTTTTATATTCCATAAATCCTACCGAACGGATCAGCTTTCCCGCCCGGAACAACCCATACGAATAATCGGTCAGGTTGGGCAGATCACTTCGGGGATGTTCCGTGAGCAGCGCCGGATAACCCGGGTCGGGGTAGGCACTTTTCAGATTGAATTCAATGTAAATTGCCGGACCGGCTCCTTCCGGAAGTCCATCATTCCGACCGTTCAAGATACCCAGATAATATTCCCTGCTGAATCCGTAATCCAGGGCGCACAATCCTGCAACCTGAGTGGGTTTTCCGTAGCTTTCCCGGATCCCCCCGAAATAAATACTACATCCAACTTCGTAACCCTGTGGCTGAATCTTTAATTTCATCCCTGGATCGCAACATGTAATCTGGATTTGGTACTTTTTCCAGAAATCATTGAAAAATCGTGCTTTAAGGTAGGCCGCGAGACTGTCGGTTGAAATCTCTTTTTCTCCTGCCCTCCCCGACAGCCATCCTGCGACAATCCGGTCTTCGCGGATCCTTTTTATCGCCGATTCATACATCATTTCTGTCACCGGGTTTCGCTGCGTGGCAAGTTTACCCGACAATAGCTCAATCTTTTCGCGCTCCCTAAGCCGGTTGGCCCGGTCGAGGAGATATGTGGCAAACAGGGAATAAAAACACAGGAAAAACAGCAGGTTCCGAACCGGGTAGCGCCGGCCCAGATGATCGGTAAGAAATACCGTGGAAAATGATACTGCGGTAAAAAGCAGGAGAATGGGCCAGTCCCTTGTTCGGTTAAAAAGAAAAAGGACCGCCATGCCTGCTCCGGCAGCAAGAAAGATGCTAATAACCGTGGGTTTCCTTTGTGCAGCGCTCCGAAACATGGCATCCATCACGGGCAGGATAACCAACAATTGAATCGCCAGCAGGCCTGTCAGGATTAATATTCCGAATCCGCTTTGCCAGGATAGTGCGGTGACATCCTTCAGGTTCAGGGAAAATGAGGAATTGAGTACGAGATTCTCCACCAGCATACTGGTGACAATAAATACGCCGGCAACAAGCACCCAAGTAATCAATAAACCTGGCCAATTCCGATGGTATATCATGGCCGATTTTCTCGCAAAACGCTTATACCTGCCGTAAAAAACAAGCGCAGCAGCCATCCCGGTCAGTACATCTAATACAAAATCACCAAGTGAAGGAAGCAGCCAGGAAGAGGAATAACCTGCCGGTCCGAATAATTCCCAACGTGGCGTTTCTGCCGGAAAACCCGTTATGAAAAAGATGCCCCGCACGGCAAAGACTGAAATCGTAAACAGGCATACAAAGAGCATATCCCGTTTGTCAACCCAGGAAATTCGCGATAAAAAAAGGAAAAAGAACCGCCACAGACAAATCAACCCTGTAAGGAGGAGGAAAAAGGCAATGATTCCCGGAACCGACGGGTCGGGATTGTAGGACCCGAAGTCGAGGCTGAACAGGTATCGGTGCTCACCCGAATACACCGGGTAGCCCGTGTTACTGGATACAACGTCTACATTTGGAGAGCATCCCAGGGAGGAATAAAAATGGTCATGGATAAAGTCATTTCTGAAAGCATTTTCCGTCCGGATCAGCCGGGCCCCAAAAATTACCCACTCTCCTTTTTTGTATCCGTGGTACAGGTACCAGCCGTTCTTTTCCCGCAGGACTTCGGATTTAACTGACCGGTATTTCGACGGATCCGAAGGAGCCGGCATTTTATCCTCGGTCCAGAAATAGAGCGAATCACCCTTGAAAACAAACAGGGCGTCCCCATCGTTCGGGCCGGCAGGCACCAAAAAACGACTGGTCCAACCGCTGACTGTCGAATCAAAATGCTGCCCGATCCGGTCCACCCGTGATTCCAGGTCCGCCTGAAACCCGGTAAAAGCCTCCTGAAACTGATGCCATTTCTTTACAGGCGACTGAGATCGCTCCCATGCGAGCCAGACAGGAAAAATCAACAAGAACAGCGTCATTCCCGTAACGAGCCACCGGAAAGAGACCCAAATTGTCCTGTTTTGCGTGATTTTCTCCAAGTAACTGATTTATTGGAAAATAACAGACGTGATTTTTAGCGCCCCTGGGCCACTTTTTCCGTCCGGACGACCCAACTCCCCGGAAAAGCATAAACATTCGCCAGAAGGGCTAAAATTAAGGTTTTTTAACTGACAGAAAGAAAACCATGCTGGAATGCCCCCACCCTTTGTTCCGGGCCTGGAAATTTGACATCATGCCAGAAAAAAATGCTGCCAGATAACGGGATTTCCCGGTCCTGTATTTTTCACTCAGCAAGGAAATATAATAGGCATCCAGGATCTGTGGCTGAGTCGCCATTACTTCAAACCCGAATCGCTTCATAAGCAATTCGAGGGTGGTGGGGTTAAAATGGTACAAATGGCGGGGTACGTCATAGGCGGCCCAGCGTGCTCCGTATTTCCGTGCATCACCTGAAAGACAATTCGGAACGGCGATCACCAGCATTCCACCGGGGGCCAGCAACCCGATAATCTTCTGAAGAGTCACTTCAAGATCATGTATGTGTTCCAAAACATGCCAAAGGGTAATACAACTAAACCTTTTGCCCTCATTTTCAGCCTCTTGCAGTGATGAGAAAACCGTTAACCGCTGAATATTACGTGCATACTCCCTCGCCTTTTCATTCGGTTCGACCCCTCTGACTTCAATGCCTTTATCCTGGCAATACTTTAGGAAATCGCCCGTGCCGCAGCCATAGTCCAATAGGCAGTCAGGTTTCAACCTGCCCACTATCTGAGAGTATTTCCTTCGGATGGTAAATCTGCGTGCAATCCGATAAAGGATACTAAGCAGATCGTTATGCTGTGCGCCGTGTGAAATATAGTCGTCCGATTGATAATAACCCCCGATCCTTTCAGTTTCAGGCCGTGGGTCAATATACCTGAAACCACATTGCAGGCATTCCCTGATTTGAAAATCCTCGCCGGATTGGAAATGATCTTTCACCTCCAAAAAATGATTGGAGTTTGCGTTGAGACATACCGGACAATGGTTGAGTTTTTCGGACATCTTTCTCTTGTTTCACGTGGAACATTACCGACCCAGGTACACAATCAGAACAGAAATATCGGAAGGTGAAACCCCACTGATCCTGGAGGCCTGGCCAATGGTTCTTGGTTTATAACGGGACAATTTTTGCCTTGCTTCTATTGATAGAGAGGAAAGATTTGAATAATCAAACGACTCTGAAAGCGGTAGGTTCTCCAGGCTGCTCAGTTTATCAGCCAGTTCCTGTTCCTTTTCAATATAACTGTCATACTTAATCTTTATCTCAGCACCATAAAGGATATCCGGTTCCAGGCATCCGTGCTCCTTCGCCCAGTTCCCGATGGCAGGCACCTGAGCAACCAGGAGCGAAAGAAAAACCTGCGGACGAAGCAGGAGGGACGACGCCTTTTGTTTTTGCTGAATGGGGCTGGTCTCATTCGCAAGGAGCATTGTGTTTACCTGGTCCGGTTCAAGAGCCAATTCCCCAAGATACCGTATAAGATTGTTTATCCGCTGGTATTTTTCCTCGGTCCGGTCCATCCGTTCACGATTGGCTAACCCAATTTCAAAGGAAAGTCCGGTTAGTCTTTGATCCGCATTATCCTGTCGCAGAAGAAGCCGGTATTCGGCCCTTGAGGTAAACATCCGGTAAGGCTCATCCGTTCCCTTTGTAATCAAATCATCAATTAATACTCCGACGTAAGCGTCTGATCGCTTCAATACAAATTCCTTCTTATCTGTCAGTTTTTGATGGGCATTAATTCCAGCCATGATTCCTTGTGCTGCAGCCTCCTCATATCCGGTAGTTCCATTGATCTGCCCGGCAAAATACAAATTCTCAATATTTTTAGTCTCGAGCGTCCAGCTAAGTTGATCCGGGGGAAAATAATCGTATTCAATGGCATATCCCGGTCTGAAAAATTTTGCGTTCTCAAATCCCCTTACTTTTCTCAATGCCTTGAACTGAATATCTTCCGGTAAAGAAGAAGAAAACCCATTAATATAGTATTCTACCGTATCCCAACCATCCGGTTCGATAAATAGCTGATGTCTGTCCTTTCCTGCAAACCGGTCAATTTTATCCTCCACTGACGGACAGTATCGGGGCCCCCGGCCCTGAATTCTACCGTTAAACATGGGAGATTTATCAAATCCCGTACGAAGGATATCATGAACTTCCTGGTTTGTATGAGCAAGCCAACAACTTCTTTGTTTCGTTGGAACAGGGACATCAGTAAATGAGAATTTCCCTGGTTCCGCATCTCCCGGTTGCTCTTCCATTTTAGAAAAATCGAGAGACCGTCCATCTGCCCTCGCCGGCGTTCCAGTCTTCATTCGGTCGGCTTGAAATCCCAGGTTTTTCAACGAATCCGTTAGATTTTCCGACGCCCTCTCCCCTATCCGTCCTCCACGGAATTGCTTTTCACCAATATGGATGATGCCATTCAGAAAGGTTCCATTTGCCAGAATAACGGCTTTACATGGAAATTCAATTCCCATACCAGTTTTTACACCTGCAACTTTCCCGTTTTTTATTCTTAGATCAACGACGTTGTCCTGCCAGAATTCAATATTTTTAATCCCTTCCAGAATCCTTCGCCATTCAATCGAAAAAAGCACCCGATCATTCTGCGCGCGAGGACTCCACATGGCAGGACCTTTTGATCTGTTCAGCATCCTGAATTGAATCATGGTTCTATCGGAAACAATTCCGGAATAGCCACCCAACGCGTCAATTTCTCTTACAATTTGCCCTTTTGCCACTCCCCCCATGGAGGGGTTGCATGACATTTGCGCCATATTCATCAGGTTCATCGTGATCAATAAAACTTTTGAACCCAGGTTTGCTGCAGCTGCTGCGGCCTCGCATCCTGCATGGCCTGCCCCAACTACTATGACATCATATTCTTCCAATTTCCTTTTATCGTTTCACGTGAAACACATTCCGGATTTCCACTGATTCTACAAAGGTACATTTAACCACCTTCCGGTAGTCTCTCACTAATCAATTCTTCTTAAAGGGGTTTTCTCCCGTCTACCACCGAGAGTTCATTATCTTCAGCCGGGGAACAGATTTAACAAAAAGTCTTCTCTTTTCGTCATGTTCTCACGCTGGGTTTTAGTTTTATCGCTGTAACCCATTAAGTGAAGGATCCCATGAATGATTACACGTCTCAATTCATCATTCAACTCTTGCTGAAACAATAGAGCATTTTCCTTCACTCTTGGATAGCTGATATACACCTCCCCTGCTACACAGGTTCCCTTTTCTTCTTCAGGAAACGAAATCACATCAGTTAATGTTCTGTGTTTCAGGTATTTTAAGTTAATTTCAGACAAAAATTCATCGCTGCATAGGATGATGCTAATGTTTCCTGGAATTCTATTCTCTATTGTGATTGAATTCCGGATCCAGGACTTCAATAACGTCTTTCCTTGAATTCTGCAGGCAATGTTCTCTTCAAAAAATCTTATCGCCATGGCTATTTTTTAGGAATCAGGATGTTCTTTTTCACCCAGTATTCCTTCAGTTCATTTATCCGTTGCAACGATTTTTCGTAATTCATGCTTGATACATAGAAAACCATCACGATACTCTTAGCGTTCACTGAGATGGTTATTTCATCACTAAGCGCCCTTATAATAAAGATGTCTCTGGCAAGCTTATGTTTTTTGATCTCCCTTTCCAGGTCATCATCACCACCTTCCGCAGCTTCGTCCTGTCCATTTACCAATTTAATTTTAAAAATCAGCCCAGTGGAGCTCCGTTCAAAAGAAATTACGATCTTCTCTTTTTCCTTCGATTCGTGAATCGAGGTCAGTATCCTGACACCTTCTGTTGTCGCCAGTAAAACATTACCGAAATATTCATTGTTAATATTATAGTAATCGCAGATCTCCTCTACGAACTTTTCTAGGCGATTGATCTCCCGGCTGCCTGCAAGCACGATTTCTCTGAAGTCGCGTGTCATATCAGTTTTCTATTTTAACGATGTACCCGTTAACTTTGCTTTTGTAAAACGAGTTGAGCGCCGGGAGTTTTAATTGGATATTATCCAGACTTGCTCTCGTTTTGATGTTATACTGATAATTTGAGGCAGGGTTACTGTTTTTTTGCGATTTTGCTTCCGTAGATTCTCGTTTTTCTTCCATTTCCCGGACCTGCTCCGCCTTTTCAGATTCCAGCAGGCGGGACATAATACTTTGCTGCCGGCGGATTGTCTCCTGATTTATTCGCTTATTTACAAGGTCCTTCTCGATTTGCTCCATTTCCCGGGCAGCCTGATTCAATGATCCGTTATCTTTCAACCCCTTGGTGCCCATCTCATCCTGATATTTCTGCAGCTCATTTCTCAAAGCCTCCTGCTGGGCAGCAAGTTTTGCCACCTCCCGGCTCATTTCACTTTGAGGAAGCTGACCTTCACTCCCACCTTTCTTGGTTCCTTCCATACCGGCTTTCAGCTTTTCCAGTTGTTTACCGATCTGATCCTGAAGGTCCTTCATGCTTTTCGCCGAGGTCTTTTTCTTTCCCTTTCCACCCGGATTGTTGCAGGATCCTTTCCCCGGCTTGGAATTGGAACTGGGTGAGGAACTATTCATGCTCATTTTATTCAATGCCTCATTCAGCAACAAGGCAAGGTTATTTATTGACGTCATCGCAAGTTGCTGCTTTACCGTAGCCAGACTTATATTTCTCGCTTCCAGGGCTTCTAGGGCCCGGGCAATGCCGTCATTAATCGCGTTGATTTCCTTAGTTACTACAGGTTTTACTTCTATTTGCCGCTTTGCGATTGCTTTCAGCGAATCTTCAACCACCTCCATTTTCTCACTGAATTCTTTCTGACGGGCTACCAATTCCGGATACCTAGGATCGTTTCGTGCTATCTGTTTCGTTTCTCCAATCATCGCCTCCTCGTCAAAGGAAAGACGAACCAGGTTTTCCAGGATCATTCGAAGGTTCGTCTCGTCTTCTTCCGCCTGCTCATTCTCGTTTTCCATTTGAGACGATTCCATTTGAGCAGCAAGCTCCTTCATCTGCTTTGCAGCTTTTCGCTGAGAACCCGAGGCTTCTTTTTCCTTCTTTTCTTTAAGGTTCTTCCGGCTTTGGGAAAGACTTTTATCAATGCTGTCCTGTTTGCCTTTCGTATCGCCCAAATCCGCTTTATCTTCCAGTTCCTGCCCCTCCTTCTGCAGTTCCTTAATTTTCTCAGCCAAACTGTCCGATTTCTTCGAGATCTCTTCCTGCTTTTTCAATAAGTCATCCGTTGGGCTTTGTCCCTTTTCGGTTTCGTTTGCCAGTTTTTCCTGTTCCTCAGCATTTTTCCTCAGTTCATCGACCGTCATTTCTAATTTCCGGTCGAAATCGAGCTGCTTCATCAATGCCAGGTTCCGGTCGAGCTGATTTTCAAGTTCTTTGTTTGACATTTTCATTTTCTCCAGCATGTCCCCGAGCTTGTCTTTGTCGACCTGGTTGAGCATGTCCTGCATCTCCCGGATCATTTTCTTCATTTCTTCGGGCATCATCTGGTTCATCATATCATTCAACTGCTTCTGCTTTTCCAGGATTCGTTCACTGGTTTCCAGATACTTTTCGCCTGTATTGATATTCTCTTCGTTTTTCTTCCTGATATTCTCAATTTTATCTTCGATTGATTTTGCTGCTTTGATCAGATCCTCAAGCTTTTTCTTTTCCTGCCATGTCAGTGAATTCTGATCCACCATCTTTCGGTTGAGGTCATCGATCGTTTTCTTTATGGATCGGGCTTCCGACAGATTCTGCTCCATCTCCCGGTTAATCATTTTCTCATTTTCCTCTGTTTTATGGGCGAGTTCATCTAACGTGGGGGTCGACAGCGTTCTCTCCTCCGATCGCGTGGATTTGGGGCCATGAATGCCGTCATTGTCCCATATTTCAAAGAAATAACGGATGGTCTGACCGGCAACCGGCATCAGGGAGGCGAGGTCGGCGGTATAATAGAACACCTGGTTATTCACCGATTTCTCGATCGGAATGATCTCGGATCGAGTTTCTTTTGCGGTTGTATCCCCGGGAGAATAAACAGAATAGGTGAAAGTCAGACGCGTAAAACCATAATCATCTTTAATCGTTCCTTTAAAAAATAGCGTTGACGCCAGCGTCGAATCGGTCGATTCTGTGACAAATATAGAGGGGTATCCATCGCTCACCACATTCACCTGGTACCGAAGCGAATCAGCCAGATACGTATTGGGATTCAACGGCATTATGCTATAAGAGAAGGATTTGTTCACATGGATGCCGTGAATGAAGGTATTGCTGCTTCCTTTCCCGAGCATGGTAACTTCATCGCCCATCCTAAAACGGATCTGAGAAACGTCTTTTGTGAAGAATTTCCACGAGAGGGTAGTTCCTTCCGGGACGATAAAATCACCCTGGTTTTCAATCTTTTCCGGAATTTTTCCGGTATAGGCGGGGTATTCAGCCGATACCTCGAAATTAAGGATCGTAGGTTTCGGAAAAACCTTCAGTTCAAATTCGGCCGATTGATAATCCTGTGCAACCACACGGAAATCAATGTTGCTCTGAACAGACTTGAAGGTATGGCTGAAAATAAAATTCCTGCCCCGTTGCATACGGAAGGTATTTCCTCCGGTTTTAACGAAGAGTTCGGCCGGGATTTCGGCACCATTCAGCTTCACTTGCAATTCAAAATCATCCTGTTGAATGGCTGTCAGCGATTTATTGATCACCTCGACTGTGAAAGGAAGGGGTGGCTCAAAAGGCTGGCTGAAACGGATGATTCGGCGGGTCGGTTCGGAGATGGACCGCGGTGACAGAAATGCGATGAGGACCAGCACAGCCACGGGCACCAGCAGATATTTCAGGTATTTCAGGTTCTTCCTGAGGTCTATGGCGATATTGAACCGAAACACCTTGAGGGAGTCTGTTTTCTGCTGGATTCCGGCTGCAAGCAGTCCGGAATCGATCCCTGTGTCCTGCTGCAACCGGATGAGCTGGAGGGTATTGAGCAGTTTATCCTGAATCTCGGTGAAATGCGTGCCGATGATCCGGGCAGCCTCGTCATACGTCAGTACTTTGCCGATTCTCAGGAGCTGAAAGAGCGGGGTAAAGATAAGCCTTATAAAAAAAAGGGTCATGAACGCCAGGAAGGAGAAGAAAAGGATAGTTCTGCCGGCCGGGGTGAACCGGAAGAAGTTTTCGAGCCCGACAAAGACCAGGTATAGCGCGGTGAGCAGGGTTAGTGTCCAAAGCACACCCCGGATCAGCCGGTTCTTGTAATACTTCCGGATGAATCGGTCAAGTTTCGTCAGCAGCGTACCGGTTTCTGTCATCGGCGGGTCTTTCCTGATTAACGGTTGCAGGATGAAATAATTATCTGCCTGCAAAAATACAAAATCGCGGCGGACGACCGTCATAATGGCGGGAATGGCGTAATTTTGCGTGATTCAAACACCAACGCCGATGAACCAACTTCCTGTCCGGGTACGATTCGCCCCCAGTCCGACCGGCCCCCTTCACATTGGGGGTGTCAGGACTGCATTGTACAATTATCTGTTTGCCCGGAAACACGGTGGCACAATGATTCTGCGGATCGAGGACACCGACCAGAACCGGTTCGTTCCGGGAGCAGAACAATACATCTCGGATTCGCTTTCCTGGTGCGGCATTGAGTTCGACGAGAGCCCGTTGAAAGGGGGTCCGCATGCCCCTTACCGGCAGTCGGAACGGAGCGCCGTTTACCGCCGGTTTGCCGAACAACTGCTGAGTTCCGGCAATGCCTATTATGCGTTTGACACCGAAAGCGAGTTAGAGGCGATCCGTGAGAAAATGAAAGCGGATGGGAAGCAAGTTTTCCAGTATGATGCACGTTCACGGCAATCGCTTCGGAATTCCCTTGTGATGCCTGAAGGTGCAGTGCGAGAGCTGATCGATTCCGGGACCCCGTTTGTTGTTCGGATTCGAATACCTGAAAATGAGACGGTTGTATTGAACGACCTGATCCGGGGCAGGGTAGAGGTTCATTCGGCAAACCTCGACGACAAGGTGCTTTTCAAATCGGACGGGTTGCCGACCTACCATCTGGCAAACGTAGTGGATGATTATCTCATGAAGATCACCCATGTGATCCGGGGTGAGGAGTGGCTGCCATCGGCCCCGCTGCACGTGCTGTTATACCGCTTTCTCGGCTGGGAGAGCGTGATGCCGGCCTTTGCGCATCTTCCCCTGATCCTGAAGCCCGATGGCAACGGCAAGCTGAGCAAGCGAGACGGCGACCGGCTGGGTTTTCCTGTATTTCCGCTCGAATGGCATGATCCTAAAACAGGTGAATTGTATTCCGGATACCGTGAATCTGGATTTCTTCCGGAGGCGGTATTGAATATCGTGGCCCATCTCGGGTGGAACCCCGGGACGGAGCAGGAGTTGTTCACCCTTGATGAGCTGATCGGGCAATTTTCCCTGGATCGGGTCGGAAAACATGGTTCGAAGTTCGATCCCGAGAAGGCGCGATGGTTCAATCACCAGTACCTGCTCCGCAAGAGCGATGAGGAGTTGGCCGCATACCTGGAGCCGGAGCTGGAACGGTTATCGGTCCGTCCTTCCGGGGAATATCTCGCCAAGGTTCTGTCGCTGACAAAGGAGCGTGCTTTCCTGGCAGGCGATCTGTGGTGCAATGCCTGGTTCTTTTTTGAACGGCCCGGATCTTACGACCCCCAGGTGAAGGAGAAGATCTGGAAGCCCGAAACGCCGGGAATTATCCGTGCATTCGCCGAAGAGGCTTCGGAACACATGGATTTCACGGCCGACATCTTTCACACCCTCGTCCAGGATTTTACGCAGAAAGCTGGGATCAAGGCCGGGCAGCTGATGAACCCGCTGCGGCTGCTGCTGGTAGGGTCGAACCAGGGCCCGGGGATCACGGATATTGCCGCACTGCTGGGCCGGGAGGAATTTCTGGCCCGTGTCCGGGTGGGACTTGAAAGGCTCTGAAAAGAAAAAACCCCGCATGAATCACGCGGGGTTTTTAGTTGTCCGACCAGGAATCGAACCTGGACTCTTCTGATCCAGAGTCAGACGTGTTGCCAGTTACACCATCGGACAATATGAACGTACCAGGGGTATGTCCGTTATTTTTTGCAAAAGTAAGGAGTTTTGTCGAACGATTAACGGTTGGGTTGATTTTTTTCTGTTTTTGCCCATGAATCCCTGAGCGGCACGACCCGGTTGAATACTGGTTTCCCGGGGGTGGTATCGGGATCGGCAGAGAAATAACCGATCCGTTCAAACTGGTACTTTGCCAAGGGGGGGGCAGAAAGCACGGCAGGTTCGGCGTAGCCGGTGATGATTTTCAGGGAATCGGGGTTCAGGTAATCCCGGTACGATTCGCCCTCGGCCAGGTCGTCGGGGTTTTCTTTGGTAAACAGCCTGTCATAGAGTCGGATTTCGACGGGAACCGCATTTTGTTCAGAGACCCAATGGAGGGTTCCTTTCACTTTCCGGTTGCTGTCGGGCATGCCGCTGCGGGTGGCCCGGTCGCAGGTGCAGTGAATTTCCGTGATTTTCCCTGTTCCGGGCTCTTTTACGACACTTTCGCACCGGATGATATAGGCAGACCTCAATCGCACCTCACGTCCCGGAGCAAGGCGGAAAAACTTGTTCGGGGGATCTTCCATAAAATCTTCCCGTTCGATGAG
>Ga0116170_10004141_pt1 | contig 13349 bp, 6 predicted proteins | sample AD_JPNHW1_MetaG_FD_89797 | JGI IMG/M metagenome (GOLD analysis project Ga0116170, IMG submission 89797) | Active sludge microbial communities of municipal wastewater-treating anaerobic digesters from Japan - AD_JPNHW1_MetaG | ecosystem: Engineered > Bioreactor > Anaerobic > Digestate | place...
ATTCCGCCTGACCAGCCTAAAGCCATCAACGCGACACAAACCCGAGAATCCCCTTGTGGTGCATAGAGACCCAACCTGGAATGTGTCGCGTTGTACTCTTTAGGCAGGGCATGGGGTCGAGGTTGGAGGTCTATTTCGGGTCTGGTCCTGCACATTCCGCCCGACCAGCCTAATGCCAGGATCATGTGTCGCGTTGAAGCCTTTAGGAGGTGATGCCTTAACATCGCCAAGCGACCATCTGTTGTGCTGCGTTGTATTCTTTAGACATTTCCTAAAGCGAGCAACGCGAAAACCATGCGCCGCGTTGTACAATTTAGGGCCTAAGTCCTTTAGATCTGAATTAAGCCTAAAGGGATTAACGCGACAACTTTTCCCAAGCCTAAAGAGATTAACGCGCACAATCGCTGTTTATAGGCATCTATTTTTTCACAAAACCTCCGGCATAGTTGCACATGCGTTATTCACTTTAGGGATATCCACATTTTTTGTGGATATCGCGTGGATAACTGTGGATTGCCGCGTTGATGCCTTTAGGCTTTGCGTTAGCGAGTTTAGGGAATCGCGTTATCGACTTTATTCGGGGCGCGTTAATTCCTTTATTTTGGGATTCCGCGTATAGGCAATGTTTTCAAGAATTAACCACGATTTCCGCAGCACCACTTAATAGGTACAATTACTTTCACCTACTCTTCTTCAAGTAGCTCCACTGATGGGAGGACCGGAAACCATTCGAGGTCATCTGGCAGCAAAAGTTGTCTAAAGAATTTTGCATATTGACGCCTGCATGAGCCAAGCTAGAGTGGATGAATCTTGGTAGGAGTTCAAGTGTCAAGCGTCGCAAAGACTCCCGCAGAAACTCCGGAATTCCTGGCCATTGCTCAGATTCTTCGGAGTAAGCGCAATGCTGCCAAGCTGATGAAAGCCTACCGAGGCCAACCCTTCGATGTTCTCGTCAAGGCCGCCAAGGAGTTCAAGAAGGATCTTCAGGCGAAGAAAGCCGCTGCCAGAGTTGAAATGCCTGTTTCAGAAGGCGAGGCCCAGAAACAGAAGGAACTCCTGTATGTGCTTCGCACGATGGCGCTGTCTGGTCTTCCTCACAGCACATACAAGAAAAAGGACCTCATCAGAGAGATCCGGTACGGCCCAACGCAGTTTGTCCAAATGAAATTCACTGCACGTGATTTTGATGAGGGAGTTCTTCTCCCCTCCGGCCTGAACGCTCGTCGCGTCTTCATCATGCTCTGCACACTCGCAGTCGAGAACAAATCCCCACTCATCACACTCGACTCCGCTGTGAAGTTCATGCAGCGAATGGGTTGGAAGATGTCTGACAAAGGCTCGACCATGCAGGGATACTATTGGAAATCCCTGCGTTCAATCCTGGAAGGCCTCCAGCAGATGACCGTCGACATGAAGTACCACGGCATCTTCAACAAGCGTGGGAAGGCCGCAGACAGCTATTCGATCATTCGCCGCTACCACCTGCCTTCTGCTTCGGAGGAGCGAACTCGGGATCAGGGAGAACAGACGCTGTACGGCATAGAGGAGGCGCACGAGGATCCTGATCTGGGACCTCCAGGTGTCTTCTGGGTTCGAATGGACCCGCTCTTCTACGCAGATCTCGTCGGTGATCCCGGTGCTGGAATCACAGGACAGGCCTTCCCCTTTACTGATAAGTACCTCAACAATTTCAAGACATCCAAAGCCATCGACATCGCCCTCTTTCTTGCGGCGCGTTGCTCCGCAGCGGATTCGAAATCGACAATCGATCTACACAAGATCTGGGATCAGCTGGGCATAGATCCCACCAATTACTCGATGTTCAAGAACACCTTCAAAACAACTCTCGAGGAAGTGAAGACGATCTGGCCAGGATGTGTTGCGCAAGTGGACAGTAAGGCCGACACCTTTATCGTGGAGCCTGTCCCTCAGGGGCTCGAAATGGTTCCACGCTCCCTTGCAGACAAGCTCCTGGAGGAGTTTTTGAGCGTTTCCCCATCCCAACGAGCCCAGCAATTCATTGCGAAGCGAGAAAACGAAGATTAGTCCAAAAGCCAGAAGGCCCCTTCAGCGGGGCCTTCCGACTTCAGTGCTTCTTGGTCTTGGTAATGCTTTCGGATTATCGAAAGCCCTCTGCCCAGCCAGTTCCTCCGCACGGATTCTAGCCTCACGGGCGAGGCGATTCGCTCGCAGAAGGCCTACTGGCAACTCTGGGAATACCGTGAAGTAGCCCCCGACTCCCAGGGCGAAGAGCCCTATGGCGAAGTCCTTGCGGCTTCCACTCACGAAATAGGTGTAGCCCCTCCCAAACCGCTGGAGCTTGTTCGAGACGCCACGCATCGCAACGAAGAGCCACACGAGGCCGCCAAGCGCGTAGAAGACGGCAAAGCCAATCACGATTGTTTTCAGGGCCCAGTCCGGCAGGTAGGCGGAGGCCGAGTTGATCGCGACGAGCGTGACGATGTACCAGAGGTTGCAGATGAAGGTTTTCAGCAACCAGGCCGTGAGGTCAGCGAACACACCCATCTCGGAAAGGATCCAGAGCATCGTTCCGATGCCCATCAGGATCACGATTCCTTCTGCGAAGAGTGCAAAACCCATGGTGGTTTCCAGTCTCAAAATTGCCTAACCGGCAGTCTGATTGCCCCCAGGGGTTCCCTCTGGTCTCAGATCAGGTTTTTAGGGTATTCGGCCGGCAGCCCCATGGACTTCTTGGCCTCAACCATCTTGTGGACGAACCAGAACTTCACCCGGTTGCGCGTGATCACGAACTTCGGCGCACCGTCGCGCTTCCAGTTGTGGCTCCCGCGAAGAACGCGAGCGTAGGCGGAGTTATCCTTGCTCCGGGCGGCGAGCACCCCTTCTCCCCACTTGTTCAGCCGCGGTTCTGCCAGCTTCTGGAACGCAAGGCGTGGCCAGCAGCCCAAGGGCTGCAGAAGACAGAAGGCGCCATCGTTCTCGGTGCCCAGGTAATAGATGTCGTGAGTAACAGACTCAACCCGAGCAAGACCATGGCTCACCCGCTTCCGCACGCCCACACCAACGTGGTGAGTCCACGCGATGGCCTTGAAGAGCGTGTTGAGCAACATGGGATTCGCCTTTCTGATTCGACTGAGGAGTGAACCATTCACCCAATTCGTCGATGCGGCAAGCGTATTACCCATGCTCCCTCAAGATCAAGATCTCAGATTCTCGGATTGCGCTCACGCGCCGGGATCAAACCTCGATCCTCACCGGCGCGTGGCCTGGGCCCGAGGATACATGCTGGGGGTTTTGATAGGCCGCTGACTTGGCAGCAGTTCGCACCCGTGGGTCGTCAAAGGCGTTCCGCAGGGTGTCAAAGTCACGCCTGGTCTCTTTATGATTCCGATGGCTGTCCATTCTTCCGACCAGGTTCAGGAGACCGGAGAGGTCCTGCCGCTGGCGCATTCCGTTGTGCAGATCGCTGTTGGCCTCTGCCAGGGCTACCGGGAGGGCATGCTGGAATCGCTGGTTCACATCGGGATGGGTGACATGAGAAGCCTTCGGGAAATCAAAGATGCTGAAGGCATGTGGTGAACGTGAAAGGTGGTTGAGGCCCTCGCGGGTGCTGCCCTGCTCCAGGCCCCGTGCCATGTTGCTCATGGTGTGGCGATCATTCAGGAACCGGCAGACCTGGGATACCCGGACCTCTGCATCAGAATCGCACTTGCTCTTGATGTGAGCAGGCAACGCATTGACGTGAACGCCTTGCTTGATGGCCTCTGCATTTTCTATGGAGGCTGCCCAACCATTCTTCAACTGCTCCCGAATGGCACCCTCAAGCCCCTTGGAGTCGATCTTCTTGGTTGGATCGACGTTCACCTTCCCGACAAGCTCCAGTTCCCCCTGGCGATTCTGTTGGAAGACCAGCAGGCGGCCGTCAACGGCCTTCCCTGCGTGGTTGAAGCCTGTGAGGCTCGCAACGTAGGTGCCGTTGCCGACATCTGCGACGCCGATGTGTTTTTCTTCGCCCACGATGTCCCAGCCTCTGGGAATGAGATCCGTGCCGGGAGTGAGTCTTGGATTGAGGGCATTCTTGTCGGCCCAAGCACGGATGCCATCCGCGATCCGCACGCTGTTGGTGCTGGCAGAGGCTTGGTGTGTGTAGGTACTCTCCAGGACACTGGCGGCATCGAGACCATGGCGGCGCATCGCATCGCCCACCAAGGGGGCCTTGTCGATCAGGCGAATGTTCTGCTCCTGGAGATTCCGTTCGACAGCCCACTTCTCCTGGAAGGCCTTGCCAATCGCTTCGGAGTCCAGTTGGACAACCCCTTGGGGCTTCTTGGGGTCATTGAATTCCATCTGGTAGAGGTTCTGCCCATTGGGCCCGTAGGAGACGGTCACCCCCTTCTGGCTGATAAGGGATCGATGCAGATCGCGGGCGAGTGCGGGATCCGTCTGGATCGCCTCCTGCTCGAACCTCGTTTTCGAGGCACCCATGTAGGTCCGCTCAAGCGCGAGCAATGAGGAGCGGCAGTCCGTTGCGGAGGCTGTGGAGACCTGACGCAGACGCTTCATGCCATCCGAATGCCAAATGGTCTGGGCCAAGTTGGAATTGGCGACCGCATGGAAATCCGCCTCCGTGAAGGACTGGCCCTTGGCTTCCTTGTCGTTGAGGCTTTTCAGCCCCTTCACAGCAACCCCAGCCAATGCCTTGTCCTGGGACTGGGCGGCCTGGCTGAGAAGGCCCTTGTAAAGCTCCGTCGAGTTCTGCCCCTTGTAGGCTTCCCAACCCGCGTTCAGTCGATCCGCATGCAAGGCGCGGACCTCCATTTCAGCCGTATGGAGGGTGCTGACAACGCTCGGATGGCCTCCGATGGCGTCCAACTGGGCCTTGGCACCCATGGCTGCGGCGGCATACGTCTGGCCAGCTGTGCCCTGATCAGACTTCTGTCGTTCGATTTCCTGGATATGGATCCGGTCCTTTTCCTGCCGGTGCTGCTGGATGTGTCCGACCGTCTGGTTGACAGTGTTTAGCCCCAGCTGGGCGGAGGACATGAAGGCATTTCCAATACCGCCATCAGGGTTTCCAGCGAGGTTCTTCCCGACCTCGACAATCGAGAGCACCGTGCTGCCGCCCGTGAAAGCCAGATTCACAAGCTGGCGATTGCGGATGCTCTCCTCGGCCCGGCGGAGTTCCTTTTCCTGGATCCTGGAGTCGATGTGATCGGCACTCACCACCAAGGGTTTGGAGTTCTGGGGGTCGATGCGGGAGATATCGATGGGCGCCGGACTGGCGTGGGGGATGGCCGTACCCATGCCGGCCCCTCCGCCTTGGGATCTTGCAACGAGACCGCCTTCCTCGACGATCTCGCCCTCCACGACTTCGGGGGCCTGTGGAACCTGAGACTTCCAGGAAACCACCCCGGCGCCAGCGGCACCCGCCAGGGTGAGGGAGGGATCGTACTTGGGTGCCTCCGTGAGAGGCTTGTCCAGGGATTCCTCGTGGTTGGCCGTGAGGTAGGCGTAGTAGGGCCGCTGCTCCGAGCCATCAGCGCAGGCGCCAAGGTAGGCCGGGTTGTGGTTCGGGTCTGCCGCCAGGGCGATCCGCGCTTCGGCTGCGGGGGTCAGCACAACATCCTCGGGACGCTCCCAACCCGCGAAGCGGGTGCCAATGGCGGGACGGACCTCGCCTGCAACCCCGGCATCCCGACCATGGACCTGGAGCATCTGGGACACCGCGGCGGCGCGTTGGTGGTCGATCACCCCGCCCTGCTCAAGCTGGACCTTCAGGCCGTCTGCAGCCACGCCTTTCTGGACGGCCAAGCGGGCTGCGCCCCCTTCGACCACCATGGAACGCAAGTTCTCGTAGTCTTTCGCGGCCTGGTCGTAGGCAGGAGTGTGTTTCTCCATCTTGCCCAGGGCTTCGCCCAGGGACTGAAGACCATCATTGATCCGCGCCTTTTCCTTGGAGATGGCAGCGGACTGCGTAGCGTTGTAGATCTGGGTTTGGGAGATCGCGTGCCCGATCTCGGCGCTGTTGCCCTTGATCGCATCGACTTCTCGAACCGGAACGACCTTGGCGACATTCACCGCAACATCCATGGGTTTGAGGTTGCTGGATGCGACACGGCCTTCATAGAGTCGGCGATCATTGACGTAGGCCTGAAGCACAGCCAAGGTTTTTGCGCCCTGGGGCCCCAGATCCACATCTGGACGGTCTTTGATGGCCGCATCCATCGGGACGCCGCGCATCAAATCCTCAAAGAGTTTGCGCCGGTCTGATCCGGCGTTGGCCATCTCGAACTGAGTGCCCACGGCGTCCACCAGAGATCGGTGGATCTCGATCCGCTTGGGGACATCGGAGAACGCAGGCGTAAGTTCCGATTGGACCGGCTTCAGCGAGCCCGAAGGCGCAATGGTTTCATCAACACGTGACCGACTGACATCGACCATCTGCAAACTCCTATTCCCGCAGAACGAGGTGTGTTTAAGCTACGGCGCCCAAATTTTCTGCGAGCTATTCGTCAATCCGGCTCATCACGAAACGCCCGGGCAGTAGGCCCCGCTTCTGGAGTGCGGGCAGGCTGTCTGGGCCCTGCATCATTTCGCCCACCGAGGGCCAAGCGAGCATGAAGTTCTGCTCATGGGTGCCAGCGCCATCACCCCGCAGGGCGATGAAGTCTTTCACCTGTTGCCCCTGGAATCGATCGGCCCGGCGCAAGGCCTGCTCGAAGACAAATCCGGCGCCAGCGCGTTGAGCCTCAGCCTGCGCCGTGATCTGGGTGAGTTCGGTGCTCAGGGTTGCCTGGACCTTCTGAGCGACAGCGGACTGCGGGGACATCCCGGTTGGGATCTTCGCCTGCGCGGTCACAGTGGCCTTGATGGTGTTGAACTTCTCCATCAGGTCGATCGTCGTTGTCCGGGTGCTGTAGTAGGCCTTGGTGCCCTCTTCGAAGGTGAGGTTGGGGTAGGAATACCGACCGCCACGTGCGTAAAGGCTCCTGATCTGGCGGGAAATCTCCTGGGAATCCATCTCGGGCATCGCCTTCTTGAGCGTGTCGATCACCTGGTCCTTGCTCGGGTTCTCCTTCGCAAATGTGATCTCGTCGAACTGAGGCGGCAGGCCGGAGAAAGTCCTGGGCAGGATGTTGGCCCTGCTGTTGGGCGAATCCTTTTGGAGCGTAAAGATCGGGACGTAGTTCCCGGGCTTGAAGGCCGCGGCCCCCACGCCTCGCTGCTGATCCACCTGGAGGGCCACGAAAGCGAACTTGTGATTCGCCCCGTGGTCGTGGGGATCCGAGGCGGAAATGATGGGCCAGCGCATGGCGTGAGCCAACTGTTCCTGCTCGCTTCGGACCCGGACCTGTTCTTGGCCGGGCTTGAGCATCGGGAATCCTGTCGCCTCATCGCGTGGGGCGAAGAACTCGCATCGGGGCGTGGCTGTGTAGCCGACCCGGGCCTTGTTCATGGACTCCTTGCGCATAAACTCGGCGGCTTCGTTGAGGTTCATGTCCTTGGCGACGGGGCTGAGCTCCATGGAACCCAAGTAGTCCCCGTCCACCTTGCGCTTGGGGGTGTAGGCAGAGAATCGCGTGCATTCCTTGGAATCCGGAACCAGCACAACCCAGCGGCTGGGGAGCGGAGGCATCGAGTAGGTCCCGATCGGATAGGCGTTCAGAGGGGTCTGCTTCATGCCCTGGAGAACTCGACCGACAGCAAAGCCGTTGCGCTCAAGTTCCTTGCTGCCAATCTTCATTTCCTCGGCCGCCGCGTAAGCTCCATCGACATAGGTTGCGATCAGATTGCTGAAGGCGGGGGCGGATTCGCGCAGGCCCTTCTCCATGCCGGTCTTCCACTGGCGATCGGCGTCCGAGATGGTCTCCCCACTGCATTCCTTGATGACGAGATCGATGTAGCGGTTGGTGGCCTCGGCACCCAGCTTGCTGGGTTGGATGCTACTGACAAACCTGGCCTGGACGGCACTCAGGTTTGCCTTGGCGCTTCGAACCGCAGCATCCAACTCCTGGGATGCGTCGTTGACAGGCTGGAGGACCCTGCTGCTCTCGGTGAGGATCGGATCCAGATCGGTGCTGTACCTGGGGGCGCCACTGGCGGTCCAGGTTGCAGGAACCTTCACCATCTGCATCGCCATGACAGGCTTCTTGTCCTCACCCAACTTCGGCTTCCCCGCGCCATCGAGCACGGGAGCCATCTTTTGAACGGTCATCACCGACTGAACCGGGCCCTGGGGACCCGTCTTGATGATTTCGGGGAGGAGTCGGGACAACTCCTCATGGATGGTCTCCAGACGAAGAAGGCGGGCCACGTTCGGGTCTTTGGCTGCAGCCCCGAACTCGTCCGACTTGGCATCCAGGGTTGCTTGTTCAGGAGACCGATCGTAGAGCAGGTTGCGGAGGGTCTCGACCGGGACACTCTTGGACCCAACGTGGGTCGTCTTCTCGCCGATTCCAAAACGATCCACCAGGTAGTTCTGGATGGCGAAGACGGGATCCCGGTGGGCGCCATTCTGCGAAATCGCTTCCTTGAACGTGGTGTCCAGTTTGGCCAGAGCCAGGAGGGGCGCCTCAACGTACTTGATGGAAGCCACCACGGCCTTGTCGGTGAGGTTGGAGGCCTTCATCGAGAGGGCCAAGGTCTCCCAAGAGCGGGCCATCTCACCATCGATGGGGTTCATCTCCCGCAGACGTTCCATGGGCCCAAAGTCACCTTGGAAGGCGGAGAGGCCCGCTGTGATCGCGCCACTCTGGGCGGCCCGGGCGGTTCGCATCACGCCCTCGAAGGCCATCGTCATGCTGCCCTTTTCGCGGGGGCCGCCCTCGGGCAGATCGGCACGCATCCCCGGGATCACATAGAGCGGCCGGAACCCAACTTGCTCCATTTCGGCGATCATCGCGGGTGCATCGTGATCAGGGTCGTCGAACGCGAAGGACTTGTAGATGCTGCCTTCCATGGGCATCCGCAAAATGGAGGGACGGCCATTTTCCTTGCCAGCTGCAAAGGCGATCCTCTGGTAGAGGTCCACCTGGTTCCCACTTGGGCACACCGTCATGTACTGCCGAGTGCTGGGGTTGTGGAACCCATAGATCTCTCTGCGCCCTTCGGGAGCCTCGAACACGATTGGCTCGACAATGAGGCGCCCCTTGGGGTCTCCAAAGGGAGAGGCCAAGTTGAGGCCCTGGTAATCCAAGGTCTCGCGCCGCTTCATGTGACTTTCGACCTGGGCGGGGGCCAGAGACGTGGCAACGTCACGGAAACCGACAAGGGCCGGAAGGGCCGTAGCCGTGTTGAGGTCGCCGAAGTCACCGAAGGCTTTGAACGCACCGCTCGTGATCTTGGCGCGGATCGCATCGCCCATGTTCTTCGGACCCTTCATGTCCCACTGGCGGCGGTAGTCATCAATGCTTCCATAAGCAAGAGAGCCGTCCTTGGCGACAAATGGCACTCCATTGGTGGCTTTGGACACAGCGGAAAAGATGGTGTTCACATTGCGAGCCAATGGGCTCTGCTCGAAAGACGACTTGGCGCGATCAAGCACGACCCTGTATTCACGGAAGGATGCCGTGGCGCCGGGGTCCATGACCGTCTGCTTGAGGCCTGTGGCCGTGCGGTCCCTGGTCGTCTGAACGGACGAGGTTAGGGACTGTGCGGCCTGCTTCTCAGGGGCCACGGTCGGCTCATTCGAGATATTCGGCTGAGGCATGGTCGAACTCCTTCAACGCGATTCTCGGTCTGAGACAAAAGCTCTACTGGCAAACAGCAGTCAATAACCCTCGTTGGGTCTTTCTATCCACTCGTGCGGCGAATTACGCATCAACAAGCACAGCGAGGCAGAAAACTCACCTTCGGCATCCTGGGTATTGGAGGACATCAATGCGTGTGATCTTTGCTGAAAAGCCAAGCATGGGCCGGGCGATTGCCGCAGGCCTGGGCATCCAAGGCAGCGGGAAATCATCCATTCAGGGCAAGGATCCGGGTGGGCGGGAGGTGGTCGTCACCTGGGGGATCGGCCATCTCGTGGCCCTTGCCGGTGGTTTCGAGAGCTACAACCCCGAAATGAAAGCCTGGAAGGCTGAACACCTCCCCTTTGTCCCGGAAACATTCAAGACCGAGGTCATCCACGAAACCAAGGATCAGTTCGATGCCGTGAAGAAGATTCTCTTAAATCCCGCGGTCAAGGATGTGGTGGTGGCCACGGACCCCGCCCGGGAAGGCGAACTCATTGCCCGGTACACCTTCGACAAGATCGGGGTGAAGGCACCGACCTTCAGGCTCTGGTCCTCGTCTTTGACCGAGGAAGCGATCCGCGACGCCTACGGCAAGATGAAGCCATGGTCGGCCTACAAACCCCTCCAGGATTCGGCCTTGTGCCGCAGCGAGGCTGATTGGCTGGTGGGCCTGAATGGCACCCGGGCCCTGACGATCATGGCCAGGCTGAATGGCCGACCGGAGAAGGGGTCCTGGGCCGTGGGACGGGTCATGACCCCCACGTTGGCGATCCTGGTCAAACGCGAGCTCGAGATCCAGAACTTCAAATCCAAGCCCTACTGGACCCTGGAGGCGATCTTTGGTGCCGCTGAGGGGAACTACAAGGGTAAGTGGTTCAGCGAGGAGACGGATTCGTTCGCCACTCCCGAGGCAGCGAAGGCCATCCAGGCCAAGATCCAGGGCAAGCCCGGGACGGTCGTGAAGGTGGACACCCGTGAGACACGGAAACGCCCCGAGGCGTTTTATGACCTGACGGAACTCCAGGAGGAGGCCAACAAGCGTTTTGGAATTTCAGCCAAGGACACCCTGGATACGGCCCAAGAACTCTACGAGAAGAAGGTCCTGAGCTACCCCCGCACCAACAGCAAGCACTTGACCCATGCCGATGAGGCCAAGATCCCATCCTGGCTGGGTGCGGTCGGAAGCCTTGCGGACTACTCTCCGTTCGTCGCAGAAATCACCAAGGGTGGAAAGCCCGCGCTTCTGGGGCCCCGCTACGTGGATGACGGTGAGGTGGAGGACCACGGGGCCCTGGTCCCGACCGAGAAGGCCGCAGATCTGGCCAGCCTGACCGATCGGCAGCGCAAGGTCTACGACATGGTGGTCCGTCGTTTCCTGGCGGCCTGGTTCTCGGATTTGGTGGAAGCCAAGACCACAATCATCACGGCCGTCGAGGGAGAAACATTCAAGACCTACGGCACCGTCATTCTCGATCCTGGGTGGACGCGGGTTGATGTCCCTTCCAGCAAGAAGCCGAAGAAGAAGGGCAAGAAGAAGGCCGATGACGAAGGCGATGAAGACGAGGCTCAGGAAGGGAAGGCCCTGCCCCGGGTCTCCCAGCAGGAGACCGTGAAGCTCGAGAACTTGCTCTTCTGTGAGAAGAAGACAGAACCGCCCAAACGGCTCACCGAAGCAGATCTCCTTTCGGCCATGAAGACCGCCGGGAAGGATCTGGATGACGACGAGCTCAAGGAGGCCATGAAGGCAGCTGGTGTGACTGGTATCGGCACCCCCGCCACCCGTGCGGCCACCATCGAAAAGCTCTTATCCCGTGGGACCGCAAAATACCCCAAGGACCCTCTTGTGGAACGCAAAGGGAAGGCATTGATCCCAACGCAGCGCGGTATCGACCTGATCCAGATCCTGCCGGATCCCAGCCTGAAGAGCCCGGAATTGACGGGACGCTGGGAGGCCAGCATGGAGGACATTCGGAAGGAAGGTTCCTCCCGGAAGGACTTCATGGCCAAGATCGCCGATTACACCAAGGCCCTGGTGGAGTCGATGCTGGGGGACACGAGGATTGGTGGTGCCACACCGAGTCCCCAGGGCTTCGAACCGAAGACCATGCCGACCCCATGCCCGAAATGTGGCTCCACTGTTGTTCTGAAGGCCTGGGATGGAAAGTTCTATACGAAGTGCTCCGGGAAGGACTGCTACTTCGGATACGAGGCGGATCGAGATGGCGAATCGATCTCCCCCTGCCCTCACTGCGAAGGCGGCCGTCTTCGGTCCACACCGAAGGGCCGGGTCTGCGCAGACTGTGGTGAGTGGGAAAAGCCGAAATCGGCGGGTTCCGGCAAGGGCCCTGCGGCCAGAACGAAGGGCGCCGCACCAAAGACCTCGCCAACATCTTCGCCAGCATCTTCTTCAGCAGCCGAGAAGTGCCCAAAGTGCAAGGCTGGAACCCTGGCTGTTCGCAAGGGCCAGTTCGGGTACTTCGTCAGCTGTAGCGATCGGGCCTGCGGCTTGATTTTCGGTTCCGACGCGAATGGGAAGGCCGAGGGCGGGGCTTGCTCAGCTTGTAAGGGCCCGGTGAAGAAAACCAAGAGCGGTTCACGGGTCTGCGCGGTGTGTGGAACCTGGCAGGATCCCAAGTAGCCCAGATTGCCGAAGTGAAATGAGGATGCAGTAACCGACTAGACATATCTACAAGAATTTCAATCCCATGACCCTACAAGTGAAATAGATCGACAGCAGTTCAGCCTGAATAGGTGGGCTGAACATGACCCAGGACTGATTCCTCCCAGCGTTGGCTCCGCGTAATGAGCCTGATGCCCCCAAAAACGACTCATTCACCAGTGCCGGAGGGCATTGGTGAGGCGTTTTACGCCCATTTGAACCCCAAAACAAGGCATCTAGCTTGTTGTCGGTCTGTTTCCCGCCTCAGAAAACAGCCTCCCCATAGATTCGGAAATGCCAGGTGTTTACTTCTGGTCCTTCCAAACCTGCATCCTCCACGGTCCCGCCAATGCAGCCTTCCGTCCGACATGCCACCACCCCCCTGAAATTGCTCGCCAAGAGCGCCCTTTTTGATGCCGGCATCATCGGCGCCCAAGATCACCTGCTGGCGCCAGTTTTCGGTGTCTGGGCGTTTCCCAGGGCCAATGAGGGCAAACGAAAGGGTGGGCGTGCCAAAGCCAATGCTGAACTCCGTCGCCGAGATCATGTCGAGGACGCCATTGCCCCCTCACTGTTCTTTCTGGGAGCTCCACATCTTGGGGTGAAGGCGGCTGGCATCAGCCTGGGGCAGCCCGAAGCTGAGGCAAATAGCCGCGATGCCCGTTGGCTCTACGAGAAGATGGCCGTTGTGCGGGACCGTGGCGGCTATATCTATGGGGCTCAGTGGGCGGTGGCCAGGATCGCGCAGCCAGATGGCGTGGACACGACGCAACTACAGCGCCTGTACGAACACATCAGCGACAAGATCGCGTGTCTTCCAACCCACCGTCTCGCAGCCATGCTGACCGGGAAGACCGAATGTGACCTGGAGTATCGAAGCAAGAATGAACTCCGCCAGGTCACCGGGATCTTGATGGAGGATGAATCGGCGATCTGGAACTATGCAGCCCATCCAGAGTTCATCGTGATGACGAAGC
>Ga0116170_10004143_pt1 | contig 13349 bp, 5 predicted proteins | sample AD_JPNHW1_MetaG_FD_89797 | JGI IMG/M metagenome (GOLD analysis project Ga0116170, IMG submission 89797) | Active sludge microbial communities of municipal wastewater-treating anaerobic digesters from Japan - AD_JPNHW1_MetaG | ecosystem: Engineered > Bioreactor > Anaerobic > Digestate | place...
AAGCTTCAGTCCAGCGTGCTGCGCCTCAACGAGATGTCGCGCCGCATCGGCCAGCTCCTCAAACAGCGCGCCTTCGGCAACAACCGCTACGCCTTCTCCATCACGCCCCTCGAGACCTGCAAGCGCCTCTGCGACCTCGTGACCCATTACCGCTCGCTCGACCCCGAAAAGACCGAGGCCGACCTGCGGGCCTTCATCGAGGACCACGCCGAAGAGATCAAGAACACCGAGGTCGGCGAGATCCCGCCGATTCTCGACTACCGCAACTGGTTCCGCTACGAACTCAAGGTGCTGACCACCGGCGCGGACGGGATCGTCATGGACCGCAAGGTCAAGAGCATCGGCTCGGGCGGCGAGCAGGCCGTGCCGAACTACCTGCTGATCCTGACGATCGCGCACTTCCTCTACGACAAGGAGAAGATCCGCCTGCCGATCCTGATCTTCGACGAGGCCTTCTACGGCATCGACGCCGGCCGCCGCGACCAGCTCCTCGGCTTCGCGACCGACCTCGAGCTCCAGCTCTTCGTGGCCTCGCCCGACCAAGACGGCGTGAAGAAGGAGATCGCCTACTCCACCTCGGTCCTCGTGGTCAAGGACAGCAAGTTCACCGTGCATCTCTACGCCTACCACTGGAGCGCCGCGCCGAAGCAGCTCGATCTGCTCGACACCGCCCACAACGAGCCCCAGCCTGCCGTCTTCGGACAGGAACTGTAAGCCCCACCCCATGACCTCTTCCTTCTGGAAAGAACGGTTCGAACGCTGCCCCGCCCTGCGGCCTTGGCTGGCGCACGCCGCCAAATACGCGGCACGCGCCAGCGAGCTGCCCGCCACGCTGACGCTCGGCGACGTCCCGCAGGACAAAGCCGTGCGCCGCGCGCTGGAAGAAATCTTTCCGGATTGCCGCGAGCAGAACGGACGGCTGAAAGTCCGTCTCGACGATGCCATGCGGCAGCGCGAACGCTGGCTGCCGCTCGCCGAACTGCTCGGCGTGAAACCCGAAGAGCCCGCGCCGTCCGCCGCTTCCGACGAGTTGTTCGCTCAGACCTTGCGGCGGCTGAAAGTCTTGCATCCGGAGGATAACGCGTTCATCGACGCCGTGCGCCGTTCGAAGTTGCTCCGCCGGTTCTTCAAGGCCTCCCCCTCCGCGCCCGACGCGCTGGTCGCGCTCTTCGATGTGCTCGTCTCGCTGCGCACCACGCCTGCCGGAATCACGCTTTCCGAACTGGGCGCGAAGTGCTTCAACGACAGCAAGGCCCTGCGCAACGGCCCGCTCCGCCAGCAGCTCGAACATCTGTTGCGGCTGCAGGCGGGCAGCCCCGACGACGACATGGCCACGCTCTTCAACGCGTGCGGCATCATCGAGAACCCCTACACTACGCACGTGGTGGTCTTCGCACCCTTCGCCTACCGCACGCAGAGCGGCGACTGGCTCGACTGGCCTTACCGCCTGTGGCGTTGCGGCGAGGCGGCCATCCTCGCGTGGAAAACGGTCAGGGGCCTCACGGCGCTCCGTTTCGAAGAGCCCTGCCACAAGCTGGTCACCAGCGAGAACGCGGCCCCCTTCCACCGGCTCGTGGAGACCCGCCGCCCCGCGCTCTACACCGAGGGCTACCCCAACGCCGCCGTGAAGACGCTGCTGCGTCACTTCGCTCAAGCCGGGGCATCCGTCCTGCACTGGGGCGACACCGACCTTGACGGCTACCGCATCGCCGAACAGGTGGCGCGCAACATTCCCGCGCAATTCTACGCGCCGCCGGAAACGGAAAGGCCGTTACAGGCGCGCCTTCTGCGCCTGACGCACGAGCAACACCGCCGCTTGGCGCAATTCATCGACGCCCACCCCGGCTTCCCCTATCTCGAAGAATTGCGCCATACGCTTGCGCACGGCTGGCTCGAACAGGAACAGACCATCGATCTCTTCGAGTAGCGTGCGGGAGCCTGCCGTTCTATTTGCGGTCTTGCTGGCCTTCGAGCGAGAGCTCCTCGAAGTATTGTTTCACCAGCTCGCGATACTCGGCAGGCGTCTTCCTGAGCATCTCCTCGTAAGCCTCGGAGTCCCTTTCGCCCCGGAAGCGGATCCAATCTTGGTTGAGCGACAGGCGCGACCCGCGTTCACCCCCCCCCGCGCCGCCGCCCGCGGCCACGCGGCGCGTCGAACCGCCCAGGCGGCCCGGCACCACGGCCCAGGCGGCCGCGTCCCGCTTGGCCTGGTCCTCCGCCGCCCTGGCCATCACGTCGGCCGCCTGTCGCGCCTTCTCGGCCGCCGACCGCTGCGGGGCTTCCGCCGCCGCGCGCGCCGCCGCCTGGCCGCGCGCCTGACGCGCCAGATCCAAGGCCTGCCGCGCCTTGTCCTGCCCCTTCTGCGCCTCGCCGGCCGCCTGCGCATCCGTCGCCGCAGAGGCTTTCTCCGCCGTCTGCACGGCCTGCTGCGCCAGCGCCGCGGCCTCGCCCGTCAGCCGGGCCGATTGCGCGCTCCGGGCCGCGGCCTCCTGCAAAGGTTCCAGCCCTCTCGCGGCTTTGTTGGCCTGCTCCGCTTCGCGCGCCGCCGTCTCGGCCTGCCGGGCGGCCTCCTGCGCCGCCGCCGAAGACGCCTGCTTCAGCTCGGCCATCTTGCCGACGGCCTCTTGCGCGCCCAGCCGGGCCATCGCGGCCGCTTCCTGAGCCAAAGCGGCCGCCGACTGCGCCTCCTCCATCGCGCCCTGCGTCTCGGCCCGCGCCTGCGCCGCGCCCTGGTCCGCATTTTCCGCCCGCTGGATACGCTGGCCGGAGTGGCCGGCCAGCTCGGCCGCCTGTCCGGCCAGCTTCGCCGCCTCCGCCACACGCTCCGCCAGCGCCCGATTCAGCGGAGTTGACTTCTGCGCCGCAGCCGCCGCTTCCTGCGCCGCGGAGACGGCCCGTTGCGCGGCGTTTGCCGCCGCTTGGGCTTGCGTCACCGCCTCTTGCGCCTGCTTCGCCACCGCTTGGGGCGCGGCCTGCGCGTCCGCCGCGACCTGCTCCTCCCGGGCCACCTGCTCCAACTGCTCCCGGGCACGCTGCGCGGCTTGCGCCGCTTTCTCTTTCGCTTCAGCAGCCACCTGCTTGGACTGCTCCGAAAGCCCCTTCGCCTCTTTCAGCGCCTCGGACTTCTGCGCTTCGGCCAGATCGGCCGCACCCTCGGTTTTCCGCGCGGCCTCTTGGGAAAGCGCCGCCGCGCGCTGCGAGAACGCCGCCGACTCGGACGCAAGCTGCCCGGCCTCGGCCGCTTTCGCCAGGCCCTGCTTGTCCGCCTCGCGGGCCGCCTCGACCGCTTGCGCGTTGGTTTGCCGCGCCGTCGCCTCGGCGGCCCGGGCCTGCGCATCGGCCTTCTTCTCCGACGCCGCGGCCTGCTCCTTCTGGCCCGCCTGCTGCGCTTCCGCGGCCTGCTGCGCCTGGTCGGCGGACAGTGCCGCCTCCTGTGCGGCCCGGTCGGCTTTTTGCGCCGCTTGCGCCGCCTGTTCGGCGATCGTCTTGCGTGCCGCCGCGTCGGCCACCGCTTCGTTGGCCTGCCGCTTCTCGGCCGCCTGCCGCGCCTCCTGCGCCGCCTTCTCGGCCATCTCGGCCGCCGCCGTCGTTTTCTCGGCCGCCTTCTGGACCGCGTCCGAGGCGGCGCGCGCTTCGGCGAACCCCTCGGCTTTTTCTGCGGCTTCCAGCGCCTGTTCGGCGGCCTTCTCGGCCAGCGTCGCGGCCTGCGCGGTCTCCTTCGCCGCATACGCCTCGCGGCGCAGCGCCTGGTCGGCCTCCGGCGCCAGCGCGCGGTCCGCCTGCTGCATGGCCTCGCGCGCCTGCCGAACCCCTTCCAGCGCCTTGTTGAACGCGGCGTCGTCCAGCTGCGACTTGACCTGCCACATCTTCTGCTCGGCCTCCGTCTGCCGGTTCGCCCACTGCTGCATCTCCTGCCTGTCCATCTTGGCGGCCTCGGCCTGCTGCGCCAGCGCCGCCTCGCGCCGCGCCAGCTCGCCGACCTGGCTTTGCTGCTCCTGCTTCCGGTTCTCCTCCTGCAAGACACGGTTCGCCAGATCGTTGACCCTGTCCGCCGCCTCGCGGAACGCCCGCTCCGTTTCTTCGCCCGCCTGCTTTCGCTTGTCCGCCCCGGTCACCGGGATCTTCTCCAGTTTCTGGAACGCCGGCTCGACCTTCTCGTCGCGCACATCGAGGATTTGTTTCGCGAAGGCGGCGAACGGCGTCTCCTCCGTTTTTTGCGCCGCCTTCTCCATCATCGCTTCGGCCTTCACCGCGGCCTCGCGCGCCTCCTCCAGCTTCTCGGCCGCCCGCTCGGGCAGCTCGGGCTTATCGAAAGTCCACCTCTCCTGAGCCACGCGGTTCGCGGCTTCGTGCAACTCTTGGGCCGCCTTGCGCAACTGCTCCTCGAGCGCCCGGCGCGCCGCCTCCCGCACCTGTTCGCGAACGGTCCGGGCGCCCATGTCGAGCGTCACGCTGATCGAGCGGCTCGCGCGCACCTGCGGCCCGCCCAGTTCGGGCGGCAAATTGTCGGCCACGCGGAAACTCAGCTTGAACGCGCGGACGCCTTGATCGTACAGCGCCTGCAGGTCGGGGGCCCCTTCCAGCGCGGCCTGCGCGCCGGCCATGCGGACGGCCTTCAGCGGCAGCACGCGCTCGCCCGCCTTTTCCGTAAGAATCACCATCCCCATCTCGCCGAAGCCGAAATCGTCGCTCGCCGATCCTTTGCACACCAGGCGGTCGTAGGGAGGCATGTGCAGCCGGGGCACCTCCGGCGTCGTGAGGGTCACTTCCGGCGGACGGTCCGGCACGGCGGTGTACGCCGCCCAGGCGGGACGATTGGTGAAGCCGTACCCGTCGCGGAGCGCCAGCGCCCAGCGGCCGGTGCGGTTGGTACTCAGCGTCTGGAGCCACACGCCGTTCGTCGCCGCCCCTCCCGGCTGCCGCAGCGTCAGCCCATTCACGCACAGCGCCGCTTCGCACGCTCGGTCGTAGTTGCCGTCGATCCGGATCCGGGTACCCGCCACCGCCGCGATCGCCTGCGCCGCGCCCACCTGCTGGGTGGCCTGCAGCCCCGTGTAGGCGGGATAGGTGTAGCTCACGCGCGTTTCCGTCACGCGCGGCTCGGACACGACGAAGACGTTATAGGGGCGCGTATAGCCGTTGCCGTACCGCACCCGATACTCGAAGCCCTCGTCGACCGACGGGATCTCCAATTCGTACGTCACGGGGTCCGCGCCCGGGGCGGACAGCCGCTTCATGCGCTCCACCATCTCGCGCCCGGCGGGCCGCCTGAACCAGATCTCCGCCCGCAAACCGTGACGCTCGGGCACCTTGACCTCGAAGCGCAGCGGCATCCCCGCCAGCTGCATCACGTCGCCAGGCTTCACCTCCAGCGCGCTCGCCAGAAGCGTGTCGAACTCGCGATGCGGAGCGATCGCCCGCAGGAACAGCAGCCAGCTCTGCTTGGGCCACACGGCGAAGAGGGCACCGAGCAAAGCCACCGCGCAGACCGTCGCTCTCAGGAAAGGCTTGATCGTACGCGGCGTAAACTCCTGCGTGGGCCGCACGCCGGCCAGATCGCTCTCGGCGTCCTCCGTGATGAGCGCGACCAACTCGGCCGAGGCGCGCTCCGCGTCGACCCCGCCCTGCTCCGCCAGCTCGATCGCCGAGCTGATGCGCTCCTGCATGTCGGGATGGCGCGTCTCCAGCACGCGGGCCATGCGCGTCAGGGACAGCGGGCGCGCCAGCGGCAGGATCAGCATGGTCCATGCGGTCGCCGCTGCCAGCGCCAGCCCCGCCAGCGAGAAGGCCCAGCGCACCGCCGGATGATACAGCACCACCGCCGCATCGATCGCCATGATCGCCAGCACCGCGCCGACGGCCACCGCCAGCACGGCCAAGAGGCCGCGCGCCAGCAGGATCAGCCTCACGCGCCGGACCATCCGCGCGAGTTGTGTCGTCAGTTCGGGGGGCAGTTTTTGTTTCATTGCAACTTCCTACGCCAGTCCGCCCTTTTTGCGCAACAGCCACTCGGCCGTCAGCAACAACGCCAACAGGATCAGCACATACGGATTGTCCCACAGCGCGTACTCGCGCCGCTCCTGCACCTCGCGCCGGCCTTCGCCGAACGCCTTGGCCAGCGTGCCCAGCGCGTCCGGTGTGACGACCTTGCCGCCCGTTCCTTTGGCCAGCGCCTCCAGCACGGCCCGGTCGGGGCGGACGTTCCCCATTTCGATGGGGCGACGCGACGCCGTGACCAGGAACGAGGTCTCCACGCTTTCGCGGGCCACCGTATCCGTGCGCACGACCTCGAGTTGGCAGGCCCCGGCCTGGCCCTGCGGCGGCAGCGAGGCCTCGTAGAACCCGTTCGATCCGGCGCGCGGCGCCAGCTTCACGCGCGTCACCTCGCGGCCTTCGCCGTTCTTCAGAACCGCTTCAAGCGCCGCGTCCCCCACGCCCGAAAAATCCTCGTTGAGCACGCGCGCCATCACGCTGATCGGGTCTTCGGGGCCATACACCAGCCGGTCCGTGCCCGCGCGGAAACGTTCCTGGCCGGCGCGCAGCCGCTCGCCCAGCCCCCACCGCATCACCTGTCCCCAGAAGCGGTGATGCCGCACGTCGCCCGTCCGGTAGCGCAGCCGCCACGTGCGGTCGAACGCCAGCCCCAGCACCTTGCCGCGGCCCACGCGCTGCGCGACGATCAGCGCGTGTTTCGCGCGGTGCTGCATCACGTCCTCCAGATGCGACACCGCCTGCTTCACGTCGGTCAGCACCTTCTCCTGCTCGCCGTCCTCCGGCGCCGCGGTCGCGAGGATCTCCGTCCCCGGCTTCGCGGTCACCGGCAGGCGCCAGTCGAACGGCGGCAGCGACCGCCACACGTCCTCGTTCTCCGAAAGGCTGCCCGACTGCACCATCACCGGGTGGGACTGCCCGGCCGGCGTCAGGGCCAACCGATAGGAGCGCTCCGGCCCCTGCCAGTAGCTCTCTTCCTCTTCCACCGCGAACGGCACGAGCGCCGCCAGCGGCGAATCTTTCGGGAACGCGTGGGGCATGGCCCGCGGCCCTCCGATGACGACGAGCAGCGCCCCGCGGTCCGCCACGCAGGACCGGATCTCTTCCTGCACCTGCGGCGTCAGCGTGGCCGCGTCCAAGTCGCCCAGGATGATCACGTCGAAGGCCCGCCACTCTTCGCGGCTCACGGGCCACCCGCCCGACTCCGCGTCGCCGAACTTGCGGCGCGTCGAAGCCGGCGGCAACGGGTCGGCGGCGCCGCCGACCAGCTTGTCCGGGTGCACCAGCCACGACTGGAGGTGGACGGACTTGTCCCGCCCGAAGAAGAGGTTGCGCAGATAGCGGAACTCCCAGCGCGGCGAATCGTCCACCAGCAACACGTTGATGCGGTCATCGCTGACGGCCACGTCCGAACGCCAGACGTTGTTGTCTTTGAAAAGTTCGCCCTCCAAGTCCTCGGCCCGCACTTCGTACCGCACCACGCCGTTGGTCTTCGGCTCGTGCGTCAGCCGCACTTCGCGCTGCCAGTCGTCCGAAGAAACCTCGAGGTCGACTTCATCCACCACGTCGCCGCCGCAGGCGAGGCCGACTTTCAGCTTCTTCCCGAGCGCCCCCGTCGCCTTGACGGTCACGGCCATCCGCACGCGGTCCCCCAAGAAGACCGATTCCGGCGCGACCACATCCGCGAGCGCGACGTCGAACGGCAGACGCGTGCCGCCGAGCATCACGCCGCAGACCGGCACGCCCTGGGCGCCGAACCGGCGCGTGACCGGCAGCACCGACGTATCGGCGTTGTGGATGCCGTCGCTCAGCATCAGCACGCCCGCGAGCTGTTCGGAGGGGATCTCCTTCAGCACGCCCTCCAGCGTCGCCGTGAAATCGGTCGCCGAGCGGAAATGGCGCTGCGCGAACGCGACGGCCCCCGTGGACGCGAGGCCCCGCCCGAGTTCCGCCTCGGTGGCGCGCGCGAAGCCGCGCCCGAACGTGAAAAGATCCAGATCATAGTTGCCGCCGAGCTTGGCAAGGAAGGCCTCGCCGTCCGCACCCGGGCGCTTGAGCAGGTCACACGCCAGCGCCAGGCGGGAGGTCTCGCACAGGCCGTTCACCGCCCCGCGATCGGCTTCCGGCAATCCGTCCCAAAGCTTCTGCGCGTCGCTCTTCTCGTCGGCGAGCGCGGCCCGCTGCGCGTCGCTCAGCCGGCCGGCGTGCGCGGCCCACGCCAGCCGTTCGCGCGGCTGCCACTGACGGTCCATGAAGCGCATGGAGTCCGACTCGTCGACCAGCACCGCCACGCGGCGCGTGATCTTCTTGCCGGTGAAGCGCACCAGCACCGGCTGCATCAGGACCAACACGCAAAGCGCGATCGCCATCGCCCGCAGCCCCTGGATCGCGGTGCCCAAGCGCGGCGTCAACGTGCGCCGTTCGCGGTAGAAGCAGGCGGAGACCGTCTCGGCGCCGATCCCCATCATGACGGCCGCCACCCAAAGCGGCCACGTGCAGGCATAGGTCGACACGCGCCCCAAAAGCTGCAGCAGGCACCACGACGCCGCCACCGCCGCGAGCGCGCGCGGCACCACGACGCCGAAGGCCGGCATCCGCTCGCGGAGGCGGCGCGTCACCACGCGCACGCCGAGCCAGAGGCCGAACGCCGCCAGCGTCATCAGCGCCACCGCCCACGTCGGGACCTCCGGCGGCAGCAAATCTATGCGTACAGGTTCCATACGTCCGACGGCCCAGCCTTCACGGCTAACCGTTCACCTCTTCCTCTCCCGTTTTTCGCTGGCCACAGATCCAGCGCGTCAGGACCGTCTCCAGAATCAGCAGCGCAAAAAGCGCCATCGCCGGAATGCGCCACAGTTCGCGCCCGAAGGTCTTTCCGATCAGCGCCTTCCGCAAATCCTCGAACGAATGCGTCACGGTCAGATCGGCCTGCCGCGTCACGATCGCCTGCTCGTCCGCCGTCAGCGCGTCGAGCCGGCTCTCCTCGGGATTCTCCATCACGCACAGCGGAAACACGTCGTTCGTGTTGGCGAGATGCCCGAGCCAGCTCGCCGCCGCGGCCGGCACCCGCACCTCGTAGAGCCCCTGCATCAACGGGCTGTCGGTGCGCAGGGCCAGCCCGTCCTCGCCGTAGCGGATCTTGGCGTAGAGGGTGCGCCCGCCGGGCGCCTGGACTTGCGTGTCCACCGCGTCGGCCCACGAGTCGGCCTCGCCGCGCGCCGGCACCAGCCAGTCGCTCGGCAGCCGCGCCCGCGGAAAGCCCGGACCCTCCAGGTCCACCCACACGCCGGCCTGCCCGCCGTCCTCGCCGAACTGCGCGAGGAGCGGGTAGCGCTCGCCCGCCTTGAAGGTGCCGCGCAGCTCGCGCGGCTGGCCGTATTCCGTCACGCGGACCTCGTGCGATCCGATCCGCAAGGCGAGCCGGTCGTCGGCGTTCACGTAGAACGCGTAGTCGCCGCTCTGCTTCGGCACGAACGAGCCGGTCCAGCGCACCTCGAAGTGGTCGCGCGGCACGCCTTCGCCGGGGCTGTTCTCGTTCCACGTCAGGTCCAGCGTGGGGTCGATGCGCGTCAGCAGCACCTTCTTGAAATTGTCCTTCCTGAAATACTCGGCGAGCAGCCCGTTGCCGCTCATCTGCGTCAGCGCGGGAGAGGAGAGCTGCACCACCGCCCCGCGCGAAGGCGGAATGTTCAGCGTCGCGATCACCGGCTGCGCCAGATAGGAGGTCACCTCCTGGATCAGCGGCAGGAAGGACTGGCGCGCCACGAGGTTCCCCGCGGTGCGGTCGAGCGGGACGAAGAGTTGCACCACGCGTCCTTTGCCCAGCGCCTGCTCCGCCATCAAGGCCGCCCCGTTCTGCAGCCGCGCCACCACGCTCGACGCGCCGTTGGTCTCGCGCGCCTGCCGGTAGCACTCCACCACCGCGTCCGTCAGGTCGCCCGACTCGCGGAACAGCTTGAGCGCGGGGTGCTTGAACGTCCCGGGATCGATCTTCACGCCCGCCGCCCCGCTTGCCGGCGCGGCCACCACACACTCGCCGAGCGGGAGCGGCAGCACCGGCGAGTCCGCGCTCCGCCACGCGTTGTAGAAGGCCGCGTCGGACCGCGCCCCGTGCACCGCCAGCAGGCTTCCGCCGCGCCTCACGTATTCGGCGAGCTGCGCCGCCTGGGCCTCGGGCAGCGACGGCACGTCCGCCAGCACCGCGACGGCGTAGCCGGCCAGCGTGCGCTTAAGCCCCAGCCCGCTCGCGGCGATCAGCTCCGGCTCCATCAGATAGCGAGGCTTCGCGGGCTCGCGGCCTTTTCTGGGCTCGCGCTCCGCCAAGTCCTTGGCCGAAGGCATCAGTCCCAGCGCGAGATATCCGCCGGCCCGGTCCAGCAGCCGCACCGCCCGTCCGTCGTCCGCCACCAGCACCTTGAGCGTCCGCGTGACCTGTATCACGCGCTTCATGCTGTCGTCCGAGGCCATCTCGTCGTCGGACGCCACGCGCGCCTCCACCACCTGCGCGCCCGGCGCGTCGAAGCGGTGCAGGAACGAGACGACCCGCTCCGTGCCGGGTTCCATCTGCCCCACCGACCGGTCGACCTTCTCCTTGCCGCCCGCCAGCAGCGTCACGTTCGCGGGCGTCACCGCCTCGTGTCCGGTGTTCGCGAGCGTGACGTCGATGCGCACGTCGCGGTCGGTGCCCACGACGGGACGCGAGAACGTCACGTCCTTGAGCGTCAGGTTGCGGATGCCCTGCGGCAGTTCCAGCGTGCGCACAAAAACGCGGGGCATCGCCGGCAGGCGCGCGAACGCCTCCTTCAGGAACCCCCAGCTCTGCAGGTCGCCGGTCTGCCAGCCGACCGACTGGCCGTCGCCGATCAGGATGATCTGCTTCGCGAGGTGCGAGCCCTGCGCCAGCGACGCCGCGGCCGCGGCCAGCGCGTCCGGGACCCGCAGCACGCCGTGCACGGGGATCGCCTGTTCAAGCGCCGTCTGCACGTACTTGCGGTCGGTCACCGGCGCGGGCACCAGCGGGTCGGGCACCGCGCCCGCCACGATCACGCTGAAGGCCACCCCGCGCGGCGCCTCTTCGATCAGGCGCGACGCCTCCTTCAGCGCCCGGCCGAAATTGGTCTCGCCGTCGACCGAAAGCGTCATCGAGGAAGAGCCGTCGATCACCAGCGCGATGTCGCGCGCCGTGCCGCCGACAAAGCGGCCGAGGCTCAGGCGCTTTTCCAGCAGGATCGCGCCGGCGCTGAGCGCGAGGCAGAGCAGGCAGGCCAGCCACGTCAGGAGCTGCCACGTGCGGTACCGTCCCAGCGCGAAGCTCATGCCGAACAGGACGATGCCCAGCAGCCCCAACGGCAGCACGGCCCACCACGGGAACGACGAGCCCGCCGGCACAAAGGGCCGCGCCATGGCCAGCACGGCGCACCCGGCCAGCAGGCACCGCGCCGCGAGCAGGAGCATCTCCTCCAGCAGCAGGCTGCGCCGCCGGCTCATCAGGCTGTCCAGCAGGAAGCGCATCGCGCCCCACTTGACCTCGCGGGCGTTGTGACGGTTGAAGAGGTGAATGATGACCGGGATCGCGATCCCGGCCAGCCCGAGCAGCAGATATGGATTCAGAAACAGCATCTAGCGTCTCTTCATCAGATAGGCCGAGAGCGCCTCGTCATACGGCACGCGGGTGTTCATCCGCACGTAGTCGATCTTCAGCCGCCCGCATGCCGCTTCGATGTCGGACAGGAACGTCCGCATCCGCTCCAGGTAGGTCGCGCGGATCGTGCGCGGGTCGATCGGCAACAGGGTCTCCGCCCGCTCCAGATCGCGGAACTTAGTGAACGAATCGAAGGGGAAAGTCAGCTCCTCGTCCGCCACGACGTGGAAGAGCAGCACCTCGTGGCGGCGGTAGCGGAAATGGTACAGCGCCTTGATCAGCGCCTCGGGCTCGTCGTACAGGTCGCTCAGGATCACGACCAGCCCGCGCCGCGGGATCCGCTCGGCGATGTCGTGGAAGATGTCGGCCAGCCCCGTTTCGCCGCCCGGCTCGGTCTTCTCCAGCGTCTCGAGGATGCCGCGCACCTGGCTGGTCCGCGCGCGCGCCGGCAGATAGCTCCGGATCTTGGCGTCGAAGGTGACCAGCCCCGCCGCGTCCTGCTGGCCGATCAGCAGATACCCGAGCATCGCCGCGACGTACTGCGCGTACGCGAATTTCGAGCAGGGCTTGCCGTTGCGCGGTGCCGCCGCCTCTCCCGCGTAGGCCATCGAGCCCGAGGCGTCGAGCAGCAGCGTGGCGCGCATGTTGGTTTCTTCGATGTACTGCTTGATGTAGTAGCGGTCCTTGCGCGCCAGCACACGCCAGTCGAGGTTGCGCAGATCGTCGCCGGGCGCGTACTGCCGGTGCTCGGCGAATTCGACGGAGAAGCCCTTGAAGGGACTTTTGTGCTTGCCCGAGATGAAGCCCTCCACCACCCCGCGCGCGAGCAACTCGCAGCGGCCGAGTTTGGCCAGCGCCTCGGGCGGCAGAAACTGCATGTAGGACGGGGCTGACATGAGCGCGGCTACACGTCAAGGTTTTCGGAGGGACGCAAACGCTCCAGCAGCATCGAGATGATCTTGTCGCTCTTCACCCCCGCCGCCTCGGCGTTGAAGGTGGTGAGCACGCGGTGGCGGAGCACCGGATAGGCGACCGCCGCGACGTCCGCGGTGGTGGCGTGATAGCGGCCATACAGCGCCGCGCGCGTCTTCGCCGCCGTGATGAGGCTGATGCCCGCGCGCGGCCCGGCACCCCAGGCCACCATCTCGCGCACGAACTCCGGCGCCTCGGGCTGGTTCGGGCGCGTGGCGCGGGTGAGGTCGCGCGCGAAGTCGACCACATGATCGGCCACGGGCACGCGCCGCACGAGGTCCTGCATCTTCAGGACCTGCTCGGCGTTCAGCACCTTCTCCACCAGGTCGGCCTGCGGGCCGGTCACCTGGCGGATCACCACGCTCTCCTCGTCCCGGCTCGGATACTCGACGATGATGTTGAAGAGGAAGCGGTCGAGCTGCGCCTCGGGCAAGGGATAGGTGCCCTCCTGCTCGATCGGGTTCTGCGTGGCGAGCACGAAGAAAGGCTCGGGCAGGCGGTAGTTCTCGCCGCCAACGGTCACGCGGTGTTCCTGCATGGCTTCCAGCATCGCGGCCTGGGTCTTGGGCGGGGTGCGGTTGATCTCGTCCGCGAGCACCATGTTGGCGAAGACGGGGCCCTTGACGAAGCGGAACGCGCGGCGGCCCGTGGTGTGGTCCTCCTCCAGCACGTCGTTGCCCGTGATGTCGCTCGGCATGAGATCCGGCGTGAACTGGACGCGCTTGAAGCTGAGGTCCATCACGCG
>Ga0116170_10004144_pt1 | contig 13349 bp, 16 predicted proteins | sample AD_JPNHW1_MetaG_FD_89797 | JGI IMG/M metagenome (GOLD analysis project Ga0116170, IMG submission 89797) | Active sludge microbial communities of municipal wastewater-treating anaerobic digesters from Japan - AD_JPNHW1_MetaG | ecosystem: Engineered > Bioreactor > Anaerobic > Digestate | place...
CCCATGCACGCAGATAACCCCGCAACGCCTGTTCCTCGGGTGAGTCTTCCATGTCGCAGAATGACGGAGCCGAGAGGCGGAAGCTGATACTTCGCTGTTTTCCTGTTGAAGTGGAAATGAATGCCTGCAAGACGGCACTGGATACTGTGGCTGTCGTGAACATGGCCTGCGGCTCCCGGAACCTGTCGGCGATCACCTCGTGGATCGAGCCGTCCCGCCGGCGCCCATCGATCGAGAGCTTGATCGTATAGGGCTTCACTCCGCGGAACTTGAGTTCCATCGTCTGAATCCGCACGTGCCCGATGCGGTCGGCGGCATTTGTCGGGAAGGTCAAATTTGGGTCCTTCAGGATCTCCAGGTTGTAGCTGTCCAACTCGGGAAGCCTCAACTCCAGGTCGGCTCCGAGCACGGCGCGGGCAAATATGTGCGCCAGACGGTTGCGGATCTTGGCGCCGCCCTCGGCATAGACGTCGAGCGAGCCTTCGGTCGTGTGGTAGGCGAAGACGATCTTGAAGGCCGGGTTCCAACTCGTCCGTTCGAAATGCCCTTCTAGGTCGTAGCCTTCGCGCTCGTCCGAATAGTCGGCTGGGTAGGCGAAGAAACACTCGACGCCGCCCTCCCGCCGGACGTGTTCCACCACGCAATGGTCGCCTCGACATTGCTCGGGTTGAAGCATCTCAATGATTTGGCGGCTGAGCTCGGACTTGATGCTATCGGTGACTTCAAGCTGCCGTACCGGAAGCCCCTGACGCGATTCCCACATCCTCTTCGAGAGCAATTCAATGCGGGCCAGCGTCCTTGCACTGTCAATGACGCCCGGATGTTCCAGGCACATCCAAAAGGCCCGGTCGTAGGCGCTACGCATCGCCGCCAGTTTGGCGGCCACGGCGGGGTCTCTGTCCCGGCAAGCCTCAATGAGAACTTGCGTTCCCATGGAACTGGCCAGAGACTCCGCGCGGCGGAAAACCTGGTAGGCCTCCCGGCGCTCGTCGGGCGTCATTGTGTTGAAGCGATCCAGGATCGGCTCGATCTTCCTGGCGCTGATGGCCGACCAATCGAAGTCCGTGAACGCCGGTCTGTCTGCGAAGAAACGCTGCAGCAGGGGATTTGAGACGCGGCGGAAGAATGAGGGTAGATCAAAGAATGCGGGCACAGGTAGCCTCCAGGAATGATAGGGGCTTCTAGCTTGGTCGTACGTCGGCGACCAAGTGCGCATTCTCCCGGCATTGCATGCCAGGAGTGGATCAGAGCCCCGTATGGGATCAATTTAGCAGCGAACACCCGCAGGATAACACGGCGAAGACAGGGCGAAGAATATCACATCGCAAGCGCTTGATTCTGCGACTAATCTTCTTGTTGACAGGATTGAGGCTGTGGATGGCTGAGGAAATCTATGTGCCTGTTTTCCTCAGCCTAAATGGCTGTCATCCTTGAGGTTACGCCACGTCTCCCGTTGCTCCGGCCAGGCCAGATTTTCGGCCACGCGCCTCACTGCAACTTCGCTGATCGGGAATCTTCCCGTTTTGTTCGTCGGGAACTCCAGGATCTCCTGCTGGATGTCCGGCGCGAGCCAGATCAACTCCATGATCTGGCTCATTCGCTCCCGGGTGATGCAGCCGAGGCGGGCGAGATCCGCATAGTCCCGAGCCTCTCCGCGCAGGATCATGTCCTGGAATTGAATGGCGAGCGCCAGCACCTGTGTGACTCGGGGAAGTCGGCCCCTGCGGGAGGACGGCGCCTCGGCGGTCGTGCTTCGTTCCGCCCGCTTGCTTGCGTGGAGCCGGAACTGGATTTCGGATTTTGTGTTGGTCATTCCTGTGTTCCTCTCATCCGCTCGGCTGTCCAGTCGCACAGATTGCGTGCTCCGCTCGACCGGAATCCGAGAGTCACCGTTCCGGTTTTACCGTCGTAGCGCACCTGGTCAACCAGTGCCCGGATGAAACTCTCCTGCTCCCAGGTCGACAACTGCTCCCACAGCGGATCGAACTCCTGGAGCGCCGCCTCCACTTCTTTGGGATCGGCAGCCTCAGCCTCGATGCGGTTCAGCTGGCTGAGGAGCTCCGACGCACGATTGTTCAAGTACTTTGAACGATCCTGCAACTCGGCCATGCGATCCGTGGCGGACTGTAGGGTGCCGGCCATCGGCGCGACACTGCTCATCTCCTGTACGATCTGCTTGAGTTCCAGTTCAGCATCTGCCTTCTCCCTCTGAAGCCCCATAACATCCCGACGCCGGCGCTCTTCGATCTCGCGCAACACCGATCGCAGCACGGTCGGATTGCGCCCGATGCCACGGAGTTGACTCAGAACGGCATCTTCGATCGCTGGCGCCGAGACCGAGCGTGTCTCGCATTGTGCCCATCCTCGTTGGTGCGCCTTCACGCAAACGTAGTAGCGGTACAGCTTGTTCTTCTTGCTGACGTAACTGTGGATCATCCCGACGTCGCAACTACCGCAACGCACCAGGCCTTTCAGCAGTGCGCCGTGCTTGTTGCCGACGTTGCGGCCGCCACGCCGGCCGTTCCGGCTCAGCGCCGCCTGAACCCGGTTCCAAGTGTCGTCATCGACAATGCGTTCGTGCTCTCCCTCGTGGACCGTGCCGCCGAAATCGACCTTGCCGGCGTAGATCATGTTGGTCAGCATGTTGTAGAGGCTGTTCTTGGCAATGGGCTTCCCGCCCGTCTGCCGGCCTTCGCGCGTCGTCCAGGACTTCATGCGCCATCCGCGGCGGTCAAGTTCTTCGACAACTGGGATCAACGAGCCCAACTCAAGGTAGAGACCAAAGATCTTGCGCACTCGCTGCGCCTCTGCAGGGTTCACAACGATGGAGCCGCCCTGCGGAGCGACGTCGTAGCCGAGTACGAGATTCCCGCCCACCCACTTGCCCTTGCGCCGGGCAGCTCTCATCTTGTCGCGCGTGCGCTCCGAGATCATCTCCCGCTCAAATTGCGCGAAGGAGAGCAGGATGTTCAGGGTGAGCCTTCCCAGCGAGTTTGTCGTGTTGAACTGCTGAGTCACCGACACGAACGTCGCGCCATGCTTGTCGAGCACTTCGATGATCCGGGAGAAGTCGAGCAGTGAACGCGTCAGGCGGTCCACCTTGTAGACCACCACGCAGTTCACGATGCCGGATTCGACGTCAGCCAGGAGCCGCTTCAGCGCGGGCCGGTCCATGTTGGCGCCCGTGTAGCCGCCGTCGTCGTACTTCTGCTGCAGCGGCACCCATCCTTCATGCCGCTGGCTGTTGATGAACGCCTCGGCGGCCTCGCGTTGTGCGTCAAGCGTGTTAAAGGACTGCTCCAGCCCTTCGTCCGTCGACTTGCGAGTGTAAATGGCGCAGCGCACAATCGATGGTGCGCCGCCAACGTTGCCGGGATCCTTCCTCCGTCGGTCAGCACCCATTCCGCGCCTCCTTTCCCAATTGGAAAAAGGCGAAGCCATTCCATCGCGTCCCGGTGATCTCGCCGGCGATCGTGCTGAGCGAGGTGTAATGCCGGCCTTCGTACTCGAATCCGTCGTCGAGCACTTTCACCACCAAGGTCCGCTCTCTGTACTTCTTCGTGATCAGGCTCCCCGGCATTGGCAGCCGAGCGTCGTGTGATGGGCTTACCACCGTCGTGGTCATTGATAACCCTGATGGGATGGCATCCCGGCGCCGCTGCGCGTTCTGCGAAATCCGCGTCCTCAACTCCGTCTCGCGGGCGATGGAGATGGCGAACGCGCGCACGGCTTCCGGCAGTCCGCCCTCCCTGGCTGCCTGAATGTGCCAGGCAATCTTCCGCCGCAGGTGCTGGCAGTTCGCGATTGGGTGTTCGGCGCCGAACATCTCGCGGTGAATCGCCTGCAATTCCGCCGGGCCCAATCGGGGGAGCTGCCCGATGTCTGGCGGCCCCTCGCGTTTCTTCATGATCTTGCTGACTCCTTTCTCTTACGTGTCAACGTCAGTTCATGAAGGCTCTGTTCCGGCGCATTATCAAGTTCTTCTGTTGACGGCAGCTGCCCGGTTTTGGGCTGGATCAAGCGGATCCGCGCACGCCGCTGGTAGGCGGTGGCGAGGAGGGCTGTAATCTCGCTGAGAACATCGTCGACTCTCGGTTCTTCGCCGGGTTGCATAGTCTCCTCCTCCCACGGGTGGGCTGCCTGGCGAAATGGGAGTGGGTGCGGACGATCGTGAAACCGTTGGCGGCGAGTAACGTGAATGCTCGATCCAATGTCCAGCACCCACAACGAGTCCCGCTTGACGGCCTGCCCGCTATCTGGTGATTTGGAGCGCGTTCGCGCCCCTGTCAACTAATACCCGCGGGAGTTGGAAGATTTGCGGGTTTGTTGACCGAGTTGGACGAGGGCGTCAACGCCTCCTGTCGCCTGATCCGTGTATTCTCACGTAGGAGGAGATTGTGCGTGTTCGAGGAAATCGATCCCGCCGTTGCTGAGGATCTTGTGGGTATGGCGCTGTGCTCATTGCCGCTTGCGCGCGGCAATCGAGTCGTGTGCACGAAGCGGCAGATGAGGGAGTGCATGTTGCGATTGGCTCAGGAGGCCTACTCGACAGGCTTCTTGTTGAGGCAGAAGGAGCAGTTCGAATTGCTTGGTCCCAGGCAGCGTCCTGACTGGATGGACATTCGACTGGATGATCCGCAGGACCTGGCCAAACACGAAATACGCCTACGACCGGTGGTCCTCAGATCGCTGGTCGGTGCTGGCTATCGCCGCCTCGGGGACCTTGTTTGGGTACCCGACCACAAACTCAGGAAACTCTTCTACGTTGGCAGAATCACGATACGCGAGATCAGAAGCATCATCCGGGAGTTTCGTACGGGATCAAGGGTCAGTTCGTGAGGCTCGGCGGTACGATGGGTATCCAACCAATGATGGCACTCACGATTCGTGCGGTCTTCGAGAGGGCGACTGTTTTGTCCCTCCTGGTTGAGGCCGAGTTCACCGACAACTACGCTCTCCAAGCGGAGCGTGACATACAGCCCACCATCGACCACTACCTCGCGGTTTTCGTCTTCGCGGCCGAGCCGTTGGGTGACGGCGGGGTGGCGCTTCGCATCGTCTCCACCACTGTCCTCGGGATTCAGCGGTACACCACAACTCGGCTCAAATACCATGGCGTCCACATCGCCAATCCCCCCAGCGAGGGCTTGCTGATGGAGACGCTTCGCGCACATTATCGCGCACACCAAGAAGATACGTTGGAGAGGTTCATGTCCGTCGGCAGCGGAATGCCGCCGCGCTGGACCAAGAGATTCCCCAATGGTGCAGGTGACCTGGCAAGCCAGCCGGAGTTCGTGATTGCCGATCCGGACCTTGCGGAATTGGAGAATCTCTTCTCGCTTCCGGACCCCCGGCTCGGATCCGAGGGTGGCGGCAAGGAGATCTAGCGCGGCGATCTACCCGTGGAGCGGCGAGGGTGCATCGCTTGCGCAGACGTGCATGATTCGGAAACTGCGAACAGCAGCACAACGAAGTCCCGTTGGCGCCCTGGCCCGATGTGCCTGGAAATAGAGCGACCTATGCGATGGTGAAGAGTTCGGTGTTGCTCATGCGCTCGCGGCGAGCCGTTGGCATCTCGTCGTAGGACCGGCCCCTCAAAAGGCGTCCAGCAGCCTTCTCGTTCACGCCGCCCCACTGTTTGAAGAAGAAAGGCGCAGCCGACACCCGGCAGAGCGCCTTGATGTCGAGCACCCAACACTCTTCCATCGGCCTCGCACCAGGCTCCGACTCGCCGCCGCCGATGACCCAGTCGATTCCGGAAAGGTTGAGGCTCGGCAGTAGCCCCAGTAGGGGCTCCAGCGACAAGAACTTTAGTGCGGGCACTGGTTTCACGCAAGTGCTCAGCCCGGTAGCAGTATTTGTCGGATTCGATGCTGAGCCCTATCCAGACGTTGTCGGGCCATGGAAGTTTCCGGTTCAACTCCGCAAGACGCTCAGCCCGCTTCGTCAACACCTGGCAACGATGCCAGTGCGCTCGTTTCATCACATCAAAGACGCGGCTGATAAAGCTGAGTGGAACGTCCTGGTGAAACAGGTCGCTCATCGAGTTTACAAAGATCGTTTGCGGCTGCTTCAAGCTCTCGATCCCGGCAATGGAGTTCGATTCTACCGAGACAGAGATCGCACGGATCAAGCCTGTGATCGAGATGTGGGACCGTGATGGCGTTGCTGCCTACCGCCGATGGCTCGAACCGCTGCTCCACGCCCTCCTCTGTCTCTAGCGGACAGGCTCAGAAAGGGGGCGAAACAGCGGGACTTAACCAACTCTCCCATGATTCGGCAGGGGCTCCTTGGACCCGCGCCGTCGCGGGTCGGCGGCTCTGGGCTGCGGGCACAGCTCCTCGAGTTTTCCCTTGACGCCCTCGATAGGCGGCCCGGAAGGCCCTGGGCGTGGGCAAATCCCTTCCCAGTAGGCAACGGGTTTCACCGGGGGAGAGGTTCATGAGAATGCTCATGGCCGCCCCTGTGGACTGCCTCGTGAAGCCCCTCGACGTAATGGAGAAACTCGACGTAGGCCTTCACGTACTCGCGGCCGGCGGCGAGGTCGTCTTTCGCGTAGCTCTTTTGCGCGGAAACGCGCTTGAAGCGTTCCCGCACTTCCTTGCCGAACGCATCTGAGATCATCCTCGCCAGCGCTTCGAGGGAGCCGGTTTCAACGGCCTTGTCTGCGGCGGGAATGGCGGGTCCCAGGTCGCGCCCGGCCGGCTTCAGCCCGGAGTACGGCTCACCCTCGCCGGCCCTGTGCACGCGGACCAGGGTCTCGAAGAAATACAGGTCCGCGAGTTCCTTGGCCTCAGCACCTAACTTCCGGACAGCGAGAGTCTTCTCGAAAGACCTCCTTATCTCCGGTTCGTCGTTCATCTGGACCCATATCAAGACCAAGTTCACATTCTCAGCCTCCAAGGCCTTCTGGGCAGCCTTTACCACCGGGCCGTCCATTCCGTCGCAGTGGGCGTAGGCGGATTTGATTCCTATAGGCGCAGCCAGCAATAGGCTGGCAAGAATGAGCGACCTGACCGTCGAAGTGTGTTTCATATCCGTCTCCTCGCGGGCACGCCGCCTCTTTCTTACGGCACCCGCGCCTTCAGCATAACAGTGGAAAAATTGTGAATCAATAGTCACTATCAAGCTCTCGGTTGGGATTGACTCGGCGGCAACCGTTTGACGAGGGCCGCTCTGCGTGCGATTCTGTGAATTATCGGTCACATACGACATGCCGCGCGAGAAGCTTGATACGGAAGTCCGGCAGGAGCAGTTTGCCGAGGCCGCTTTGAACATCATAGGGGCACACGGTCTGCGAGGCCTCAGCATTGCGCGCGTCGCCCATCGCGTGGGATTGGTGCCCTCGGCGGTTTACCGGCATTTCGCCAGCAAGGATGAACTCCTGGATGCCGTTCTCGCCGTGATTCGGGACCGGCTTCTAGGCAACGTGACAGCGGTATGCAACGAGAGCACAGAACCGCTCGAGTGCCTCCGACGGCTGCTGATGCGACACGCCCAGTTGATCCGCGAGAACCAGGGCATCCCGCGCATCATCTTCTCCGAGGAGGTATTCGCCGGACACCCGCAACGAAAAGCAGCCGTCTACGAAATGGTGAAAGCGTATCTCAATCGCGTGGCCGAGATTGTGCGGCGTGGCCAAGAGAGCGGTCAAATCCGGGCGGGGCTGGACCAGTCCACGGTGTCGCTGATGTTCCTCGGAATGATCCAACCGGCGGCCATTCTCTGGCGATTGAGCGACGGTGGAATCGACATTACTAAGCACGCTGAGAGAGCCTGGCAGATTTTCAGTGATGCGATCCGTGCCGGATGAGCGTGTGAGGGCTTTTCACATGTTCCGCGGATCTGGTGAGACGAACACCTGTTCGTCTCAAGACTGGCATCGGCCTTCCGGAGGATTCCTCGAAACAGCGGAATGCGAAGGAGCGCATCATGACGGCCGCTGAGCAGCTTTTTGCTGAAAGAGAATTTGTTGCCGGGGCCTCATTGAGGGCCATAACAACGTCTGCGGGAGTCAATCTGGCGGCACTGAACTACCATTTTCATTCCAAAGAGGAACTACTTCACGCCGTCCTGGTTACGGAGATTCGATCCAATCAACCGCGAGCGCCTCGAACTCCTCCGAGATTGTGAGGCGCTGGCACAGCGGGGCGTCGTTCCTCTCGACCATGTCATCACAGCATATTTCGCGCCGGTCCTGTGCCGAGCCGGGCGGGATGATGCCCAGAGTGCAGATGTCCTGCGCCTGATCGGAAGATCACGTCTCGATCCAGAAATCTCGTCTCGGCAGCATTTCGCGCGACAATTCACCGAGGTGACTGATCACTTCACCTGAAGCGTTGAGGCCCCATATGCAAGGAGAGCCGCGTGAAGAACTCCATTGGAGCCTGCGTATGATGACCGGCGTGTTGATGGAGGCAGTGTTGTACTCCCCCAGTCGCGCCTTTGAATCGGCAAACGGCAAACGCTCACTGCAACGACTCGTCAACTTTTCTGCAGTGGGCTGCGAACGGCCATATCAGCCGAATCGAGCGAGCGATAGAGTGAGTCACCGCGCTGAGTGGGATGTTCGCACTTCTATTCAGTTCCTTCTTAGGGGCGCATCTGCTTCAGTCGGTGAATGTCATCCAAAACAAGCCGACGATCCGGTGCCGAAAGAACGCCGTCCTCGGCGAGCCGCGTAAGCTCGTTTATTGCCCCCCGCATCTTGAGCATCCTCAGCGGACTGATAATGCCTCCCTTTCGCAACGCAGCTTCGGCCTCTGCCAGCTTACCCTTTATACTTTCAAACTTTGCCAGTTGTTTCTCGCCGACGCCAGGGTTGAAGGCAACCCTATTCAGGTCATCTCGAAGTTTCGCAATCAGCTGCACGCGTTGGCCTTTTACTTCGGGATTTGGGCTGCCTTGCTGGCCGTCCAGCGTCCCGAAGGCTGCCGAAATCAGAATGCTCGTTATCGCAAGCCCGATACTTCGTGCCATTGTGGTTCTCCCTTCAGATTCGAGTCTTGGCCTCAGGCAGCGCCGTGTGCGCCCGCACCATTTCCCATCTCCCCTTTGCCCGCCGCCTAGTACCCCACCATCAAGCCTTCGCCGGCCATGCAGACTTCCCCAGTCGGCGAACGACAGTCAATCGACATCCCTAGGAGACTTCGATGGTTGCGCCCAACTCGCCCGAAGGCGTCGCCGCTACGCCCGCGACGATTTCCGGCAAGTGCGTCATCCACCACGCTTCGGCCTGTCGACCGGTCCAGGGTTCGACTCCGTCGCAAGCTTCCAGCATTTCAATCAGCTCGGCCGCGCTGTCCGGCCGGTCTCCGGGTGACTTCGCCAGACAGCGCAGGACGAGCCGGTCCAGGCTGACTGGAACGGGGAGTTCGGTGCGTTGGCTGGGAGGGACAGGCTCTTTCTGCACATGCGCCAGTGCGGTGGCGGTGGAGTTGGTTTCTTCGAACACCAAGCGGCCGGTCAGCATGACATAGGCCACGCAGCCCAGCGAATAGAGATCCAACCGCCCGTCCACCTTCTCCGCCCCCAGCGCCGCTTCGGGGGCCATATAGGCCGGCGTTCCGGCCGTAAAACCGCCTTGTGTGAGGAACGCGGTTTCGGCCGGGTTCACGCATTTCACCAGGCCGAAATCGAGCACCTTGGCGAAGTCGAAGTCCAGGCCAACCTTGGCGCTGAAAATGTTCGCGGGTTTGATGTCGCGGTGAACCATCCCTTTGCGATGGGCCTCTTCCAATGACTTGCAGGTGTGTTTCATTAAATGAACCACGCGGCCCGCCGGCAGCGGACCGAAGTGCTCCACCAGCGCTTGAAGGCTGATCCCGTTTAGTAGTTCCATCACGTAGTAAAACTCGCCCTGGCTGGTCACGCCGAAGTCGAAGATGGACACAGTGTGCGGGCATTCCAGGCTGGCCATAACCCGCGCTTCCCGTTCGAATCGCTTACGCAGCACGTCGGCCTGGAACGCGGAGGTGTTCGCCAGGTTCCCGCGGATGATCTTAATGGCGGCATCGCGGGCTAACAGGCGGTGGCGCGCGCGCCACACTTCGCCCATACCTCCCTCGCCTATCCGATAGACCAGCCTGTAACTGCCCAGGTCCTCAGCCTTTTGGGCCTGTGTCTCAAGGCGAAAGACCCGCTTGGTGAGAAGATACACCCAACACGCCGACATGTAAGGAGCGAACAGCCACATCGCCAGTCGGTTCCAGGGCAGGAGTTGATACCCGTGCTGCCAGACGTTGAAGAAGTATGCCAGCGGCCACATGGTGGCCCCCGCCATCGCCGTCAGGAGCGTCACAATTGGCGTGTGCCGCACCAGCAAAGCGACAAACGCCAGCCACAATGCCACCATCGGCGCGCCGCGGACCATGTCTCCGCCGTGCAGGGGCAGGAACGTCTCCGCGTATCCCATGAACCAGGCGACCAGGACCTCGAAGATCATGCCCAGGTTGAGTACAAAGATCGACGGCAGCAGCTTGAGCCGCTGCACCACCACCAACCCGACTGCGAACAGAATGATCGCCACAAGCGAAAGCGAGAAAATGCCGTCCTGGCGCAGAAGCCGGTTTTCTGGCTGCAAGAAAACCTGCATCGTGAGTCCAACGGCCACGGTCAGCACAAACGCCATCGACACCCAGCCCAGCCGGGCCGCCGCACGGTCAGCCATGGCCGGCGTCAGCGTGTAGGGCGACCCGACCGTCCCTTCCTTCGAGGCGGGCGTTGAAGCTCGAAATACCTGCTGGGATTCCATATGGTGCTTGCCTGACTCCTCTATCGAACCCTGCATCTTGACCATGTCCAGGGAATGATGCTGCCGCCCTTGCACAGGGCAGCTTCAGCTTCCGCCGACTTCTCGTTGATCTTTTCGAGCTTAGCGCGTTGCTTCTCGCCGGTGTTCGGATTCAGAGTGGCCCGGCTCAGGTCACTCCTCAGTTTTGCCACCAACTCCGCGCGGCGGTTCTTCGCGTCTGGTTTTGTATGGTCCTCCTGCGCACAGAGCGGCGCGAAGGAAACCGTCACTAGAATGCCCGCCAAGGCGAGTCCGATCTTTCCTGCAATCACGGCCTTTCGTCCTTCAAGGTTTCAGCGCACGCTGGGACGCGGCAGACCGTCGCGGATAGTGTGCCAGGCCAGGACTCATCCGTGGGTGTGCTGTCAATTCCCGGTGAAGGTCCTGTTGATACTGCGGCGGCTTTCTCAGTCCGGAACCACTCTTGAACGTACTCAGGGCACCGGCGGATCTGAACTCCGTAATCCCGCCAACCGACGATCTCTCTCAAAGCTTCGCGATCGACAGATCTCAACTGCGCCAGGTCTAAAGTGACCCGCAAGCCGAGGCCCTGGGCCGATTGAACCAGCATGAGCAGTTTGACCAAGTGGTTGATCTGGAGACCGCCCGATAGAGACAAAACGACACGCGAGTTTCCTCGGAAGCTTGTGGCAAGTTCCAGTCGAGTCATAGCTACCTCGGTGCACAACCCCCAGGACCGTGCCGCAAGGCGGAGCGGACCGCCCAGAGCACCTCCTTCTGGTCGAGTGGCTTCAGCAGTAAGTCGCGTGCGCCCAGGTTCAGCGCCTCCGCCCAAAGCGCCCAGAGCGAATCGTCCCCGAGTCGATGGACCACGATTAGGGCTGGGGGCCCGGCCAGGGATTCGATTCGCCATAAAACTTCTCTCCAACGGCAGACGGGCAGGCCGTGGTCGCAGATGACGACCGAGATGCGATTGGCGAACAGGCATTCGACCGCTTCCTCGCAAGTGCAGGCGTAGTGCACTTTCCAGCCCTCCTCGCTGAAAATGCCAGCCAGGACTATGTGGTCCTCTTCGAAGGGGCTGATCACGAGGATTGATACGGTTTTCTCCGCCGTCTCTGCCGAGTTGCCACTAATGTCCAAGGAGTGGCAGCCGGCTGGCACGGAGTTGGGGAGACCAGCGCTGTCGAGTATCGACGGGTTCTTTGACTGCGTTTGGACTGTGATTCCCATAGCTCTCCTTATTGCTATTAACCTCGGGAAGCGGCGCCCCCCGCCGCGGGCAAGACCTGTAGACGGGGTTCCCTCGTCGTGCAAGTTGCCGATCATAGGCTGGTAGACGGCAACGAATCGCGCAAGGTTTCTATATTGTGATTTACTGAACACAACGACAGATGAGGTTGTGCACGAGTCGATCGTGACTTAGTTGAGCGTTTATAATCAATCAGTTGAGAAGACAATGAAATTTGTATTGACGGAGCAGAACGCTGCTTGTATAATGTGAACAAGTAATCACATCTCATGGAAGCTCAGAAGCTTAATACCGAAATCCGGCAGGACCAGTTGGCGCAGGCGGCGCTCAGCCTGATCGCCGCATACGGCCTGAAGGGCTTAAGCGTGGCTAGGGTAGCGCGTCGGATCGGTCTGGTTCCCTCGGCGGTGTACCGCCATTTTTCCAGCAAGGACAAACTGCTCTCCTCGGTCCTCGACCTGATTGGCAAAAGGCTTCTGTCCAATGTCGCTGTCGCCTCCACTGGAGGCGATACGTTAGAAGCCCTGCGAGTCCTCCTAATGGGCCACGTCCGCATGATCCGGGAGAACCGCGGAATCCTGCAAGTTGTCTTCAGCGAGGATGTGCATAACGGTCATCCGGAGAGAAAGGCCAGGGTTCACGCCCTGGTCAAGTGTTACCTCGGCAAGTTGGCGGAGATGGTTGCGCGCGGACAGGCCAATGGAGAGATTAGGCCAGACGTGGACCCGGCAACTGTCTCACTCATGTTGCTTGGGCTGGTTCAACCCGCCGCGATTCTTTGGCATTTGAGCGACGGCGGCTTCGATGTGACTAAGCAGGTGGAGCGCGCCTGGCAGCTCTTCAGCGAGCGTCTCAGGCCAGTGTGAATTTTTTTGTCAAGAATGTGAATTTAGATTCACTTGGAGGTGGAATATGAAGCACAAACGAAAGCTGCTGGTCCTGCTTCCGTTGCTGGTTGTGGCTACGGTTGTGAGCTACAAGCTCATCCGGGGCAAGTACCAGAGCGATCCGGCGGCGATCCGCGTTTCCGGGAACATCGAGGTCACCGATGTCGAGGTCAGTTTCAAGATCTCCGGGCGGCTGGAGGAGCGCGCTGTCTCCGAAGGCGAGACCGTTACAGCCGGTCAACTGGTGGCGAAGCTCGACCCCGGTGAACTCATGCAAGAAGTCGCGGTGCGCCGTGCCGAGGTTGGCGCCGTGCAAGCCGCGCTAGCGGAACTGGTGGCGGGCTCCCGGCCAGAGGAAATCCGCGAGGCGGAATCGGCGGTTCACAAGACACGGGCCTGGCTCGACGAACTGGTGGCCGGATCCAGGCCGCAAGATATCGCGGCGCACAAAGCGACG
>Ga0116170_10004145_pt1 | contig 13347 bp, 10 predicted proteins | sample AD_JPNHW1_MetaG_FD_89797 | JGI IMG/M metagenome (GOLD analysis project Ga0116170, IMG submission 89797) | Active sludge microbial communities of municipal wastewater-treating anaerobic digesters from Japan - AD_JPNHW1_MetaG | ecosystem: Engineered > Bioreactor > Anaerobic > Digestate | place...
GTGAACGACGCGGCTGGGGACCCGATAACCGGATATACGAACATCGCCTACACGCTCCACTTCTACGCGGCCTCGCACGGCAAGTATCTGCGCGACAGGGCGGACGCCGCGATGGCGAGCGGTATCGCGATCTTCGTTACCGAGTGGGGAACCTGCGACGCGTCCGGCAACAGTAACTTCGACGCGACCGCGAGCGACGCCTGGCTTTCCTGGATGGACGCGAATGGGCTTTCCTGGTGCAACTGGTCGCTTAACGACAAGGACGAAACCGCGTCGGCCCTCAAGCCCGGCGCGAGCGCGTCCGGCGCCTGGTCAAAGTCCGACCTTACCGAATCCGGGCTCTACGTCATGTACAACATGAGGAAAGGCGGGACATTTCAATAAATGGGGTCTGGCCCTCTGAGGGGAAACGACTTATGGCGGTCATACAGCCTTTTCCCTGTAAGGGTTACTACTTTCACGCGGTCTCCCCTGGCTCCAAATCTTTGAGTACGCGTCACCGCGTCCTCAAAGGATTTTCCGCCACCCCTCAGATTATCGTATTCGTGGGCTGACCCTCCGGGCAAGAAAAAGGCCGCGCTTCGGCATCACCCGTCGCGCGGCCTCCCCTTTGGAAGGGAGGGTGCGGGAGGGCAACCTTTGAAAAGGTGGCCCTCTCGCTTTTTTTTACTCTCTTACTTAATCAGGATGAACTCGACGCGGCGGTTCTTCCACCAGTTTTCCTTGTCGGAGCGCTGGGCGACCGGGCGGGTTCCGCCCATGCCGATGGAGGACAGGCGGCCGGAGTCGACGCCGTTCTGGATCAGGAAGTTCTTGACCGCGTCGGCGCGGCGGAGCGACAGCGGGATGAGGTCGGTGTCCTCTTCCTTCTGCGTGCCGGTTATGTTGTTCGCGTGCCCCTCGACCTGGATCTTGTAGTCGCGGAACTTGTTCAGGATCTCCGCGATGCGGCGGAGGACCTGGGTGTTCTTGTCGACGACCTCGGGCTTGAGCCCGTTGAAGTCGGCCTCGTTCTCGCGGAAGATGATCGACGGGACGGCGATCTTGAGCTTGGTGCCGTCGCGGATGATGAGCACGTCGATCGGGATGTAGCCCTTGACGACGCTCGTCATGCCGACCTCGTCCTTCACGGTGAAGGTGAACGGGTAGTCGGTCGCGGCCTGGACGAGTTCGCCCTTGAGCGAGCGGCCGTCCCAGATGATGCGCTCGGTGATCTTGCCCGAGCCGCCGGTCTTCCAGAACAGGTTGCCGTTGGTGCCCTCGGGCTCGCGGATCTCGAACGACCAGTCGGCGAACGGGGAGAGGCTCTCCGCCGCGAGCGCGATGGTGAGCTCGTCCTCGATGCCGTCGTTGTCCGGGCTGAAGTACTTGGGAGCTAGGCGCACGCCGAGCGCGGGTGCCTTGGCGTTAACGGTGAACGCGGGCGTCGCCGCGGTCACGACGTCGCCCTTGACGTAGGCGAGCGTGAGTTCCGCGACGTACTTGCCCTGCGCGACCTTTCCGTCCTTATCCTTACCGTCCCAGTTGATGGCGGCGGGGAGGGGAGCGTTCGCGGTCGCGGCGGTGGCCGAGTCCCAGGCCTTGATGGCGGACGCAGGGCCCGCTTCGGCGCCTTCCGGCTTGATCGCGACGGACCATGCCTTGAGCCCGTCCGCGATGTTGGTCACGATGGAAAGTTTCTGCGTGTCCTTAATGGTGTCGCCGTTCGGGGAGAAGCCCGCGAGCTCGGCGGTGATGTAGGCCTTCGGCACGCGCGCGTCGACGACGATGGGCGAAAGGGACTTCGTCGTGCGGTTGCCCGCGCGGTCTTCGCTCGCGACGGTGTAGGTGTAGGCGCCGTCGGCGACGCGGTTACCCGAGTTGTCGGTCGCGTCCCACTCAAACGAGGGCGCGGTCTTGTTCCAAGAGTACGTTTTGACCGCCGGTTTTTTCTCCTGCGCGATCGTCGCCGTCCACAGGGCTTCTTCGGACGAGTCCTGCGCGACCGGGATCGCGTCGCGGTTCTTGTCGCCGTTCGGCGAGAAGACCGTGTACGGGGTGGAAACCTCGATCGTCGGGAACTTTGTGTCTATCTCGAAGTCCGGGGCCTGCGATTTGGACGACTGCTGATTGACGAGCGTGACCTCGAGGGTCGCGCCGTACGCGCCGTCGGCCACGCGGGTTCCGGTCGTCGCGCCGGCTTCGGCGTCGGCGATGCCGTTCCAGCTAAAGTTCGCGGGCATCTTGCCCGTGCCGGCCATGGTCTTCACGACGGCGCCCGATTTGGAGCGGATCGTCAGGGCATAGCGGTCAACGGCGGTTTGCGCCTTGAGGATCGGTGTGAAGGTGATCGCATCCTTGGAACCGTCGCCGTTCGGGGAGAACGCGGCGAGGTTGGCCTGGAGGATGAGGTCCGCTTTCTCGGTGTTGAGCTCGACGACCGCGAGGTTAGAGTAGCCGGTATTGCCCGCGCGGTCCACGCTGGAGAGACGGTAGCCGTACTTGGCGTCGGAGGCGAGCTTGCCTGCGTCGTCGCGTCCGTCCCATACGAATGACTGGTCCGGCACGGCGCCGAACTGGGCTGTGCGGATCGCCTTGCCGGCGGGATTGCCGTCGGAACCGAGCGCGAAGACCTCGCCGTTCCAGGAGATCTCGGGGCCGGCCTGCTGCGCGAAGGTCACGGTGTCGAGCTTGCCGTCGCCGACGGGCGAGAAGATGGAGCCGGACGCGCGTACCTGGGCCTCGGGCGCGGTGACGTCGAGGACGAACGCGGGGGAGAGCGCCACGGGCGCGTAGCCGTTGACGTAACGCGCGGAGATGCGGGCTTGGTAGTCGCCTTCCGCGGCGAGTTTGCCCTCGTCGGTCTTGCCGTCGAAGGCTATGGCCTTGGGCGCCGTGGATCCGGTCCACGAGCGGATCGTCTTACCGTCGCGCTCGCTTACCTCCATGGTCCAGTCGATGAGCCCCGTGAGCACGGGAACGCTCGGCGTGAGAAGGATCGTGTCCTTGGCGCCGTCGCCGTTCGGCGAGAAGGCGGCCTGGTCGATGCTGATATTGATCGAGGGCTTGTCGGTGTCGACGATGACGTTGTCGACGCGGGCCTCGGCGGTATTGCCCGCGCGGTCCTTGGCGGAAATCCTGTAGGCGTAGACGCCGTCGGGCGCGATCGACGCGGAGTCGGTCTTGCCGTCCCACGCGAAGTCCGCGGCTTCCGCGTCCTTGGTCTCCACCGTGCGCACGGTAGAGCCGGCTGCGTTCGTCACGATGGCGGTCCAGAGGTCTTCCTTTGATGCCTTCTGCGCGATCTTGAAGGTATCCTTGTTTCCGTCCCCGTCGGGGCTGAATATCATGGCGTTCGCGCCTGAGGGCGGGGTTGCGGTAATCGTGGGCGCCGTGTTATCGACGGTAACGGCGAACTTGGCGCTATCGCCCTTGTTGCCGTTGTCGTCGGCGGCGGTCATGTAGAAGGAGTACGCGCCGTCGGGGGCTACGGTGCCTGAGTCGGTGTTGCCGTCCCAGCGGATGCTCTCCGGAAGGGTGATGCCCTGCTTGACGCGGGTCAGGAGCTTCCAGAACGACTTGATGTCCTGCATCTCGGTGCGGACTTCCTTATTGGCGATCGTCCGCACGACGGTGCCCTGAGCGTCCTCCACCACGAAGGACCACGCGACGACGTCGCGCTGATCGGTGATCTTGACGGGGAACGAGAGTTCGTCCTGCGTGCCGTCGGAGTTCGGCGAGATATAGACAGGTTCGGGATAGGTTATCTCGATGGAGGGCGCCGTGACGTCGGTGACGCCAAGCTTGACGTTTACGCCAGCGCCGGCTGCCATGGCCCCATTGGCAAGGGGCTTGAACGCGACGGTCGGCGCGATATCGCTCTGCGCCCAGCCATTCTTGGCGAGGAAGGATTCCTTGTCCTTGGAGTCGAGTTTGAGGTTAACGCCGATCGCGACGGACGGCATGTACGTCGCCTTTCCGGCGACGGCCTCCGCGAGGTTGAGGTTCCAGGACGGCTTGATTGTGACGACGTCCATTACGATCGCCTCGAGCCCAAGGTCGAGGGTTACGTTCTGGAAGGTCGGAACGCCGACGTCGAAGGCGGCGCCGAGCTTGAATTTATCGGTCTTGAGGAGGGCGGCGGTAAAGCCCGCGCGCGGCGTGAACGCCGACGGGTAGCCAGTGCTCGCGCCGCCATTGATTCCCGTGGTGTTCGGGTTGAAAGGCGAGCCAATGCCGGTGAGCGAGAATCCGAACCGCGAGTCCTGAAGGAATCCGACGGCCCCGATGCGGATAAGGATACCCATTTCGCCGCTGATTCCCCAGCCGGAGCCCGCGCTCGCGGTGAGGCCCGCGCCGATGTATATGGCGTCGGTAAGGTCCTTCGATATTGCGAGGTGCGCCGTGCCGGAGGTCCCGAGCGGCAGGGTGGTTAAGGGGGAGGTAAGGAAGTTTAGGCTTCCCGAAATGACTGACCAGCGCGTGGGAAAGAGAATCCCTAAGTTGACCGCGTGGCCGAGCCCCGACTCTCCGGTGGAGCTGAAAATGGCCGCGTATGACGCGTCAAGCGTGATTCTCTGCTCGTCGGCGCCAAGCGCGGGGTTGATAGCCCGCTCGCCCGGAAGGGCGGTTCCGAAGGCGCCGCCGGCGACGTTCGCGCCGCCGCCAAGAAGCCTTGCCGCGAGAAAGTTGTTCGCGGATTCGCCGCCGGCGGGCGGATCATACGCGAAGGCGAATGTTGCGATAAGGGAAAGTAGTATGATTCCGGAGCATATTTTTCCAGATTTCATTATCAGCCTCCTAAAAGCCTTTCTGTGCATTAAAAAACAGCATTGTTATAGTATCGTTACTAAATGATATCTTCTGAATCCCCGTCTGACCAGTGTAAAAACGCTTATTATGGAAAATAAACGAAAATATTGACGTTTGCCGCTGTGGCGAGTACTATGCTAGAACCATGAAAATCAGAACATTCAAGGGTGGAGTTCATCCTCCTGAGCGAAAAGAAGGGTCGCGTGCGCTTCCCATCGAATCCGCCTTTCCCTCGACCAAAACGGTATGGATACCGATTACCCAGGGTGGAGCTCCCAACAAGCCCATCGTACAGGTTGGCGATTCCGTCGCTCGTGGCCAAAAGATAGCCGAAACCGACGCCTTTATGTCGGCCCCGGTCCATGCCTCGATTGCCGGAACGGTCAAGAAGATCGAAACCCATTTGGTGGTCGGCAACGTCGACGCCCCTTGTATCGTCATAGAAGGCGATGATTCGGGCCGAACGGACTTTATGCCCGTCCTTGACCCCTTTACCTGCACCCGCGAGGCAGCCCTTGCGCGCGTCCGCACGGCGGGTATCGTCGGAATGGGCGGCGCGTCCTTTCCCGCGCACGTCAAGCTTTCTCCCCCTAAAGGCACGAAAATCGACTATCTGATCGCCAACGGCGCCGAGTGCGAGCCCTATCTTACGATAGACGCGCGCACGATCGAGGAACACGCCGCTTCGATCGTCGACGGCATCGCCATCGCGATGTACATAACCGGCGCCGCCGAAGGGATTATCGCCCTGGAGGACAACAAGGCAAACCTGGTACCCGTGCTCGAAAAGGCGATTTCCGGACAGAAATGCGTGCCCGTTGGGCCCGGAGCCTGCAATATCTCGGTCTCCGTATGCAAGACCAAGTACCCGCAGGGCGGCGAGAAGATGCTGATCAAGGCGCTCGTCGGTCGCGAGGTTCCCTCCGGCGGGCTTCCCGCCGCGTGCGGATGCGTCGTGCAGAACGTCGGCACCTTAAAGGCGATCTCCGAGGCCTTCCGCCAAGGTAAACCCCTGATCGACCGCGCCTTGACCGTCTCGGGCGGCGCGTGCAAAACCCCTAAAAACATCGAGGTTCCCGTCGGAACCCTCGTCGGCGACCTTATCCCGCAAACCGTGGAGCTTAATCCCGGGGTCGCGAAGATCGTCTCCGGCGGCCCGATGATGGGCCTCGCGATGAAAAGCGCGAGCTTCCCCGTTCAAAAGAATACCTCCGGCGTGCTCTTCCTTACCGCGGGCGAAACCTGCACCGACGAGGAATCCCCGTGCATCGGCTGCGGTCGGTGCATCACGGTATGCAGCTGCCGCCTCGCGCCGGTTCTCGTCGTTCGCGCCCTCAAGGGCGATGACCTCGAGGAAGCGAAGCGATGCGGGCTCATGGACTGCGTCGAGTGCGGCACCTGCGCCTACGTGTGCCCCGCGCGCGTCAAGCTCGTGCAGCATTTTAAGATCGGCAAGCAATTGGTCCGCGCCGAGATGGCCAAGGCGGCCGCGCGCGCCGCGGCGAAAGGAGCCAAGTGATGGGCGAGTCAGACAAGAACGAGATATACATTTCCCCGGCGCCGCATTTCGCGGTTCCGATGACCACTAGGCAAACCATGTTCGTCGTCATCGCGGCGCTTTTGCCGATCGCGGCGTACGGCGTGTGGCTGTTCGGCTTCCCCGCGCTCGTCACGATCGTCGCGGCCGTCGCGTCCACGGTCGTTTTTGAGTCCCTGTTCCGCCTCGTGACGAGGCAGGACGTTCGCGCCGGCGACCTTTCCGCCGCGGTTTCGGGCCTATTGCTCGCGATGGTGCTTCCCCCGACGACCCCCGTGTGGATGACGATCCTCGGCGGGCTCTTCGCGATGGTCGTCGCGAAGGAGTTCTTCGGCGGGCTCGGCGCGAACGTGTTTAACCCCGCGCTTTCCGGCCGCGCGTTCCTCCTCGTGAGCTTCGCGACACCGATGACTACCTGGATCGCGCCGTCCCTCGGCAAGGCCGCGGACGCCGTCACCTCGGCGACCCCGCTCGCCTACATCAAGCCCGCCGAGGGCGCGATCAGTACCGCGGCCCAGATCGCCGAAAAGCTGGGGTACTCCTCCGCCGGCGACCTCTACCTCAGCTACTTCATGGGCGCGCGCGGCGGCTGCATCGGCGAGTCCGCGATATTCCTCATCGCGTTCGCGTTCGTCGCGCTTGTCGCGACGCGGATTATCGACTGGCGGGCGCCCGTCGCGATGATCGTGACCGCCTGCGCGGTTACCTGGATCGCGGGCATCAATCCCTTACTGACGCTCCTTTCGGGCGGCTTGGCCTTCGGCGCGGTTTTCATGGCGACCGACTACGCGACGAGCCCCGTTACCCCGATCGGGCGCCTGATTTTCGGCGCCGGCTGCGGCCTTATCACGGCCCTCGTGCGCGTGTTCGGCGGATATCCCGAGGGCGTCATGTTCAGCATCCTGATCATGAACTCGCTCGTTCCGTTCCTTAACAAGATCATTCCGCGCAAGTATGGCTGGGTTCGCCCGGCGAAGAAGGAGGGCGTCGCCAAATGAAAACGATGATCAAGCTTTCGTTCGTCATGGCGGCCTACGCCGTCGTCGCGTGCGTCGCTCTCGCCTTCGTGTACATCGCCACGGCGCCTAAGATCGCCGCCGCCGCGCAGGAAGAGCTTAACGCGTCGCTTCGCGTCGTGTTCTCCGACGCCTCGACCTTCGAGGACGTCACGGCGGACGGCGTCGGTTCGGGCGCTGGGCAGATCGCGATCGATCGCGCCTATCTCGCGAAAAAGGACGGGACTACCGTCGGCATGGTAATCCAGGCGACTGGCCCGACCTATAAGACATCAACCGTGCTCGTCGCCGTCGGCATGGACCGGCGGATAATCGGCATCAAATTACTCGCGAATAGCGACACTCCGGGGCTCGGTACCAAGACGGCCGAGCCTGGGTTCGCCGGACAGTTTGCCTCGAAGTCCGTGGACGACGCCTTCGCCGTCAAAGCGGACGTGCAGGCGATCTCGGGCGCGACGATATCCTCAAGGGGCGTCGCCGCGATCGTTCGCGTCGCCGGCCGCGCGGCGGGGAATTACCTTGCCGCGAAGGCGGGCGGGGCGGTGGCTCCGGAAGGCGCGGCCTCCGGCGGCTCGGACGACGGTTCAACAGACGCGGATTCCGGCGCCTCGGAAGACGACGCCTCGACCGACGCCGAATCCGGCGCGTCCGAAGAAGCGAACTAAGGGAGTACCGGAATGAATAAGTATTTCAAGCTGTTTACGAATGGACTTCTCAAGGAAAACCCCCTTCTCGTTATCATGATCGGCCTGTGCTCGTCGCTCGCCGTTACGACGAATATCTGGAACGGAATCGGCATGGGGCTCGCGATGACCTTCGTCCTTCTCATGAGCGAGATCATGATAAGCGGTTTTCGCAAGCTTATCCCGAACTCGATCCGCATACCCGTATTCATCATCATCATCGCGGCGTTCACCACGATCGTCGATCTCGTGATGAAGGCGTACACCCCCGCGCTGTCGAAGGCGATGGGCGTGTTCATCCCGCTTATCGTCGTTAACTGCATCATCATGGGGCGCGTCGAATCCTTCTCGTACAAGCGCACCGTGCCCGAGAGCATTCTTGACGCGCTCGGCATGGGGCTCGGGTATACCTGGGTTCTCTGCGTGATCTCGATCATCCGCGAGTTTCTCGGCGCGGGATCGTTTTTCGGCATGGTGATCCTTCCCGAGCAGTACCGCGTCGGTTTCTTCTCGCAGTCGCCGGGGGGATTCTTCGTGTTCGGCATGCTCATCGCGATAGCGTTCGCGGTTAATAAGGCGATCGAAGGCAGGGGTGGCGCAAAATGAATGACCTCGTAAAGATATTCCTTTCGGCGATGCTCATCGAGAACGTCGTCCTCATGCGTTTCATCGCGCTTTGCCCGTTCATCGGCATGTCCACGGACGTGAAGAAGTCCACGGGCATGAGCGCCGCGGTTCTGTTCGTCACGGTGCTCGCGACGGCGGTAACCTATCCGCTGTATAAGTTCGTGCTGATCCCGATGAACCTGCAGTTCCTCCAGATACTGACGTTCATCCTCGTTATCGCGGCGCTCGTGCAGCTCGTCGAGTTCTACCTCAAAAAGTCGGCGCCCGCGCTCTATAGCTCGATGGGCGTGTACCTCACGCTGATCACGACCAACTGCGCGATCCTCGCCGTGACGTTCGACGTTATCGCGAAGGGTTATACCTTCGCTCAGTCGATGACGTACGCGGTCGGCGTGGCGACGGGCTTCGCGCTTGCCCTCGTTCTTCTCGCGGGCATCCGCGAGAGGATCAAGGTCGCCCCGATCCCGGCGTTCCTGAAGGGCACGCCGATCCTGTTCGTCGCGGCGGCCCTGCTCGCCATGTCGTTCGGCGGATTCGCCGGACTGATCAAATAAGGAGCCTTGAGGAAATGCAGATCATAATTTATACGCTGATCGTCTCGCTCGTCATGGCATCGGTCCTCGGGTTCCTGCTCGGCGTCTTCAAGAAAGTATTCCACGTCGAGGTCGACCCGACCGTCGAGAACGTCCGCGCGGCCCTTCCCGGCGCCAACTGCGGCGGATGCGGATATCCCGGCTGCGACGGTCTCGCGGCCGCCATCGCCTCGGGCGAGGCGCCCGTCAACGCGTGTCCCGTCGGCGGGCCCGCCGTCGCCAAAGAGGTCGGCAAGATCATGGGCGTCGACGGCAGCCTTGACGTCAAGGTCGCGGTCCTTATCTGTCAGGGAGCGACCGACAAGTGCGCCCCGAAGGCGGAGTACGTAGGCGTTAAGACCTGCGCGGGTGCGAAGGTGTCGGTCAACGGCACGCGGATGTGCGACTGGGGCTGCATCGGCCTTGGCGACTGCGAGCGCGCGTGCGCGTTCGACGCGATCCACGTCGGCGCGAACGGCATACCGGCCGTCGATTACGCCAAGTGTACCGGATGCGGTCGCTGCGTCGCCGAATGCCCGCAGAAAATCCTCTCGACCCTTCCGACGGCCCGCAAGGGCGCGATTACCCTGTGCTCCAACCGCAACCCGCGGAAGGCCCAGGTGATAAAGGACTGCAAGATCGGCTGTATCAAGTGCGGCAAGTGCGAGAAGGTGTGCCCCAAGTCGTGCATCAAGCTCGAGAACGGTATCCCCGTCGTCGACTATGCCGTGTGCGACTCATGCGGCGAATGCGTGAAGAATTGCCCGACCAAATCGCTCGCGCTCCTTGAACAGACGATGACATCCGTGTAATCTCTCACGCATGGCAGAAGAAAACAAGCGCGCGGCGATCGTCGCGATTATTGGCCGGCCCTCGGCCGGAAAGTCGACGTTCCTGAACACCGCGTGCGGCGAGAAGGTCTCGATAGTGTCTCCCGTCCCTCAGACGACCCGCAACGCGATACGCGGGATCGTCAACGGGAGCCGAGGCCAACTCGTGTTCATCGATACCCCCGGGTATCACGATTCCGAGAAAAAACTGAACATAGCGCTCCGCGCCACCGCGCGCGACCGCCTGGGCGATTCCGATTGCGTCCTCTACCTCGTGGACGCCGCGCGCGAGCCCGGCGACGAGGAGGCGATTATCTGCCGCATGCTCGAGCCGATCGCGAACCGCGTCGTCGTCGGGATCAACAAGACCGACCTCGCGAGCGCGCGTCCCGCGGCCATAAGGCTGTTCCTCGAGCAAAACCTTCCTTCCGTCCCTCAAGACCGCGTCTTCGAGATCTCGGCGGAGAAGGACCGAAACATCGATCCCCTACTTATCAAGATTTTCGATCTCGCTCCCGAGGGCGAGGCGCTCTATCCCCCGGATTTCTATACCGATCAGGAAGTGGACTTCAGGCTCGCGGAGGTAATCCGCGAGAAGGCGATGAACAATACGCGCGAGGAAATTCCCCACGCGATATACGTGGAGATCGCCGACCTCGAGATGAGGCGCAACGGCAAGGAATTGTGGGTTCGCGCGTTCCTCGTCGTGGAGCGCGAAAGCCAGAAATCGATGGTGATAGGGAAGGGCGCGTCGATGATCAAGAAGATCCGCGAGGAGTCGCAGCGCGACTTCAAGAAGATCTTCCCGTATCACGTTCATCTTGACTTGCAGGTTAAGGTTAATAAGAACTGGCGGCAGAAGGACCCAATACTGGGCAAGCTGCTGAAATAGCGTCGGCGAGACGCGCAAGGCCTTTTGAGCCCGCGCCTCGCCCGTTTTTCTACCGGCGCTCGACCGTCCCGTCCGCTCGCGCGACGTACACGGTCGGCGTTTTCTTCGTGAAAAAGCCATTCTCCACGACACCCACTATGCGGTTGATCGCGTCCTCGAGCCCTTCCGGGTTCGCGGGCGATTTGCCGTCGCCGGCGGGCTGCCAGAGGCAGTCGAGGATGAGGTTGCCGTTGTCGGTGATGACGGGGCCCGCTTTTTTCACGCCCTGGCGGAGGGTCGCCGTGGCGCCAAGGGCCGCGAGCGCGAGGCCGACGCTCACGCGGGCCTCGGGGATTACCTCGACCGGGAGCGCGAAGCGCGTTCCCAGGTCCGCTACGGTCTTGGACTCGTCGGCGACGATGACGAACGCGTCGGAGTTGTACGCGACGATCTTCTCCAAAAGGAGCGCGGCGCCGCCTCCCTTGATAAGGCATTTCGCGGGCGAGATCTCGTCCGCGCCGTCTATGGCGAGGTCAAGACGCCCGCCGATCTCGCGCGCGTTCATGGAGTACACCGGTATGCCGAGGTCCTCGCATGCGATCGTGGTCTGGAAGCTCGTCGCCACCGCCGAGATCCCGGAGAGTTTGCCCTCGCGGATCAGCTCCGCGAGCCGCGCGACCGCGGGCATCGCCGTAGAACCGGTGCCGAGCCCGATCTTCATTCCGCTTCGTATGAGTCCCCGCGCGACGAGGTCGTCGATCGCGTGCCTGGACGCGAGCTTTTTCTGCTCGGCCTGCGTTATCGTCTTTTCATTCATAGTCGTTTCCCGTAAATAGTTTGTATTGCAGTTCCGCCTGATATTTCAGCATGGTATAGCCGTTGCATGTCTTGCATCCCGCCTTTTCGGCGCGTCTGAGCATCTTGGTCCGCTCGGGATGATAGATGACGTCATAGACGGCTTCGTGCCCGTCGAAGGTATAAAAGTCGATCGGGTCCGCGTCGACGTCCGGGGACATCCCGACGTTGGTCGTCTGGATGATGACGTCCGACCAGGACTCGAGCAGTATTCGGTTAGACGCGTCGAGCGCGGCCCACTTGAAGTTATACTGCGAGGCGAGGTCGCGGGCTTTGTCCGCGGTCCGGTTGAATACGCAGCCGCGTCCCTTGAGCTCCTTGACCGCGTGGGCTATGGCCTTCGCGGCCCCGCCCGCGCCGATAATCGCGACGCGCATGTGGGACAGGTCCCTGCGCCCGAGGAACTCGAGGAGCGCGCGGGAGAAGCCCGGCGCGTCGGTGTTGTAGCCGTTCCAGGAGGACTTATTCCGGACTATCGTGTTGCACGCGCCGATCTCGCCGGATTGCTGGGATATCTCGTCGAGATGCGAGAGCACGCTTTCCTTGAACGGGAACGTCACCGAAAGCCCGGAGATACCGAGCTCCTCCGCGAACGCGAGCGATTCCTCTATCGTGTCCGCCTTGATCGGAAGGTACACCGCGTCGATTCCCTGTCGGGCGTAACCCGCGTTGTGGATGAGCGGGCTCGACGTCGCGGCGAGCGGGTTTCCGGTTACCCCAAATATCTTCGTTGTGTTCGTGATCGATCGGACGCGGTAGATCTCGTTGAGGGTCACGGGATCGAGCTGCCCGAGCGGGTTCTGCGCCGCCTTCACGTTCTCCTCGCTGGTGGCGAAGGTTACCGACGAGCCGAGGATGGGCGCGAGCACTCGGCTTGGGAGGCCGTAGGGGCCCATCGCGATCAGTATGTATTCCTCGTTTTTAAACGATTTTGCCTCGTGGAAAAGGCGCGTCACGTCCGCGAGGTTTCGCGGCATGAACGCGATCTTCGCGATCTCGTCGTTCGTGCGCCTGAGCTGCTGGACGCGCTTCGCGAAGTTCGCCTCGGGTCCTTCCATGTTATGGACGCTCCGGATTATCCGGGTTCCGAAGGCGCGCGCGGCTTCCTCTACGCTTGGCACCTGCAGGTCTTCCTCGAGATCGATGTAGGAGAAATTCTTACGGTGATCGGTGTCGGCGAACGCGAGGCCCCGGGCGAGCAGCGCGGTGCGCGAACCCTCGCCCTCGACGAACTGCCCGCCGTCGCTCTTGCGCCTGATGGTCAGGACGCACGGAAGCCCGGCCATCTCGGGGAACTTGCGGAAGTGAAGCCGATCCTCGGGGGAAAGGCAATCTACCCTGAGCTCGGCGATGTCGATCCACGATCTGTATAGCTCGACGAGCGCGAGATCCTCGCGAAGCGTGGGCGCCGTCAGGACCAGGCAGATCTTGGTTTTCATTCGTCGGCGCCGTTACCGGACGCGGCGGCCCGGACCTCGAGCGTGGAGACTTCCTTGTTGAGGATCGTCAGCGTGAGTACGGTGCCCTCGGCCACCGCGTACGGGACGGTGAGCTGGCCGCCGGGA
>Ga0116170_10004149_pt1 | contig 13339 bp, 15 predicted proteins | sample AD_JPNHW1_MetaG_FD_89797 | JGI IMG/M metagenome (GOLD analysis project Ga0116170, IMG submission 89797) | Active sludge microbial communities of municipal wastewater-treating anaerobic digesters from Japan - AD_JPNHW1_MetaG | ecosystem: Engineered > Bioreactor > Anaerobic > Digestate | place...
AAGCGCGAGTACACATCCCTCGCGGAGGATTTCGAGATCGTCGATCCCGGGGATAACCCCGAGGACGCGCACCTGAAGGATTGCTCGCTTGAGGCGATTCGCGAGGCGCTGACGACCCTCCCCGAGCGCTATCGCGCGTGCGTCGATATGTATTTTTTTTACGATATGCCCTACGCGGATATCAGCGAGGTCACCGGGCTCCTGGTGAACACGATAAAGTCGCACGTGTTCAGGGCAAAGAAATTGCTTCGCGCGCGTCTCGACGAAGGAGAGAATGAATGACGTGTGACAAGGCCTTCACCCGCTATCTCGAGCTGGATAAGAACGAGCGCGTACCGTTTCAAGTTACCCTACACCTCATCGGGTGCCCTGCGTGCCGGACCGGCGTGAGGCGCCTCACGCGCGCCGAGCATTCGCTTGCCCGGCCACTCTCCGCCCGCACAGGCGCCATGCCTGCCGCTCCCGCCGCGGAAGACGCGGCCGTCCGTGCGGCGATGGAGCGAATCGCCGCCTCGGGGCTTTCGTATCCCGACGTCCGGGATTCCCGCGGTCGCGTGTCCATGACCCGCTGGGTCGTCGCGGGCTGCGCCTTGGTCGCGGGCTTCGCCATCATGCCGGCGAGCTCCATGGGCGAATGGTCGCGCCTCGTGTTCGGCGACGCGTATTACCTTCCCTTTTCGATTCTCTGCGGCGTCGCCGTCACGGTCTTCGGCGGGCTTTTCATCGGCTCGAACATCGATTTCTTCGTGAAGAAGTTTGGGTTTCATCCCTCGATTTGAGGATTCTCGACCCCGCGCGGCGATTGCGGCGCGGGCGTATCTCGGATGACATGCCAAGAGGGATAAAAAAACGCCGCGATGCATTCGCGGCGTTTTTCGTCATATCGATCTATCGATCGCTTAATTCCACAGGGTCGCGGGATTCAGCGTCGAGCGGTACTTATAGACGGTAAAGTGGAGATGCGGTCCCGTGCTCTGCCCGGTGTTCCCGACGAGCCCGATCTTCGTGCCGGTCGTCACGTGTTTTCCCGGCGAGGTGAGGATCGTGTTGAGGTGGCCGTACATCGTCTGGTATCCGGAATGGTGGGAGATGATGACGTAGTTTCCGTAGGTGACGTCATACCCGGTCGAGGCGACCGTCCCGTCGAGCGCGGCGTATACGGAGCTTCCGCGCGCGGTCGCCATGTCGATGCCGTTATGGAAGGTTCTCGCGTTGCTGAAGGGATTGTCGCGCCAGCCATAGCGGGACGAGATGTAGTAGCCGCCGTGAAGGGGCTTGTGGAAAAGGTCGCCGTTAATCTCCTGGAGGGTCACCCAATCAAGTTTCGCGTCCGGGAGGAAGAGGACGGAACCGGCAGGCACCACGTTGTCCGTGATGTTATTGACGAGCGCGACCTTTTCGAGCGAGATCTTGTATTTATCCGCGATGGATTCGGGGGTTTCGCCTTTTTTAACCGTATAGATGATGCCGTTTATCGAGGGGAGTTTGAGGATTTGCCCGATCTGGAGGGAGCGGGTGCTCCTGAGTTTGTTCAAGCTGATGATCGCGTCTTGGGAAAGCCCATGTTCCGAGGCGATTTTACTGACGATGTCGCCCTTCTTTACCGTGTACGCGATGTAGTAGAGGTCGAGATCCGGTCCCGCTTCGTCCTTAAGCGCGCCCGGGCGTTCGGACGGAAGCCCATTGTCGGCGCCGCCCTTACCGGTGAATTCCCCGGTAGGATCTTGGCTGTCGGCAGCGACGTCCTGTCGCGCGGAATCGGCCTTACCGGTGGCTTTCTCTCCCGGACCGCATGAGGCGAGGAGTAACAAGGTGATGACGATGACGGTGCAGGGCAAGAGGGTTTTGGGCGAAACTTTCATGGTTACTCCAGTATAGCATCTCTTGATAAGACGCTGTCAAATTTTCGGCATTTTTCTTGCTTTTTTTAGCGATTTGGCGCGCGAGCCCGTGTGATTTTGGCCTTGTCATCACCCCTGTTTTACGTCGAATTCCGCCCCAAAAAGCGGTTATTTCTTGCAAAGTCCGATGAGATAGGTCTCGAAACTCTCGTTTCGGCATGCCTCGGGCTTGAATCCGCGCGCCGAGGCGAAGATCGTCCGCATCTTTTTGAGGAGTTCCTGCTCGCCGCCGCCCTGGAAAACCTTGACGACGAAGTTGCCGCCGCTGAGGAGCATCTGCTCGGCGTAGAAGATCGCGAGCTCGACGAGCCCGCTCGAGCGCGCGGTGTCGACCGTCCGATTGCCCGTCGTGGCTGGCGCGGCGTCGCAGATGACGAGGTCGTAGGGACCGAGCTTTTTCGCTTCCTCGCGGATGGCGGGGGCGTAGAGGTCTCCCTGAAAGAAGGAAAGGTTATCTCCCTTTACGTCCTTCGCGAGCGGTGAGAGGTCGATCGCGGTCACGTGCCCGTTTCCGTCAAGCGCGCGGAGCACGTAGGTGGTCCAGCTTCCCGGCGCGGCGCCGAGGTCGAGCACCCGGGTGTTTTTCTTGATGAGGCCGAATTTCTCGTCCATCTCCTTCAGCTTATATACCGAACGGGCGGGGTATCCTTCGGAGAAGGCCTTCTTGCTCCAAAAATCCGGTTTCTCATAGCTGTTCGACGGCATGATTTCCCCTTGAAAGAAAAAGTGGATCGGGTACAATGACCGCTATGAATATAGAGTATACGCGCCGTCTTGAAAAGATCGAGGCCGCGCTCGAAACCCTCCTGCCCGCGCGCGCGAGTCCCGAGTGGTCCTCCCTCGCGTTTTCCTCCCTCCCCGAGGCCGTGCGCCCGGCGCACGAAGAGACCCTCATCGAGCCCTGCCGCGACCTTTTGCTCCGCGGGGGCAAGCGCTGGCGGCCCCTCCTCATGGTGCTCGCCTGCGAGCTTTCGGGCGGCGAGGACCGCGCGTACGCCCTTACCCCGATCGTCGAGTTCTCGCATACGGCGAGCCTCATCCACGACGACATCGAGGACGCGGCCGACGAGCGCCGGGGAAAGCCCGCGATTCACCTCATTTGGGGCGAGGACACCGCGATCAACTGCGCGTCATGGCTCTATTTTCAGGCGCAGGCGGTAATCGACGCGTACCCGTGCGCGGACGCGCTCAAGCTCAGGCTCTATCAGACCGCCTCACGTGAGCTCAGGCGGCTCCACCTCGGGCAGGCCATGGACATCAGTTGGCATCGGAACCCGTCGCTCGTGCCCTCCCGCGCGGAATACGAGGCGATGGTCACCCTCAAAACGGGAACCCTCTCGCGCCTGGCGGGCGAGCTCGGCATCCTCGCCGCGGGAAGGCCCGAGATCGAGGCAGTCGCGTTTGGCGACCTTTCGGCCCAGGCCGGTGTCGGGTTCCAGGTTATCGACGACGTGCGGAACCTGACGACCGGGAACCCCGGGAAGAAGCGGGGCGACGACGTGGTCGAGGGAAAGAAAAGCCTTCCCGTCATCCTCCATCTCGAGAAGAATCCCCAGGATCTTCCCGCCCTTTCCGCCGCCTTCGCGCGCGCGCGGGCCGAGGGAATCGATTCCCCCGCGGTCGAAGAGGTCATTTCCCGCCTTGCGGGCTCAGGCTCGATCGAGCGGGCCCGGGAATACGGCGCGCGCCTTATCGAGCGTTCCGCCCGGGGTATCCAGGATCGCACGCCCGGCGCCCCCGAAGCCGAGCTCATCGCCGCCCTCTTCGAGACGATGCTCGAGGGGCTCTAGCGCGGATTGTTGCCACGGGGCGCGAGTTTTCCCGCAACGCGCGGATCGTTACCGTGCCGCGCGCTTTTTTTTACCTTTTTTTCTCCTTCCCTTTTCTTGTTTCCGCGTTGTGCGTGTAGTATGCTTGAGGCATATGAAGACGGCGCGTTTCTTGCCAGCGCAAATTTGGACTATCTCGCAAGCCGACGAGGGAAACACGGTATATATCCGTCCCGAGGGATCGAACCTCGTGGTTCCCGTCTACGTCTCCGAATCCGACATACAGGCGCTGCTTGTCGAGCTTACCCATATCCTCGCGCCGAGGCCCATGGTGCACGAGCTCCTGCTTTCCGCCATCAATTCCCTCGACGGCAAACTCGATCGCGTCGAGATTTACGGGATCAGAAACGGGTCTTACTTATGCCGCGTGGTGCTCTTGCGCTCCGGTAAGGAAATCTTCCTTGAGTCGCGTCCCGCCGATATCCTGTGCCTTTCCGCCCGCATCGAGTGCCCGGTTCAGATCGACGATGACGTCGTCGCGAGAAACGGCATACCGCTCGAAAAGGCGAGTGGCTCCCCTGAGTCGCCGCGTCCGCGGCCGGAAGCCCTCCCCGTGGCGGGGTATCTCCATCGCGAGCTGAAAACCGCCCTCGATTGCGAGGATTACGAGCGCGCCGCGGTTCTCCGCGACCGCATCGCGGCGATTGATCGCGGTGTCGTGCCGTTCCAAGCTACGGGCCCATCCTTGACGGCCGGAGCGGGCGAGGCTGATTCGGGCCGCGCCGCGGAGTCGGGTTTTCCCTCTTCGAGCGAGCCGTAACGCTTTAATATGGAAGAAAGCGCCGAATACTATAACGACACGGCCGTCGTCCTTGCCGCGAAGGGCCAACACGCCGAGGCGATCGCGTGCCTGCGCAAGGGCCTTTCCCTCGACCCGAAAAATCCCATCCTTTATTTCAATCTTGCCCTTTCAAGCCGCGCGGTAGGGAAACTCGAGGACGCGAAGAACGCCTTGCTTCAAGCCGCGAAGTCGAACCCGCTCGACGTCGACGTGCTCGATACCCTGGGCGTGGTGCTCCATGAGTCGGGGGACGATCTCGACGCCGAGGAATCCTATCGCCACGCCCTCGAGCTCGAACCGGGTAACGGCAGGGTTTGGAATAATTACGGGGTGCTCCTCTTTGGGCAGTCCCGCTTCGACGAGGCGTGCAAGGCCTTCGAAAAGGCGGTTACCCTGGTTCCCGATTTCGACGATGCCCTGTATAATCTCCGCGATACCTATGAGGAACTGGGCCGGACCGACGACATGAGAAAATGCGCCGCGATCCTCAAGCGCCGGGGCGTTCTCTAGCTCGGTATCTCGGGAGGAAACTCGGTTGGGCGTCAAAATTCTGTACATCAGCGAGATCGTGGGAAAGGCCGGCATCTGGTGCGTAAAGAGCGTGCTCCCTACGCTCCGGACCAGCGAAAAGCCCGATCTCGTGATCGCGAACGGGGACGGCGCAACCGGCTCCTACGGCCTTGGCCGCCAGCACGCGGGATATCTCCGCAAGCTCGGGATCGACGTCATTACCGGCGGCGAATGCATCTACTATAAAAAAGACCTCGTCGAGGGCATCGATACCCTTCCGTACGTGATCCGCCCCGCGAACTATCCCGCCGAAAGCCCGGGCCGCGGGTTTCGCCTCGCCACTGCGGGGAAGGAGCGCGTCGCCGTCGTGTCACTCCTCGGTCGCGTCGGCTTTTCGCGCGTGCATAGCGAGAACCCCTTTACGCTCCTTCCTGCCCTCGCCGAACGGCTCCATCGCGAAACCCCGTACGTCATCGTCGACTTTCACGCGTGCGCGACCGCCGAAAAGCAGGCGCTTTTCTTTCACGCGGACGGCAAGGTGTCCGCGGTCATCGGCTCGCACGGCCGCGTCGCGACCTCGGACGAAACCATCCTGCCCAGTGGGACGGCGTGCCTCACCGACGCGGGCCGTACCGGCAGCATCGATTCGGTCGGCGGTTCCGACCCCGCGCCGAAGATTCGGGAATACCTCGCGCGCGTTCCGGACTGGTCGCGCGACGCGTGGGAACGCCCCGCGCTCCAGGGCGTGATCCTCGAGCTCGACGGGTCGGGGAAGGCCGTCTCCATTAAAAGGATTTCGATGGCCGCTCCGGAGCCGCCGCGCGCCGAAGGGGGAGAGGCGAATGCAGGAAAGGGCGAAGATAGTCAAGGTTGAGGGCTCGGTCGTCACGGTCGTGCCCGTCGACATAGAGGCGTGCGCTGGCTGCGCGAACGCCGAGTGCAAGAAGAACGGAAACCTTTTCGAGGCCGTTAACCGGGAGGGCTTTGCGCTGAGCCCCGGGATGGAGGTGCGCGTCGCCGCCCCGGCGCGAAAGCAGCTCGCGCAAGCCCTGCTCGCCGTCGGCGTCCCGGCCGTCGCGGCCTGGTTTTGCTGGAAGGCGCTCGACGCCCTCGCGCCTCGATTGGGCGAGGCCGCGCGCGCGGGGATATCCCTCGCGGCGTTTCTCGCGGGAGCCGTTCTCGTGTACGCGCTTTCCCGCGCCGCGCCGAAGGACCTTCCCGAGATCGTTGAGATTCTCTAAAAAAAACCGATTGTTTCCCTGGTGGGGCTTGAGTCGCTCTCGGCGGCTCGCCCGATTCGGCGGGTCGCGCCGGGAATTTATCCGCGCCAGTGCGTTTATCCGCGCGCGAATTCCTTTCCGTATTTATTGATGGCCTGCGCCATGTTCGCGAGCGAGACCTGCTCCATGACGCCGCCGAGCTCCCACGCGACGCGGGGCATGCCGTACACGATGCTCGACTCCTCGTCCTGCCCGATGGTCCGTGATCCCTCGCGATAAAGCTCGGCGAGCTGTGCCGCCCCGTCCTTTCCCATGCCCGTCATGATGATGCCGAGCGCGCGGTTTTGGTATTCCTTTTTGACCGACGCGAAAAGGACGTCCGCCGAGGGCCGGTGCCCGTTCTGCGGCTCTGCGTCCGTAAGGTGCGCGATCGTCCCGAGGGAACGGCGCTCGACCTCGAGGTGCTTGTCCCCGGGGGCGATGAGTATGCGTCCGGGCTTGACGATATCGCCCTCGTGCGCCTCGCGCACCTCGAGCGGGCAAATCTTATTGAGGCTATTCGCGAATTCCTCGGTGAACCCCGGCGGCATGTGCTGCACGACGACGATCGGCTGCGGAAGCTCGGGATCGAGCCGCGCGAACACCTCGCGGAGGGCGTTCGGCCCACCCGTCGAGATGCCGATGGCGATGATCTCGAGCGGTCCGGGCTTTCGCGTCGGTATCGGCTTTTGCGGGGTGACCTGCGGCTGCCCGACGCGTCGTTCGCGCGCGAGCTCCGCGAGGGTCGACTGCGGAATGGCGGCCGCGGTCTCATGCCTCGCCTCGCCGGGGGTAAATGCTTCCCTCTCGACGTCGGCGACGCGGGACTCGTAGGTCTTGAGGATTTCCTCGGGTATCCGCTTCGCGGTGCCGGCGATCTTCTTGAGCTGGTATTTCCCGCCGTAGCCCGCCAAGAGCTCGACGAGCTGGCTCGCGACCGTGTGGAGGTTCGCCGACTCCGAGCCCGAGGGCTTCGTGACGAAGTCGCTCGCGCCGAGGTCGAGGCACTCCATCGTCACGTGCGCGCCTTCCTTCGCGATGCTCGAGAGGATAATCACCGGGATGTCGATGCCGAGTTTTTTTCGCTCGCGGAGGAATTCGACGCCGTTCATCTCGGGCATCTCGATGTCGAGCACGATGACGTCGGGGCGGCTCCGCGCGATCTTTTGGAGCGCGAAGCGGCCGTTCATCGCCTTGTCTGCGATGCGGAGGCCGGGCGTGGCCTCGACGATCTTGCCGATGAGGTTTCGCATCAGCGCGGAGTCGTCAACGATCAGTACGGATACAGCTTCCATCTTACTTTCCTAATATCACGCGTTTTTTTGGTAGAGGCAGGCCCAGTCCGTCTTGAGGAACTCGAACTTCGTCTTCATGCCGAAAAGCGATTCGGAATGCCCGATGAAGAGGAAGGACTTCGCGGCCATGGCGTCCCAGAATCGGTCGATGACCGCCTTCTGCGCCGCCTCGTCGAAATAGATAAGCACGTTTCGGCAAAACAGGATGTCGAGGCCCCTTTGCCCGGAGTCGTTCTTCAGGTTGTGGTAGTCGAAGCGGATCATCTTCATGATCTCGTCCTTCGCCTGGTAGCCGTTGTTCTTATGCTCGAAGAAGCGGTTGAGGTACGTGTCCGGTATCCCGACGATCCTGCTTTCGGGGTAGAAGCCGGACTTCCCGACCATGAGCGACTTGAGGGATATGTCCGACGCGAGGATCTCGGCGGAGTAGGGCGCCGGAAGCTTGTCCTTAAAGAGCATGGCGAGGGTATAGGGCTCCTCGCCCGTCGAGCAGCCGGCGCTCCACACGCGGATCTTCGTGTCGCCCTTTTCCTTCTTGATCTTGAGCACTTCGGGGATGATGTAGTTCACGAGCGCGTCGAAATGGGGCTGATTGCGGAAAAAGCGCGTGAGGTTCGTCGTCACCGAATCGAGCATCAGCTTGAGCTCTTCCTTGTCCTTGAGGAGGAGGGCGTAATACTCGCTGACGTGGGTGATCTGCTTCTCTCGGAGACGCTCGCGAAGCCTGCTTTCGAGTATCGCCCGGTTCGTAGAGGAGAATGTGATGCCGCTTTCGTCGTAGATCAGCTTGCGGTACTGGTCAAAGTCGGCATCGCTGAGAAAATCTGCCATAAAAACTCCTCTGAGACGGCGGGTAACACCCTTTTGAAGTCTAAAACCTCTTGTAGGCAATGTCAATTGAAGGTTTTGGGTTTTGACCAAATTGGCGATAGCGGATATAGTGGACGTATGTCGTTTCGCACGCTCCGCGGCGCCGCGCTCATTATCGCCTCACTCCCCCTCCTTTCGTGTTCCTTCAATTACGCTGACGGGCTCGATAGCACAAAGGCGTATCCCGACATGGAGATGTCTGGCGTATCGCTTTCGCGGTATGAGGACACGCGGGTTTCCATGGTACTGTCCGCCGGCCTCCTCGAGCTCTACGATTCCGACAAGGTCTGGGCGGGAACCGACGTCGCGTTTACCCAGTACTCAAAAAGCGAAGACGGAAAGGTCGAAAGCGAGGCCCAGGCGGGACTCGTGCTGATCGACGATGGCGAGTCGCTCTATTCCCTGGGCGATGACGTGCGCTTTCACGTCGTGAAGGACAATATCTCGGTCGAGGCCCCCGACCTTCAATGGGCGAAGAATACGAACCGCCTGGCGGGAAGCGATTCGGGCGAGGTCGAGATTCGCGAGGGCGACGGCACCGTCCTCAAGGGCGTCGGTTTTTTCGCCGACACCCTGAGCCGCGAATACTGGTTTAGCCGCACGGTCTCGGGCGATATGGTCAAAAAGGACGATGACGAGGATTCGCCAAAATCCGCCTCACCGCGCGCAGACGCGGCGCATGACGCCCCGCAGGGCTCCGAGGCAAAGCCCGCCGCGACCCAGGCAAAGCCCGCCGCGGCCTCGCCCGATACCGCGTCCTCAGGAGACGGACAATGAACGCTCGCATCGCACGGGTCGCGGCATTCGCCGCCTTCATCATCACGATAGGTTCGGTCGCCTTTGCCGGCGACAAGAAGATATCCTTCACCGCCGAGCGGATGAGCGGCACCTCATCGAAGAAGAACGGCAAGACTACCCTTGAGGGGAAGGCGTCCGTCACCGTCGGGACCCTGACGATCTCGGGCGACCGCATCGAGCTTTCCGGCAAGGATTTCCGCTACATCGCCGCTTCGGGTTCCGTCTCGGGAAACGACAGCGATAAGGGCTACTCCTTTACCGCCGACCAATTAACCTACGACCGCGACGTCGAGGTCGCCTCGTTCCGGGGCAACGCCGTGCTTAGCGACACGAAGAACGAGGTCGAGTCCTCCGCGGCCATCATCACCTATAACCAAAAAACCGAGGTCGCGTTCTTCCAGATCAACGTCAAGCTCAAGCGGCGGGCGATAGATTGCTCCTCGGGATTCGCCCTGTACCGAAGGAGCCTTTCGACCCTCGAGCTCACCGGGGCGCCGAGCGTCATCCGCGACGGCGACGAGTTCAGCGCGGACCGCATCTCGGTCGACCTCAACACCGAGCGGATCACCCTCGACGGCGCCGTTACCGGTAAGCTCAAGGACAACGCGAAGTCGGATAAGGACGCGGACTCAAGCGCGAGTTCCGATGCCGACGCCGCCACGTCCACCGATGGCGCCAAGAGCGGTGACGCGGCCGCGTCAACGGACAAAACCTCTAGCGATAAGAAAGCAACGGCGGGCGACGACATGAAAAAGACCGCGTCGGCATCCGCGACATCCACGAAGGACTCCGCGACCGGAACAGGGACTGCGACGACCGCAACGGCAACGACCGGCGACGATTCGTCGGGCGCCTCAACGCAAACCGACGCCGCGGCAAGCGATACGAAAAAGAAAAAAGGAAAAAAATAGTCATGCCCGATATACTCCGCGTCGAGGGACTCAATAAATACTTCCGGAAAAAGCACGCCGTGCGCGACGTGTCGTTCTCGATGGAATCGGGCGAGACCCTCGGCCTCCTCGGCCCGAACGGCGCCGGCAAGACCACGACCTTCTACATGGTCGTCGGCTTCTACAAGCCCTTCTCGGGGAACATCTGGCTCAACGACCTTTGCATCACGAAGCTCCCGATGTACCAGCGTGCGCGCGCCGGGCTCTCGTACCTCCCGCAGGAAGCCTCCGTGTTCCGCAAGCTCACCGTCGAGCAGAACATCTGGTCGATCCTCGAGACGCGCAAGGACCTCACGAGGGGCGAGATGCAAAAGCGCCTCGACTACCTCATCGCGGAATTCGGCGTCGAGGCGAACCGCAAGCAGCAGGCCTACACCCTCTCCGGCGGCGAGCGCCGCCGCACCGAGATCGCGCGTTCCCTCGCCATCGAGCCGAAGTTCCTCCTTCTCGACGAACCCTTCGCGGGCATCGACCCGATCGCCGTGCACGACATCAAGGAGATCATCCGCCTCCTCGCGAAGCAGGGCATCGGCATCCTCATCACCGACCATAACGTCCGCGACACCCTCGAGATCACCGATCGCGCCTGCATCATCAACAAGGGCCAGATCGTCGAGGAAGGCTCGAAGGACGTGATCCTCGAGTCCGAGATCGCGCGTCAGGTGTACCTTGGGGAGCAATTTCGGATGTGAGATCAGGGGAGGGAAACCTTTTGTTCGAGCAAAAGGTTTCCCTCCCCTGGCCCCGCCTTTCCAAAACGCGAGGAAAGGGTGGAAGCTTCGCGGTTTGCGCGAAAGCTGAAGAAAGGGCGAAGGCGTGCGGGAAGAACTCAGGCGAAGGCGTTACGGCTCGCGCGCGGGCGATAAGATGGGCGTGAAGACCGACGGCGCAGAGGCGCGTCGGGGAAAGAAAGAAGGAAGACCGACGGCGCGGGGCGCGTCGGGGAAAGAAGGGAAAAACCGACTGCGCCTGACGACGCGTCGGGGAATGTGGTTGTTAGTTTCCGGGAGTGGTGACGAGGATGTAGGTCGTGTCGACGGTCTTTTCTTCGTCGGTGTCTTTTCCCGTGGTCGTCGTGACGACGGTTTTCTTGATCGAGTAGGAGCCGTCGGCGGCGCCTTTGACGGCGAGCGACCACAGGTGATAATAGGAAAAATCGACGGCAAGGTTTCGGTCGCCCGAGGGGATCGCGTATTCTGCGGTGTCGCTTTCCTTCGCGTTGACGAGGGTCACGGCGGAGCCGAGGTCGTTCGTCACGTAAAGCGTGAGCTTCGTCGCGGCGAGCGGGACGATCGCGTAGTCGTCGCCTGATTCCGTCACGGTGGCGCGCGGGGTTTCGTCGGGTAGGTATACCGATTCATAGTGGTCGTAGTCTCGGGTGACGGTTTCGCCGGGGGCGAGGGTTATCGTCTCGGTTTCGTAGTTTTCCGAGAGCGCGACGCGTACCTGCTCGGAAAGCGCGTTCGTGATCGTCACGGTTCCGCTGTCGACCTTTCGGCACGAGACGGCGAGCAGCGCGAACGCCGTTAGGGTAAGCGCGATAGTCCTTTTCATGGCAACAACCTCCGGGGAGTCCCGAGCCACTATAGCATAAAGGCTTGGGGCTTGGTATCGCCTTCGGTGCTTTTTCTTCGGCATCCTCGCGGCAAGGCTAGGTCAACGCGACGATCCCCAAAAAAACGCGCGCAACTGAGGCGGAATATGATATAGTCGTGCGCGTAAACGCCGTACGGCGTCTTATGGGGAATTATATGGAAAAAAAGATAATCCTTGTCGCGCTTGCGCTCTGCGTGGGGATCGCGTCGTTTGCGCAACAAGCCCTTTCCGTTTCGCTTCCGTCGCGCGGAGTGGCGGGAAGCGTCACGATATATGACCTGAAAACCGGCAAATGGTCGTTTAGCGACGCCGCGGACGCAGAGCGTGGGACGATACCCGCCTCGACGTTTAAGGTATGCAATGCGCTCATCGCTTTGGAGGAAGGCGCCGTCGCGCCGGGCGAGGTCATTCGATGGGACGGCGTCGACAAACTGTTTAAGGGAAGGCCCGTGAAGGCATGGAATGCCGACGCGAACCTCGAGTCCGCGTTCAAGAACTCGACTATCTGGTTTTTCGCCGAGCTCTCGAGGCGCGTGCCCCGCTCGACCTACCGGAAATACCTTGATGAAATCGGGTACGGCAATCGCGACCTCAGCGAGAAAGGGGACGATTTCTGGAACTACGGGGCGATGCGCATGACCCCGCGGGAGCAGGCGGCGTTCATCGCCCGCTTGTATGCGGAAGACCTGCCGTTTAAAAAAGAAAACATGCGCTTGATAAAATCGTATATGGCGATGGCAAAAACCGCCGAGTACGCCCTGAGCGGAAAGAGCGGTTGGGGCATGCAGGGCGGGAAGGATATCGGATGGCTCGTGGGGTATCTCGAGACGGGCGATCGCGCGTATGCCTTCGCCACGAGAATCATCGCGAATTCGGACGCCGTTCCCGCCGACTTCGGCGCGCTCCGAACCGCCGTCACCCTTGAGGCTTTCCGAAACGCGGGGATAATCCCTTAATGGGCGGAAGGGCCCGAAGGCCGAACGAGCTCGGACGGGTCGTGGGTTAACCCATCATCACCGAGACCATAGCGAGCGAAACGGTTTCCGCGCTTCGGGTTTCGCGGTCGCTTTCTTCGGGGTTGCCTTCTTTTTCGCGACGGCCTTTTTCGCGGGCGCCTTCGCGGCGCTTGCCTTTTTGGCCGGTTTTTTCGCCGCGAGCGGTTTTTTCTTCGCAACGGTCTTTTTCACGCTCGACTTTTTGGTGGGAGCCTTTGTCGCGGTAGTTTTTTTGACGGGTTTTTTCGGCGTGGTTGCCTTTTTTGCCGCGCTTGCCTTCTTTACGGGAGGTTTCTTCGTTACTGTTTTTTTCGATGATGCTTTCTTCGCCGCACCCGGGGCCTTTTTCGCGAGATCGACCTTTTTGATCGCCTTGATCTTCTTGGTTGCCGATTTCCCCTTTTTCGTCGTCTTTTTATCGGGGAGGGCCGGGGCCTTGTAGAATGAGGTGTGGAGGTTTCGGTTTTTCAGGGAAACGAGGGTTCGCGAGACGAGGTCGTCAAGATCGATCTGATGGTACTGGGATTCGATGAAGTCGTAGGTCAGATGGGCGAG
>Ga0116170_10004150_pt1 | contig 13339 bp, 8 predicted proteins | sample AD_JPNHW1_MetaG_FD_89797 | JGI IMG/M metagenome (GOLD analysis project Ga0116170, IMG submission 89797) | Active sludge microbial communities of municipal wastewater-treating anaerobic digesters from Japan - AD_JPNHW1_MetaG | ecosystem: Engineered > Bioreactor > Anaerobic > Digestate | place...
GATATCGGGGCGAACGCGCAGAAAGGGGGCACTCGTTGAGGAACGTCATCTATTACTTTACTGGGACGGGAAACAGCCTGGACGCGGCGTCTCGAATCGCGAAAGCCATAGGCGATTGCGAGCTTGTGGAAATCGCCGCGGCGATCGCGGAAATGAAACGAAGCGGCATGTCCGAAATCGCGGCCGAGCCGAACGTCGAGCGGATCGGCATCGCGTATCCGGTGTATTACTATGGGCTCCCCGCCATCGTCCACGAATTTCTTTCGCTATTGCGGATGGGAGGAAACCCTTACGTTTACTGCGTCGCGACCAGGGGCGGGGCTTCCGGGTACGGATCGTTCGCGCAGGCCTCGGGGTATTTGCGAAGGATCGGTAAAAAACTCGATGCGGGATTTTCCGTGCTTATGCCCGATAATTATCCCGTTCTGTATAATCCGGCCGACGCCGAGACCGCGAAGAAAACCCTGGAAGCCGCCTCAAACGAGATCGAAGCGATCGCGGCGACCGTCGCCGAAAAACGCCCGTTTCGGGAGGGCTGGCAGAACCCGCTTGCCGCGACGCTGGTTTCCAGGCCCGTGAACGCGTGGTTCGTTTCCGGCGTTCGCGCTTCCGACAGGAAGTTCGTCGTTTCGGGGTCTTGCGTTTCCTGCGGGAAATGCGTAAGGGCGTGCGGCGTGGGGAATATCTCGCTCGAGGGCGGTAAGCCCGTATGGCACGGCAGGTGCGAGCAGTGCTTCGGCTGCTATCACGCGTGTCCCGCGCACGCGATCGAATTCGGGAAATCCACGATCGGGAAGCGGCAGTACCTTAATCCGGTTCTGAGGGCGTAGATCCCGTACCGGACGAAAGGGGGATGACGTCGAATTGGGATCGCGGGATCCGCGAGACCAATTCAGAGTCAAGGGGGACCGCGGGATTCCCGAAAGCGCCGCGCGAGGGGAAAGAAGAGACGTTGGCGACGTTCCCCCTTTTAAAAGATTAACTATACCTACCGGTAGGTATAGGGCGAGAAGATGGGTCAGCCTTGAAAAGTACCCCCAATTCCGGCTAAAATGCGGCCATCGAGAGGTTATATCCTATGAAAATGTCCAAGATGTTCATGCCGACGCTGAGGGAAGTCCCCGCGGAGGCAGTCGTTATCAGTCACCGGCTTCTTTTACGCGCCGGGATGATCCGCAAGCTCGCGAACGGACTTTTCACCTACCTCCCGCTGGGGCTACGCAGTTTCCGCAAGGTCGAGAATATCATTCGCGACGAGATGGACGCGACCGGCTCGCTCGAATTTAAGCCCTCCGTCGTCGTGCCCGGCGATATCTGGCGCGAGTCCGGACGCTGGGAGACGATGGGACCCGGCATGCTCCGCATCAAGAACCGCGTCGATCAGGAGCTCGTCGTGAGCCCGACCGCCGAGGAAGCCTTCGTCGCCCTGCTCCGCAGCGAGGTTTCTTCCTATAAACAGCTTCCCCTTTCCGTGTATCAGATTAACACGAAGTACCGCGACGAGATTCGCCCCCGCTACGGCCTTATGCGCGCCCGCGAGTTCACGATGAAGGACGCGTATTCCTTTCATACGAACGACGCGTCGCTCGACGAAACCTACCAGGCGATGGGCAAGGCCTACCGCAAGATTTTCAAGCGCGTCGGCCTTTCGGTAATCCCCGTTCGCGCCGATTCGGGCGCGATGGGCGGCACGGGTTCCGAGGAATTTATGGTAGAGAGCGAGGTCGGCGACAATAACCTCATCCTCTGCCCCAAGTGCGGCTACGCGGCGAACGACGAGAAGGCTCCCTGCGCCCCCGACCCGGTAACCGAAGGCCCGGGATCGACGAAGACCGACAAGGCGTTTTCCGAGATCGCGACCCCGAACGTGAAGACGATCGACGAGCTTTGCGCCTTCCTTAAGACGAGCCCGAAGGCGTTCATCAAAACCCTCATTTACAAGGCGATCAACTGCGAGCTTGACCTTTCGTCCGCGCCCGGTTGCGCGAGCCTGAAGCGCGTCGTGCCCGATGCCGCGCCCATGTATTATCCCGAGGCCTTCTTCGCCGTGTGCGTCCGGGGCGACCTGGACGTGAACGAGGTGAAACTCGCCGCGAACCTGAAGGCGAGCGAGGTGGAGCTCGCGTCCGACGTTGACGTAGAACGCCTGACCGGCGCGCCCGTCGGTTTCGCTGGGCCCGTGGGCTTCGTGACCGCGCCCGTCGTCGCCGACGAGTCGGTGATGCTCATGCACGACGCGGTGACCGGTGCCCTGAAAGTCGATCTCCACTTCGAGCACGTCGAGCCCGCGCGCGACTTTACGCCGTACCTGATCGCGGACGTCCGCACCGTGAAGGCGGGCGACAAGTGCGCCGTTTGCGGCGCCGAGTATTACAGCAAGAAGGGCAACGAGCTTGGGCATATCTTCAAGCTCGGATACAAATACACCAAGAGCATGAACATGCTCTACCTCGACGAGAACGGGAAGCAGCAGATGCCGACGATGGGATGTTACGGCATCGGCGTCGACCGCACGCTCGCCTCGATAATCGAGGAGCACAACGACGAGAACGGCATCGTGTGGCCGATGAGCGTCGCGCCGTTCCACGTCGCCATCGTGACGATTAAGTACGAGGGCGCGATGAAGGAAGCCGCGGACAAGATCTACGCCGAGCTTGAGGCCGCGGGAATCGAGGTTCTGCTCGACGACCGCGAGGAGCGCCCCGGCGTGAAGTTCAAGGACATGGACCTAATCGGCATCCCGGTAAGGATCGTGGTCGGCGACAAGAACCTTCCGAACGTGGAGGTTAAGCTCCGTTCCGCGAAGGACGCCGAGCTTATCCCGGCCGGCGAGGCTGCGGCGAAGGTCGCCGCGATCGTCAAGGCGGAGCTCGCCAAGGCGGGAGAATAAGGTTCGCGCATGATATGCATGAGGCCGGTCGGTTACCAGTAACTGACCGGTTTTTTTTTCGTTAATGGAATGATGGGAGGATCGACTATGATACGTGGTTTGTTTCGCGCGACGGCGTTCGTATGTCATCGACTCTTTTTTGACGGCGGAATGAGCTGCGCGGAGATCATGCCCGTGAGCATGAGGGCGGCTCCCGCGAGGGCGCGGGCGTCCATCGTCTCGTTCAGCACGAGCCATCCGCCAAGGGCCGCGAATACGGCCTCGAGGCTCATGATGAGCGCGGCCGGCCCGGGAGATACTCCCTTTTGCCCCAGGATCTGCAGCGTGTACGCGGCGCCGATCGAGAGAATGCCCGAGTAGAGAACCGGAATGAGCGCGCCGTTAGGGCCCGGGGAAAAAGCGAGCGCGAGGGTTTCCGCGCCGAAGCCCTCGGTAAGGAACGCCGCGGCGGCGCTGAGCGTCCCGCACGCGACGAACTGCGCGAGCGCGAGCTTAACCGGGTCCAGGCGCGTCGAGAGCCGCGCGACCACGAGGATGTGCGCGGTCCAGAATAACGCACCCGCGATCTCGAGCCAGTCCCCGAGCGAGACCGAAAATCCGTCACGAACGCTGAGAAGGTAGAGTCCGACCGCCGCGAGCGTCGAACCGACCGCGAGCCCCCATCCCGGGCGCTTTCCGACGAAGAGTCCCGCCGCCGGGATCAGCACGATATAGAGTCCCGTCAGGAACGCGGCTTTGCCCGCGGTGGTCCACTGGAGGCCGATTTGCTGAAGGCTCGCCCCGCAGAATACGATGATCCCGCATAGGGCTCCCCACAGGACTAAGCTAAAACGCGGATGGCCGCGATGGGTAGAGTCGCGCCGTGCAAAGTCATTGCTCGCCGGGACATTTTCTGACGTGCGCAGCCTTTGCGCGCGACGCCGCCAAACGACGAGCGGCAACAGCGAGATCGCCCCGACGAGAAAACGAATCGCGTTGAAGCTGAACGATCCGATGCTCTTTCCCCCGAGCCGTTGCGCGGCGAACGCGACCCCCCATAAAAGCGCGGCGCAGAAGAGATATGCGTAGGGGCGGATGCGGCGAGTCATGCTCGCTCCGATGGTGTTTGTTTCATGCCGCGGAGTATATCAGATTTTCACAATTTAATGCGTTCATTGGCGCGTTGCGGCTTTCACGGTATACTGTCCGTATGCATGACGTTCATTTTTCCCGCGGCGCGCGATCTCGCGTTCCGTTCGTGGCCTTGTTTTTCGCGTTTGCGCTTACCGGCGCGGTATTCGCCGATCCGTTCGCGTCGTTCCCTCAGGGGCTTTCCGGCGATTACGCTGTGTATCGCGACTACACCTGGAAATCACCGACCTGGATCGGCTTGCTCCGCTACGACGACACGACCTGGGGCGCGCTGTGCGTGACCCCGTCGACCGGCTCCCGCGTGTCGATCCTGTTTCGCGGCGAGATATCCGACGGTACCTTCGTGCTCGTCGGCCAGAGCATCATCTCGAACATCGGGCCCGGCGACGTTCCCGCGGTTAACTATCTTATGAAACTGATTCCCGAGACCTATCGATGGCGCCATGACGCGGCGTCCGCGGTATCCGCCACCGACGGAGCGTCCGCGGCTAAGGCCCTTCTTGGGTCGAGTCCGCGTTCATCCCTTTTGCCTCAGGCGGTCGTGACCGCGCAGGATCTTCCTTCCTTCGGCGGAAAGGTTTCGCTCGTGTGGCTCCCCGAGACCCCCGCGATGGGGCTTGCCGGCATGGTGGGTTCGGGCGGGGTTCCGATACTTAACCTTGCGCGCGCGGGGCGTATCCGCTCGGGCGGCGAGGACGAATTTTTCGGCTTTACCCCGATCTCGGATGCCGTGCCGGGAAAGGCCTTGTCCGTCCCCGCCAAGCGCGTTACGGAAAAACGCTCGGTCGATGGGATTCAGTTAACCCTCGACGGGCAGTGGACTATGGTCGCGGATAATACATACTTCCTTGGGAATAGCGCCGTGATCATCGTTGATACGATCGACCTTGAGGCGATGGGAATTCCGCGCGATAACCTTCCATTATCCATGGTTCGTCTGTTCTCCCCGTCGTCTGGGGGGTCGTGGGCGATTCCCGGCGAACTTGGGGTGTCGGGTACGGCGAAGCGATTCCGCATCGTTAACCTGTTTCAGGATGGCCCAACCGGGATTCGCAATCGTGATATTAAACTATGCGTTCCGTCGGCTGACGGTAAAAAGTGCATGGTGGTGAGTCTTTCCGTGCAGGAAACCGCTTATAAGGATAATAAGGCGTATTTCGATTCATTGTTCTAAGTGTCTTGACTTTAATATAACTGCAGTGTATACAGTATAATTAAAGAGGAGAAAGATATGGGCAAAACTCTTGCGCAAAAGGTTTTTGAGACGCATGTCGTGGACAAACCGTTCGGCGAGGCTTGGGTTCTCAGGCTGGACCGCGTGTTTTGCCATGAGATCACCACCCCCATCGCCATAAACGACCTTGTGTCGCGTGGTTTGGACTCGGTATTCGATCCGGACAAGATTAAGGCCGTGATCGACCACGTAACCCCGGCCAAGGACTCGAAGACCGCCGAGCAGGGCCTTGTGCTCCGCAAATGGGCGAAACGCCACGGCATCAAGGACTTTTTCGACATCGGCAAGAACGGCGTATGCCACGCGCTGTTCCCGGAGCTTGGCTTCGTGCGGCCCGGGTTCACCGTAATCATGGGCGACAGCCATACCTGCACCCACGGCGCGTTCGGCGCGTTCGCGGCCGGCGTCGGCACCACCGACCTTGAGGTCGGCATCCTGAAAGGGGTGTGCGCGTTTCAGTATCCGGGCACCATCAAATTCGAGCTCGACGGGAGGCTCCCCGCGGGCGTTACCCCGAAGGACGCGATCCTTTCGATCATTAAGCAAATCGGCGTGAATGGCGCGACGAACAAGGTGATGGAATTCACCGGAAGCGGCGTCGCGGCCATGTCCATGGAAGGCCGAATGACCCTATGTAACATGGCCATCGAGGCGGGCGGAACCTCAGGCGTCTGCATGCCGGACGCGGTGACCGTCGACTACCTGTGGAAATTCATCGGCCCCGAGGGCGACAAAACCTACGCGACCAAGGAAGAGGCGCTCGCCGATTTTAAGAAATGGCATTCAGATCCCGACGCCGAATACGACGCCGTCCACAAGATCGACTGCTCGAAGCTCGTTCCCGTCGCGACCTTCGGCTTCAAGCCCGATCAGGTTAAGACGATCAAGGAACTCGCGGGCACGAAGGTTGACCAGGTGTATATCGGAAGCTGCACGAACGGCCGCATCGAGGATCTCCGTCAGGCGGCGGCGGTGCTCAAGGGCAAGACCGTCGCTCCCGGCGTGCGCGGCGTCGTGAGCCCGGCGACCCCGGCCGTGTTTCAGCAAGCCCTCAAGGAAGGAATCATCCAGATTTTCATGGACGCGGGCTTCTGCGTGACGAACCCGACCTGCGGGGCGTGCCTTGGCATGTCGAACGGCGTGCTCGCCGACGGCGAGGTTTGCGCGTCCACGACGAACCGCAACTTTTTCGGGCGCATGGGAAAGGGCGGCACCGTCCACCTGATGAGCCCCGCGAGCGCCGCCGCGACCGCCGTCGCGGGAACCATAACGGAGGCATGACATGAAAGACTTTAACGGCAAGGTTCTCTTTTTGGACCGCGACGATATCAATACCGACGAGATAATCCCGGCGAAATACCTTACCGAGATATCGAAAGAGGCCCTGAAGCCTTTCTGCCTCGAGGACCTTAAGCTTCCCGGATTTAACCCGAAGTCCGACATCGCGGGAAAGACCGCGATCGTGACGCGGGCGAACTTCGGCTGCGGCTCGAGCCGCGAGCACGCGCCCTGGGCGCTCGAGGTAAACGGGATCCAGATCGTCGTCGCCGAGGGCTTCGCGCGCATCTTCCGGCAGAACATGTACAACTGCGGGATGATCGCGACCGAGCTATCGGCCGCCGAGATCGACGAGGCCTTCAAGACCTTCGCCGGGCTCGAAACCTCGCTGACCGTCGACATCACCGCCGGAAAGCTTTCGTTCTCCGCGACGGGGAAGGACGGAAAGCCGGTCGAAAGGCGGTACGTGTTCAAGCTAGGCGGGTTCGAGCGCGCGCTCGTCAAAGCCGGCGGTTGGGTCGCCTACGCGGCCGAGAACTACTGATTCGACATCGCGAATCCTCAAAAACGTCGAGCCTTTTTTTACGCCTTGCGGTACAGTGAAAGAGTCTTCCGGAAGACGACACACTGTATTCGCGAGGCGGATCACCTATGGATTATTACTGTCTTCTGCAATCCGCGGTTTCGTACATCGAAAGCCGCGTGCGTTCGGAAATCGATTGCGGCGCCCTCTCCCGTTCGTTCGGCGTGTCCGAGCCCCATTTTCGCGACGTGTTCGCGAGTCGGGTCGGAGTCCCGCCGGGACGTTACGCGCTAACCCGTCGGGTGGCGCACGCGGCGTTCGAGATATCGCATACCGACCGCGCCCTTTTCGACATCGCGCTCGACTACGGCTTTGACAATCCCGACACCTTTACCCGCGCGTTTAGGCGCGAGACCGGCATGACGCCGTCCTCGTTCCGCTCGGCGCGAGTTCCCGTCGGGAGGGTAAGGCTCGCCGCGGGCGCGTTCGGTCCGGGATTGAGGAAGACGGGTAACTTTCCGGTGATACCTCCCGCAACGGAGGACACTATGGCGATAGCGAGAATCGAAAAGGGCGATGATGGCTGCGTACTCTACGGAGTCCAGAAGGTGGAGTTTCGGAGCGAGGAATACACCCCGTTCCCCGCGGCGCTCCGTTCCTGCCTTAACTACATGGGACAGGAGATCCGGTACGCGTATCTGATGGCCGCGACCGGGGCCGCGTTCAGGCTCCGATGGAACCCGTCCTGCTGGGATCCGGGCAACGTCGACATCATGAACGTGTTCGCCGATCCCGAGGAGGCGTTCGTTCGCGGCTTCCGCGCGGCTGGCAGATCGTTCTCCCTTATGCGGCGCGAGGCTAATACGACGAAGGCGGATTTCGTCAAGTTCATACGCGCGGAGATCGATGAAGGCCGACCCGTGATCGCGCTCGGCATTATCGGCCCCGAGGAGGCGTGCATAATCGCGGGCTATCGCGATGGCGGCAATACGCTGCTCGGCTGGAATTTCTTTCAGGATTTTCCCGAGTTCGGCGGGGGCGGCGAGAAGGACGCGTCGGGTTACTTTATCACTAAAGGATGGTGGGAAAACCCGTCGACGGTGATGCTGATGTCGATCGGCGAGGAATGCGCCGAATTGCCCGACGCCTCGGAGATCCTGAAGGCGGGACTCGATATCCTTGAGCGCGAAACCGTCACCAGGCCAAACGGCTGCGTGCATCTGGGAGGGCAAGCCGCGTATCGCGCTTGGGCCGCCGCGCTCTCGGACGACGCTGACTTTCCCTCGGGGATACCGCTCCCGCAGCTTTTCGAGCGGCTTATGTGCGTTATCGACGGGCTCACGATGGTCCATGAGGGCCGGGGATGCGCGGCGATGTGGCTGAAAGAGCTCGCAACTTCGCTCGACGCGTCGGGAAAGGGCGACCTTGCTGCGCTGGCACGGAAGGCGGCTGGTTTCTTTGATGGCGAACGGGCGCTCGTGGACGAGATTACCTCGTTGCCCGGGTATGTCGAGCCTGGGGAGAAACGCGCTCTCGCGCTCGCCGAACCCGCGTTCCGTAAGGAACTCGTCGAACGGATTTTACATGCGGCAGAACTCGATCATGCCGCGTCCGGCGTGATCCGGGAGCTGCTTGGGCTCTGGCGGTAGAGGTTTCAAGAGGGTTCAAGAGGGTTCAAGAGGTTCCGTCGGTAGTTTGACCGTTCCCCCCCCGTTTTGCTTCCATAAAGTGCTGTTTTCACCTATAATCGGGTCAGAACGGGGGATGAGATGGTTCTTGATATCGTATTTGTCTGTTTCAAGCTGATAGGCGCCATTGGGCTTTTCCTGTACGGCATGCAGCTGAGTTCCGACGGAATCCAGCGCGCCGCGGGCGACAAGCTTCAGGGAACGGTCAACTTCATGACGAAGAACCGCTTCTTCGCGGTGCTCACGGGTATGCTTGTAACCGTGCTAATCCAATCGTCCTCCGCGACGACCGTCATGGTCGTTTCCTTCGTCAACGCCGGATTGCTCACGCTCTTCCAGGCGATCGGCGTTATCATGGGAGCCAATATCGGAACTACGCTGACCGGCTGGATAATCGCCGCGGTCGGCGTTCAGAAATTTTCTATCGCGCTTATAGCCGTCCCTCTTTTCGGGGTCGGCTTTTTTATGTCGCTAATGAAAAAGAAGGGCGACGCCTTCGTCAGCTATGGCGAAGGCCTCATGGGCTTCGCCATGATCTTTCTCGGGCTTGACTATCTCGCCAAGGCGATCCCGGAGCCCTCCGGCGACGTACTTCTGTTTCTCGGCGACTTCGCGAACAAGGGTTACTTCGCGATCCTCGCGTGCGTTCTGATCGGCACGCTTTTCACCATGCTCGTCAACGCATCGAGCGCCACGCTCGCCATCGTCATCGGGCTTTCGGCCAAGGGAATCATCAATTTCGAGATGGCCGCCGCGATTACCCTCGGCGCGAATATCGGAACGACGTTCAACTCGTTCCTGGTTTCCATCGGCTCGAACACCAACGCCAAGCGCGCCGCCTGGGCGCATATCATGTTCAACGTGATCGGTACGGTCTGGGTTATCATCGTGCTGAGGCCGTTTATCCAATTCGTCGACTGGATCACGCCCGGCGAGATCACCCCCGAGACCGCGGGTGCCCATATCGCGATGATGCACACGATGTTCAACCTGGCGAACACGGTAGTCCTCCTGCCGTTCGTCAAACAGTACGCCGGGCTCCTTGAGCGGTTGATAAAGGCAAAACCCGGCGAAGAGGCCTTCGCGAAGCTGCAGTACCGGCCCGCGACCCTGCTCGCCAGCCCCGAACTGAACCTTGCGCAGGCGCGGTCCGAGCTCACGGAACTGGCGGGCGTCGCGGAGTCTTTGTTCGCGCGCCTTCGAAGCGAGCTGCCAGACGTGAATGGATGGACGCCCGAGCGCGTCGAGTACTACGAACGATACAGCGCCTACGCGACCTCGATCCAGGGAGGGCTTTCGAAGTTCCTCCTCGAGATCGCCCGTCAGGATATTTCCGACAAGACTCGCGACAACATCGGCCTCCTGCTCCGCATGGTCAACGACTTCGAGAGCGTGTGCTGCGGCTGCGCCTCCATGGCCGCCATGCAGGAAAAGGGAGCGCGGAAGAAAGTGGTCTTCGCCGAGGAGGAGATCGAGCAGCTCGAGCCCTTCACCGGCCTTGCCAACGATTTCCTCATCTTCGTCAAATCGAAGATCGACAGGCCCCTGAGCGAGGAAGATCTCGCGCTTGCCGTGGATTACGAGAACCGCGTGGACGCGTGCCGTGCCGAGCTCAAGAAGCTCGCCCGCCGGCGCATCAAGAAAGGCTCGGACGTCAAGGCCGAGCTCCAGTTTATCGACCTTATCCGCCATGTCGAGAAGATCGGCGACAACGCGTACTCCGTCGCGGTGACGCTCCGCGAGATGAGATAGCGTTTTGCTCTGTTTCGCGGGCATGACCGGCCGTTTTCTGGTAAGATAGGCGCATGAGCGCGAAGAAGAAGGCCTGTACCACGGCGTATCGGTGCACGCAGTGCGGATATACGCAACCCCGCTGGCTCGGGCGCTGCCCGGACTGCGGGGAATGGAATACCCTCGAAGAAACGATCATTCAAGACGGCGGCGCCGGCGCCGCAGCATTCGGTTCCGGCGCGGCCGCGCTTTCGCGCACTGGCGTGGTTCCCCGCGCGATGCCGCTTTCCGCCGTGGACGCGCAGGACGGCGCGCGGATGACCACCGGTATACCGGAGCTCGACCGCGTGCTCGGCGGGGCCGCCACGAAGCGCTCGGCGATCCTCGTCGGGGGCGAGCCGGGAATCGGAAAATCAACATTGCTTTTACAGGCCGCGTCGACGGCCGCGACGAACGGAAGGATTCTCTACGTTTCGGGCGAGGAGTCGCCATCGCAGATACGCGCACGCGCCGACCGGCTCGGCATCGCTACCGACCGCATCGAGATCCTCAGCGCGAGCCGCCTCGAGGATATCGAGCGCGCGCTTAACGAGATCAATCCCGTATTCGTCATCGTCGATTCCATACAGACCGTTTACTCTCCCGACGCGGGTTCCGTCCCGGGCACGGTGAACCAGCTGAAGCTCTGCGCGCACGAGCTCGTTTCCTGGGTGAAGGAGCGCGACGCGGTCATGTTCCTCGTCGCGCACGTGACGAAGGACGGCACGATTGCGGGGCCTAAGGCCCTGGAGCATCTCGTAGACACCGTTGTCTCGTTCGAGCGGAACGACGAGGACGTCCGATTCCTCCGCGCACTCAAGAACCGCTTTGGCTCGGTAGACGAGCTCGGCATATTTCAGATGACGGATAAGGGCCTTCGAACCGTGGAAGATCCATCGAGCCTGTTCATAGTGCGACGCGCGGGCGCCCTTCCGGCCGGCGTCGCCGTCGTTCCCGTGTTCGAGGGGTCGAGGGCGTTCCTCGTGGAGATCCAGGCGCTCACCGTCCCCTCGAAAGGCGCGATGAGCCGCGTGTTCTCCGACCGTATCGACGCGTCGCGCGTGAGCCGCGTGGCCGCCGTGCTCGAGAAGCGCACCGGCCTCCGGTTCTCCGACCAGGACATCTACGTCAACGTGGCGGGCGGCGTAAGGCTCGCCGAAAGCGCGATAGACCTCGCGCTCGCCGCGGCCCTGTACTCCGCGCGAACCGACATCGCGACCCCGCCATCGACGGCCCTTATCGGCGAGCTCAGCCTCGCGGGCGAGGTTCGGCCGGTGGGCAGGCTGAAGATCCGCGTTAAGGCCGCGCAGGGGCTCGGCTTCACGACCGTATACGCGCCCGAGAAAGAGCCCGGCGCCACACCGGTCGCCGACGTCCGATCCGCGATCTCCGCCCTCTTTGGTTGACATCGTCCCATAACTCGCCGATACTTATTTCCGATCCCCGGCCTCAGACCGGCGTGGGTCAGAAGGAGTGTCTCCGTGAAATCTATTCGACATAAGACTCTCGCGATACGGTGCCTGTGCGCCGTATTCTTTTTTACGATCGTCGCTTCCTGCGCCAAGGCCGAGACTAAGGAAACCGTGTCCGCGCCGGCGGCCGATACCGTTGTGCCCGCGGTAACGCCTGAGTTCGCCTCAGCGAAGTTCCGCGATCCTTCCGCGCCCGTCGAGGAACGCGTCGAGGATCTGCTCGCGCGGATGACCGTCGACGAAAAGATCGGCCAGATGACGCAGGTCGTGTTTTATAAATTGAGAGACGGCGAGATGAAGACCTTCGCGTTCGGAAGCGCCCTCTCCGGCGGCGGCGGTTCGCCTTGGGGCAATAACACGATCCCCGCTTGGTGCGATATGGTCGACGGCCTTCAGAAAGAGGCTCTCTCGACCCGACTTGGTATCCCGATGCTCTATGGCACCGATTCCGTGCACGGCCACAACAACCTCTTGAACGCGACGATATTCCCGCATAACATCGGCATCGGCGCCGCGGGCGATCCCGATCTCGCCGAGCGGATCGGCAAGGCCGCCGCGCTCGAGACCGCCGCGACGGGCGTTCCGTGGACCTTCGCTCCGTGCGTCGCCGTCGCCCGGGACCCGCGCTGGGGGCGGTTCTACGAGTCGTACGGGCAGGACTCCGCGCTCGTGACGCGACTTTCGTCCGCGTTCATCCGCGGCTTCCAGTCGGCGGATACCGGCGCCGCGAAATCGATCGTGACGGCGAAGCACTTTCTCGGCGACGGAAACACCGTTTGGGGTTCCTCGAGGACCGGGAATTATTTCATCGATCAGGGAAACATGATCAAGGACGAGAAGTTCATCCGCGAAACCCTGCTTCCCCCATACGCCGAGGCCGTTAAGTCCGGCGCGCGGACGGTGATGACGTCGTTCTCCGGCTGGAAGGGCGTGAAGATGCACGCGCAGAAATACCTGATGACGGAGGTCCTAAAGCGCGAGCTCGGGTTTACGGGTTTTATCGTTTCCGACTGGGGCGGGATGGATCAGATCGATCCCGATTACTATACGGCGATCGTCACGGGGATTAACGCCGGCATCGACATGAACATGGTCCCCGAGCAGGGCGAGCGCTTCGTCGCCACGATGAAGTCCGCCGTCGAGAAAAAGGCCATTCCGATGAGCCGCGTCGACGACGCGGTTAGGCGAATCCTCAGGGTGAAGTTCGAGATGGGGCTCTTCGAGCGGCCGATGGCGAACAGAAAGCTCGCCTCCGTCGTGCGTAGCCCGGAACATCTCGCTCTCGCGCGCGAGGCCGCGCGAAAGAGCCAGGTCGTGCTCGTCAATAACGCGGCCTTGCCGATCGCGGCCGGA
>Ga0116170_10004152_pt1 | contig 13333 bp, 10 predicted proteins | sample AD_JPNHW1_MetaG_FD_89797 | JGI IMG/M metagenome (GOLD analysis project Ga0116170, IMG submission 89797) | Active sludge microbial communities of municipal wastewater-treating anaerobic digesters from Japan - AD_JPNHW1_MetaG | ecosystem: Engineered > Bioreactor > Anaerobic > Digestate | place...
CCAAGCGGGCCTAGTTTATTTACCCTTTCCCTTACTTTTCCATTTGTTATGATGCCACCCGGCATTGCCACACTGACACTCACGCCGCTGCCCCGCAACTCTTCCCTGACGGCAAGAGAAAAGTTATAGATATATGATTTGGTGGCTGAATAGATGCTCTTGTATGGAACCGGCATAAAGCCGCCGAAACTGCCGATATTAAGAATGTATGCTCTCCCATTCCTGCCCATTTCACCGGCGAAGGTATTTGTCATCAGGGTGGTGCACCTCATATTCAAAAAGATACTCTCCTCAATGGCCGCATCGCTGTATTCGCCAATTGCCCCTCCATGACCAATACCGACATTGTTGACAAGGACGTCAACTTCAATGCCATTGGTTCTGACATACCCGAGCAGCTCGGCAGGCGCTTCCCTCCGCATCAGGTCGGTTTCAAGGAAGCGGGCCAATATATTATGCCTTCCGGAAAGGCTGGCTGAGAGCTCCGGCAGACCTGTCCCGGGAAGTGATACCAGAAAAAGATTGTGCCCGCGCCGGGCCAGCTCCTCCGCAATGGCTCTGCCCAGGCCCTGGCTTGCACCTGTTACTATCGCATAATATGGTCCGTTCTCATTCATGTCAGCTTTCCGGTTTGCTTCAGCCACCGCAAGGTTATCCCCGCTCCCTCCTCAAAGGAAACAGGATTGTAGCCTAGGTCATCCATCGCCTTACGGCTGGTCAGGCTCCAGTGATTAAGGTACTTCTTCACCCAGGGGGCAGTTATCAGCGGTGCAATTCCGGTTATTGATGCCTGCCACTCCATTATTCCGGCAATAGCTATCATTGTGCTTACGGGAAACCGTACCATTCTCAAATGCCGGCCGGTCAGCCTGGCAAGGGTTTCAAAAAAACCGTCAAACGTAAGGTTCTCCCCACCAAGAATATAGCGGTTCCCGGGCTTCCCCTTCAGCGCAGCAAGGATATGCCCCCTGACAACATCTTCCACGAATACATAGTTGCCAATGCAGGTGCCGTCACCGGGTATTATCCGCCACCTGCCCCGTGCATACAGACTGATCATCCGGGTGACCGAATTGCTTTCGTTCACAGGTCCGGGGCCATATACCCTTGGAGGATTGACAATCACACACTCCATCCCGTCACGGTTGTATGACCTTACCAGTTCCTCGGCAGCTGCCTTGGTCTCCTCATATTCGTTAAAGAAAGGAACAACCCTGGGAAAGTCTTCGTCAATCGGATCAACACCCGGGGAAGGGCCAATCACAGCAGCTGACGAGGTAAAAACAAATCGCTTCACCCCTGCATTGCCGGCAGCCCTGAGGACATTCTCCGTTCCGGTATGGTTAATCCTGTAAGGCAGGCTCCTGTCCTTTGACCAGGGTTTTGCATATGCAGCCAGGTGAAAAACCGTGTCACAACCTGCAGAAGCTTCCTCAAGTACCTTCACAGCATCAAGGTCTCCGAAAACCGGAGTCACCCCGGGCAGGCGGGAAAGATCCATGAATTTTTCAGGTGACCGTACAAGACATCTCACTGAATGACCGCCGGCTGAGAGCTCCTCAACCAGCCTCGTGCCAATGAATCCGTTTGAACCAGTAAGAAAACAATTCATGCATGACCCTGTTCAGATACCAAATATACCTGAACAAAGCCTGAAAACATATCGCGGAGCAACAGATTTTTAGTAAAATATTAAGGTGTCGCCCTTAAAGCTTCACCTTCTGAACAGCTGATGAGCTTAAATTACCATTGCTTTCCGACACTGCGGTAAGGACTATTTCTGCCTTTCTGCCGCATCCCGGCAAAGCTTTGACATATACCGGAACCCTTACCTCCCTGCCTTCACCGGGAGCAACAATCTCATTGTAAAGCTTCACTTCCCAACCTTCCCCCCTGGCCTCAGCTTTCAGACGGCAAATGTCATCTCCTGAAACTGTAAACTCAATGATACCTTCACCGTTTACTTTTTTAGCCGGTTTCCCGGCTGAGACCCGGACTGCCTGCCTTACCACATCTGAATCAAGAGACCTGACTCCGATTGTATAGGACAATATTCCCTGTTCATTCCTGTGTATATCAATTATATAGAAATGGAGCCGATTATAAGTGTCAACATATTCAAACTCGCTGCCCGAATCAAGGCCTGCATGAAACAGTGCATCATTGAGCTGACGGTAGTCGGCTACCGTACGCATCACCTTTTCACCATTCGGTTTGACATAATCTACCATGTTTATATCCTCCGGGTGGGCGTCTATTACCCAGTTGAAGCAGTTGAACTCATTCGGGCCGCCGTTTCTTTCTTCATCATCGGTATTCATTGCCAGCAACACGCCATTATCAGGGCAGAAGGAGTCATATCCGATGCGCTGCACCACCTCGAGGGAATAATAGTTGAACCTCGGCTTGCCCGGCGAGAGCGGATCTGTTGCAGGATCGGTCACCGGAGTCCGGTCATGAGGTTCGGCACCGTCAAGACGAACCATCATGCCAGCATACTCGCCCGGCAACGGTTCAACGGCGCGTGCCGTGATACGGGCCACAACCGGAGCTGAAGAAGCCAATCCATCCCTGCTTACTACCATCAGGTCATCTTCTGTGATGAATTCGTTGACAAGCCTGTTTCGGATCATAAGCCCTGCAGGCATGCCGGCCCCTGCAACTGGCGGTACCACCCACCTCATGTGAGGGCCTCCGGGGCCATTGAATGAACCGCGGTCCATCATGTCCCAGGTTCCTGAACCGACACGCCGGTATGGTTTTATATAAGGATTGTTGTTGTTGTCTCCGATGCTGAACGCAAAGTGCCCAAGTTCATGGGTGATTGTGCCGGAGTTCTCTCCCTGCCTGATGGAAGAGAGTCCCCACATCATCTGCCCGGCCTTCCATGAGGTCCATTCCACATATCTCGTGGGAACCCAGCGAGGCATATCAGTATTTGGATTGCCCCATTCAGCCGGTATCTCATCCCTGCTGTTGAACTTCATCTCCCCGAACTCCTGCCAGACACCTGTCTCATCATATCCTGCATAAATCCTGAGGATGGCGTCATAGTTTTTCTTCAGGTCGCCCCTGTCGGCTTTCCAGAGCGAATCGATGTCGCGTTCCATGCGGTATCGCGCAGTGCTGCCGTCGGGTGTCGACCGGTTCTGCCTGTGCTCATTGAGCCCGTACGCCCAGAGCGGCCTTGGCATACGGTAAGGGCCGAAGGCTTCCAGTTTTGTAATACCGAACTTTCCCCTCGATTGCTCCATCCAGTAACCGTTTATTGTCTGACCATGGTTGACATCAGATGGTTTAAGCCAGAAATCAGCATAGAACTGCGGGATGGCCTCGCGGGTGACAGGGTCAACCTGCGGATTACCAAACATATCAGATCCTTTGGGAAGAGTCATCACAAAGGGCTGATCCGAAAAATCAACAGCCACAAGGGCCATCCGGAACTCACGCTCAGGTTTAAGAGACGGGTCAGCCCAGTTCTTACCGGGGACAGGCCTGTAATCGTCCCATGTCATGGCATCCTGATCCTGTACCACCTGCGGATCGACTGGTTTATAACCAGTTTTCCCCTCCTTCGCGGCCTGGCCGAATGCTACAAACACCAGGGCCAGAAGGGCCACTACTGTAAATGTTAATCCTGATTTTTTCATCCTTCCCCTATTGGCTTTTAAATCGTTATTTCTCCCCGGCGTACAGCCCTTCCCTTGGAAGGAGGTGGTCAAGGCTTGCAAGCCCGTAGACCATAACTGCAGTCACTACTGCTGCATGTTCCTGGTATTCAGGAATGCTCTTGTCATAGGTATCCCTTTCGGTATGCCAGATCTCACCGTAATTGAAGTTGTATCCCTTGAAATCAGGCCCGTCAAAGCCAAGGGTCGGAACGCCGTTCATTGCAAAATATGCGTGGTCAGAACCGCCTGCACTTGCCGGGCGCGGTCGTGCCGGGTCGGTCCGTTTCTTAAGTGTGAAGGGTAATTCCGGGTTTATGCTGTTCAATGGTTTGCAGATCTTCTCAAAATCATCATACATGGCAGGCGTGACTGTCATCCCCATGGCCGGCATTGGACCACCGTCGCGGTTAAAGTAATTTGATATCTTCGGCAGCTTGTCTTTGTTTGTTTCAACCCAGTGTTTTGACCCTATTAGACCGAATTCCTCACCGGCCCAGAGGCAGGCCATTACAGTGCGGTCAGGCTTGCCGCCTGCAGCCATTATCAGGCGTGCAGCCTCCATTACCGGGCTGATTCCTGATCCGTCGTCAACCCCGCCGGTAGCAACGTCAAAGGCATCAAGATGCCCCCCCATCATTACATATTCGTTCGGGTATTTCTTTCCCCTGATGACGCCTATCACGCTGTAATATTTCACCGGTCCGGGTTTGAAGTGGTTCCTGATATCAAACTCGAGGAGAAAATACCTTCTTTCCCGGGCCATCTGAGCAATTATCTCATACTGATGTTCATCGAGCTTTATGTCGCATACCGTCGGGAGGTTGTCAAATGAAAGCCTTTCGAGGTTCTTCCTGTCATAAAGGGCCCTGATGGGTACTTCTGAAGACTGGATCACACCAAGAATTCCTGCCGCGCACATCTCACGGTAGAAGAGTGCCGGTACCTCCCTGAGCTTGAGCGGGTCCTTCGGCGGGTCCGACCTGTTCATCATGTTTTCGCGCATGATTTCCCTGTTGATCTTCGAGATGGAGTCATTGTAGGCAATTGCTGCCGCCCTGATGCTGTCACCCTTTGGTGACCAGTCAATGGGCCATCCGTCATTCTTCCCGCCGATGAGCACCCATGCTCCCTTCAGCGTTCCTTTCATTCTTTCGAACTCATCCCTGCTCTTTGGTTCGAGAAGCACATGTCCGCGCTCGACACCCTTTGTGCCGGCGGTATATGAAGGTGTTGCAAAATGAAGGGTCATGCCGTTGTCAGAGAGCATCCTGCCAAACCAGGGTCCCCGGTTAAAACCTACCGGAACCGTCCCTGCCTCGTCCATGATCACCTCCATGCCCCAGCTCCGGAACTGGGATGCACACCATTCAGCGGCATTTTCGTAGGCATCTGACCCCACGAGCCTGCCGCCAAACCGGTTGGAAACAACATCAAGGTGATGCATCGTACGGTTATCTGTCTGACCCAGTTCAATAATACGGTCAACAACCTTGTTCTGCTGGGCCAGGATACCTGAAGACAGGAAAACAAGCAATAAGGGAAGGAATAGTTTCTTCATGCCGGTGCTTTTAGATTTTGGACCAGCCAAACTATAAATATTGGTCTATAAATAAAAGCTCATCGGCATTTTATTAAACATGCCGATAGTTAAAAAAAGTTATAGGAAAAGCCCGGCACAGCAGGACCACTGTTCGTGCCTGCGAAAATAGATGTCCCGAACCGGTAATGCTCTATTTATAAACGCATTTCTTCACGTTTACTTTAAACTGCCGGAACTTGATTTTCACTTCTGTCTTTGTACCGGCTTCATCACCCTTGGTATCACCATTCCATTTTATCTCTTCGACAGGAGATGTACCGGCATAGTTTCTTGTATACCAGTCATGATCAGTGTCTCTGTACGAATCATAAAAGGCTGAAGCCGCATCAAAGCTTTCAATTGTCTCATTATCTTCATGTACCGCAAACAGGGTAATTGTATTTGTACCGTATGACTGGGTATAGTCTTTTTTACTGCTCCAGTCATCCTTGCATTCATAAGCGTTGACTGTATATGTTGCATACAGGTTTTTCCTCCCGGCATCAAGCCACAGGTTGATTGAAACTGACATACAGGGACCGTGGCCGTCAAACTCAGCATCAGGTCCCTGAACTGCCGGAGGAATATAGTTTTGTGACAATCCCGCATTAAGGAGAGGGCTGGTAGTCTCGCATTCAAGAATCTGAAGGTCAGTCAGGACTGGTATCTCAGATTTAAGCTGGTTATTCCAGCTGAGAATTATTTCACTTGCATTTGGGGGAAGGTTGGCACCGGCAGCAGTCAGGTCAAGGACAGCATGAAAGTCGCTTAACACTGAAAGGGATCCCGTAATGACCGGATAGAAAATTTTATACGGTTCCGCCAGATTGAAACTGGGCATCTTTATATCTTCACGGACAGCCCGGGAAACAAATTCTGACCTGTTCGAAATGATCCGCTCTGCCCTGGGGGCCATTTCCCTGACAAAGTCATGATATCCTACAGAAGGCTTAGCCTGAAAGATGCCGTAACTCCGGTACGTTACGTAAATAGGCATCGACCGCAGATCAAACCCATAAATATCAAGCTTCTTGCGCCTGTCAGGACTAAGAGAAAGATCAACAGCAGAAGGGACGACGTCACAGATGAATGGTTCCACAACCTCCTCCGGAGTCATGATGAACCGATACCCGGAAAAACCTAATCCGGCAAGTTCAGTGTTCAGACTTTGTGCCAGGGAGTTACGCATCTCAATTAATGTACGGCGCAGCTTGACTCTCATAAATTCAGCATTGCAACGCACTTCTCCGCCGGTTGTGAGCACAGAATTGCGAGTCAGGTTCTGGACCTCATTATCAATGGTTGATTGCATTTCCTTCGTTATGTTCTCAGCCAGATCGGTGATCACTGTCTGCCAGTCAGAAGATTGCTGGGAAAGAGTAGCTATCGCATTGTCCATGCTGTGGATTGCGTCAGCCATCCTTGCATCTATCTTGTTGATTGCAGATTTTATCCCGCATCCGCTCAGCATCAGGGCAAACAACAGCCCGCAAATCCAGACACCCATCGTGTTAGTCAGGGACCTTTCAGATTTCGTTTTCATCTTTACCTCCTTTTTAGCGTTACAGACTCAACAAAAAGTAAAAACATATCATTGAGTTGGCATAATCGTAAAAAGACCAAACAGAGAATATAGAAATCCTAAAGTATTAAAACCAATTTGATTGTTTTTCTTGATTGCAACGAGGCAAAGTTACGATATCATTAACCTTTTGTCAAGTATTTTGTTGATTTTATTAATGATATCGGGATCTGCGGGCTTACGGTCAGCCTCACCCGGTCTTCTGATAATGTCTCTCTTATTCTGACCTTCCGGGGATTCGAGTCAGGATACCGGAACCTTTGATTACTGAATTGCACAGTCCCGGGATCCGGCACTGATCAGGAGGCGGATTGTCTCAGCTTTTCTGCAAGAATGGCAACTCCCTTTCCTGCTCCCTCAGAAATATAATGGACCTGATGGTTGGTGTTAACCAGTACAGGCTTCGGATCAATCAGGAAGACAGGTGTACTAAGAGGAACGTAATGTACCAGGCCGGCAGCGGGATATACATTCAGGGAGGTGCCAATCACTGCAAACAGATCGGCCTGAGAGGCTATATCAGCAGCTCTTTCCATCGAAGGGACAGCTTCGCCGAACCATACGATATCAGGTCTTAAAGGCGATCCGTCAGGGGCTTTCTCACCCGGCACAATATCACGATAGCCTATTTCAACGACCTGGTCCGGATTTTTGCTGCTCCTGGCCCTGGTGAGCAGTCCGTGAAGATGAAGCACATTTGAGCTGCCTGCCCTTTCATGAAGATCATCAACGTTTTGCGTGATAATCTGTACATCGAACATCTTCTCAAGGGCGACGAGACCGGTGTGCCCTGTGTTGGGAGCAGCTTTCCCGAGCTGCCGGCGGCGTTCATTGTAAAACTTCTGCACCAGGTCCGGGTTGCGGTACCAGCCTTCTATTGAAGCCACCTCCTCAACATTGTACTGCTCCCAGAGACCGCCGCTGTCACGAAAGGTTTTAATTCCGCTTTCGGCACTCATGCCGGCCCCTGTCAGGATTATCAGTTTTTTCATGATATGAAAATAAGAAAAAGGAAACAGAAAAAATATGCCGGAGAGCAGGGTTTCAATGGCCGCATCGATCGTCCCGGAATAGCCGGTGCATACATCTGTCTGGTCATTTCTTCGTAACTTGTATCAGATAGGAGCCATGAAGATTCTGACTTGCATATTGTCCCTGCTGTTTTTGCTGACCACCCGGCAGGAGGATGCGCGGTACGCCGGGGAACGAAGCCGCATGGTTGAGACCCAGATAGCTGCCCGCGGGATCACTGATCAGGCCACGCTGCGAGTCATGGGGAAAGTGCCGCGCCATCTCTTCGTCCCGCCTTCGTACGCTTCCGAGGCTTACAGTGACAGGCCTCTGCCCATCGGCTACAGTCAGACCATCTCACAGCCTTTCATTGTGGCATACATGACCCAGCTTGCCAGGCCGGAAAAGGGGAAAAAGGCACTTGAGATAGGCACCGGCTCAGGCTACCAGGCAGCTGTTCTTGCTGAGATAATTGATACTGTTTATACAATTGAAATTGTTCCGGAGCTTGCAAGGGAAGCCACGGCACGCCTTAAAATGCTGGGGTACAATAATATTAAGACAAGGTATGGTGACGGTTACAGGGGATGGCCCGAAAAAGCCCCGTTTGACATAATAATTGTCACTGCGGCGGCTGACCACGTCCCGGAACCACTAAAGGAACAGCTTGCCGAGGGCGGCCGCCTGGTGATGCCCGTGGGGAACCCGGCCACGGTGCAGCAACTCATTGTGCTGACAAAGAGGAAAGGGAAGATAACCGAACAGCGTCTTGAACCGGTAAGGTTTGTTCCGCTGAAAAGATTAAAATAGCTATTTTTACACTTCCCGCCCTGAGTTAGGCGCGGGTAACCGAATCTTAAAAATTGAACACCTGTATTAAATGGTCTGGGCAGTCATAGCAGCGGCAGTCATACTGCTGCTCACGGTATTACTTATCTTTAATTCACTTATCAGGCGCAAGAATGATGTGGAAAACGCATTCGCCTCAATTGACGTCATGCTCAGGAAGAGGTATGACCTCATCCCAGGGATCGTTGATGCTGTAAAGGCTTATATGAAGTATGAAAGGGAACTCCTCACCGAAATTACCGGGCTCAGGACCAGGGCTCTCTCACATGGTCTCTCCGCAGAAGACCGGGTGGTGGTTGAAAACAGACTCGGCGGCAGGCTGTCAGACCTGCTGGTTGCCGTGGAAAATTACCCTGAACTGAAAGCCTCCGCAAATTTCCTGCAGCTGCAGGGTACCCTCAACGAGGTGGAGGAACAGCTGGCAGCCTCACGCCGCGCTTTCAACGCTGCAGTGACTCTTTACAACAACAGCATTGAAGTGTTCCCGTCAGGCATTATCGCATCAATGATGAACTATAAGAGAAGAACCTTTTTCGAGCTCCCCGAAGAAACCAGAAAGGAAATCAGCACAAAACCTCCCGTGAACCTGGGCTAAGCACCACAAAAATACGGATATGGGCAGTTACGGCAATTTCAGGGAGTTCTATGAAAAGGAACTGCGACCCGACCTCGAAATGATAGACCGGGAGAGGAAGGCTGTAAGAAAACGGCTGCTGACAATCCTGGCAATTGCAGTCCCGGCAGTGGTACTGGAAATAGTCCTGATCCCGGGAGAAAGCTCCTTTCCCAGGGCATTACCCGTTATTCTTACTTCGCTCACCGCGATAATCCTCCTTGGCGTCTTCGGCCGGAGCTTCCGCAGCGAATACAAGACCAGTATCATTTCGCGGGTAGCCGCATTTGCTGATGAAGGACTGACATACACCCCCGACGGGGTCATACCGAAGGAGGAGTTTGTCAGAAGCAGGATTTTTCTTCAGTCATGTGACGAGTACTCAGGTGAGGATCATTTCAGGGGCAAAAGAGGAAAGACGGAAATAGAATTCTCAGAGGTGACAGCCAAATATTTTTCTTCATCAGGCAGCGGATCAAAACAGAGGAATGAATATGTCACATACTTCAAGGGACTATTCATAATTGCCGACTTCAACAAGAATTTTAAAACACATACCGTGGTTCTGCCTGACATGGCCGAGAAACTCTTTGGCAAATTTGGCCAGGCATTGCAGTCAGTCTCTGCCGGCAGGGGGGAACTGATCAGGCTTGAAGATCCGAGGTTCGAAAAGGAGTTCTGCGTGTATGGCAAAGACCAGGTGGAAGCCAGGTATATCCTCACCCCCTCCCTGATGGAAAGAATTATGGCCTTTAAAAACAAATGGAACAAGGATGTACATCTCTCCTTCCTTGATTCCAGGGTATACATTGCCATAAGCATGTACAAAGACCTGTTCGAGCTGAGGCCTTTCAAACCTGCTGCCGACTATGCATTCCTCGAAGAGAGCCTGAGGTTCCTTACGCTGCTTACCGGTGTGGTTGATGACCTCAACCTTAACACCCGTATCTGGACAAAGGAATAGTCACAGAAAGCCCGGGGAGAGATGGATTTGAAATAATATTGTACATTATATTGCTTATTTTATTATACATTTAACACATTTTAACATTAATAATTTATTTCATTGTATATCACTATTATAGCTATGGTATATCGCTGATATGCGCTGCCTTTTTGTATAATTTATTTCGCTCAATCTTGAACATTCCCGGATTCATGATGTTCTATGTTCAAATTTCAATAACCAAGTAAAACTGAACATCATGAAAAAGCAAAAACTTATTTACGGAATGATTGCCCTGATGGGCATATTTATATTTACGGGTTGCGAGAAGGCAGAAGATGATATGAAATCTGCGGCCGATATGACCATTGCAGAATATGCCAGCTCAAATGCCAGCTTCTCAATACTGGTCGAGGCCCTTGCCAAGGCTGACCTGGTGAACGTCCTCAACGGCACCGGTAATTACACGGTATTTGCTCCCACAAATGACGCTTTCACGTCACTCTTCAATGAGCTCGGAATAAGCGGAATCGACGCCCTTACAAAAGAGACACTCACTCCCATTCTTCTTTATCATGTCCTTGGAACAGAGGCTAAGTCATCAATGATCACCACAGGATACTACAGTACATTAAGTCCTGCTCAGGGTTCCACCCTGAGCCTGAAGGTTGACGTGTCATCAGGTGTCAAACTGAACAAGACCACCAATGTCACCACTGCGGATGTTGATGTAAAGAACGGCGTGATACATGTTATTGACAAAGTCCTTCTGCCCCCTACGGTAGTTGATCAGGCTCTGAACAATGACTCATTCAGCATCCTCGTGCAGGCTGTGGTTAAGGCAAACCTGGTGGAAGTTCTTAAGGGCAACGGTCCGTTTACTATCTTCGCCCCGACAAATTCAGCCTTCCAGGCACTGTTCACAACCCTTGGAATATCAGGGATTGCCGATCTGACAGCAGAGCAACTTGTTCCGATACTCACTTACCATGTGGTCAGCGGAAACGTTCTTTCAACACAGCTTCAGGCCGGAAACGTTGAAACACTCAACGGATCAATCAGCATAGCACTCAGCCCGGTGCCCACAATCAACGGAAGCTCAAAGATTGTTGCAACCGATGTGCAGGCTTCCAACGGCATCATCCACGTGATTGACCAGGTTCTTCTGCCATAAGGCATCCATATATGATCCATACAAAGAGGCGACGCTCAAACCGGGCGTCGCTTTTTTTAAATGGTTTTATGGCCCGCTTCTGACAAAGAACTATATTTAACATCGGAATATCCCATTCAATGGACCGTTACACGATAAGTGACCTGGAAAAGCTGACCGGCATCATGGCCGGGACCATCAGGATATGGGAACGGCGCTACAGGATCATCAGGCCTCACCGTACCGACACCAACCGGAGATGGTATGACAGTGACGACCTCAAGCGGATTCTCAACATATCAATCCTTTACCGCAAAGGGATAAAAATTTCAAAAATAGCCACCTTCAGCGGCCCCGAACTCGAAGAGAAGGTATTACTGCTCACCAGGGAATCATCCGATACCGAGACCCAGATTGATTCACTGATAGTGGCCATGTCAGACCTGGATGAGGAACGGATAAATGATATCCTCATGCGGTCGGTTATTAACAGGGGATTTGAAGCCACATTTACAACAGTTGTCTTCCCCTTCCTCAGAAGAGTAGGCATTATGTGGCATGCCGGATCGGTTGATATCGGTGCGGAACATTTCGTTTCAAATATCTTCAGGAAAAGGCTGATCGCAGCCATCGATACCCTTTCACCTCCTGAACGGCCTGATCGTAAGAAATTCATAATGTTTCTACCGGAGAGCGAGTTGCATGAGATGGGACTCCTCTTCTTCACCTACATGATCAGGAAGGAGGGCCACAGTGTTTTATACCTCGGCCAGTCAACCCCTTTCAATGGCCTTAAGGATATCGTTGAGAGATGGCACCCCGATTTCCTGGTTACAGGCGCACTGACAAACCTGCCCTTTGCCAGGCCGGAAGATTATCTCAAACATATCTCCTCCGCCTTCATGGAACAGACAATACTTGCTGCCGGAATACTTGCACCCCATGCCGGAAAAATGTCCCTGAAGAATGTCGTTCCGTTTGATTCGGTTAATTCACTGCAAAAATACCTTTGATTCCGCACTGATGAAAAATGTTCTTTCTGCTTTCGGACTTTCAATGATTCTGGCGGCATCCGCCTGCACGCAGACAGCTGATTATGATCTTAAAAAATGGCCGGCTGACGCAGATCCGGGGAAAGTTGGACTCCTGCTCTCTGAACGGTACCTGGCTACTCCTCACAAGAGCAGCGGAGATGTCTCATCCGGACAGTCTGCCACCCAGATAGTCTATTCGGAGGCCTGCACATGGCTCGGAAGCATCTGGTTTGCAGAGGCTTCCGGCAACAAGGAACTGCTTACCAAACTTCAGGAACGGTTTGAACCGCTTTTTGAAACCATGAGCAACCTTCTCCCGCCTCCAAACCACGTTGACAATAATGTCTTCGGTTCAGTGCCGCTTGAATTCTACATTGTCAACGGTGAGAAAAAATACCTAGACCTGGGGCTTCATTATGCAGACTCGCAGTGGATACTGCCTGACAGCGCCGGGCCTGAGGAAAAGGCATACGCTGACCGCGGTTATACCTGGCAGACTCGCATTTGGATTGATGACATGTTCATGATCACCGCAGTCCAGTCACAGGCATACAGGGCCACCGGTGATATTAAATATATTGACCGGGCAGCAAAGGAGATGATACTTTATCTCGACACGATCCAGCTTGAGAATGGCCTTTTTTACCATGCACCCTATGCCCGTTTTTCCTGGGGCCGTGGCAACGGATGGATGGCTGCCGGGATGGCTGAGATATTACGAGCCATGCCCGAAGGCCATCCTGACAGGCTGCGAATCATGGAAGGTTATAAGAAGATGATGGCAACTCTTCTCAGGCACCAGGCTGAGAACGGGATGTGGCGGCAGGTAATTGATGACCCTGAGTTCTGGAAGGAGACATCTTCAACAGCCATGTTCACATATGCAATGATAACC
>Ga0116170_10004153_pt1 | contig 13332 bp, 10 predicted proteins | sample AD_JPNHW1_MetaG_FD_89797 | JGI IMG/M metagenome (GOLD analysis project Ga0116170, IMG submission 89797) | Active sludge microbial communities of municipal wastewater-treating anaerobic digesters from Japan - AD_JPNHW1_MetaG | ecosystem: Engineered > Bioreactor > Anaerobic > Digestate | place...
CCGTTGTCGCTCCACCCAACCTACTACTGAAGCAATTTGCCTTATTGCTGGCAGGGAGATCGCCGCGCTGGCGCTCGGGGAAGATTCGTCATTGCGAACCGTTTTGCCATTGCAGTACGAAGCTGTGCATTTCAGTTATCCGGGCAAAACGGTGTGGCAATCTGCCTGTGTGCCTGTGGGTTAGGAGGGAGATCGCTTCGTGCCTCGCGATGATGAAAAACTGCCGCGGCTGCTTACGCGCGGAGTTTGTAGGTTGGGTGCAGCGGCGCAGGAGCGAAACCCAACGACAATAACCAATAACAAAACCTGCTGGCCGTTTCACACCATCTGTGGAATGTTGGGTTGCGCTCCGAAAAGGAAATTGCTGATGCAGGCCCGTTGTCGCTCCACCCAACCTACTACTGAAGCAATTTGCCTTATTGCTGGCAGGGAGATCGCCGCGCTGCGCTCGGGAAAGATTCGTCATTGCGAACCGTTTTGCCATTGCAGTACGAACCTGTGCATTTCAGTTATCCGGGCAAAACGGTGCGGCAATCTGCCTGTGTGCCTGTGGGTTAGCAGGGAGATCGCTTCGTGTCTCGCGATGACGAAAAACTGCCGCGGCTGCTTGCGCGCAGAATTTGTAGGTTGGGTGCAGCAACGCAGCCAAGACGCTTACGCCCTCATGAATACTCGTCTGGTGACTAATTCAAAAAGGCTATGCGCAGCTAAGCAAGAACATCTCTGGCGGCTTCGACAATCACTGCCCGCTGTGCTGGCGTTATCGGGCAGGATTCCGAATTTTCCCGGCCGGTGTCCCGATTTTCAACGAGCAAAATCGCCGCGTCCCGGCTCATTACCGCGTTATGCCAGGCCCCCCGCCGGACGTTATAGAGCAGTCCAGGTCGCATCATTTCCACGCTCAGCCCCCCTGAACCCTCGCCACCGGTCAGAAAGAGCGCCGCTTTCCCTTCCAGCAGCACAAAGACTTCATCCGTTTCCAGGTGTCGTTCCAGCGCCGCCATCACGCTGGGGTCCATATCATCACAATAGCGCAGCAATGCCACCCGCCAGCAGTTAAAATCAATCAGCGGTTTATAGCCCTCGCCGTGGTAAGTACTCACCTGCAGCAATTCATTTTCCATGCGTTTTCCCTTCTCTGAAAAAACTACAGCGCTGGGGTGCCCAGCCTGACCTCAACGTAAATTTCTTCAGGCGTTCCGGCAGGCACCGGAATGACCGTGCCCTGGATTTCCTTGCCGTCCACCCGCAGCTGACAGGCGTTCCCAGCGCCCACGCGGATTACGTTGATCAGATAACGCGTCCCACGGAACTCGCGCACCGCCTGAAAGCCCGGCCAGCTTTCCGGGAGCACCGGCTGCACGCACAAGCCACTGAAGGTCGGCCGGATGCCCAGGATGTGCTGTGTGATTGCCGCGAAGTTCCAGGATGCGGTGCCGGTAAGCCAGGAATTTTTGGCTTCCCCGTGGCTGGGTGCGTCTTTACCGGCAATCATCTGGGCGTAGACGTACGGCTCGCAGCGGTGCACTTCGCTGATGTGTTCACGGGCAGAGGGGCAAATACGGGTGTAATAATCAAAAGCGCGGTCCCCTCTGCCAATCCTGGTTTCGGCAATCATAATCCAGGGGTTGTTGTGGCAAAAAATTCCGGCGTTTTCCTTGTATCCAGGGGGATATGTGGATATTTCCCCTAATTTCAGTTCATAACGGGTATATGCCGGCTGTAAAATGACGATGCCGTGCGGCGTTGCGAGGCGCTGCGCCACGGAATCAAGCGCGGCTTGGGCCTTGCCGTCCTCCACGCCCAAACCCGCCATCACGCACATCCCCTGAGGTTCTATGTAGATCTGACCTTCAGGATTCAGCGCCGACCCCACCGGCTCGCCGAAGGCATCATACGCGCGGCGGAACCAGGCTCCGTCCCAACCGGCAGCCCACACTGCGGCTTCCATCAGGCGCGCCTTCTCGGTATAGAACTCCGCGGGCTGCTGGAAAAAGCCGGCGTTCTCCAGGCGGTGCAGTTCAGCCAGCTGCACCATATCCTTGGCGGCGAGGACGAACAACCCGGCAATAAACACGCTCTCGGCAACCTTGCCCTCCTGGTTCGTGGTCGTCTGGAAGGATTGACCTGGAGTGTCTGAGAAGCAGTTCAGGTTCAGACAGTCGTTCCAGTCCGCGCGCCCGATCAGCGGCAGTCCGTGCGGACCCAGCGCGTTCAGGGTGTACTGCATGGAGCGCTGCAGGTGCTCGTAGAGCGGCATTTCGGAACCCGGCTGGTTTTCATACGGCACCGGCTCATCCAGGATGGAAGTATCCCCGGTTTCCTTCACGTACGCGGAAACACCCAAGACCAGCCAAAGCGGGTCGTCATTGAAGCCGGATCCGACATCGTTGTTCCCGCGTTTGGTCAGCGGTTGATACTGGTGGAAAGCTCCGCCGTTTTGCAGTTGGGTGGCCGCCAATTCCAGGATGCGTTGGCGCGAACGTTCCGGGACCAAATGGACAAAGCCTAGCAGGTCCTGATTGGAATCCCTGAATCCCATTCCGCGTCCAATCCCGGACTCAAAATAGCTGGCTGAGCGGCTCATGTTGAAGGTAACCATGCATTGGTACGCGTTCCAGATATTGACCATTCGGTTCGTGTGCGGGTCGGGCGTGTGCACCTGGAACTTTGACAACAGGCGTTCCCACTCAGCTTTGAGCTGCTCGAAGGCGCTGTCCACGCTTTTGGGCTGCAAGAAGCGCTGCAAAACCGGCAGGACGCTGTCTTTTTTTATGGTTTGCGAACCGGGCAGCGCGAATTTATCCGCCGGATCATTTTCGTGGTAGCCCAGCAGAAAGATGATTCGGCGCGCTTCGCCGGGCTGCAGGCGCAGCTTCAGGTGGTGGGAGCCGATCGGCTGCCAACCGTGCGCTGTTGAGTTGGCGGATTCTCCGCGTTCGACCGCGATGGGGTCGTCCCAGCCGCGATAGGCACCCAGAAAGTCCTCACGCTGGGTATCAAAACCTGCCAGAGGCTCAGAGCACGCGAAAAACGCGAAGTGGTTGCGCCGTTCGCGGTATTCGGTCTTGTGGAAGATGGTCCCGGCCAGCGGGCTGCCGGCGGGGGCATCCCTTTGGGGTACTTCCACTTCGCCCGTGTTGAAGTTGCGCTGAAAATTGGTCTGGTCATCCCAGGCGTCCCACAGCGCGAATTCCACCGCGGAGAACAGGCTGAGTTCAGCCGGTTTTTCACGCTGGTTCGTGAGCGTAAGGTCCCAGATTTCCAAGGGGGCATCCAACGGCACAAAAAACCTGACGCTCGCCTCAATTCCCGCGGATTGAGAACGAATCCGGGTGTATCCAAGCCCATGCCGGCATTCGTAAGCGTCCAGTCGGGCGCGCATTGGCATCCATCCGGCCGACCAACGCTGACCGGTTTCATCATCGCGCAGGTAAAGGCAGCGCCCGCCCATATCCAGCGGGGCGTTGTTGTAGCGGTAGCGCGTGATCCGGCGCAGTCGGGCGTCTTTGTAGAAGCAGTAACCGCCGCCAGTATTGCTGATCAGACTGTAGAAATCCTGGCTGCCAAGATAATTAATCCAGGGCAAGGGGGTATCCGGTCGGGTAATTACATATTCCCGGGCTTTATCATCAAAGTAACCGTATTGCATAGCCTCTCCTTTGGCAGCCAACGCGCAGTGCCTGTTCCTGGGACGAAAACTACTGGCGCGGGCTCTCCCAGCAAATTATAAACGGCATTGAGATGTATAGCGCGGAACAGAGGGCTATGCCCAAGCGAAACCCCGGATGCCTTTACACAGGCTGGCAATAATCAGGCTAATCCTCTAAAATCACGAATTGGGAAACAAGGACTTATGAGCGCCGCTGATATCACAAAAGGCAATGCTTCCGCCTCCGCGCCAGAGCGCCTCGTCTGGTTGGACTTATTGCGCATCACAGCCTCGCTCCTGATTGTGATGCTGAACCTGACATCTGTTCAGCTCAAATCCCTGCCCCTGGACTCGCCAGGTTGGCAGGTCATTAACCTTTCCCTCGGCGCAGCACGGGCGGCAACACCGCTCTTCACGATGGTCAGCGGCGTCCTGTTCCTCAGTCTGGGGAAACAACGCAGTTTCAGTCAGCTCCTGAAAGGTCCTGTCAGAAAGATTGTTGTGATTTACATCGTGTGGTCGCTGATTTACGCGGTGTTTAGTTTGCTTACCGATCCAGCTGGCGAGGGAACGCTTCTGGGCCGCTTCGCAGCTCTGCTGATTTCCAGCCATTACCACTTATGGTTCCTGCCGGTCCTCATCAGCCTGTATCTGCTTTCGCCTTTTCTGCAGTTGATTGTCGATCAGGGCGGCGAACGCATTCTCGGCTACGCGGCTGTTTTGCTTGTTTTGGGTTTACTCGGGCACAGCCTGGTTCTTGGCGGGGATTTACTCCCGATGGCGGACTGGGTCAGTTCCATCGCGGAGAAGTTCCCGGTGGGGAAAGTTTTGCTCTTTGCGGGCTACTTTTTGTTGAGCACGTACCTGCTGCGCTATTTTTCCGCAGATCGTAAAGTCAGCACTGTTATCTACGGCCTGGGTCTGGCGGGGGCGCTTGCCAACGCTGCCGTGACCGGGCTGGCTTCCCAGAGAATGGGCGCGACGGATTTGCGCTTCTCGGACCCGCTTTCGCTGCTGACTTTCTTTACGGCTGCGGCTGTGTTCTTTCTGTTCAAATCGCAGGTAAGCAAAATCCGGTTTTCCGAGCGCGCAAGCAGCCTGATCGCCAACCTATCGCGGCTCACGTTGGGCGTGTTCCTTCTCCACCCATTGGTCATTTATCTTCTCGAAAACGCGTTTGGGCTCAGCCTGCTATCCTTCAGCCCAATTCTCTCAGTGCCCTTGCTGACGCTGCTCGTGTTCTTCCTCAGCGCCGGGCTTATCTTTGCGCTCAAAAAGCTGCCGTACCTGTGCTGGATGGCGTAAGCGCTTTTCAGGATATTCGGAGAAAATCCGGACTGCCGGAGGCCTGCAGTCAAATTCCTCACCCGGTTTGAAGAACGGCGAAATCGATGCGGGGCGGCTTCAAACCGCGTCCCGACGCTGGCAAGCTTCTTGTTATAATTCAAACGCAATGGCGCTCACCGAATCCATTGCGTAAAGGAGCCTATGTTTTCATCGTTCAAAGAAGCACACGATTTTGTCCGCGCTCAGCGCATTGAATTGGTCGATTTGCTCTACTGCGACCTGTGGGGCCACCTGCATCACGTCACCCTGTCCGCCAGGGAGTTCACCGAAGAAGTGATGACCGAAGGCGTCGGGTTCGACGGCTCCAGCGTGGGGTTCAAGCATGTGAACGCCGGCGATATGGTGCTCATCCCTGACCTGAGCACATCCTTGGTGGACCCTTTCCACAAGCAGGCCACCCTCGCCTGCCTGTGCAGCGTGTACGAAGCGGATACCAAGGAACTGTACCAATTCGACCCGCGCGAAATCGCCCGGCGCGCAGAAAATTGGATGATTTCCACCGGCATCGCGGACAAATCCTTGTGGGGTCCGGAATTCGAGTTTTACATATTCGACCGCATCACGCTGAAAAACAGCCCCGCGTACACGCTTTGCCAGATTGACTCCGGGGAAGCGAACTGGGGTAATCTGGTGAACGCCAACGGCTACGCGCTGCCGGATAACCAGGCCTACCAGGCCGCGGCGCCGTGCGACAACTACTATGAACTGCGCGATGAAATCGTCGTGACCCTGGAGAAGCTCGGCATCCCGGTCAAATACCACCATCACGAAGTCGGCGGACCCGGGCAGTCGGAGATCGAAACCCCTCTGCTCGGCATTACCCAGGCGGGGGATGCAGCGCTTTTGGTCAAGTACGTGGTTAAAATGACCGCCATGCGCGCTGGAAAAACCGCGACTTTCCTGCCCAAACCCATCTACGGTTTGGCTGGCAGCAGCACGCACTACCACCAGCTTCTGACCAAAGGAGGCCTCAACCAGTTCTACGACCGCGACGGCCTGTCTTTGCTCAGCCGCACCGCTTTGCAGTATATCGGCGGCATGCTGACGCATGCTCCGGCCGTGATGGCTTTCACCAACCCCAGTCCCAACTCGTATCGCCGGTTGGTTCCAGGTTTCGAGGCGCCCATCAAAGCCATCTTCTCGGTCGCCAATCGCAGCGCTGCCATCCGCATCCCAAAATATGCCACCGCTCCGCAGGCTGTGCGCATGGAGTTCCGACCTCCTGACGCCACCGGTAATGCCTACTTGTCCATGGCAGCCATGTTGATGGCAGGTCTGGCCGGCATCCGGGATGGGATCGACCCGACGGAAGCCGGATTCGGACCGATCTACGATAATATTTTTGACTGGTCTGAAGAACGCCGCGCCACGATCAAGTCCCTACCCACGTCTGTGGACGCAGCCATGTGCGCCCTGGAAAATGGCTCGGCGTTTCTCACGGAAAACGGAATTTTTGATGAAACCCTGATACGCACCTGGGTCAATACCAAGCGCAAAGAGGCAAATCAGGTTAATCAGCGCCCCAGCCCGTTCGAGATTGAAAATTATTACGACTGCTGAGCAATTGCGCCAGGTAAGTTATAGGTTGGAATAAGCAGGTATTCAGGACACCCAGGAGACCGAAAATTCCCTTCTCTGAAAAAAAGAAAAGACAGGTTGTGTTTTCAACACCTGTCTTTTTCTATCAATAATTCCTTATGGTTCTGTTGGATAGCCGGCATTTATCCAGGCTTCAAAGCCGCCTTTAATCGGATTCGCCTTTGAATAACCACTCTGAAGCATCAGGAACGCCGCACGGGCGCTCGTATTTTCAGCCGGTCAGGTGCAGTAGGTGATATACCACTGGTCCGGGTCCAGCATTGCAAGCTGAGCTTCCAGGCTGTCCATGGGCAGATTGATTGCCCCGGCCGCGTGCTGGGCCGCATATTGCTCTGCGGAGCGCGTGTCCACCAACACGGCTTCACCGTTGCGCACAGCTTGATAGGCTTCCTGAACGCTGAGGCGGGGGACATCATCCTGAGATTTGAGGATCGGGCTGCCGCTGAGCGCGCGCGCTCCCTGGTAGACCAGCACCCCCAGGCCGATAAATGCCGCCGCGACCAGCAGGATGACTGGCAGCGGGAGATTCTTTCGCTTTCCTTTTTTGGCAGGTTTTTGCATAGCTCACCTCAATGGGTGGATTCTTACATACCCAGGAGTGAAAAGAAAGTTAGCGTACACGCTTGGCGTGCCCGCCGTGCTTGAAAATGTGTGGACCTAAGATGATGTCCGCCAGGAATCTATGGAGAACTGAGCGCTTAAGGCTGGGCTTCGGAGCCTGCCTGTTCAGGCTGTCACCACTGCATCAAAAAGAGACCGCAAGCAGGCAGTCTCTTCCAGGGATTTTGGTTGTCTAAATGAGGTCCAACCGACCTGCAGCCTTCAATCCATCGGCGATTTTTCGGACATCCTGAACCCGGTCTTTCCGGCAAATTAGCAGCGCGTCCGGCGTATCCACCACAACCAGGTCCTGCAAACCCACCCCGGCAATCAGCTTCTGACCGCCGAAAACAAGCGTCCCGCCGCAGTCCAACAGGACCGCATCGCCTTTTATGGTATTCCCTCGCGCATCTTCTGGCATAAGCGCCTTGAGACTGTTCCAATTTCCGACATCCGTCCACTGCATCGTAACCGGCAGGACCACCACCCCGCGAGCCCCTTCCATGATGCCGTAATCAATCGTCTGCTTGCGGATTTTCGGCCAGATTTCCGAGAGCGTTTTTGTGTAGGCGTCCGTGTTAATCGTCTTGCCAATCGCCGTGATTTGTTCAAAGAGCTCGGGCATCTGGCGCGCAAACTCCTCCAGAATGACACTGACCTTCCAGATAAACATCCCGCTGTTCCAGGCATAATTCCCGGACTGGACCATCTCTGCCGCCCGCTCCTGGTCTGGTTTCTCCACAAAGCGCCTGGCTTCCAGAACTTTAAATCCATCAATCTCGCGTACCAGCTCGCCTTGTTGGATATAGCCGTACTCCGTGGAAGGGAATTCAGGCGAAATCCCTAATGTGACCAAGTGGTCATATTTTGCAGCTTTTAGCGCGGCGGCCACCGCGTTGCGGAAAGCTGCCTCGTCACCGATAAAGTGATCTGCCGTGAGCACGGCCATGACGGCTTCTGGATCGCGCGCGGCCAGATGAACTGCCGTCAGCGCGATGGCTGAGGCGGTTCCGCGGCCTTCCGGCTCCAGGATGAAGTTTTCCCTGGGGATTTCCGGGACCTGTTCGGCAAGCACGGCGGAGTGCGCCGCGCCCGCAACCACGATGATTTGTTGTGGCGTGAAAAGCGGCACGAGCCGTTCCACAGCAATCTGAAACATACTTTTTTCGCTGTAAAGACGCAGTGCCGGCTTCGGTAAACGCTCGCGCGAGATAGGCCAAAGCCTGGTGCCTGCGCCCCCAGCCATAATTACCGCGTAGTTCATTTTGCCTCCGGAAGTCCAGATTTTCTGGAATTATAGCCGATTCGGGGAAGCAAGCCCCCTCCCCTGGATTGCCTGGCATCCGATATAAACAGTATGCCTATGCGCATTGCGCTTTGAACAGCGGTGAGAAGCGTTCCCGGGAATTCCTCCGGATAACGGCGGGAAAGCAAGCAGTTTGATTGACCCGGGTCATTTTTGAGATTAGTAAAACGTTATTTAATATCTATGCGCAGTTAGATGGAATGTGAGTTAATAAGTTCGCAATTGGCAGCTCTTGATCAGCCGAACAGGACAAAAGAAATCATTCCTATACGCATCCATTGAACAATATGGGATCAGCAATTTTAGGCTTGAGGCGATTCCCGGCTGTCGAGAGGCGCAGGCGGGAGGGAGGCTCTCCTCAGGTATGATTTTCAATGTAAACTCAGGAATTACTTCAGGGTTTCTTTATGACCGAAGGCTCTTGCTTGCAGGCTTTACGCCTCAGCGATGCCCAACGCATCCAAGCTGCGTCGGAGCAGCTGAGCGCGGGTTTTGGTGTCCGGCGCTGAAGCCAGGAGCGCTTCGAGGTCCTCCACACCTGCCTCAGCCAGCGGATTTCTGCCAATATAACCCGCCTGGATGCGCTGGTGTTCGCGCCAGAGGAGCCCAGCCAGAAGCGGGGCGGGCAGCGCTGCCAAACGTTCAGCTGGTCCGCCAGCGCCGTTCGGGGTTTCCAGGCTGCGGCTTACAGCAAAACTTAAGGGGCTGTGGATAGAGCTGGTCAGGCAGCCGTGTATCAGCCAGGTGAGGAAGCGGGCTTGAGAAGCAGGGTTCAGGATGCGTTCCCTGAGAGCGGGATTGACTCTGGCAAGGAGCGCTTGTGTATCCCAGCCATTGTCTGTGAAATAACCCACCACCCTCTTATCTTCTTCAGACGATTGCTTTTGGTTCGCCCGGGTATCTGGAGGGAGAGTATTTTTTGGGAAAACAGCAGAATCTTTGAGTCTAATAAGTATTTTTAATATCGTGTCAAACTGACAAATTTCTGCCCTGACCAGCGTCTCAAAATTACAATTAAGGCTGTCAGCTAAAGTATCAAAATAACAAATTTGCTCCGCGTCTAAGGTCTCAAACTGACAAATACCCTCGGAAACTAAAGTCTCATAATGACAAATTCGCTCCGGGTTCAGCCGCACGGCGCTGCGCAAGAGCTGCACCAGGCGCGCGTTGGACGAGAGAGCCTGGTAAGCAAGACGCTGCTCTGCTGTATGTTGGCTGAGCAGAAAAGCATACACAGCGCCCTTGAGAATCTCATCAGAGGCGGTGAGACGCACTTCTTCCACCTGCAGCTGCCAATCTGTGCCGGCGCTGGTCGAACGGGTGGCAACCCGGCAGAGGTACTGGCTGGCAAGCTCGCGGTTGGCTTCGCGCCAATCTCGGGTGTATTGCGTATCAGGGTTCACCATTTGTTTACGCGGGCGACCGCGAGAGCTTTGTTTCTGGTGGGGGATGCGGCCCGGCAGCGTTTCGGAGCGAATCCACTTTTGCAGGGTGGGCAGTCCTCCCGGAACCCAGAAGGTATTGCGGTCCTTCCCACGCGCCCAGTCGATATAGCAGCAGTTCTTGCTCATCAGGTAGAGCATGCCCAGGTCCGCGCCCAGGTCCGGCAAGACCCGATGAAACCAATACCAAGGCACAGCCAGGAAGCTTTCCGGCCGGATGAGATGTGCTGCCAATCGGTCGCATAAGCCGGCCAGAGCCGGGCTAAGACGGGCATCGCCCAGAGCTGCCTGCAGAACTTCGTGCACCGAAACAGCAGTCGTAAACAGGTCATCGTTTTCCGCGTCCGGGGCGCGGTATGGGAAAGCAAGCAAATGGTCGCGGGGGGTTTCAAGCGCTTGTTTGAGGACGCCGGCAGGGTCTGAACGAAGGTCTGCCTCACCCAGCCAGCGGTACAGATCTTGTGCGTCACCAGGGGTCAACAAGAGCCCGCGGTAAGTATAGGTGTTTGCCTGGCGCACAATCTTCCCGTTCACAAAGCGGTGGATCGGTTCAGCGCGGCGCACGAACCAATCCAACGCGCCGCTTTTAAAAACGCGGAAGAAGGTTGCGCGGCTGATGACCCGGCCCAGCATGTTCAGCAGCCCGTCAACATCGATGGTCACCGCGTCCCCCGGGCGGGGATAAAGTTGGTCTGCGCCGCGTTCGCGCGAACGGCGGTAGAAGGCCTGCCTGAGCGCGCTGGCGATGAGGACTGCGTTGGCGCCGACATAGGGAACAAAGCGCAGCAGGTAAGCAGGAAAAGCTGCAATCGATTCGGGCGCGAGAATGGCTTCGGTCACATCCGAAGCGCCAAATTCAAGCGTCAGGCCACTATCCTCAGGGGGTGCGGGTTCGCCAGGCTGCCGCGCTAAAACGCCATGTGTGCCCATGGGCACAGTTGGGGTCATCGTAAGATGGAAATCCTTACCAGTCAAATCCTGAACGACGGTTTCAATCAGCGGATAATAACGGCAGAGACTGGCATAGACCATAGGAGGGGCGCAAAGTTCGTAGCTGCCATTAAAGCTTAAGCTGGCGGAATCAAGCAGACGGTTTAAAGCCGCGTCTTGCTTAGCACTCAGAACCGCCTGGATATCCGACCAGGCATTTTCCTCAGAATTCATCAGAAGCCTTTGCTCTGTAAGCCTGAATCGCATGGAAGGCTAAAACCCTTAACCACCGCGAACAAGATGCTCAGTGTTGTTTCCATTATGAGCGCTCGATCAGTAACCCCGCGGACCAAGATCCGGGATGAACAGGCGGCTTTTCCTGGCATCGATCTGTTCTTCCAGAAAAGTACCTGCCAGCGTCAGCGCGTTGGTGAGCGAGCCTTTGGCCTGCTCAGCGATGCTTAGAGCGGCTTGTTCCGGCAGCAGAGCCAGCGGATCCGCAGCCCCGGCCATCCTTAAGCGGGCATACAGCAGACTGGCGACTTCCTGTTCGCCGGGCGCGCGAAAGGGGACATACAAGCCGAGGAACTGGTTGAGACTGCCGATATTGCTGGTGGTATTGTTCAGGTCCTGCAGGAAGATCAACGTGCGGATTTTCTTGGTGTGTTCCACAGACCAGGAAAGGAGTTGGGTGAGGTATTCCTGATCCACCGGCGGTCCGTCCAAAACGAGCAGGAGCTCGTCGTTGTGTCCATCAAGATATTCGAAAATGCTTTCGATGCGGTTTGCATTGGAGCGTGCCGATGGGAGACCTAAGGTTTCTACGACTGCCATGAGAAAGTGGCGCGGCTCTGTCAAAGTGTTGGTGTTCATATACAGACCAAGGACCGAAGCGCGCGTACTGGTCTGGTAGCGGGCGGCTGCGGCTTTCATTGCCAGCATGCTTTTCCCGCTGCCTACCGCCCCGGCAATGACGCCCAGGTTCTTTGAGGGGTCCTTCTGATCCAATATAAAACTGGACGCAACTTCCAGCACGCGCCGCTGCTCGCTCATCAGCGGGTAAAAGAAACGGGTGTCCGGGTAGTGCAGAAAGGGATGTTCCAGTAAACCAGCAGAAAGCAAATCCTGAGTTGAAAGCATAGGCGGCGCTCCTTTTATGTATAAACAGGTTAGCATGCGGAATGAATTAAGTCAAGTGCTTAATATTATCCACCCACTTTGCGTAACTGACAAGAAATACTTGATAAATAAGAAAGAGTTACTTGTAAAGGACGGAAAATAATGTAAAATGTATACAAATGTATTTTTGAGGTAAAGGAGCGCAAGGCGCCGATGGCAATTATATCTCTGATTAACCGTAAGGGTGGTGTGGGCAAATCCACCATCAGTATCAATCTGGCAGCCGGACTGGCAATTTATGAGTCCCGCAAAGCCAATCATAAACCGGTATTGCTGATTGACATGGATGATCAATTGAGTGCCACCATCACTGCCATGGGAGGCGGTTTGGATGATCAATTTGTGCCCATGATCACAGCGGAAAACAACTTCCCGACAGCCCTGGCAAACGGATATGGGGCTTCGGATACGCTCATTAACGACTGCCTGCTGCCGCGTAAGCGTACGGAGAAGGTGTGCATCTTCCGCACGAACAAGGCGCGTATGGAAGGATTGGAAGCCGCGTTGAAAACGCGCGAAGACCCCGCCTTTCAGCTTACTTACTTCCTGGAACCCATCAAAGATGAATATTCTTACATCATCATCGACAACCCCCCATCGGCCGGTATCGTGCCTATGAACTCGCTGGTGGCCAGCACCCATGTTCTGATCCCGATTGAACCGGACGGATTGAGCCTGATAGGTCTGGCGGACATTCTGCGCATGATCGAAGGCGTGCATAAAAACAACAACCCCGACCTGAAAATTCTGGGAATCATCCCATCGCGCTTCCGTATGATTCGCCGCCAATCGCGCGATGTCATCGAGGACATGGAAAGAATGTACGGGCACCTGCTCCTGCCGTACATCAAAGACCTGGCGGAAATCTCGGCGGCTACCACGTCCGGTTATGACGTCTTTTCGTATTGTCCGGAAAAATCCCAGGCTTACCGCTGCTTCTCCAATCTGGTGGATGCGGTCATGGGGAAACTGGGCCAGGCATAGCCGGCCTTAGAAACGCAGCGCGTGCCTAAGTGTGCCCATGGGCACAGTACGGAAAGCGCGAAAACAGAAAGGAATCTGAACAATGGCAGAACCCAGGAAAAAAGGTTTTGGAGACCTGATCAGCATCACCAGCGATGCCTTTGGGGCAAGCACCAGCGACTTGGAAGCGCCCTACCAGGAAGACACGCCTAAGATGGTCAATAACCGCCAGAGCGTGTACCGCGTGCCGCTTTCCATGATCCGGCCGGACCGCTTTCAGGCGCGTTTTATGCTGCCCTACGAACTGCGCGAGG
>Ga0116170_10004155_pt1 | contig 13325 bp, 15 predicted proteins | sample AD_JPNHW1_MetaG_FD_89797 | JGI IMG/M metagenome (GOLD analysis project Ga0116170, IMG submission 89797) | Active sludge microbial communities of municipal wastewater-treating anaerobic digesters from Japan - AD_JPNHW1_MetaG | ecosystem: Engineered > Bioreactor > Anaerobic > Digestate | place...
AGGTGGCCTGGGCGTGGTGCGAGGCGTGCTGCCAGCCGTCGAACTGCTCGCGCATGATGTGGCAGTTCACGCAGACCGAAGGATCGTCGGACATGTAGGAATAGCCCTTGGCGTCCACGAACGTGAACAGGCCCGAACCGGCGAATCCGCCCAGGGCCAAGGCGGCCAGAAACGCCACCGCCGCGCCGCCGCGCGAACTGAAGACAATCTTGATCCATGCGTCCGCCCCGACCCGACGGGCCTTCATCCAGATTCGGAAGCGATCCAGGAGCTTTCGCACGCTGGTCTCCAGATCCAAGAGGGGTTGAGAACGGAATTTCAAAACGGATTGCCCCAAATGATCAGGACATCAGACCGCCTTCGCAAGGGGAGACCTCATTGTTCGCCGAGAATCCGGTGGGGGAGCTATCGTTGAACCATGCCGATCGCGCCACCCCCGCCATCCATCTGCCTGGGCGTTGATCCCGGTTCCCTGGCCTGCGGGTGGGCGGTGGTCTCGCGCCTGGGATCGCGCATGGAACTGCTGGAAGCTGGCGTGATCCGCTCGCCCCGGGGCGCGGATTTCGATCAGCGGATCCTCGGCATCCATCTGCGCCTGAGCGAGGCCATCCAGAAGCACGCGCCCGTGTTCATGGCCGTGGAAAGCCCCTTCGTGGAAAAGAACGCCGCCACGGCCATCAAGCTGGGCCAGATCCGCGGCGGCATCCTGCTGACGGCGGGGCTTCACGGGCTGCCCGTGGGCGACTACAACCCCATGCAGGTGAAGAAGGCCGTCAGCGGCTATGGCTGGGCCGACAAGGACCAGGTGGGCAAGATGGTGATGATGCTATTGAATCTAAAAGAGCCACTGCCCGTGGATGCGGCGGACGCTGCGGCCGTAGCCATCGGGCACCTGCTGGCCACGCGAAGGACCGCCTGATGGATGAAGCGATACAGATCTACGTCGATGCGGACGCCTGCCCCGTAAAGGACGAGGTCTTTCGCGTCGCCAAGCGCCATGGCTTGAAGGTGCATGTGGTGGCCAATGGCCGCCTGAATCTGCCGCGCGATCCGCTGTTCACGCTGGTGACCGTCAGCGGGAAATTCGACGCCGCCGATGACTGGATCGTGGAACACGTGACCGCGACGGATATCGCCATCACCGCGGATATTCCCCTGGCCGCGCGCTGTCTGGCGAAAGGCGCGCGGGTGCTGGATCCCAAGGGGCGCCTGTTCACGGATGATTCCATCGGCGATGCCCTGGCCAGCCGCGAGATCAGCGCCTTCCTGCGCGATATGGGCGAGATGGGCGGCGGCCCCAAGCCTTACTCGCCAAAGGATCGGTCGAACTTCCTCAACCAGCTGGAAATCCAGATCCAGGCCCTGCTGAAGACCCAGCGTCTGAAATCGCCGCCGCGCGCGTAAACGGGCGCGCGTAAACTGGAAGCGACAGCCCACGACACTCAGGAGCGGCAATGACCGAAACAATCACGGCGCAGCGCATGGCCCTACTGCAATGGGTGGCGAAGAATCCCGACGCCCACAAGGACCGCATGCTTGCCCTGAAAAACATCACCGCCGCCGATATCGCCTACCTGGAACAGCACGATCTGATCCGGGAATCGCGCGAGGTGGGATGCTACCGCGTCAGCCACCTGGGGCAGATGGCCCTCAAGCGCGGAATCTAGAGGAGAGATCCATGCAGGAAAAGTTGAAACAGATCGCCTCGCGCATCCGCGAGTTGCGTGACATTCTCCAGATTGCCCCCCAGGAGATGGCGAAGACCCTGGGCATCGAGCCCAGCGAATACGAGCGATTCGAGACCGGCACCGTGGATATCCCCGTGGGCATCCTGTACCAGATCGCCCAGCGCTGCGATGTGGAGCTCTCCAGCCTGCTCACGGGCGAAGAGCCGCGCCTGCATGGCTACTGCCTGACCCGCGCGGGCAAGGGCGTCTCGGTCAACCGGCGTCATGCCTATGGCTACCAGGCGCTGGCCGCAAACTTCCGGGATAAGCAGGCCGAGCCTTTCCTGGTGACGGTGGACCCCCACACGCACCCGGCGGATGGGCACAGCGCGCTGAACAGCCACCCGGGCCAGGAGTTCGACTACGTGCTGGAGGGAACGCTGCAGATCACCCTGGGAACCCATGAACTGGTGCTGGAGGCCGGGGATTCCCTCTTCTTCGACTCTGGCGTGCCCCACGGCATGAAGGCGCTGAACGGGCAGAACGCGAAATTCCTGGCCCTGATCCTGTAGAGAGGAACGCAGAAACAATGCTTTTGGAAAACTACCTGCCCCGCGTTGCATTCGACTCCTACGAGGACTTCCGCCGCAACTTCCAGATCGAGATTCCCGAGAACTTCAACTTCGCCTATGACGTGGTGGACCGCTATGCGGCCGAGACGCCCGACAAGGTCGCCCTCGTGTGGTGCGACGACCATGGCGCGGAAGCCACCTTCACCTTCGGCCAACTGAAGGAAGGCAGCGACCGCGTGGCGCGCTATTTCCAGGGAATTGGAATCAGCAAGGGCGATCCCGTGATGCTGATCCTCAAGCGCCGGTACGAGTTCTGGTTCTGCCTGATGGCGCTGCACAAGCTGGGCGCCATCGCGATCCCGGCCACGCACCTGCTGACGGCCAAGGACATCACCTACCGCGCCAACGCCGCGGATATCAAGGCGATCATCACGCTCCAGGATCCCGAGGTGCTGGCCCACATCGAGGCATCAGAAGCGCACTCCCCCACGCTCAAGGAAAAGATCCTGGTGGGAGGATCCCGGGCAGGCTGGCGCGATTTCGACGCCGAGTCCGCCCAGGTGGAGGCGAGCTTCCAGCGCCCTACCGGCGCGGCGGCCACGTGCAACGACGACATCCTGCTGCTGTATTTCACGTCCGGCACCACGGGCCATCCCAAGATGGTGTGCCACAACTACGTCTATCCGCTGGGCCATATCCTGACGGCGAAATACTGGCAGAACGTGCAAGACGGCGGCCTGCACTTCACCGTCGCGGACACGGGATGGGCCAAGTCCGTGTGGGGCAAGCTCTATGGACAGTGGCTGTCCGGCGCGGCGGTCTTCGTCTACGACTACGACAAGTTCACACCCGCCGATCTGCTGAAGGCCATGTGCACCCACGGCGTCACGAGCTTCTGCGCGCCGCCGACCATCTACCGCTACCTGATCAAGGAGGATCTCTCCAAGTTCGATCTCTCCAAGCTCAACCAGGCCGTCATCGCGGGCGAGCCGCTGAACCCCGAGATCTACAACCAGTTCCTGCGCATGACGGGCCTGAAGCTGCGCGAAGGCTACGGCCAGACCGAATGCACCATGGCCATCGGCACCTTTCCGTGGATGGAGCCGCGACCGGGTTCCATGGGCATGCCATCGCCTGGATACGACGCCGATATCGTGGATGACGATGGCCGCTCATGCGAAGCGGGCGAAGTGGGCGAGATCATCTTCCGCACCGACCCCACGCGGCCCACGGGGCTCTTCAACGGCTACCACCGGGATCCGGCCCTGACGACCAAGGTATGGCACGACGGGATCTACCACACGGGCGACACCGCCTGGCGCGACGAGGACGGCTACTACTGGTTCGTGGGCCGCGTGGACGATGTCATCAAGAGCAGCGGATACCGCATCGGACCCTTCGAGGTGGAGAGCGCCCTGCTCGAGCATCCAGCGGTGCTGGAATGCGCCGTCACCGCCGTGCCCGATCCCATGCGCGGCCAGATCGTGAAGGCCACCGTGGTCCTCGCCCGCAACTTCGAGGGCAGCGACGCCCTGGTGTTGGAGCTGCAGGACCACGTGAAGCACATCACCGCGCCTTACAAATACCCTCGCATCATCGAGTTCGTCACCGAGCTGCCCAAGACCATCAGCGGCAAGATCCGGCGCGTCGAGTTGCGAAAGAAATCCACTACCACCGGAAAGTGACCGCCGCCTGCGCGGTCACGGCCGTGCGCGTGTCCGTGGGAACATCGCTGCTCATGTTCGACAGCCCGCCTTCCGTGGGGCTGTCGTACTGGGACATCACGGCGCGGGCTTCCACGCCCACCATCCGGTTGAACTGGTAGCCCACGCCCGCCGCGATCCACGGGCTGACGCGGTTCTTCTTCGTCTCCACGTCATCCCAGTAGTGGTTATCGTGATCCCAGCGATCGCTCACGGTGAAGTTCTGCGTCCACTGCAGGATGCCGGCGCCCACGAGCCCGTAGCTGCCGCGGTCCTTCGTGCCCGTGAAGGTGTAGAGCAGATCCGCGCCGACGCCCACAGAGAAGAGATTGTTACTCTCTTCGTAGTGGGATCCGCTGCGGTGGTAGTCGGACACCCGATAGAAATCCACGTCAAATCGGGGCCGAACCTGCAGGCGCTCACCCGCATCGAAGGTGACCTGGAAACTGGCGCCACCGCCCAGCTTGCCGTTCACATCCGTCTTCAGATCCGAAAGCGGCACATTCGCCTGCACGGAACAGCCATAGCGAACCGGCGACGCGGCATGGAGCCCAAGGGTGGAAAGTCCCAGCAGCGGCAGAATCGCAAACACCTGGCGATGAAACGGCATAAAGCCTCCTGTATAAACGCCCGCAAAAATCGGCACATCAATATGAACCATGCGGGACATCCCCATTACGCGACAACCGCCACGGAGATTAGTCGCACCCCTGTAACATCCCCAAGCAAAAGGCCCCGCGAACGGGGCCTTTTGCTTGGATGCGGATGAAGGGCTACTTCACGCGCTCCATGTAGGTGCGATCGACGGTGTTCACACGAATCTTCTCGCCCGCCTCGATGTAGGGGGGAACATTCACAGTGACGCCGTTTTCCAGCTTGGCGGGCTTGTAGGAGCCCGTGGCGTTGGCGTTCTTCATGACGGGCTCGGTGTCCACGATTTCCAACACGACGCTGGCGGGCAGCGTGGCGGACAGGGGTTCCTCGCCGTTGAACTCGATCTCGACCTGCATATTGGGCTGAAGGAAGACCACGTCATCGCCCAGGATTTCCTTGTTGAGTTCGATCTGCTCGTAGGTCTCGCCGTTCATGAACACGAGGTTGTCGCCATCCTCGTATAGGTATTCCATCTGGTGCTGCTCGAGGCTCACCTTGTCGATCTTCTCGGAAGAGCCAAAGCGGTTCTCGCGGTTGATGCCATCCTTCAGGCGCTTCATCTTCGTGGCGATGCGCGCAGGCAGATTGCCGGGCGTCTGGTGCTCCACGAAGGTCACACGGCACAGCTCGCCTTCGAAGTTGACGATCATTCCGACCCGGAGTTGGACCGCATTGATGAAGGGCATGGGAGGCTCCTGCTTCGACACTGCAAAGTCAAAGCCCTCGCCGTTTCCGGCGGGGGCTTTTTTGGTGGGCATACCAGGGTTCGAACCTGGGACTTCTACCGTGTGAAGGTAGCACTCTACCGCTGAGTTATACGCCCGCGGTCCACCAGAATACCAGGTACCGTGCGGGTGTCCAGAGAGATTTGCGACAGGCCCGCAGGGTGTTCAGCCGCCGTTCAGGATTTCCTTCAGCGCGGCAACATGCTTCTTGAAGGCCTGGCGGCCGACCTTCGTGATGCGGATGTAGGTGCGAGGCTTGCGATCCACGAAGGTCTTTTCCTGGGTCAGGTAGCCCGCCTCTTCCAGCTTCAGCAGATGGGTGCCCAGGTTGCCATCCGTGACTTCCAGCAGCTTCTTGAGGTAGGTGAAGTCCACCTGGGCGTCGGACGCCAGGCTCGCCAGCGCGGACATGATGCGCAGGCGAACCGGCTGGTGGATGAGTTCGTTGAGATCGGCCACGGCTATCTCCAGCCCAGGCGCACAGCCAATCCCCCGGCCAGGAGGCCGCCGCCGCCCAGAAGGCCGAGGGCCAGAAGGAACGCGGGCACCGTCAGCCAAGCGTGGCAGATCAGGATCGCCGCCGTGATGAAGAGCCCCAGCACGATGAAGATCTTGTCCTTCGTCCAAATGCCCTGGATCACGTAGCCCAGCATGACGACGGAGAGCATCAACGCCAGGCGGGTGGGCCAGGAAGACAGACCCAGAAGAAACGGTAGCGCGATGGCGTAGACCATCACGACCGCCCAGAAGAAGGCGAGCTGCATTCCAATCTTGCTCCCCGAAGCGCTGCGGACCTGCTTCCCACGACGCGCCATCAGGAAGGCCGTGGCCATGACGCCCAGGCCGTTCAGGCCCCAGATGATCTGCACAGCCCGCGGGGGGGCCAGATACCCGCACATGAAAATCAGCATCCAGAGCACGCCCCACAGCATCAGGATGTTGGAGACAAGCCCATCGCCGCGCACAGCCTGGCGCACCTGACGCGAGATGACATCGATATCCGCCAGGGCCTGGCGGGCTTCTTCGGGGGTGGGTGTGGACATGGAGACATCTCGATGGGGGAAGCGGATCACTGAAGGCCGATCTGGATCTGCATCAGGTTGTTGGCGGAAGCAGGGCCTTCCCAGAACAGCAGCATCTCCCGGAACTCACCGCTAGGGATCCGGCCTTTGGCTCCCGCAGCCTTGAAGAGTTCCATGAAGACGGATTGTCCGGCCGCCCCCGCGAAGTCACCGCTGGTGATGGCGGTGGCGCAGGGGAAGACGGACAGTTCACGGACCTTAGCGTCCCCGAAGGGCGCCGTGCCCTTGGGAACCAGGACGCCGACCTCCTGATCGAAAGGCTGGGCCTGATCCTGGCTGGCCCCGCGCTGGATGATCAGGAGCGGGCCAAGGGTCTGGATCCCCGCGTCCTTGAGCACCTGGAGCAGGCGCTGAGTCATGAGGGGCGTCTGGGCGGATAGCTGCGCAGTAGTGACGCGGGCGCTGAGATGGAAATAGGTTCCTCCCGCAAAGTTCTGGAAGGCAACGGGACCCATGCGTTCCGCAGGCGCCTTGGCGTCCTGGGCAGGGGTTCTGGCCACCAGGCTCATTGCGAAGGCAAGGCCGAGCAAACCGCGAGAGATGTTCATGGCTCCTCCTGAAGCACATCTTGAAGGTGGATGGGCGAGCCCTCTCGCAACACCAAGAGAACTCTGCGATACAGAGTAATCTTCCAAAACAAGACGTCAAGGGGTGGCTCCGATATTTTTCGAAGCCGCCCAACCAGCGCATCAAGTCCCCGCAAGCTCGCGGCCCGAAACCCATCATTGAAAGCGTAGAATCCTGATCATCCGCAGGCGTCCACTTGAGGTTCCATGATCGCCCCCTACCAAGGCCAGCATCCCCGCATCGGCAACCGCGCGTTCATCGCGCCGCTCGCCACGGTCATCGGCCGCGTGGAACTCGGCGAGGATGCGTCTATCTGGTTCCAGTGCGTCGTTCGCGCTGACGTGAACACGATCCACATCGGGGCGCGGGTCAACATCCAGGACGCGTCTTGCCTGCACGTGGCCAGCGATCGGCCCCCGCTGGTGATCGAGGACGAGGTCAGCGTGGCGCACAAGGTGATGCTGCACGGCTGCACGATCCGCAAGGGCGCCTTGATCGGCATGTCCAGCACGATCCTGGATGGCGCCGACATCGGCGAGGGCTGCCTCGTGGCGGCGGGATCCCTGGTGCGAGAGGGTTTCACGGCGCCGACGGGAACCCTGGTCGCGGGCTGGCCCGCGGTCGTGAAGGGCGAGCTGACGCCTGCCCAGCGGGGCCGCGTGGATGGGCTATGGGCGCGCTATGTGCGCCAGAAGGATCTCTACCTGGCGGAGAGCTGGATCAGCCCTGCTTGAACAGCCAGTACATCGCCTCGCGATCGCCGATCCACACCTCGCCGAACAGCTTGAGCGTGGCGAGGGCTTCTTCGATGGATCCGGGTTCAATCACATCCGCCAACCGACGAGGAGCTTTGCAACGCCCCGTGAGCAGTCCTTCGACATTGGCGTTCAGGCCGCGCGCGCGCTCCAGAGACTTGCGCGCGCCCTTCTCGTCCTGCGCCTTGAGCCGCATCAGCACCTCGGCCCAGGCCATGAACAGGCCGAGCTTGGCGCCGCCCTTGGCTTCATCCATCCAGACGGCCAGAGGTTTCAGGCGCTTGGCGGACAGGCACGCACAGATCAACCGGGGGCGGATACCCAACGCATCCGTAGGATCCATGGCCAGCATGCCTTCCAGATGCATTGCCGCATCCGTCGGCCGTCCCGCCTTCTCCAGCGCGATCACCAGCGCGAGGCGGGCGCGAAGGTAGGGCTGGGCCTCGGGCACGGAGGCCAGACGCCCGCGGTGTTCGCGCAGGAACGGCGCGCCCAGGCGGGCCTCCGCGCGCTCGACGACCACGCGCAGGGCGCGCGCGAGCAGGCGGGGCGAGGCGTGTTCGGCCTGGGCCAGGATCACCTGCGCATCGGTGCATTCGCCATCGAGTGCGAGCGCCTGACGGGCCAGTTCCAGGGCCTGCGCGGACTTGTCCGTCTGGCGGGCCTTGAGGGCGAGGCGCTGGGCTTCCTCGCGGGGTGATGGCACTTCCACTTCCGGGCTCATTTGGCCTCCGGAAGAATGGTGAACTGTGCCGGGGCGCTGGGTCGGAACTTGCGGCCAAAGGCCTCGCCGTTCACGGCCATAAAGCTCGCGAGCAGGAACAGCAGCACCACCAGCAGCGCTGCTCCGCGCCGGGCCCGCGCCAGGGAAGGCGCGGTGATTTCAGAGACGGCCAGCATCAGCACCGCCATCGGCAGCTTGAACAGCAGGTAGCGCGCGTCGAAGGGATGCGCGCCCGCATGGGCCTGCATCACCAGAAGCACGACGCCCACCGCGAATCCGATGCGGATGACCCAGACGATGAACAGCTTCCACAGCGAGGCGGAGAGCCCCCGCAGGTCTTCGCGTTCGTCCTCCAGGCCGGAAAGCAGCAGCGCCACAACGGCGGCACCTCCGCCCATGGCCATGGCGACGATGTGGATCCAGCGAACGAGATCAAAGAGTTGGAATTGAGGCATGACACACACCCTTCGACTCCAGCCTATCGGGACTGGAGCCATCAAGCCAACGGCCCCGGAAAGCCTCAATAGACCCCGGGGAACGCTTGGTAGAGAACCGGAAGGGACTTGGACGCCATGTGGGCCCAGATCAACTGGCAGAACCAGTAGGCGTACCGGGTGCGCTCAAGCACCTGGATGCGCGCCTTCAGGCGCAGGCACTTGATGCCGGGATCTCGGATTTCGGGGTGATCGTATTCATGCCGCAGGTATTCGTCGGCCCGGGCGGCGATGCGGCTCGTCAGCTTCTCCCAGGGGTCCGCCAGCAGGCGCACGCGCGCTTCCGCCATCTGCGCCGCCTCGCGGGTCACGCGGGATGTCCCCCGGTAGTCAACTCCTTCAACGGCGTAGAATCCGCCCCCGAACAGGCCTTCGAAGCGCAGTTCCTCCATGGGCAAGCGTTCGAGATCTTGCCCCGCGGCATAGATCTGGATCTTTCCGCCCTGGGCGGTCTTCCCGTGATCCGCGTAGCTCGGCGGGAAGCAGCGCAGCCCTGTGGAGATGGCCCACCCTGCCTGCGTGTCTTCGTGGTTCATGCCCAGCCCCACCAGATGGACCTGCCATTCGCTCCAGCGCTCGAATAGATCGCTTTCCAGCATCAGGTGTTCCGAATCGCGGATGAAGGTGGCCAGGTACTGGGCCTCGGGGGCCTGGGAGGGCTCTACCACCACCATGCGCGAGGCGAGGGGAAACGCCTCCAATCCCGCGGCCCGGTAGGTGGACTGAAGATCCTTTTCGAGTTCGCGCAGGGCCTCGTCGGTGCGCACCCGGATTCTCGGAAAGTCCCGCCGGGCTTCCTCCAAGGTGCGCGGCAGGGCGGGGATTTCATAGGCCTGGCCGTGAATCTGAACTTCTCCCGATGGACCAGAAACGGGTGCCTGCAATACCGGAGTTTGCCCAGCAGAAGGCGCCACCACCGGAGGCACGAGCAGAAGCGAGGCGATGAGGGGAAGCACGGCGATCATTTCAGCGTGAAATAGACTTTGGCGCCGCCCGCCTTGGCGGCGTCGCCGCCGTTCACTTCGAAGATGCGGTCCGATTCCACCAGATCCTCCTGGCGCAGGGCCAGGATCGTCGCGCGATTGCGCGCATCGGCCAGGGCGCGCAGTTCGTCGGGATGCACGGTGAGGGTCCCCAGCAGGCGCTGCTCGACCTCGGCGATGGGCGGGGGCACGGGCTTGACGCCCTTGGGGGCTGGGAACGCGGCGTCGTAGGCCACGCGCAGCCAGCGTTCGCGCTCGTCGGCTGGAAGGACCGCCACGGATTCGCGGTTCTCGGCGCTGGCCTTGATGCGGCGGAGCAGATCCTCCAGCTTGGCACGGCGCAGCGCAGCGCCATCCGAAGCCGCATCCACAGTGGATTCCACTTCCAGGCGCAGCTCGGGCCGCTCGTGGAGCGCCTTCGCGAGGGTGGCGAACTTCTTCTGTTCGCTGGCGTCCAGCGTCGCATGGCCCGCCGTGAAGACAGCAGAGCTGAGATCCTCGCCGCTGCCAAACAGATGCGAGAGCAGCGTGAACGGCGAGGTGACGACCTTGCTCAAGGCGTTGAGCAGCGCCTTCCAGATCATGCGGCCGTAGTGGATATCGGGATCATCCAGGCTGCCGTCCACGGGAACATCCAGCTCGATAACGCCCTTGCGATCGCGAAGCAGGGCCAGGCCTAGCCTCACGGGCAGGTGCGTGGCGTCGGGACTATCCACCTTGTCGCCCAGGTAGAACTGGTTCAGCCGCACCTTGTCTTCCACCTGGAGCTTGCGGTCCTGGATGCGCAACCGCGCGTCCACATCCAGCTTGCCCTGGCGCACGGTGTAGCCCAGGAACTTGCCTGTATACGGTGTGAAATCCGTGAGATCCGCGCCGCTGATCTTCACGGTGACATCCGTGTCCTTGTCGTGGCGCAAGGGCATGGCCCGCCCCTGGATCAAGAGCGGCGCCAGCCCACCCGCCAGGCCTTTCAGATCCAGTGAAGCCTTGTCCGTGACCTCGGTGGAGAGCCCCCGGTTCACGCCGTTCAGATCCGAAAGCGTCAGCGCGGCGTTGGGCTCGACGCTGCGATCGATGAAGGTGAGGCGGCTGTTCTGGATCTTCACCTGACCGATGCTGACGCGGAAGGCTTCATCCGGAGCCGCGCGCGGTGTCGCGGGCGCCATGGCGGCCACCGACGTCGCGGTTGGCTGCAGCTTCAAAGCGCGCTCCACATTGCTGCTGCCATCCTTGGAGATCACCAGCCGGTTTTCGGATTCGATCAGTTCTGCATTGGCCAGCGTCACGACCTTGGGATTCGTCTGCAGATCCAGCCCGGTCAGGCGCAGCGCGCGATAGCGCAGGAAGGGCTCCCGGCGGGCGCCATCCATGGCCTCGAAATTTGCAAGGCGCACATCGCCCTTGAAGGTGATGGCATCCGAGGAACGTCCTTCAAAAGCTGCCCGCAGGTGGCCCTTCAGGCTCAGCGAGCCACGGTTCACGCGGATATCCGTCGCGGGCTCCAGGTAGGCGTCCAAAACCGGCAGATCCAGCTCCGAGAGTTCGATGGCGAGATCCGCGGTCGGCTTCAGGGGCGCCACGCGGCCCTCGGCCTGAAGCCGACCGCCGCCATTGATACGCATTGCCAGCGTCAGATCCGACGAGGCCTTGGGGTCCAGGCTGAAATCGCGCAGCGTCAGGCCCAGATCCAAAACTTGGAGCTTCACGGGACGGGGCACCGCGCGATCCTCGAAAGAGGCGCTGAAACCGGATAACCCCAGCTCCTTGAGCGTCAGATGGAAGGGCTTCGCCTCCGCCTTCTTGGGCTGGGGCTTGGGCGTGAGCAGCTTGGCGAGATCGATCTCGCCATTCTTCAAGCGCGCCAGATCCACATGGCCATCCTTCAGGCGCAGGGATCCAATCTCGACGGCATTCTCCAGCAGATCCGCCTGGATGGCGCGGGCCTCCAGCACCGGCAACACCACGGCATTTGCCCGGGCCTGGGGATCCGCCAGCGCGAGCTTCAGCAGATCCACCTCGCCATCCTGAAGCAGGATCGCGTGATGACCGGCGGTCCATTCGAAGCGGTAAGACGCGCGAACAGAAAGCTCGCCTTCGCGCAGATCGAAGGCCACCTGATCGCGCAGATAGGGCTGGTACTTGGGCAAGCGCAGATGCTCGATCGCGAACCGGCCCTCGGATTTCAGGGGATCGGCTGAGAATTGCCCTGTCCACGAGAAGGTCTCGCCAGATTCGGTGCGACCCGAGAAGGTGTACGGGCTGCGGCTATCCGGGGCCGTACAGAAATCCGCGAGCCTGATGGACAGCGGTCCCAGCGTGGTGGTGAACGGCTGGTCGAGGCTGCGATCCACCAGCGTGATCTCGGCCCCCTGGATGGCCAGCGCCCCAATGCGAATCTGGCGAGGTTCGCTGGCATCTACGTTTGTCTTGGGGGCCTGTGCGGGGAAGCGATCCAGGATGTCCGAGAAATTCATGCGCCCGCCCTTTCCCAGCACGACGCGGCCGTAGGGATGGGCGAGATGGATGGCCGAAAACGAGACCGTATGGGTGAAAGCGCTCGACAACTGCGCATTCACGTAGAGGCGATCCCATCCGAAAAAGGTCCCGCCATCGGGGTCCAGGATCTGAAAGCCATCGAGGGTGACCGAGAGCGCGAACGGATTGACGCGGACGCGCTGCAGAAGCACCTCGCGCCCCAGAAGCGCTCTCAGCCGTTTGGGCGCCTGCGCCTTGATCACGAGCGGCAGGACCAGGAAGCCCGTGACCGCGTACGAGGCGATTAGGGCCACCAAGATCAGCCAAAGCGTGCGCCCCCGGCGCAGGGAATTTCCAAGAAATGATCCGACGCTCATGAACAGAAACTAACACTCCTTTCGAAACGCGCATCACCGGATCTATCGCGACCATGAATCCCGTGGTTCTGACGGGACCCAAATATGTTCGGAAACAAAACAAATACAAAGCCTTTACGATACGAAAGGACCGGCGATTTCCCCGCGATTCCCCTGGAGCACCCATGAGCAAGCAGAGCCTCTATGCCGCGCGCCGCGCGGATGTCGAACGCGAGTACGCGGAGCTGATGGCGCGGCGCAACGAGCCGGTGCTACCCGGCAACGGCATCTTCACGCGCTACAAGCATCCGATCCTGACCGGCGCCCATGTGCCTCCCACTTGGCGCTACGACTACAATCCGGCCACCAATCCATTCTTCATGGAACGCCTGGGCATCAACGTGGCGTTCAACAGCGGCGCCATCAAGCTGGGTGGCGAATACTGCCTTGTGGTCCGCACCGAGGGCTGGGACCGCAAGAGTTTCTTCGCCGTGGCACGCAGCCAGGACGGCATCCACGGCTGGACCTTCGATGCCGAACCCATCCTGACGCCCGAGACCTCGGAGCC
>Ga0116170_10004156_pt1 | contig 13323 bp, 10 predicted proteins | sample AD_JPNHW1_MetaG_FD_89797 | JGI IMG/M metagenome (GOLD analysis project Ga0116170, IMG submission 89797) | Active sludge microbial communities of municipal wastewater-treating anaerobic digesters from Japan - AD_JPNHW1_MetaG | ecosystem: Engineered > Bioreactor > Anaerobic > Digestate | place...
ATTTCTGCTGAAGGATGTGTCACTATTTCCACTGAAATGGTAACCATAACAGATCCGGTAGCGCAGACGATAACCGGGGCGGCTTCTTTGTGCACAGGTTCAACAGAAACCTGGACCAGTACTACCATAGGTGGAACCTGGGCAAGCGGCTCTCCCGGCGTAGCTACTATTGATGCGGTTTCAGGCCTGATAACCGGCGTATCGGAAGGAACCGCAGAAATCACATATTTGGTTACGACATCGGGCGGTTGCGCAAATTTAATATCGCAAACGGTAACTGTAAAGGACCCTGTAACACAGGTGATATCCGGAACTGCGTCAATATGTGTGGGTACGGTTACTTTGTGGACAAGTACAAATTCCGGTGGAACCTGGTCAAGTGGAATGCCCGGTATTGCTGATGTTGATGCAGGCTCTGGCCTGGTTACAGGTATTTCGGCAGGGACTTCTGAAATAATTTATACTGTTGACATAGGAGGCTGTGTTAATACGGCAACCCAAACGGTTACTGTTTTGGATACCGTTTCACAGCCGGTCATAGGAACAACACCTCTTTGTGTCGGTGCATCAGCCATATGGGCGAGTGCAACTTCAGGCGGGACATGGACAAGCGGCGATCCCGGCGTAGCGATTGTTGATGCCGCATCGGGTTTAGTAACGGGTTTATCTGCCGGGACCTCGGTGATTACTCATGCCGTGACCGCTGTGGGGGGCTGTGTGTATATTGCAAACCAAACAGTGACCATAACTGCTCCTATTACTCAAACGATTGCCGGAGCGACAACCCTTTGTGCAGGCCACACGGCAACACTAATCAGTACGACTTTGGGAGGTAACTGGACAAGCGGATCGCCGGCAGTTGCTTCTATTGATGAAGCAACAGGATTATTAACAGGCCTGTCCGCAGGATATGTAGTGATTGGGTATAATGTTGCCGTTGGAGGCTGTGTTAATACGGCTACACAAACGATAACTATTACAGCTCCCATTCCTCAGGTGATTTCCGGAAGTAATCCGTTATGTGTTGGCTCATCGGCAATATGGACCAGTACAACTCCCGGAGGAACGTGGTCAAGCAGCGATCTGATGTCAGCCGGTATTGACAATGTCAGTGGCCTGGTGATTGGTATGTCGGCAGGGACCTCTGTCATCACGTATACCGTCACCACTTTCGGAGGATGTATCATTACTGCAACAAAAACGGCAACTGTTTTAAGCCCTGTTACGGCAACCCTGAGCGGAGGAAATTCTCCGATATGTGATAAAACAAATCCGGGAATTTTTACCGCGTCAGCTTCGGGAGGAATGGGTACTTATACCTATCAGTGGTATAAGACTTCAACAGGAATGGTTAATGGCGCGACAAACAGCACTTACAATCCCGGCATGATGAGCTCCAGCAATGGCTTCTATTGCAGGGTAACCAGCAACCCCTGTGCTTCGGTCAATACACCAACGTTCTATGTTGTTGTTACTCCACAGGTCGGGACGCCGACACCAATCACGATATCATCGGGAACAGAACCTGTTTGCCAGCTGTCGAATAATTCGACTATTACAACGTATCATACCACAGCAACAAACAATCTCGGGTTTCATTGGTCAATAAGTAACCTTGCTGCAGGCAGTATTGATACGGCTACAGGTGTGATGACATGGGCTGATGGATTTTATGGAACCGTGAATATCCAGGTGTTTGCACGAGGATGCGGCTTGCTCTCGCCCCAGGTTACAAGGACCGTAACTGTAACTATGATTCCTTTAGCTGAAGCGGGAACAATAGCTATCTACACCGGAACTCCTGTAATGATCGGCGATGCCGGCAATGGTCCGGGAACCATAAGCTGGGCGCCGGCTGCAGGGTTAAATAGTACGGCTATTGCACAGCCAACAGCATCACCGGCAGCCACAACCACATATACCTTATCCATTAATAATAATGGTTGCATATCCACCGATACCGTAACAGTTATTTACATGGTTACAGGTCACAATATTAGCGGGAAAACCCGTTATGCCGGAAAAGCAAATAACGGGAATCCTGTAACCAATCCTCCGTATTATAATTCCGTAATATATGATATCGATAATGTAATCGTGAAACTGAAAAGTTACCCAGCAGGGCTTGAACTGGCGCGGGATACGAGTGACGCTCTGGGAAATTATCAATTTACCGGTGTGCTGGATGGCAATTATATGCTTTCCTATGATAAGTATACCGCAGATACCATGCAATGGGTAATGGCGTGGATGCCATCGATGTGACGTTGCTAAAATATTTCCTGGGTATTGACACACTTGTCAATCCATCGAGATGTTTTTCAGCAAAGTATAAAAAGGCCGCCAATGTTGATAATAATTCCTCTATCAATGCCATTGATATTTCCAGAATAAAAGCGAAGATTGGCTCACCGTATCTTACCAGTAAAAACTTCCCGAAAGGTAACTGGGTTGATCTCGATACCGTTGTTACCATGGCGGGCTCGGACCTGAATATTGACCTGAAAACAATCGGCTATGGTGATTACAATGCCTCAAGCAGCAAATACCGCGATTCAACGGTAAACTGGAGTATGGCCAAATCGATCCCTCAGAATATCATTGTTGTTTCTGATGAATACGTTACAACCAGCGATCCTTCCTATTTTGAAATTCCTTTGCGTATCAGCACGAAGATGAAAGAATTTTCAGCGCTGGGGCTTGAATTAAACTATCCGGGCAATCATTATCAATTGGTGAGTGCTTCAATGGCAAAGAATAAAAAAGCCATAACGAAAATTAATCCCACACTCGATGAAATTATCACCGAGGATAATGATTTGCTTGCAACGGACGAAAATGGCGTGATAAGGGTGGTATATGCCACTACCCATTATTACGATGTTGATGCAAACGATGAGATAATAACCCTTGGTTTCCGTTCTGTAAAGGAACTGACGGCGGGAGAATTTGATTTTGAATTAAACGGCACGGGTGTGATAGGAAATCAGTATGGCGAAGAAGATCCTGATGCATACCTGGTCATGCCAAAGGTATTTTTACAAGGCGATGGTTTAGAAACGGGATTTGATTTTTCGGGTTACCCGAATCCATTTGATGGAGAGGTAATATTAACGTATATATTGCCTGAAGAGGGATTAGTAAAGCTTAACGTCTATAACTCTATTGGCGAACAGGTAGGAATATTGACTAATGAATTAAATACAAGCGGAAAGCATGTGCTTACTTTTTCTGCCGAAAACCTGCCTGCAGGCATGTACACGTTCAAACTTGAGTTTACCGGACAAGGTAAATCAAAATGCATGGTGTTAAAACTTGTGCACTGACACTGCTGATTATAGGGCGTGCGGCTTTAAGCTGCACGCCCTTTAATCAGTCAGTACGGCAACCTCTCCATCCGGGCATAGTTACCATGCCTGCCCACATTATATAACACACATAAGACCATAAAAATTCACTTACTTTTATAAAATTATGTATTATCTTTATATTTCGATTATTAAAATTTGGATAAACAGTTCCAGAGAAACAATAAATGTAGAACTAAAATCATGAAGAAAACATTAATTAGCATTATTTTGATGACTTTAATAGCGCCATTAAATGCCCAAACGTATTATCCATTTCCTACCGATACAGCCCAATGGAGCGTTATTCATGCTATATCCTATCCGACTCCTGGCCCTAATATAGTTAATACAATTCATCAAAACCTCCGAGGCGATACAATTATTAATGGAAAAACCTATTATAAAATTTATGAAACTTACTTTGAAGATTATTTTTTGCCTAACCAATATTTAAAATGCTTTATAAGAGAAGACACTTCAAAAAAAATTTATATTAAATACCCTGTCAACGCCCAGGATTTTCCAGACACATCAGAGTTTGTACTTTATGATTTTAATTTGGCTGTCGGAGATACATTTTGTACTAAAATGGAAGCAATAACAGGAACAATTCAACAATGTAGATTTAGATTAGATAGTATTGGTTCAATTAATACAAATACAGGACATCGTAAAAAGTACATTTTCACTTTTATTTCTTTTGGAACTGAACCTCCTGTGAATTGTTTTGGAACTCAATTATATTGGATTGAAGGAGTCGGGTCAATGATTGGGCCCTTTTATAACGAAATGTTCAAGTATTGTCAATCGGAAGGAATTAGTGTCCATTACAACTTAATCTGTTATCAAGAGAATTTCAACTATATTATTGGAGGAGCTGATTGCCATATTATTACCGGAATGCAAGAAAAAGAGCGGGCTAAGTATTATATTAATGCATATCCTAATCCTGCTAACGAAACCATTTCATTTGTTTATGAAATCCCTGAAAATTACAAAAATGCATCTATAAAAATTTATAATATCATAGGTGTCCTTTGTGCGGAATACCCAATAACTCCAAATGATAAAGGAATGAATATTAATTTAAAAAACTTTGATAGTGGAGTTTATTTTTATACATTATTTTTCAATAAAAATGAATATTTTAAAAACGAATTATTAATTGTTAAATAGTTCTATAAACGAAATATTGGAAAAAAACTTAAAAACCTGTAATATTAAAGTAATTTATAAACCCCCGTTCGGCGAAGGTGGAACCTTCGCCGAATATATGAATACAGGCTGTGTCTGCAGAAAGAAGTAATAAAAGTTATTTTTTTGTGGAAAACAGTTTCATAAAACTGGCATTAGCCAGTAAGAATAGATACGACTTAGGCAGGAGCCTAAGCCGAACAGGGCTTGAAGTAGAAATGTTGGTAATGGAAAGGAAGGCTTTAAGATGAAATAAAGATGATAGTAGGGACAAAAATGCACGCGTTGCTCCGAAGGAGCGCCTATGGCGCAAACGCGCGCGACCAAAGACCATAAAAATTCATTTACTTTTATAAAATTATGTATTATCTTCACCAAATAATTTTTTATCTAAATATGAAAACAAAAATCCTATCATTAATTTTAATGATAATCTGGCAAGCTGGTTTTACACAAATTGTTTTTGAGCAAACTTATGGTGGGTCAAATTCTGATTGGGGGACAGATGTTCAGCAAACCTCGGATAATGGTTATATTGCCACTGGAGCTTCTTGTAGTTACGGTGATGGAAGCAAAGATGTTTATTTGTTAAAAACTGATAAATATGGCAATATTATTTGGTTTAAAACTTACGGAGGATATGGATATGATATTGGAATTTCAGTGAAACAAACGATGGATGGAGGCTATATAATAACAGGAAGTACATCCAGTTATGGAGCCGGTACAAGTGATGTTTATCTTATTAGAACAGATGAGCATGGTGATACTATTTGGACAAGAACATTTGGAGGTACCTACGATGATGCGGGTTATTCTGTTTTAGAAAATCAAGATGGTAGTTTTATAATAGTTGGAAATACCTTAAGTTTTACAAATAATTTTTCAGCTGTTTATATCATTAAAACCGATGAAAACGGAAATCTTCTTTGGCAAAAATCTTATGAAAAGTCAGGATCTAGTGGAGCAGGTGGATTACATAAAATTTATAGAGGTTACATTATTGCCGGTTCTACAGGAAGTTCTCAATCGTCAATGTTTTATATGTTAAAAATTAAAGAAACCGGTGATACAATCTGGACCAAAACATATGCAATTCCAAATTGCAAAGTAGGTGCAAGATGTATTGTTGTTACCCCAGATAATGGATTTGTTTTAGGAGGCAGTATAACATATTCTAGTGGCGATGCGGATCTTTGTTTAATGAAAACTGATTCTAATGGTAATTATTTATGGTTTAATAAATACGGAGGAACAGGTGTACAAATGGGAGGAAATTTCTGTCAAACAAATGATAATGGGTTTGTAATTACCGGAATGACAGGTGATATAGGAAAAGGTGATTATGGTATTTCTGATTTAAATGCAGAGCCAATAATTTTTAATAGATCAAAAGAAAAAATTACAAATGGCAACTTAATACTACTTAAAACAAATAGTAGCGGGGATTCCCTCTGGTCAAGAACATACGGTAATAATAATAATGATTTTGGAAATTCCATTAAAGCAACTGTTGATAATGGATTTATCATTTGCGGTGGTATGACAACTGGCTCAAATCAGGATTTATCCCTAGTCAAAACAGATTATTTAGGATTAACAAATATTTCTAATGATTACGCAAATGAAATGGATTTTAAATTATACCCTAACCCTAACAATGGACTATTTCAACTTCAATCCGCGATTTATTACAATAGCCGTGTAAATGTTAAAATATTAAATTATTCTGGCCGAGTTATTTTAAGTAAAACAATTAACTTGAATGAAAAAAATCAAATGGATTTAACAGAATATGGAAGCGGTTTGTATTTAATGCAATTTATCTATAATGACGGATCAACAGTTTCACATAAAGTAATTGTTCAAAATTAAAAAAATGTAACATGAAAACACAAAGGTATTTTGTTATATTATTTATCATTTTTATCCCCATATATGGTCATCCCCGTTAGGCGAAGGTTTCACCTTCGTCGAATATTATGTGAATACAGGCTGTATCTGCAGAAAAGATTTGCTGCTAATACAAATATTGCGGTACTCTGTACCTTATTTCGTGTTAACATGAATTTGCAGCTACAAATTTATCGGTACTCTGTACCTCACTTCTACCCGTTCGGCGAACGGTTCCACCTTCGTCGAATATATGAATACAGGCTGTGCCTGCAGAAAGGATTTGCTGTTAAAAATATTGCGGTACTCTGTACCTTATTTCGTGTTAACATGAATTTGCAGCTACAAATATGTCGGTACTCTGTACCTCACTTCTACTCAATTATCATTCTGCTTGTATACAACAGGGGCAGCGCCCCGTTATATTTGTAGCAATTAATAATTCAATGAAAATAAGGTGCGGCGCACCGTAATATTAAATAACCCGTGATCACAAGTATAGGGTGTATAACCTCTACGAGGTATTTTTCAACATAAGGTTGTTTTTTCAATACTTTATCGCCTACGGCGAATATAGCCCGTAGGGCTTCAAAGTAATATCGGAGATGGTAAAATGAGTATGTATTTTTCCTCGTAGAGGATATACAAATACTTTTATTATGCCATCATTTAGTCTGGTGGCTCCGTTCGGCGAACGGTTCCACCTTTGTTGAATATATGAATACAGGCTGTGCCTGCGGAAAAGGTAATTTTTTTGTCTGTTCAAAACCAGGCGAATTTTCGAAATTCGCACATTATAACCTGTAGTTTATAACTTGAGTGTTTAAAAAGACATTAAACAAAACAACTTTTATTGCTTCTGGAAAACAGCTAAGGTTACTCCCATTCCTTTTCATCAATATCTTCACCGTGAAAAATGCTCAGGTAGTTTTTATAACGGGATTGGCTTACTTCGCCTTTCTCCAAGGCTGATTTTACCGCGCAGTCCGGCTCATTGATGTGGGTACAGTTGTAAAATTTACATTGGTGTAGCAGCCTGAAAAACTCGGGAAAATAATGTGTCAGGTCTTCGCGTTTAAAGTCGATCAGCCCGAATTCCTTGATCCCGGGAGTGTCGATGATATATCCGCCGCATTGCGGGCAGATCATTTCGGTAAAAGTGGTTGTGTGCTTTCCTTTGAGGAAAATTTCTGATATTTCGCCGGTTTTGAGGTTCAGCGCAGGATCGATGGCATTGATGAGAGCGCTTTTGCCTACCCCCGAATGCCCCGAAAACAAGTTTATTTTTCCGGCCAGCATCGTGCGGAGGTCTGCGATATTGTCGCCGCGCAATGCAGAAACTTGGACACAACGATACCCGGCACCGGTATATATTTTTACCAGCTCGTTATGGTATTGCCACAGGCCATCGTCGTAAAGGTCAATTTTATTAAAAATCAATGTTGCCGGAATATGATATGCTTCGGCTGTTATGAGAAAGCGGTCGATAAAGCCGGTTGATGTGCGTGGACGTGCAAGAGTAACTACCAGGTAGGCCATGTCGATGTTGGCGGCAATGATATGAACCTGTTTTGATAATTTTTTTGATTTACGTATGATGTAATTTTTGCGGGGCTCTATTTTGTCGATCAGGCCGACGTTTTCATTGCCGGATACAGAAAACTCAACATTATCGCCAACAGCCACGGGATTGGTGGCTTTCAGCCCTTTGATGCGGTACTGCCCCTTAAGCTTGCATTCGTATTTTTTTCCGTCGGGCGTCCGCACAGTGTGCCAGCTGCCTGTTGATTTTACAATGATACCTTTCAAAGCAGGTTATTTGAAATTATAATGCTTTCTGACCGGCTTTTTTACATTCCAAACGCACTTCAAACCTTCTTTAAAAGTAACGAAATCGCCGGCAGTGATGGAAAAATTACCTTCGGGAGTTTCAACCAGGATATCGCCTTCCAGAACCAGACATTCTTCTTCGGAATCGTAGTACCAGTCGAAACGGGAGATTTCCTTTGTCCATATGGGCCAGGAACGTATATTTCTTTTTTGGATTTCTTCTTCCGTGAGTTTTTTAATGATGATTTGTTCCATGAGGTAAAGTGTTTATAAATTCAATGAAAAATAAATTTCACAAAATTGCTTGTTTTAGCGAAATCACTATATTTGCTTCAAAATTAATAAAAAATAAACTATGAAAAAATCATTACGCTACTTTGTTTTTGCAGGCCTTTTATTGTTTTTCTCAGGCTTTGCTTATGGTCAATGTACTCCTGATCCTGCTGTAACCGATCCTGAAGGTGACGGGCAGTTAGTTCCCGACACCATTGAAGTTTGGGAAAATTCATCAGCTAACCTCACCCTTACCATTATTTGCCCAGATACAGCAAGCGTACCGCCCAGCGGACACATCAATCTGCATCATATTACCGTTAAAAGCTTACAAAATAAACCGGCATGGCTTAATTATGCCTGTAATCCTTCAACTTGTGAATTTCCGGCAGGCACACCCGAATGTGTTTTAGTTACGGGACCTGTTCCTGTGGGAAGCGCCGGATATTATTCAATAGATGTTATTATTGATGTTTATATGGATTTGGGCGGAGTGCCTATTTTAGTGCAGTCAAATTATAACAGCGGTATGCCCCTGGTTGTTTGGGTACACCCCGAAGGTTATAATGTAGCTGAATTTGAATACCAGGGATTTGGCCTGCTTCCCGCTCAGCCGAACCCCTTTAATTCTACAACCAAGTTAGGATGCTACACAGAAACTCCGCAGAATGTCACTTTCAAGGTTCTTGACATGGTAGGCAAGGAAATGTACTCCGAAAAGACATTAACCCAGGCTGGAGAAAATTATTTTACCTTTGACGGTAGCAGCCTCAACGATGGAATATATTTTTATACTGTAACCGACGGACAGAATCGTGTTATTACCAAGAAGTTTGTGAAATCAAGATAGTTTGATTTTTGAAAAATAAAAAGAGCGGCTATTCTCATGGCCGCTCTTTTTATTTTAAGCCTTTAACGTGTGGTTTGCCTGCAATAAAATCTTTCAGGTAGAAAGGCTCGAAATAAGCCACATCTTCAAAATCGTGGTTTTTAAATTTTTGAAGGGCAGGGATGATCATATATTTTGCCGAGGGAAGAAAATGATCGAGAAAATGAATCTCCCGGTTTTTTTCAAACAGGGGCTTGCATTTTTCCATACCATCGCCAAAAAGCAAGAGTTGCTTTCCTTCTGTCAAATCTGCAAAAAAATTCTCATGCATAATTTCGGCAGCAGGTGAATGAATAACATCCATTTTGTGGCTGTAAATGGCGTAATATACTTCCATGCGTCGTGCATCAAGCATGGGGCACAACAAAGTTGATGCATCAAGATCCGGTAATTGTTCTGCGGCACCATAAGCCATAGCCGTCAGAGTTCCTACGCTTATCAACGGCTTATTCAGCGCATAACACAAGCCCTTGGCCACCGAAACTCCAATACGAAGCCCCGTGTAGGAGCCGGGCCCTTTGCTTACGCAAACGCCATCAAGCTCATTGAGATTCTTTCCCGTCTCTGAAAAAATTTCTTCGATAAAAACAGTCAGGAGTTCGGAATGAGAATTGGGATTGCGTGTTTCACGCCAGGCAACGAGCTTATGATCTTCGGATAATGCAACGGAACAGATGCTTGTTGCGGTTTCTATATGTAATATCAGCGACACGGAACAGTAATTTATTTTTTCACTTCTTTGACCAATTCTTTTTTATCCACTTTTTTAACCGTGGCGTTATCTTTAAGCGTCTTGGTAATGGCCACATACGGAGCAGTCACCACTTCGTCATTTTCCTTTAACCCGCTGAGGATTTGAATATAGGTATTATCCTGTATCCCCGATTTTACTTTGACCAATTTCACTTTTTCGTCGGCATAAAGAAAAACATATTCCGGTGCAGGTTCCGCGTGGTCAGCTTTTTTCTCCTTAGCCTCTGCGTCGTCGGTTTTTGGCTTGAAATCTTTAAACTCTTTGTTGGTGGTGTCTTCCCTTACGGTAACGGCCTGGATAGGCAATGATAATGCTCCCCTGACGGTTTCAGTCTGTATGTCGACAGTGGCCGACATTCCGGGCCTGAAAGGAGAGAGGTTGGGATGTTCAGGTTTGATCAGATCCATATAGCTCTCGCGTAAAATGCGGATCTTAACGGTGAAGTTCGTCACCTGGTCGGTGGTAAGCCCTGTCGTTTCTGCCGAATTGGCTATTTCCGTTACGATTCCCTTGAATTTGCGGTTTTGGTATGCATCAACTTCTATTAGTGCAGTATCGTTAAGTTTTACCCTGACGATGTCATTTTCATTTACATCAACACTTACTTCCATTTCGTTGAGGTTTGCAATGCGCATAATTTCAGTGCCGGCAAACTGGGTGGTTCCTACAACGCGCTCGCCCAGTTCCACATTCAGTTTTGAAATTGTTCCGTCCACAGGGGAATAGATGTTGGTTTTGGCGAGGTTTTCCCGGGCTTCCTTAACGGACGCATTGGTGCTTTGTACATTGTATTGTGCGGCATTATATTGTTCTTCCGCGGCAGTAACTTCTTCCCTGGCTACATCAAAGGCTGTTTTGGCTGCATCAAAATCAGATTGGGAGATGGCATTTTGTTTAAACAATGCTTCGTTGCGGTCGAAAGTTAACTTGGCGTTTATGTACTGTGATTTTACTTGTGCCAGCCGGGCTTTGGCATTGGCCTCATTGGCCTTTTGAGAGTTCAGTGCGGCCTGCATCTGCTCATAGTTCGATTCATAAATGTCGGGTTTTATTTTTGCCAGGAGGTCACCTTTTTTTACTTTGTCGCCTTCTTTAATATTCAATTCAACCACCTCGCCTGATACATCAGGAGAAATTTTCACCTCCACCTCGGGTTGGATTTTACCACTGGCCGATACAGTTTCAATGATCGTCCTTTTGGTGACTTTTTCAGTAGAAACTTCTGTTTTATTGCTTTTTCCGATACAACCGGTCTTTTTTCCTACAGCAAGAAGGATGATGATAATTACGGCTCCGATAATCGAAAAGCGTGTGATTTTTTTCTTTTTCATAGAAACAAAATTTACTTAAGTGTAAGGTTTTTTCCCTGGTAAAAATCAAGAACCTTTATTCTGAAAGCATATTCATATTTAGCCTGCAGTAGGTCAGATGCGGACTTGGCCAGCTTGTTTTTGGCATCGTTATAATCAAGTGAGTTTACCATGCCAACATCAAACTTTTGTTGTGTATATTTGAATGATTCCGTCAGGGCGTCGACGGCTTTAAGATTTGCATTATAACGGTTCAATGCCGCGTTGGCATCGGCATAAGCCTGCTGTATGGTTTTTAAAAGCTGGTTTTTTGTGTTCTGAAGCGTTAGCTCTGCATTGGCAAGTGAAATTTTTGATGTGCCAATCATGGTGTTGGTTTGCCATTTATTAAATATGGGGATGTTGATATATAATCCGATAGAACTATTCAAATTATTATCGAGCTGCTTCCAGAACTTTATTTTTTCATATGAGTATTGATATAGTGGCGTGTAAACCCCTTCACCTGATTGGGTTACCCCAAAAGGTATCAAACCTGAAGATGTAGTATCTTTGATCTGCTTACTGGCCCCCGAATAGCCGGTACCGTATGATCCGCTAAGCGAGATGGTCGGGCTCATCATTCCCCATGAAATCTGCAAACCTTTTCTGGCGCTCTGAATTTTCATTTCGGCGCTTTTTATATCGGGTTGTATGGCGCAGGCCTTATTGTAGATTTCATCAACCTGCTGCATTAACGAATTTGCGTCGGGTAATGCCAGTGAGGGTTTTTCTATTTCGAATCCCTGTGTGCCCGGTAAATCAAGGAATTGTGCCAGCGACAAATAGGCAAGGTCAAGCTGATTTTGAGCCGTCACAACCTGTAGCTCATCGGCAGCTTCCTGGGCTTCAATCTGCAGCAATGTTCCTTTGGCAATTGTCCCGACAGTATATAATGCCTCTGTCCGTTCCAGCTGTTGCCTGGTTATGGTGAGCTGGCTTTTTGATGTTTCAAGAAGCTCGGTATTATACAAGATCTGGAGGTAAGCTGTGGCAATGGTCAGCGAAATATCGTTCTTCATTTTCTCAAGATCATATTTGCTGGCAAGAAAATCATATTGCTTTTGCTTTAATCCGTTAAGCAGCTGAAGCCCGCTGAACAAAACTACATTACTGCTCAGGTAAAAGTTATTCGACTGTACGGTTTGCGAAGCAAAACTGTTAGTGTACATATCAACCGTCTGGCCGTTGTTGTAAACATGATTGGCGCTGGCATTTATCGACGGAAATAAAGATGCTATGCTCTGGTTATACTGTAGTTTGGAAACAGCCGTGTTTAGTTGCTGCTGTTTAATCTGTATGTTGTTTTCCAACGCATGGGAAATACAATCTTCCAGCGTCCATATCTTTTGCGAAAAAACACAGGTCGAAAAAATCAGCAAGGTGATTATGGTCACAAAAAAATGTTTTTTCATAAAACAGGCATTATGTCACAAAGATAGAAATCTTTTAATTTGTCATCAGGCACAATAAATTAAATATTTGTGTATTGCCTGTTGATAAAGATTATTGTTAATACTTTTGTCAACAGGTCTGTTTTTACCTGCATCATGATATTTAGATAAGACGGATTTTATAAAACTCAGGCAAAGACACCCTAAAATACATCATTTTTATAAAGATGGATAAGTACAAAAATAGCAGGACATTTAGAAATTGTTTTGAATTTATCTTTTAATATCTTTATGCGTCTTTTTTGCTGCAACTTCGTTAGATTTTTTGACATAGGATAAACTATGTCTGCAAAATCTGCCTCGTTTCGCTAAAAAATCCATCATAAATCTTATTTAA